>WLWD01006202.1_pt1 | contig 190862 bp, 124 predicted proteins | sample 6712731 | NCBI WGS metagenome assembly WLWD01 (sample SAMN12718690, study PRJNA576275) | sponge metagenome | isolation source: marine sponge | host: Mycale hentscheli | place: New Zealand: South Island, Marlborough, Capsize Point | collected 2014-11-01 | reverse complement strand
CAGAAGCTTTTCATTATCACTCTTATTTCTGTACTAATTGTTCTGTAAATATAAATGGTTGTGATAATTTAATTGTAATCTTGTGATCAGTGAAATATATATAAATGAAATAATTGACAAAAATTAAGCGTAAAGAATTGTACAAAATTCAAACAAGGATGTGAGCTACAGCAGAATTCTCAACAGGTAGACACCGTGGATGTTTCAATACTCTCAAAAAGCTTACAATATTGGGTCGCCTTAGTCTTCTGTGGCTAGTAATTTCACTCCTTCAGGTTCTTCTCTCTAATTGCGTACCTGTGAACAGAACAGTGCCAATAGCTATCTAGAACTGCAAGACGGCCTTGACTAAACTCTAGCAAAAGTTATTGCATTAATAATGCGCACCCGAGTAGCCGTCCCTTTTTCACGTGAACGTTGATTTACTCACGCGTCAATAACAAATAGTTCACATGACTAAATTGCTTCCGTTTTTTTTGCCAAGTGCATTCCTCGCTTACCGCGCTAATTCAGCGTTACTCTTAAAAACATTAATTAATATTAATTGAGATAAATACAAGTATAAATAATATGTGATAACATAACTGAAGTGGTTTAAATGTACAAATGTACAATGGTGTAGTAGTTACATTTTCTCTCTCAATATTTCACTATTCTTTGGTGCTGAAAGTCACACACATAAATGTAGCCATCTCTGTCACAAGTCGCTCCATAACCTGTGTTAATATCTTGTAGTGTAGCCACTCGAGAGTAATTGGATGTGTTAAATATTACTACCTTCGAGTAGTAGGAATTTCTATGATATTGCTGTTGTTGTTGTTTGTATTCAGTAACCACTGAGAAACCATCTGCAGTAACTGCAATCCCTATAGGATAGGTAAACTGACCACTACCATACTGATGTAGATACTGACCTTCATGGTTGTATACAGTTATTACACTGCTATTGTGATTTGATACATGTATATTTCCAGTAGTATCCATAGCAATGCCCCATGGACCACTCATGTTGTCTTGTATGTGACGTATGAAAGTCCCGTCAGTTTTGAATACAGACACACGATTACTAGAATAGTCGGCCACATATAATTCTCCATCTGAACTTATACAGAGTCCACTTGGAAGCTGAAGCTGACCATTACCAGTTCCTATAGATTCAATAGTAGCCACATACTTTCCCTCTGTAGTTAGTTTATATATACAGCCATTGCCATTATGACTTATATACAGATAATTGTCTTGAGCTGCTATACCATTGGATTTAAGTTGTCCCACTTCAGAAGGACAAGTAATAGGGTCTAATAGAGTCCCACTGTCTTTATCTGCCACAATGATGTGGGGGCCATTGGACACTATAAACAGTTTATTTCCACTCACAGTGACATCATAGGGAGAGTAGGTTGTTTTGATTTGACTAATGAGGCTCAAGTTGTCATAATTCCTTTTTGTTCTAACATAAACTATAAATGGACTCGACTGAATGCTCTCATTTCCTATCTTTATATCGAGACTGTGTTCTCCAGTATTCTGAGGAGTGACAGTAACAGAGTACGTTCCATCATTGTTGTCTTCAGCTGTAAATGTAGAGGTCTTCCCTCCAGAGTCTAATGGTGTTAGATATGCCACAACATTCTCTCCTCCATTCGTGTATGGTTTCCCATCTATATCTTTAGAGCAGACATTCAAGACTTTCTTCTCTCCTTGAATCATTACAGAGGAATACAATGATACAATATTATTTCTAGCACAAGAACCTCCTGTAACTTCTCCAAAGCCTTCAATGTCTGCCATAATAGTAGTAGTAGTAAAAGATGTAGAAATGGAGTCAGTTTTGCAGAGCTTCAAAGGGAAAGAGTCGAACTTAGTTTTTATTTCAGTCAAACTATTTGCCATAGCAGTTTGGGCAGAGAGTAACTCAACTGAAGTATATATATTTAGAGCCTCAGAAATTAGTTGAGTTATTTGTTGAATGTTGACTTGTAAGCTAGTCATGGATTCCTGTTGAATCTTTAAAGCAGTTTCCTTCTGGAAGTTTACTTCTCTGTTTTTTGCTAACAAAGCTTTCTCTCGAGTTTCAATAGCTTCACGAATTTTTTTGAATTCAGATATGATGAGGTCATCAACTGAAGCTTTCTTTTCCTGGACCAGAGCAATCATATTGTCTGCTTCAGAGGCAGAAGTCTTGAGCTGATCAGCAGCTGATGTAGTTTGCGACAGTAGAGATTTGAGTTGTTGTTTTCCCTTCTCTGCCACTTGCTCTACTCTGTCATACTTGTGGTTGTTATGCTTGAGAATAATACAATCTCTGCAAACTAACTGTTTGCATGTCTCACAGTAAAACTTGAGTACCTCGTCACTGTGTAGCTGGCAACTGGCAGTCTTGTGAGGAATGCTGTCTAGCAAGGCCTTTGTATTCACTCTCTCCTTTCCGAGCTCCACAAGTTTGTGCGAGTGTTTGTCTCTGTGTCGAGTGTGGTCTTGCATACACTTGCTACACAGAAACTTGCAGCAGTTACAGCAGAATGTAGTAGCATTACTTTCGTCGCTATCCAAGCAGCGATCACAGGCAATGTCAGAGCTAGTCTCAATCTTGAGTGCATATTCAGCTACTTCCACCTCGTGTTGTTTGCGAAGATCTTTAGGCAATGCAGACAAGCCACCTTCAGGCAGTTTGAAGGCTTTCTTACAGGTAGGGCAAGTCTTTGTTTCGCTTGTCAAGCATTTGAAACAGAAGGAATGTAAGCAAGGAAGGAGCCTAGGATCAGTGAAGAACTTAGAGCACAGCTTGCAGGTAACTTGAGGGGGAAGAGGCTTGGACTTTGTTTTGCTGGAAGAAGGTGGTTTAGATTTCTTAGCAGTTGCTGGGTACATTTTAAATTTTCTATTATACACAAAATTGTTTGGTCACGTAAGCATCTGGTATGGAAAGATGCAATAATAAATTTGTAGAATGACCAGCCTGAGCTGGCAAAGAGTAAATTTAAGGTGATAATGAGGTTTGTTACACTGTATCACTATACCCCCTTAGCTATGAATGAAATCAAACAACTTTTGTCTTTCATAGTGAGGAAATCACTGATAGGCTTTTCAGTAACCAATGAAGTCTATGTCTGGTACCTCGGGTACGTTTGGACTTTCTGACATGCACACTATATGAACACTTATAACACATTTTTGAGGAACAGGCATACTTCCAGTTGATGGAAGAATTGCACCTCCAGCTATAGAGACTTCCTAATACAAGATACAGCAGCTAAAAACATCAGCAGTAGAACCAGGAGCGTTAAAAATTGTACGCTCACGTGAATGCACATGTTTCTAAATGGCAGGTAACGAATAAATTGGCGTGGTCGTATAGAAGCACTTACCATAGTGTCTGCCTTTTCTCTCATTTTCGCTGAAACTAAGCCAAAATGTAAGAAGTATCAACTTAAAATAATGTCATATAGTCTGAGTTCCTCTTCTCTCAAGGCATTATTAAATTAAAGTCTGCCATATTTGACATACGCTGTTGACAGACATAATGAATGACAACAGACTGGTGTAACCCTCACTCGATGTTGAGGGTTAAAAATTATTAGCAGAATAAAAGGTTTTTAAGAAAAACAAATGTTGTCTCTAGAATATGGTACTTTATCAAGCAGAAGACTATATCCTCACATTGTTTTGTTGTTACATCATGCTAGGTAAGGTGTGACCAGCATTTAATTTGCCCTTTGGGATTATTGGCCTCGTTACTAATGAATATTAATATCTCGTTATTTCTTGCATCCTGACCTTATTTAGATGTATCCTCTTCATGTTAAAAGGTCACCTCTTATTTTTCACACCCTCTTGACTCTTGAGCATGTTTGTCACAGCAACAACACTAGCTAGCAGTGTTAGTTATTGCATGACGAGATAGAAAATGCATGTGTTTTCTTGCTAGATTTGTTTTCTACCACTCTGCATACAACTCTATGAAGTGCTCTATTGACAAACTTAAAGAAATGTACATCTCTTTAGTGAAACTTACAAGTATAAAGATCTGGTTGTTGTGTTAGGAGATATGTAGCTAATGCTGCAATACCTTGTTTGTTATATTTTACCAGTCTTAACTGCACTAGCCATGCAGGAATTGCTTACTAGCTTCCCTATGTTAGCCTGTATCTAAGGCTTGCTAAGTTATCAACTTCAAGCATGCACTGAAAAATACTTGTATATATATTTTTTCTAATGTCAGGTTTAAGTAAATTAATATCTAAAACATTAGTTTATAATTTCCATACCTTTCAGTATTGTCAGCTTTGGATTGTATCTGCTTCAGCAGTCACTTGAATGCTTTAGTCTGAGACCAAACTAGGTGCTTGACAACTGGAGAGGCGTAACCTACAGCTAATTTGGTATCAAGTTCTTTTTTAATTATATTCACCTTTTGTTAGTCAGAAAGCATATTCACAGGATGTTCCAGTGTTCATATCACGAGTGCAGACTAAGACTTAATTCTACAAATGCACATTACTAATTCATGACCATTGCATTGGAGGAAAACAAAAAAGAAAGAAAGTGCTAATAATTAATGAATTGATGATGATAGTTTGTCACCGACTGGCTTGCTGCCAGTGTTTAGATTGCACATTACAGGAGATTATATTTTACTGAAATAGAGAGAGATGCACATACAGACACTCAATTACCATCTAAAGTTTACTAAAATGGAGAATTATTTTGGAGTATAATGTCTTGTCTTGAGAACCTCTCTGGATAACATCATTCTCTCATAACTTTTTGTGTTTGAAGTTTGTGGAAGTACATTTTTATAGTCGGTATTGTAGCGTAAATCTCACTGCAATTATTGTCCATTCCCCCCCCCCCCCCCCCCCCCCCCCCCAAAACAAAATAAATACACGAAACGATATCCTACTAGTAGTTATTCTTTACAATGGTATCTATGGTACAAAATAGGTGGGAGATTCATTTAAAAGAAGGGGAAGTAAGGAAACCCCCCCCCCCCCCTCCCCCTGGCTAAGTACAGAGAATAGGAAAAGAAACATTAATAGAATTTAAAAAGTTTTTTAAAGTGTTTTGTGTCCATTCTTTCTTTCAAGCATTTCTTCAAAGCAAACATTTCCTAGTGATATTTCTGTTATGTAGTGTCTAATTAGCATCCTTTTTTTTGTTTTTTACAAAGCCCAACTTTCATTATTTACCAGGGTGCATTAGTGAACACTAGGGACAACTGTGGGTGGACACCTCTTCATGAGGCATGCAACTACGGTTTTCTGGAGACAGCTCGCATTCTGATCAAGAGTGGAGCTCAAGTGGATGACCCGGGAGGTGCCGGGTGTGAAGGGGTCACACCCCTCATTGATGCAGCAACTAATGGCCATGCGAGCGTGGTCAGCTTGCTGGTAAAGAATGGAGCTGATATGAGAATCACCAACTCTAAGGTGATTGATTGGGTCAATAAGTGCAGTTTATTTGTTAGTGGTTGTTTGCTTGTTGTTGTTTTTCCCCCCCAATTTTTGTCATATGGGGAGAGGGATAAGGGTGGCAATATTTTTTCTATATTGTACTAAGGAAATGGGGCTTCGGAGAACAAGAATGGGTGAAAGACATTTAAAATGTGTACTTAGAAGGAATAGCTGAAGTGAAAAGTGGGGACATGGTGTTAATTAGAGCATAGTTGATGGTACAGATGAGGTAGGCAAGATATTATAGTGCTGTTGCTAAACGTGAAAAAGAAAATGAGAGAACAAGGATGTGAATGTAGGGACTAGTCTGTACATATTAGAACAGGCAAGTGCCAATGTTATTATGTGGTAGAGATGGGAGTGGCAAAGGCTACCATTTTTATGACATTTTATGCAGTACTTTCCATTCTCTTTATAGAAAAGAAATGCCGTCAACATTGTGGAGGAGTGTTTGCAGGCCATGTTGAGAGATGGAGAAAAAGACAGTGAAAGGAAAGAAAGCTATCGCACCATACGCACATTCCTCGTCTCAGAGATGAAGAGGCGTGGATACGCCACGACTAGTGCGAAGCAGACAAAGGAAGCTTGCAGCAATGCTAGCAAATTAAAGTCAAAGAGGAGTTGTGGTGGACAAGGACAAGATATTTTGAGAAGGACTGGGGCAGGATTGAGTGGGCGTGAGAGTGGGGGTAGCGTGGGAGGTGTTGTTGGGGCTGATAAATCTCTTTTTGGTCTACGCACCAAAAAACGTTGGAATGAACGAATATTATATGATGATGATGATGATGATGATTGCTATAGCAGACGGGCCATCAATAGCAAGAGGAGAAAAATTGAAGGTAACCTGGTTTTAGACTTGGAATCGGAAGTGTTGGCAGGTGAAGTAGGGCTTGGCAGTAGGAAAGACAGGACTCATGATAGTAACAATGTGCAGACAGAAGGTACAGAATCACTGCCCAGAGTGATGTACAACTGCCTGGGACAGTTGGAAGCACCAGGGCCTTCTTTAATCGCAGAACAATTAGTAGAGGAGGAAGCAGACGAGTCAGAGGAAGGAAGAGATGGAGGAGGTGACGAGAGGAAAGGACCTGGCTATCGTGTCATTGACAACTGGCTTGTGGATGATCTAGAAGGTGAGAAAACAAAGAGGAAGAAAAAGAAACAGGATAGAGATGTGTCTGTGGAGAGGGAGTCACGAGCTTTACTGGGCATGACCAATCCAAAAGAAAGAGAAAGGAAAGCTGCTTCTAGGACAAACTCTGCATCTTCAACAACTTTATCTTCCTTGTCACAAAAACCAAAATCACTAATTTCTTCTGAGGATGTCAGGCAAAGAAACTCAACCAAACCTGCCAAGAATGCAATCATAGTCGAGAGCTCATCTTAATCGCCAGACAGACAAGAAGAAAGCAGTGACGATGAAGCAGAGTTTCAACGTTGGAAAGCCCACAAAGAAGCCCAATCTACACAGTCTCACAACAACACTCATTCAACCTTGATATCTTCCTCAAGTTCCAACAATGTCTCCACCCCCTTTTCTGGTACCACTTCCATCAACCCTTATCCAGCCCACTTGCAGTCAGCCCCACCCTCTTCACTACCACTGCCCCCTCCCATGAGAGTCAGAGTTCGCATCCTTACCTCCTCATATCGAATACCTTGTCCACACCTCCAGGAAGGAGGCGTGGTCACCAGCGTGGCCTGGCTGGCCAACCAAGCAGCTGAGCGATACTTTTCACAGCACGGGAGGCGTCCTGTTCTACGTCTGACGACTGTGGATGGAGATTCACTGTGCCAGGCTGACCCAGTATGCCATGTGTTGAGCCAGGATGAAGAAGTAGTGGGCGTTGTCCAGCAGTGGTTCACTCCTCCCATGCTGGAGAGATACCTGGTGGCTTGTAGAACAAATGGAGCAGGTAAGGAAAGTGTGTGGATAGGTTTTAAATCTTCTACACCATATAGTTAGCAGTTGTCGAATGATTTAATCGCTAGAACGATCTCGTTCCATCCCCTCAATCCTATTTCTTTCTGGCCTTTTTTTGTATTATGAATAAGATAGTTTTTTTTATTCACGCTGCTATTGATTATTTGTAGTTATAATTTGTTTATATGAATTATTCACGGATAACATAGCATTATGTATGTTTGGGTTATGTTTATAGAACCTCTGCCCAGTGTTCTAGATTTACTGGAGAAAGATCCAGATCCTCTAACCCTAAACCTGACTAATAAAAACCTCTTATCTCGAGACTCCGCCCCTTTACTGCAAGCCATTCAGTCTCAACTCAGCCTCACCTCCATCAACCTGTCGGGAAATAAGCTGAAGGATGATGCCATGCCACGCCTCCAGATAGCCCGGGAGAACTCCCTTCTCTCCAACATCTGGATTTGTCCTCAACGGGAATCAGTCATCAGGTATATAGACTTGCTGTATTACGGAAGGTGAATTTTTTTCATGTAGTGTTTTGTGAGTGAGTGAGACTCTATCTAGTCTAAGATGAGGATATTTATATTTATACGGTTTAAATAGAGCTATGAGGTGACCCATTCCATTTTTTCATCAATTCTTTAGTTCTGCATCACAAATCACAGACAAAATATGACAAAATTTGAGAGTATGTTTATCTAATTTACTTATAAAATATGTGACTGGCTCCGACAAAACATACCATTTCGCGCAAAACTAAATATTAAGATATACGCAAAAAAGCCGTGAAAGTTAATTTTTTTACAATTTTTTTTACTATTATACCGTAAAGTCCAACACTTAGCTAGCTTCTGGAAAAGTTTTAGCCTCTAACTCCTCGTAGAATCCGCAAACGACTCCCTTTTTAGAAGCAATCGACTCCGCGTGAACTGTTGGAAATTACGTAGAACGGAAAATAAATGAAAAGTGTGGCTAACTACGGGAAAATCCCTCATGGTCGTCCTGGCAACCAATTCCCCGGACGGCAGCTGAGTAATGGCTAATTATTCACAGGTTTCAAGCACAGCCAAAGCTGTGAAGGCAGTTAACGCTTTGATCCCTTTTTGTGAGGAAGATCAGCAGTCACTGCTAGACATTATAACTGACTATTTTGATGATGACAATGAGAAGAGAGGTTAGTTTAGCACAATACTTCAAAAACAATAATAACAATAATGTGTATTTTTATAAGGTAATAATGATGGTGAATTTGTAATGGAAGAAGAGGAAAATAGTATAGAGGAATGTGATATTTTAGTGAACTATGGAAATGAAGAGGAAAATGTTGATTCAGAAGTAGTGTGTGAAGATTCCATAGGAGGCATATAATGATAGCGAGTTGAGTGTGAATCTTTAGAAAATGATGCTGACAATGAAGATTTACTGGCATGTGCTTTGTCCAGAGCATTAGACCTCTCGCCAGCCATTATTGTAGAACCTTCTGAAAATGACGTTCGAGAAGATCAACTCGTATCACAGTTTATTGCAAATGGTTGTGGTTGCCAACTTCGCTGCTCACAAACATTTTCTGAAAAGCACATACTTGAAACTCGATTGAACTTTGTTTCTCTTTCGAATACTGAATTGGATTTGGTTGTACTTGGACAGTTAAATGCTTTTTCTAATTGTAGTAACCAAGTATCCATAGTATCACGTCATCAACCAACTGAACGCAAGAAAAAATACAGCCAATATTACCATCAGGGTGAGATAATTTGTAGAATTTTTTTTAGATTTTTGCACACAGTGGGTGATATGCGCTTAAGAACCTAATGCATCATTTGAGTAGTTTTGGTCCAATACCACGGGTTCATGGAAATACAAAGCGTTTGCCCAAACATGCCTTGTCATTTCTTTCCATACAAAACATCGTCCAATTTTTGTTAAACTATGCTGACCAACATACAATTTTTTTGACTGGTCGTATTCCAGGGTACAAAAGTTGTGACTTGAAGTTGCTACAGTCTAGTCTATCCAAACATGAAATTTGGAAAACTTAAGCTGATGCTGCATCCTCCACTGATAACATTCATGCTGCTGCATACTCTACTTTTTGCAAAATATGGCGTTCTGTTCTTCCATCAATTTTGATAATGAAGCCTATGACAGATCTTTGCTTTGTATGCCAACAAAACAGTGGGGCGATTATGAAAGCAGAAAATCGATCAGATGTAGAGAAATCCTCAACATTGAAAAAAGCTGAAAACCATCTTTACGTTGTACAATTGGAACGATCATTTTACAAAACAACTAACGATCTGTGCAAAAAAAAATGTCCGTGATCATTTTACCAGCAATGAAGATTACTCGTTCGACTACGCACAGCAAGTTCATTTCCCTTCTGATCCATTGCAACCAGGACCCATTTTCTTTCTCACTCCGCGAAATGTAGTATTTTTGGCGTACACTGTGAGGCTATACCAAGGCAGATAAATTTTCTCACTGATGAATCTGTAGATTGTGGGAAAGGTGCCAATACAGTAGTGAGTCAACTGCATTACTTCTTTGAGCATCACGGGTTTGGAGAGAAGGAAGTGAACCTTCACTGTGACAACTGTGTTGGCCAAAACAAGAATGCATGCATGCTACAGTATCTGACATGGAGGTGCTTGACAAATAGGCACGAAAAAATCACTCTCTCATTTTTAATAGTTGGCCATACTAAATTTGCTCCTGATTGGTGTTTCGGATTGCTTAAAAGAAAGTTTCGAAAAACGAAAGTGGGATGTTTGAAGGAAACTGCACAAACCGTCAATGATTCAGCAGTATGCAATATAGTGCAGATAGTGGGGACTGAGAATGGATCCGTTGTTGTTCCAGTTTATGACTATATATATCATTTTGAAGACAATTGAATGGATTTTCATTAAGTGCCTAAAAAGAAAAAAAATTTTTTTTCTCCAAATGGTATGTTTTGTCAGAGCCGGTCACATATTTTGATTAAATCTGTGTTTACTCTTGGAAATCTGGCTTCACCATCTTTCTATTGACAGCTCTTGAAAAATCTAGATGGATGTGTGAGTGAAAAATACTAGTTTGAGCATACCACAATGCAGTAGACCTTAAGTTAGTCTTACACACGTAGAAAAACTTTGTTAATGATCCAATCAGTCATGTCAATTATTAATTAGGAGGAGAATTGTAATTGGTTTCGATTCTATACTGCATTATATAACCATATGCTATAGTGATTTTAACATAGCAGATCATTGAGAGAAAGAAAGCCTGATTTTATTATGAGTTGGAGTACTACCAATGTTTATCATCCCAAAATTTTTATAATATAAGTTAAGCTAATAACCTTTTGCAATCATTTCATCGAGTGTGTATCAGTTACTGCTGAAAGATCAATCAAAATTACGTGTATTACCAAATTTACCAATGTGATCCAGGTTTTTTGGTACATAATTTAAATAAACACATGTTGAGCTGTAGGGTATTCACCTGTTAGGTACGAAGACAGTAGGTAACCATGACAACAACATGTGGAGGTCCTTACGTGCCCTGTACATAGGTGCCAACTGTCCCGGATCATCCGGGACAGTCCCGGATTTATCACTCTGTCACGGAGTCCCGGAAAGTGCAAAATAGCTCTATGGTATGTCCCGGAAGCCTGCATGTTGAGTTGGCCACAAGAAAAACTTGAATAATTTTAGAACGGAAGCAGCTACGCATCCAGGGTTAGCACCATTGGAAAGCTTGCGCCGAAGCGGTTAAAAATATTACCTCAGTATATTCCAAAACCGGAGAGATAGTGATATTCCAAAACTCAATACAAAAGTCTATGGGAATAGAAAAACCACAGGTTTCCCGCTCAAAACGCGCCCGCTTTTAGTTACGCGGTATGGCTCAATTGATCATGCGGCAGTCTCCATTAAGAATTTTGTAAACAATGGCTTCTTCTCAGATTGCTGCGTTTCTAGCTTTGTGTCGCGATTAGCTTAGGTTTTGAGTGTGGAAACAGGATAGACAGAGTGCCCTGTTGTCACAGAGGGTACAGGACCACCTGATAGGATGTAGGTAAGATTATTTGTCTACCTGTTCAATATCAACTGCTGTATAGCAAATATCACAGTGATTATAGCTATCATTTAGCTAGCAACTTGTAATACAGCCACACTTAAGCTGTTTGCTGTTGAATTGTGTGCTTGTCAAAGCCGTGTTTATGCCAATTCCTTTTCTTCACTACTATAGATGCCGTTTATTGTAAGGATTAGGACCAACTCAGGCAGCACTCCACCTTCAACTCGGATCACAATTTTATCATTTCATCAATTTTCATATACATATAAGTAAATGAAACAATTGATTAATTTTATTTAACAAGAAAGTCTAGTAGCTTTAGCTACAAGTTAACAGTGCTCATAGTGAAGTAGTACGCCTTTGGTTATTTACTTATAGCTGTGGAAGAAGAAGAACAGCTATTAACTTTTGCATAGATGATGTCATTAAAAATTATGTCATTGTGGGTGTGTTATTTGGGTGTGGCCAGGGTGTGGTTTTTGTCCCTGAAATAGATTCTGGAAAGTTGGCACCTATGCCTGTACCTGAGCCACAACAAGCTAGCAGTACCTGGAATAGGGAGGGGAGGAATAGCCAGTGGTAGGTGTGGTCTTGATGTCCTACTGGGCATGTGCAATAGCTTGGAGGAGCTTTATCTGGATGGATGTGGTCTGACTCATGAAGTAGTGTATGCTCTGGCAGAGACTTTGAAAGGTGAAAATTCAACTCACTGTATCTTGACAAGTTAAAATGTTGTTTAGATTGAGTGTATTATTGAATTAGGTGGTCTCGCACACCAAACTAGGCAATTATCTAGTTGAACTTTTTAAATTAAGATGGTCTTGTATGCCTTACTAAGCAATTGTCTTGTTGAACTTTAAAATAAGCTGTCATAAAAATAGTAAAATTTATATAATTATATTTGTTTTTTGTTTTTTTTTGTATTTGTTGTTGTTGTTTCATTTTTATTTGTTAATCATGGTGATCAATAAAAAAAATTCCAGTTAATATTTTGTTCTAGTATTATAGTTATACATTGTAAAAGTAGTAAATAAAAGCTTGAGTGAAATATTTAACTCAAAGTGTTAGTACAGAATTACGTATCTTATAAAGTATATTGTATGACAAATTTTTGATGTTGATAATTCACATTGTCTAAATTAGCCCCCCCTCCCCCCCCGGGTGAAAAGCTGAAAGAAAACCTGATTTTTATTCTCATTACTTCCTTCTGTGCAGGTTGTTCTCGCCTTCGTGTTCTCTCCCTGTCTAAGAACCCTCTGGGCTATGCTGGTTTGTGCACCCTATGGCAGGCCATTGCCGGGCTAAGGGTCACCACACTGCTGCTTTCCCGGGTAGTCACTGCCAAGACTACAGGAAGTAGGACTTTAAGCAAAGTGGTACAAGATGTAATTGCCCGTACTTATTTCAGAAATGTAAGACTCTTAGAGTGTAGAGAACAATTAGTGCTACTTGAGAACTAACAGTGTCTATTGCCTAAATCCTGGAAATATCGGCATAAATAAACCATATTAACAAGTGTTTGGCAATTTCAGAAAACAATACAAATTATTCATTTTTACATCAGCCCTAGCCAGTTGGCAAGGGTTTCTATATATTTTTATTATTATTTTATTTATTTTTTGTTCACAATTTCGAGTGAGACATTTGAGACATTGTTAAATATATATTTTTTAATCACTGGCACTTATTAACTGCATCCTAACAAATGCCTGGCCAGGCCCCCTCCCAACTAAGTTTATTGAAAAGTTTGCATATAAGCAATTCAGTCGGCAGACAATTGCAACTTATGCTCTCTATTCATAAATTAATGTCCAAATCACTTATATTCCAATAAATAATATATGAATACGTTTCGAATTTCTTACTTTGTATTTTCTGTCTGTGTTGTCGTCAACAGTTTCACTTCATAATTTAATCTACTTCTTCCTAGTCCTTGCTGTGATATTTGGCTTGTTCTTGTTATTCTTCAGGGTGGTGGGCGATATTTGGAAGTCCTTGACATGTCATATTGTTACCATGGTGACGATGAGCCACTCCCAATTCTGATGGACTGTCTTGGAGTTTGTCCTTTCTTGAAGGTGCTAAGACTGGCTGGGTGGGGCTTGGCCAGAGGGCACATCGACACCCTCTGCAGGTAGAGAAACATGTCTATATTGCAACTCAGTTGGCTACAATTGTGCACTCATAAAATGTTTTAGCAGTTTTTGAATTCTCGACATCCTCCTCAGAATTAATATGGTCTAATTCTCTATGAACATAAAGTAAATAGCAAGATAATTGGTGGGCATGTTTACTGCTCAACATGCTGCAGGGTGACTTAGATATCCAGGAAGCTCCCACTTTATGTCTCTATCAAGCTTGTTTTTTTTCTTTCTTGTGCCATCTTATGTGTACTGTAGAGCTTCCCTGATCTTTATCTAGAATAGTTGAGAGGGAAGGAAATACACACAAATCCATAGCAGAGCAAAACACTGCATATGAAGTCATGTGTTTGCCCTTTAATAGCAGCACACTGAATAGAAGTAGCGAAATCTATCTAAAATATTTAAAATGTGTTGTTTTTGGAGGTTGAAGAGTATAAGGCCAGCTCTGCAAGACCTGAAAGTCTGTTGTTGTCAAATTTTATTGTACTCCATCACATGTGCTACTAATATGCCACTCATATGTCCATACATATAGTAGGACTTTGTCATCTGAAAACATTGAGACTGTTCAGGGTATGAACACCAACATACATAATTATTATCATCATTTCATGCTATCTATGCATTACTCTTTTGTTCCATTTAACGCACACTGGTGTGCGTTCATTAGAGTTTTCGTTCTTGTAATCATTGTTCACGTTGTTGAATGTTTGACCAAGTAATAAAGTGTATCTGGTTGAATCTTGTCAGCAGTTAACTGTTAGCTAATATAGCTAGAGCGATTCCTCCTCCCTTTTGTTCCTGGTGGAGTTGAGGAAGCTACAAACAAAAAAGAACAAGTAAACTCACACACAGCCTCTACAGCTAGCTTGCTGTGTGTGTGCCTTTGCTACCAAGGTGGTCCTTTGGGAAGGAAACAAACATTCATTGCCTGTTGGGATTTACAACCCCATCATATAGTCCTTCGAGCCGGATAGCTGTTAGTCAGTGAAGGTGAGGAGTAGTCTGGCATAGCCAGACCCTTTACCCAACCGCTATGCGGGGAAGGGTCTGGGGACAATCACGTACGTTGGCTGTGCTAGAGCTAGCCCCACGATTTTGGGGGGTGGTCAATTAACATTCTTTTGGCCGTCTCCTAGGCCAACATGAGTGGGCGTCTGACGACTCTATAAGAGGATCCTGCGCCGCACAATCTCTGGTCGCCATGTCCTTTTCTGAGACTGCTGTGCGTGCTGCTGCTGTACATTCCTCTGAGCGTTTAGGTTATAGGAATTTGAAGGAATTGCAGATGCAGGTGATCGTGGAATTCGTAATGGGTCAGGATGTGTTCGCAATTCTTCCCACAGGGTATGGCAAAAGTTTATGCTATGCCTGCCTTCCAATACTCTATGATAAGTTGCATGAAGATTCAAACAGGAGTATTGTAGTTGTTGTCACCCCATTGACAGCTATAATGGAAGACCAGGCAAGTTGGAACTGATGTAGGCATGCAAGTATTGTTAGCTTTCATATATTTTCTAGGTTTTGTGCTGGTCAACAAAGGGACTTTCAGTAGCAGCAGTTCATAGTGCCACTACACCTGAAGTGAAGGCTGGTGTACTTAAGGGAGAGTATGGCTTAGTTTTTTTTACACCAGAATTATTGTTGGAGAGAAGATGGAGGGATGTGTTACATAGCAAGCCATATGAGCACAGAGTCCGAGCGTTCATAATTGATGAAGCTCACACAGTAAAAAAGTGGTGTGTTATAGTTTTTTTTAAATTTATACTACTCATTTGGATAACAAGATGTCTTTATTGATTGATTTTAATTTCATATAAAATAGCTTGTGTTACAATTTTCATCCAAAAGTTTGACTACATTCTAAACAAAGAGTACCCATGAAATTTTATTAAGAAAACTTTGTTATAATTTATAGGGGTGAATCATTCCGTGAAGCGCTTCTTCACATTGGGGAAGTAAGAAGTTTGTTACCTAAGGGAGTAAATATAATGGCTTTGACTGCTACTGCAACTAAAACACTTCAGAGGCAAATCTCATATATTCTTGGAATGTACTTGCCCAAGGTGATTGCAGTGCCACCTTGTAAGAACAATATAATGTATTCCGTAACATCTCACACTTCATTGAAAAATACTTTTGAACCACTTTCGAAGAAGCTAAAAGAGGAAGGAACAAATATGTCTCGCATGATAATCTACTGCCGAAGTATTGTTGACTGTGCTGATATATATGAGTTTTTAAAGAGTGAGCTTGGGGACAGTTTCCTTGTACCACCTGATGCTCCTGATCAATCAAAATTTCGCCTAGTGGATATGTATACTTCAATTACTGATGAAGAAGTAAAGAGTCAAATTGTGGTCTCATTTTCAGACGAAAGAGCACCTCTTCGATTGGTATGTGCAACGTCAGCATATGGCATGGGTGTGGACTGTCCTAATGTCAGAGAAATTATTCATTATGGTGTACCATCTGACACAGAGACTTATATACAAGAAACTGGGCGAGCTGGTAGAGGTGGCAAGCCCTCATTAGCCATTCTTGTATCACTCAAGTCGGTGACAAGACATGCAGAAAAATCTATGAGAGACTACCAAGCAAATTATGACATTTGTTGGAGAGACTATTTATTTAATGATGTGGACAATTATGTACATGAAAATTCAGTGGTAGGCTGTATGTGTTGTGATATATGTTTTCAAGCATGTGAGTGCGGAACATGTGTCATAAAACAATCAGATTTTATTTTTATTTAAATTTATAAGAATTTATTTTTATTTATGCAGCAAAATTGATGTTATAATTAGTTTTTAATATGAGCCATGATCCATTTTTTTATAGCAACAGTTGAATGTGCATGCAGTGGATGCCTAGGATTAGGAAAAATGTATGACGGCGATTGGGAAATACTTTGAAGACAGAAGTGAGCTCATTCAAGATAATTCTCATGTCCTTCATTTCACTTGCTTTTTGATGTCTTCCGCTTTCATGTGCCACTTCGTTTTCTGTGTCAAAATTGTTTAGCACCGGAGATAGTACATGCAAAACCTTTGAAACCTTCATAATGGAATTTACTGTCTTGTTGGCACCAAGTCCACTGATTGATGTCTTAACGAGCCTGTTCAGGTGTTCCATATGGAGGTCATTTGGAATGTTTGTTCCTTTCAATCCCTAGGTGTTGACAAAGCGACTCCATATTAATTCGGTAGCTTGCCTTGGTGAAAGTGTGAAGTCATGCTGCACCAGGAGGTTTAAGCTTTCCAAGGCATAGTTCTTTCGCCCAGAACTACGAAACATAGGTAGCAAATATCTCCAACATCGAAGCACGCGGCCACCGTCACCTTCTCTGATAGCATCTGAATATTCCATGTAGAAACAGCCCAGACTCAAAATCCTTTTCGCATATATATGAACTTTGTCCGTGCAATTGTCATCTGTTGCTGGTTTGTGAAACAATATGTCAACAAACGAATCAACAATATTGATTGAAATTGTCAGTAGAAGTGTTTTCCTTTCTTCTGTAGTTAACATCCAGACATTCTCAGGGTCTGTAATGTATTTACTTGGAACACTGTTGATATTCTCCATTCCAAGCATGTCCATAGCAGCTGTAAGAATGTGACACTTCACAATTAAAACAAAGAAATCGTCACATGCATTGAAATTGTCCAGTGGCTTCTTCACAACATTCGTTCTGCCAATGCAATTTCTAAGCTGGTACAAAGACCCGTGATCACCAGCGGATTGAGTGGAATAATAATACCTAAATATGAGCTGTAATAACACAACCAAGTGGTTAATAATTACTAAAGCTAATAAAGTGAATAATGTTACTTACACCCAAGAAATTTGCTTTGGCATGCCAATCTTCAGCAACTGGTACTATTCCTGAGAGTGCTTGAGGGTGAGTATGGCCATTCATTTTCCCCTTAATGGCAGATCTTGCCCTTGCTGCAGTTAGCTGATCTCCACCAACAAGTATCGAGTAAAATGAAGCACTTTCTTCTTTGACCACTTCACCAGTGCTGATTGTGCGTTCTAGGCAAGTACTTAACGAGGGAACATACTGGTGTAAATGTGTCATAATTTCCACCATTTCACCACTCTTGTTCTCATTTTTTGGAATGACACCCAAGGGTACCTGCAAGTAATAAATGTGTTGTGAGCTATAATCTAATTGTTATTACATATAAAGTAAGCTACTTGGATTAATTTTATTACCATCATGGTAATAAAAGTGTAAACTATATTAGGAGCACACATTTTAGGCAAACTCATTAAGTGTATAAACAAACTGGAATCGGCAAATTACATATTGGCCGACATCATCACCTTTGTATGTTGCATATCAACTTACCACTACAGATTTCTGGGACATCTCCTGAGAATACTGATGCTCAATGTGCCATTCAACAACTTTATCAAAAGAAAACCCAAAAAAAGAAAGATAAGATACAAGAACTCTTGATATTAGTATGGCAATGTTTTGTCGTAGACATTTGTCATCACTTTTTGAAGGAAAAATTGCCTGTGCAATATTTTCAGGAGTCGAAGTGTTCGGCTTCATCAAATCAGAGAGTGAGGAGACATTAACGCGATTCTGTACTGCGTATGAATGGAAATAGTGTAGAGACTCATTCTTCCTGTCTGAACGCAAAAAGCGTGGCCTCACTGTTTTGTCAATGTTATCTCCACATATCCTGAAACTTTTAGGTACTACAGTTGATGTCATCCTCTGGATCTTGGCAATATGGCGGGCAGGTTCTAATGTTGTCGGTGGTGATACAGTATAAAGTACTGCAATCTAATCAGAACTTTCTGTTGTCTCACTATGGCTGTCAGATTCCAAGCATGTTTCACTACTATCAGAAAGACAATCGTTAGCCTCACTACAGTATGAATCAGAAAGATGCGTGGTTACCCCCGACTCCTCATGGTCCTCTACAAGGCTAAGATCCAAATCATCCAAATCATTGTCATCTTCATCACAGTCATCTTCATCACAGTCACTGTCATTTTCTTTGTCAGATATTTCATTCTCTTGTCCATGTTTTGTGACTTGGATCATCACAGGCCTTCGCTTCACAGTCGTAGGAACTTCCTGTGAAATGATACAAATGGTTATAATGAAGCACTTACATAATTAAAGTTAGCTACATACTTCCATTAGCAATGGAATGAAGCTATTCCTCTACTCAAGCACTTCGTTGTCATGGTTTTCACCAATAGTACAGAGTAGTCTGCTCAGAGATTTATGAGTTAAGGTGATATTAAGTCTTGCTAGTCTCTGATATGCCTAAAATAGAAACAGAGTGTATTTAATTAAACAATTAATTTTAACACATTAGATGCTTACTTGTTTCCCACAATGACTACCGTATAGAATTAACATAATGATTTTCTGTACTAAACTCATGTGATGGCATCGATATTGCAAGAGAATAGAAGCACAAATACCTATAGTAGCAATCCTATTTCTCTTATCACTCGTAATCAATGTGCAAGCATTCAACATCCCAAAGAGAATAGGTGCATACATCTTCAATTCTTCTATAACAGTAATCCACTTAAAGTTCTTCATGTCATCCCATGATCCACTGCGTAAAATGGACCTGGTTTTCATTTCGCACATAACATTCAGCTCTCTCTTTAAGATAATTCCGATCTTTTTCATCATCAGGCTTCTTGTCACTGGATCTTCATAGCACTGTTCAACTAGTGACTTCTTGGAACCCCTGGCTATGGACTTGCCCATGTGTCTTCTTCTTGGTGTGTGCAAATTGAATTGCTTTGCACCTGAGCTATAGCCTATGTTTATCTGTGGAAAATATATTCAAAAATCACTTCAAATGATACATTTTTGTAATTAATTGGCAATTGCAATAATTGCAGATGCTATTAGTACAAGCATTTTGTGAAATGACCTCACACTAATTGCAACAAAAGCAAACTCAACAGATATTTATTCCTTATTATGTCCCTAATAACAGAAAAAAAGTCCTAAGGAATCCTCCTGGGGGAACAGTGTGAAAATCACAAAAATATATAACCACTTAATAGCTCGTTTGTGGTTTTGTGGAATTTGGGTCATATCTCACTTATTACAGTAACTACATCTAAAGTTAACATATCATTGAAAAGCTCTTTAAATGAACTAAATTTTGGTACCAAAATCATTTCTCTTAGACAATGATATAAATGAATTGTTGGAATCATTCAATGATGCAATATGAAACTTTATTGTGTCAATGCCATTTTAGACAATATTTTGGGTCAAGCTCATACTAAAGAAAGCAAACTGAACTTATTAATAATATGTCCTCACTAACATAAGCATAAAGTCCTAAGGAATCCTTTGAGGGTAAGGTCATGAAAAACAAATTTTGACACTCTTTTTTGCTATGTTTTCTGTCACTACTGTTTGACGTATCCCTTTAAATCTCAGCTGAGGTTACTAATATTCTTCAATCTTTACATGCCATTATAAATTAGAAGCTTTCTTAATGGGAAAGCAAAACTGGCTCCAGGCAACCAACAACAGGTATATTGTGACCCAACACACAATATTAATATTTTGGTATAAATTCCTTGGAGCTGACTATGCATGCTAGAGGTTAATAGCTGTAAATGTGCTACTTTTGCAAGGACATGCATGCATGTTACTCAATAGGCTCTATTTATCTACTGCATATTGAATCAAGCTATACGAGGCTTATTTGTTTACTGGCAGTTGTTCAGTGGTTGGTTTATATTTCTCAGCCATGGAGGTGTCTGAATGCTGCGCTATTTGCACACATCCTGTAGACTCATCTGTATCAACTCTTTAAGAAAAGGGTAGTCTAGATATTAACCAAGCCAGTAAATTGAGGAAAGACTTTATTCACACTGTACCTGGTGAAAGGTACACCAGGGCTGCCGCCATAATTACTGTAAGCCTGATCAGATTGCCAAAGACACCAAGATGAGCAGTCAAAGCCAAGTACTAGCAGTGACAGACTTGTTGTTAGATCTTCTGAGGAGGGGTTTTCTTTTGCAACTGATTGTTTTTCTGTGGCAGACCAGCCAAATTGGGGAGGAAGAGGAAGAAGTACGATGTCCTGCAAATGAAGACCATTGGATTAAAGGACACTCTCCTGGCAATATGCAGTGAACGAGCTGATAGTTGGTCTGATACTGTGAAGGCATGCATTTTGCATGTACATGACCTACATGCACCAGATGCAGTTTATCATCAGACTTGTAGTGTCAATTTTCGTACAGGACATCAAAAGTCAATAGCTCATCAGTCGGCAAGCACTGAAGACTTTAAGAGACCAAATCCTGGCTGGCCTCAAGTTGATGAGAGGGCAGTAGTATTCTTGCAGGTTGCACACTATCTGGAAGAAAATGATAATGAACAAATCACCATTGATCACCTCATAGATCTCATGGAACAGAAGCTCGCAAACTGCTCATAAAGCATATGGCTACACCCACATGAAGAAGAGGCTACAAGAACACTTTGGTGAGAAATAATCTTGACTGAAATCAATGGCAAGTCAAATGTGGCTACCTTCAGAACAACAGCAAGAGCAGTGCTTCATGAATACTACAAGCAACAGCAGCAGGAAAAAAACACAACTGAAGAAAAGATGAAACTTATACAGGCAGCTGCAAGACTCATCAAGGAAGACATCAAATCCATCACAATAACTTATGACATCTACCCATCTTGTGATGACCTAAGATCACAAGAGGCTGGTACTGAATTTATGCAGCAGTTTGTTGAGGCATCGTTTTTGTTGTTGTTGTTTTTGTTTTTTTATTTACGAGATAATTTATGCAAAGAGCTTTCCATTGGTCTATTAAGTTTGGCATAAAAAATAACTGAATTTGATAGATGTAAATCAATTGAATCAGATATCAAAAACATCTAACACAGAAGGTGGCAAAGAAGTAGATGTCAAATTGGGGGGGAAGGGGAAGGTGGGTGGGGGGGGGGGGGGGGGGGAGGGGGGGGGGGGGGGGGGGGATCTTGGGGTTTTTTTTTTTCTGTTTTTTTTTTTTTTTTTTTTTTTTTTTTTATTTTTTTTTTTTTTTTTTTTTTTGCTTTATTTTTTTTTTTTTGGGGGTGTGGGTGGGTGGGGGGGGTGGTGGGGGGTGTATTAAGTGGCCGTTTCCCCAAAAGTTTCCCCCCACCCCAAAGGATTCCTTAGGACTTTTGTTTGTTAGTGAGGACATATCAATAAAATGAAATAAGTTCAGTTTGCTTTCTTCAGTATGAGCTTGTCCCCAAATTTTGTCTAAAATGGCATTGACACAATAAAGTATAGATAAAACAATGTAGTGCATCCTTGAATGACTGCAACAATTCATTTATATAATGGTCTAAGAGAAATGATTTTGGTACCAAAATATAGCTCATTTAAAGAGCTTTTTAATGATATGTTAACTTAAGACATAGTTACTGTAATAAGTGAGATATGACCCAAATTCCACAAAACCACAAACGAGCTATTAAGTGGTTATATATTTTTGTGATTTTCACACTGTTCCCCCAGGAGGATTCCTTAGGACTTTTTTCTCTGTTATTAGGGACATAATAAGGAATCAATATCTGTCGAGTTTGCTTTTGTTGCAATTAGTGTGAGGTTGACCCCAAATATTGGCTAAAATGACTGTACTATATAGCTGATTCCTGTGTCACAAACAGGGTACTTTGTACCCACTTCGCACTTCTTCATTACAGCTCCCTACTCACACCACACCTGTTACTCAACACCAACAGCTTCATATCCTGCCCTGTAGCTGCACAAGCATCTATCTCATTGAACAAACCAGGCTAAGCCCTTATTCTCACACAAATTGTGTACAGTTATAATGAGATATTCAGTTTTGGAACTATTCACAAACATCCTATAGCCCTGAAGGTTTTAAAATATGCTTCCATGATGTTTTAAATGGAATACAGTAATTCTTGGCTAAGTGGGTGTTTATATTTTCTACCTTGAACTCTTATTACAATAGAGTTTGAAGCCTGAAAAAAAAATTCAAAGAGAAGCATTATTTGGTCTAAAAAAATACACAAATTTTCTTTATCCCTCATATTCAAAATCTTCTAAATCCTGTTTTTGTTTGTGGGGGTGAGGGTGGGGGGTGGGGTGTGGAGGGGGGGGGGGGGGGGGGGGGCATGACACATTTTTCTGGAAAAAATATCATTTTAAGTCCATTTGCAAACCTATTTTTGCAAAAAATTTTTAGGTTCCTGTACATGTATAGACCATGCTGTTTATAGGAAAGCAAAAGAAAGACGGTGGGGGTTGGGGTGTTGAAGAGTATAACACTTCAGTGGTCTAAATATTAATTAAAAAACTATTGATTGATTGATTGATTGATTGATTGATTGATCTGACTGATTGATTGATTGATTGATTGATTGTTGATTGATTAATTGACTGACTGATTGGTTGACTGAAGGATTGGGTGACTGACTGACTGACTGACTGACTTAATATAAGCTCTCCAACTTTAATTATGAATTCAGAAACCGGTCTGAGATTCTTGTAACAATGTTTTTCCAAGGGGACTGTACTGGTATAAAGTACAATCTATTATACTTTATAAAAAATTTGCTTCAAATAAAAATATTTCATGAATACTTACATATGGGTCACATCAAAGTAAAAGCGAGGCCACACTCACTTTTCTATAATTGTACTTCAGTGATTTGTGGTTTAATAGTTTTTGGTGGGAAAATGACTAAGTGTGACTTACTGTACTTGCCTTACAACCAAAACTGATCTAACTATTGCTTGTTCTCCACAGAGCATCTAGCACAAAAAAAAAAGTTGATATTTTGGCAATTAATATCACAATCAAAGTAATCGAGCAACTGTCGAATTTATTATTTAATATTACATGGACTTACCGACACCGATGGAGATGTAGCTGCCAAGCAAATTCTCTTTGGTTGTGGAGGTGGAAGCGAAGAGGAATAGTGTTGTGCTTGCAAAGGAGTGGTGGAATGCTGTGCTTGTAAAGAAGTGGTGGAGTGCTGTGCTTGTGAAGAAGTGGTGGAGTGCTCTGCTCGCAAAGAAGTGGATTGTAGTGCTTGTGAAGAAGTGGTGGATTGCTGTGTTTGTGAAGAAGTGGTGGAGTGCTGTGCTTGTGAAGAAGTGGTGGAGTGCTGTGCTTGTGAAGAAGTGGTGGAGTGCTCTGCTCGCAAAGAAGTGGTGGATTGTAGTGCTTGTGAAGAAGTGGTGGATTGCTGTGTTTGTGAAGAAGTGGTGGAGTGCTGTGCTGGCAAAGAAGTGGTGGAGTGCTGTGCTTGTGAAGAAGTGGTGGAGTGCTGTGCTTGTAAAGAAGTAAGTCTATCCACCAAGTTGTATGCAACTGACGATACAGTTGAAGAAGTAGCTACTCCAGCAACAGCAAGCAGCACCGTATCGTTGCATAAGCCACCACCATACAAAGTTATTCCTCCGAGATTCAATGGAAAGGCCAGAGAGTTCCATGTGTTTCAAGAAAGATTCACTGATATTATGGACACGCACAAGGACTACTATACAGATGCCGACAAGGTGAATATCCTTGCTGATTCTATGGACGATGAGGTCGCAAGGCAGATAGTGCTGGATAATTATTCTTCTGGCATGAACACAGCCTTAGAAGAATTGCAAGCTGCTTATGGCAGGAAGTCAGTGATATATCCTTTGCTCATTGAAGATCTCCTAAAAAGGGAAAAGATAGACTACACTGCAGATGGAATGAGGAATGCCATTGACAGGACAAAGAAAATTTTGGAAGACATGGAAAGGATTGATGGTAAAGATATTGAGTTTCTGACAGTGGCTATGGCAATCAGGGATTTTGACTCGGAGACCAGGACAGAATGGTTAAAGCAGTTGAGTTCTGCTGATGAATTGCCAACTCTGGAAAAGTTTCTGGAATTTGTTACTCCCTTGTCAAGGAATTTGCCCAGGAGAAGTAAGATCAGCCAGCACAAGTTCCAAGGCAGCAAACAGCAATACCAAGGTAACAACTACCACGGCAACAATCACCATAGCAGCAAAGAAGCAACAAATAGCACCACAACTACAGCGTCAACAATTGCACTAGAAGTAAAGCAGGAAGCGACTACTCCCAGCAAGAAGAAGCCTTGCCCAATTTGCAAGGAAGAGAAGTCACACCCAACATACAGGTGCAAGAAGTTTAAAGAAGGCACTGTACCACAAAGACTGCAATGGGTAAAGCAGTACAAGTTGTGTCCAAATTGCTTGCACAATAGTCACCAGAAGGTTGAAGATTGCACATCCACCTATACATGTAGACATTGACATTGTCATGAAAAACATAATTATTTGCTACATCAAGGTTCTCCTGGCATCAGTTTGGCCACAACAGTAGAGGATTCTGGAACTAAGTTGCCTGCTGGGTTTATTCACACTGCATTAGTGACTCTTCAGAACAATGGAGCAAAAATCACTGCAAGGGCAGCTTTGGACAGTTGCTCCTCCCACAGTTTGATTACGGAAGCAATGGCCAGCTACCTGGATTTAAAAAGGGAGTCACTGGATCTGGTAATGGCTGGGGCAGTAGCACAGCAAAAGATAAAGCATTGTGCTAAAGTGAAAGTGTCAACAGTAATTCCCTCTTCCACTGTCATTCCCATAGATGTGGCAATCTCACCTACGCTGCCAAGTGCCAAACCTCCCACTAATCCAGAAGAAATTGCAAAGAAGGATCTAGTGAAAGGACTCAGTCTTGCTGACCCATACTTGGGTGGGAAAATTGATATCATCATTGGGACAGTGGACATGCCACTGTTTCTGGAGGAAGACAACAACAGGAGGTTCTCAGCAAAGGAGAGACTGACAGCAATCAGTACCATATTTGGTTGGACACTGTCTGGCCCATCAGCAGCAACTGGAAAGAATGGTGTAGCCATGAAGGTGGAACTCCAGCAAAATCCAGACACTGAACTGTTCCAGCAAATGTATCAGTTGGAGCAGGTGCCACAAGCTAACACCTGGACACCACAGGAACAGGCTGCAGTGGAACAGTTCAATGCCAGTGTCCAGTAACACAGTGAACTCATGCAAACTTCCAAGGGTGGAAGATCCTCCCAAGCTTGGTGACTCCAAACAGATGGCAAAGGCCAGATTCCTTCAAAATGAAAGGAGGATGAAGAGGCTGGGACACCTGGAAGCATTCAACAAGGAGATGGGCACCTACATCACCATGGATCATGCCAAGGAAGTGCGTGCAAATGAGTTAGACAAGGATGCCTACTACATGCCAGTACAAGGTGTTGTGAAGCTGAGTTCCACCTCAACAAAAATTCGTCCAGTATTCGACGGATCTGCCAAAACAACCACGGGCAATGCTGTCAATGACTTGTTCTTGCCTGGACCATCCCTGTATCCATTGATCTCAGATGTCCTCATCAGATTCAGGACTAGAAGAGTTGGAATCACGGCTGATGTTTCCAAGATGTACAGGGAGGTGAAATTGGAAGAAGATGACATTGATCTCCACAGGTTCTTTTGCAGGACCAAGGATGGGAGACTGAGTGTGATGAAAATGTCCAGGCTGACGTTTGGGATGAGGCCATCCCCCTTTGTGGCCACATCAGTCTTGAGGTTTCATGCAAGGAAATACTTGAAGAGCCACCCAGCAGCAGCAAAAACCATCGTAAATTACTTCTATGTTGATGACTGCATTACAGGAGCAGACACAGAGAATGAAGCAATTCAATTACAGAAGTCATTGTGTATGGTGCTGCAAAAGGCAGGGATGAAATTGTGCAAGTGGAGAAGCTCATCACAGAAGGTCCTGGAACAAGTGCCTGAGGAGTTGAGAGAAAAGGATCCAGTTCAAGACTTGCTGGCACAAGATTCCCAAAAGGCATTAGGAGTCCACTGGCACACCAGCAGTGACACATTGATTGTAAACACTCCAGTGATGGACTCACAATCCCTAGATGTGATAACAAAGAGGATGGTGGCTAGGACTGTGGCAAGCATTTATGACGTCATGGGACTGGTGGCACCTTTTCACATCACAGGCAAGATACTTTTGCAAACACTGTGGGCAGAAGGAGTCAAGTGGGACGAAGCAATACCACTGGATGCGTTGACACAATGGCAGCAATGGACTAGTCAGCTACAATCAATCAGTGAGCATCCAATCCCAAGATTTGCTGGTAAAGTTTCTGATGGCTCTCTTTTACATGGATTCTGTGACAGTAGCAGCAAAGCTTTTGCAGCTGTAATCTACTTATGAAAGACAGTCTGTCACAGATTATTTGGTGCAAGGCAAGGGTGTGCCCATTGAAAACAAGAACACTGCCTGAGATGGAACTAGAGAGTGCTAGATTGCTGGCTCTTTCCATGGCTCACCTAAGCAATCTCTTGGACATTCCCCAATACAACTGCCACTGCTGGACAGACTCTCAAATAGTGCTGGCATGGCTACAAAAACCACTACACAAGTTGGTCACCTTTGTGGCAAACAAAGAGTGGCAGCCACCAATAATGCTGTTCCTGAAGTATCCTGGAGACATGTGAGCACCAGCAGCAATCCGGCAGATCTGCCTAGCAGAGGAGTGGCTGCAGAAGTACTGAAAGCTCAAGACTGTGGTGGCATGGCCCACCATGGCTGCCTCATCAAGAAGAGTGGCTCAAAGGCAATCAGGAAATTCAGACACTCCCTGGACTCAAGAAAGAACCAGTAGCGGTAGTCATGACCATAGTGGCAAAGGAAGACTTGCAAATGTGGACCAGATTTTCAAGCTATAGCAAGCTCACCAGAGTCCTAGCATGGGTGCTGAAGGCTATCAAAATGTTCAAGATACCAACTGTCAAGAATGCAACAAACTGCTAAAAGCCACCAAAGCTGTTGTATGGAGATCTACAAACTGCCAACTTCCTTCTAATTCAGCTGCAACAAAGAGACAGTTTCCCCACAGAATTGGCAGCATTGGCCAAGGAGCATCCTCTTCCTAATAATTCCCGCCTGAGGGGCCTGTGCACCAACATTCAAGAGCATGCTGGCTCCAAAGTCATAATAGCAAGAGGGAGAGTGAATTCAAGGTGGCTCATTCCATTGGCAGTTGACAGCTCACTAACAAAGCTATTGTTGAGGACCAGGCACCAAGAATATGGACATGTTGGAACTTCGACAATCATTGGAATCTTGGGACACCACTATTACATTGTGGGAATCAAGAGAAGCTTGAAAGGAATTGCAAGGAAGTGCACTGTTTGTCAGCAAGCTAATGCTCACACCAAGACACAGCAGATGGGAATGCTGCCTGACTGTAGAACCCAGTTGGCACCACCATTCACAATAACAGGAGTGGACATGGCTGGCCCAGTGACATTAAGGGAGGGAGCAACCAGAAAACCTGTTTGTTACAAAGCATGCATATGCATTTTTGTGTGCATGGTCACCAAGGCTGTGCACATAGAAGTATGCAGAAGTTTGGAGGTAGAAGAGTTCCAGGCAGCACTAATGAGATTCTCGAACAGGAGGGGCACCCCAGCAGAAATCCATTCTGACAATGGTGGAAATTTTGTGGGAACAGCAAAAGAATTGGCAGCCATCACCAGAATGATGCGGGAGACACAAAGCCACACCCAAGACATCAAATGGCATTTCAACCCTCCCAGGTCTCCCAATTTCGGTGGGCTCTGGGAGGCTGGAGTAAAGAGTGCAAAGAAGCTGATGAAGAAGATGGTCCAGCCACACCACCTGAGGATGGCGGAGCTGATGAATGTGCTGACAGATGTGGAGGCACTGCTGAATAGCAGGCCCCTCATTTCGCTGGAAGAAGTAGAAATGGAAGATGAGCTCATGCTGACTCCAGGACATTTCCTAATCCAGAGACCATTGAAGGCACCACCCACTGCTCTCCCTTCGCAAGCCAAAATATCTTCCCTCAGGAGGTGGCAACTCACCAAGAGGCTGGCAAAAGACTTAGAGAAGGAATGGAAAGGCTGCTACATTAATTCACTGCAGTCCAGAAGCAGGTGGAGGAAGGAAAGTGTTAACCCCAGTGTTGGAGACTTAGTATTCATCAAGGACGACACATTAATGAGGAATAGCCGGTGGCCATTGGGAAAAATAGTAAAGCTGCATCCCGGGCCTGACAAGAAAGTGAGGACAGTAGATGTGCAACATATGAGAAAGACTAATAGGAGAGCCACCAGCATGCTAGTGCCACTGGACATCACTGAATGAACTGCATTGAACATATCAATATTGATTTCACTCCCTGGGCCCCAGTATGTTCAGGGTATGAACACCAACATACATAATTATTATCATCATTTTTCATGCTATCTATGAATTACTCTTTTTCTTCCATTTAACGCACACTGGCGTGCGTTCATTAGAGTTTTCGTTCTTGTAATCATTGTTCACGTTGTTGAATGTTTGACCAAGTAATAAAGTGTATCTGGTTGAATCTTGTCAGCAGTTAACTGTTAGCTAATATAGCTAGAGCGATTCCTCCTCCCTTTTGTTCCTGGTGGAGTTGAGGAAGCTACAAACAAAAAAGAACAAGTAAACTCACACACAGCCTCTACAGCTAGCTTGCTGTGTGTGTGCCTTTGCTACCAAGATGGTCCTTTGGGAAGGAAACAAACATTCATTGCCTGTTGGGATTTACAACCCCATCAGAGACTGAGAGGTTTTCGGATAACTGAAATGTTTAGATAACTGAACATCATAGAACATGTACTACACAACACTAATGAAAGGGTGTGGTCAAGCTATTCTTTGTGTCTGCATGTGGTTCTATTAGATGTTGGGTGTTCGGTTAGCTGAAGTGTTCAGATAATTGAAGTTCGGTACTAATAACTTTGGCTGCACACATGTACATACCATACTTCACAATAAACATAGACACTGCAGGTGTGGAGGTGGATGAAGATGTGACACTTAACCTAGTGGCTTGTGGAATGGAGTTGCCCCTTCCTGACAAGATTATTAAACTGGTGCTTAGATTAAAAAGGTGGACCAAGTAGACCTTTTTGGAAATTTAATTGAAAAAAATGAAATTAACGAGCACAATTTTGATCTTAATTGGTGAATATAAAGGGAATTGCTGAAAAGCAAATATTGTAGGTAAAATTAAAGGCATAATGTTTAGAGGTATCATTAGCATTTTATTGTTATTATTGTTGTTATTATTATTGTTGCTGTTGTTTTCATTTTTGTTGCAGCTTCATTGAGCAATCAAGCTCCCTTACTTCCTTGGATGTCAGTGGCAATGTTTTTCTTGGCAACCAAGGAGTGTTGGAACTTCTGAGTAGCTTTCAGCGCCACATAGACACTGCAGGTGTGGAGGTGGATGAAGATGTGACACTTAACCTAGTGGCTTGTGGAATGGAGTCGCCCCTCCTGACGAGCTTATTAAACTGGTGCTTAGATTAAAGACTGACAAAGGTGGACCAAGTAGACCTTTTTGGAAATTTAATTGAAAAAAAGATATTGTTCGATTGAAACTAAGACTGTACAATTGTTTTCACATATTGAGTAAATTTTATTATATATACCTGTGTTATGAAATTATCAGTACGAATACAACATGGTCTGTCATGGCCATAGATAAACTAACAGCTATAGTAAATCTCATGTCATTTTCAAATTGTGAACTAATAAATGTAAAAAGAATGTTGAAATAAAGTTGTCATTAAGTAGCTATCAGGATTCAGCTCATGATACAAGATTTTTAACCTTGTCCATTATAGGCAATGTTGTTTTGGTTTAGCGATTCCAGACTTTCTTAGTTTTAGTTATTCATACTAAAAAAATATCTTGAATGCTTAGTTTTAGTTTTTTCCCCAAATTCTCCCTGAAGATTTAGTTAGTTTTTAGTTTTTCTTCAATACTATGTAGAAGATTTAGTTAGTTATAACTATCAATTGTCTTAGTTTTAGTTAATTTATGTTGCCTCTCAAATTCTGCAATAATGAGACTCCTTAAAGAAAGTTATTCATGTAGTTTTTCCAAAGAACTTCAAAAATGGCATATTTCTGTGAAAACTTGGGTATTTTTAATAAAGTATGGTATTTATTATGTAGTTTAGAGATACTTGATGGGAATTTATATTTTCATTTAATAATGACATAATTCAAGGTGAATTGTTTACAATAAAATTGCTTAGTTTTAGTTTTTATCATCCACTCTACTGGTAGTTTTAGTTATTATTAAATTTACTGTCTTCTAAAATAATTAGTTTTAGTTTTTTCATGTTCTTTACAGCTTAGTTTTAGTTATTCTTACCAAAAAGTAAAATACCCCAAAACTAAAGGGGTTTTGGATTTAGTTTTTAGTTAAACTAAAGCAACACTACACTGTAAAAATTATAGCGTGAAAACCCACCCAATTCACACCAAACTGGTGGTGTGAATGCCCACCACCTATGCATAGTGTGTCCTTCACACTTTTTTCCTAGTGTGAATGCACACTTAGTGTGAAATTCACACTCAATGGAATAGCATGGACCCTTTACCGAACATTAATTATAATCATGTGCAGGCAAAAACTAACGCTATTATCATTGTAATCACCTTATAAATGTTTTGTACACTTGTGTGCTAGATAAGAGAGTTGACTAAGATTTTAGTCGTCTGATTAATGAGCTCTGGGATTACACCAATCTCTTTTAGGAAAAAAAATGTTGATATGTATTACTAGAATCAATGTAACTTAAAATAATTCAGCATTAATGTAAGTATGAGTTCGTAGTGATTGTGGTGAGAATTCACACTAAATTTGGTGTGTACTTCACACCTAAACGATGAGGTGTGCGCATCACATCATATTTTGGTGTGACTATTGTTACAAGTGATTCACGCTTAATTTGGTGTGAACTACACACCTTTTGGTTTACAGTGTAATTATAGGTGCAAGTACATTTGTGTTCATTAAACTATAAATGAATGGATTTATTAAAGGTGTTGTAATCCTTGTCACTGCCTTACTATTAAATTACTATGGCTGACTCCAATTGTCATTATTTTGCTTTGTTTGCTCCCCCCTCCCCCCCCCCCCCCCCCCCCCCCCCCCCCCCCCCCCCCCCCCCCCCTCACCAAGTTATTTAATTTTTCATACAATGAAATAAATTCAATCACAATCAATACAACTGTATTGTACTGTTAATGATGCAGCAAATATTGTCAATGATGTACTCGATATACTCTTTAATATTTGACTATTCTGCTGTTCTCATTGTCACACACATAAATGTAGCCATCTCTGTCACAAGTCGCTCCATAACCTATGCTAACATCTTGTAGTGTAGCCACTCGAGAGTGATCAGAAGTGTTAAATATCAATACCTTGTAGTATTCAACAACTGTTGAGAATCCATCAGCAGTGACTGCTATCCCTGTAGGATTGGTAAATTGACCACTACCATACTGATGTAGATACTGACCTTCATGGTTGTATACAGTTATTACACTGCTATTGTTATTGGATATATGTATATTTCTAGTAGTATCCATAGCAACACCCCATGGACCATCCATGTTTCCTTGTACGTGATGTATGAATGTCCCGTCAGTTTTGAATACAGACACACGATTATTAGAACCCTCGGCCACACATAATTCTCCATCTGAACTTATATAAAGTCCTCTTGGAGTCTGAAGCTGACCATTACCAGTTCCTGTGGATCCAATAGTAGCCACATACTTTCCCTCTGTAGTTAGTTTATATATGCAGCCATTGTTATAGTGACTTAAGTACAGGAAATTATCTTGAGCTGCTATGCCTACTGATTGGCTATTAAGTTGTCCCACTTCAGATGGACAAGTAATAGGGTTTAATAGAGTCCCACTGTCTTTATCTGCCACAATGATGTGGGGACCATTGGACACTATAAAGTGTTTATTTCCACTCACAGTGACATCATAGGGATAGTAGGTTGTATTGATTTGACTAATGAGGCTCAAGTTGTTATTGTTCCTTTTTGTTCTAACATAAACTATAAATGGACTCGACTGAATGCTCTCATTTCCTATCTTTATATCGAGACTGTGTTCTCCAGTATTCTGAGGAGTGACAGTAACAGAGTATGTTCCATCATTGTTGTCTTCAGCTGTAAATGTAGAGGTCTTCCCTCCAGAGACTAATGGTGTTAGATATGCCACAACATTCTCTCCTCCATTTGTGTATGGCTTCCTATCTATATCTTTAGAGCAGACATTCAAGACTTTCTTCTCTCCTTGAATCATTACAGAGGAATACAAAGAAACAGTACCATTTCTAGCACAAGAACCTCCTATAACTTCTCCGAAGCCTTCAATGTTTGCCATAATAGTAGTAGTAGTAAAAGATGTAGAAATGGAGTCAGTTTTGCAGAGCTTCAGAGGAAAAGAGTCAAACTGGGTTTTTATTTCAGTCAAACCAGTTTCCATGGCAGCTTGAGCAGAGAGTAGTTCAACTGAACTATACATGATTAGAGCTTCAGAAATTTGTTTGCTTACTTGTTGAATGTTGACTTGTAAACGAGTCATGGATTCCTTTTGAATCTTTAAAGCAGTTTCCTTCTGGAAATTCACTTCTCTGTTTTTTGCTAGTAAAGTTTTCTCTCGAGTATCAATGGCTTCACGAAGTTTTTTGAATTCAGATTTGATGAGGTCATCAACTGAAGCTTTCTTTTCCTGGACCAGAGCAATCGTTTTGTCTGCTTCAGAGGCAGAAGTCTTGAGCTGATCAGCAGCTGATGTAGCTTGCGACAGTAGAGATTTGAGTTGTTGTTTTCCCTTCTCTGCCACTTGCTCTACTCTGTCATACTTGTGGTTGTTGTGCTTGAGAATAATACAATCTCTGCAAACTAACTGTTTGCATGTCTCACAGTAAAACTTGAGTACCTCGTCACTGTGTAGCTGGCAACTGGCAGTCTTGTGAGGAATGCTCTCTAGCAAGGTCTTTGTATTCACTCTCTCCTTTCCGAGCTCCACAAGTTTGTGCGAGTGTTTGTCTCTGTGTCGAGTGTGGTCTTGCGTACACTTGCTACACAGATACTTGCAGCAGTTACAGCAGAATGTAGTAGCATTACTTTCATCGCTATCCAAGCAATGATCACAGGCAATGCCAGAGCTAGTCTCAATCTTGAGTGCATATTCAGCTACTTTTACCTCGTGTTGTTTGCGAAGATCTTTAGGCAATGTAGAGAAGCCACCTTCAGGAAGTTTGAAGGCTTTCTTACAGGTAGGGCAACTCTTTGTTTTGCTTGTCAAGCATTTGAAACAGAAGGAGTGTAAGCAAGGAAGGAGCCGAGGATCAGTGAAGAACTTAGAGCACAGCTTGCAGGTAACTTGAGAAGAAATGGACTGGGACTTTGGATTAGAAGATGAATGAGGTTGCTTAGATCTCTTAGCAGGTGCTGGATTCATCTTGGTAGATTCTAACAAAAAAAATTATTTACAAAGCATTCAACCAGAAATTTAGGTTGCTACTCTACATATTGTTTTTGTTAAAAATTATTTGATTAGAATAACCTAAAACTTACCAAGCTTCAATCAATAGTTGTGCTATTTTTCGAAGTCACGCTGTAAGTAACTCAACTTTGAAGCTATGTTTTTTAAGAATGTACTCTAATAAGCTACGGAGGCGACTAAGGAGAGGAAGTTACCGTAGGCAAGCATCCTCACTCGCCGTAAGTGGTTGAGGCGTGGTCTATTTGCTGTGGCGATATGGCTTGCGTTGTGGGATTGAGCTGCAGTACGTTTTCCTACTAGTATTATAAATTGTTGGAGGGGTATGCTTTGCATATAGCATTCTGCAGGTTCTGCTAGACCAGACCTGTTTAGGAAGGCATTTGCCAGCTTGGGAAGTCTTCACACTAATTGTTAGATTTGTGAGGAAGGTAGCTAGATTAGCAGTAAGCTATAGCTAATAGCAAGTTTAAAGTATATGAAAATGAACATAATTAGTCTTACTGATACTGTTACAGGTTCTGGGAAGTGTATGATTGCAGCCATCGATTAATTGGGAAATGGATATTTTTACAGTGCTAGAAAATAAGTTCTTCATGTTTGCCATTTTTCACCTGTTTTTCATGGAAACTAAATTAAGACAATTTGTATTCAGTATATTCATTTCTTTTATTTATACGCAGCAATTCATATATCACTCTTACCTGGAGACCAGTTTGATGCTCACAAATTTTTTTCTTTTTTTTATTACCTTGTGAAAAAAGCTACCATCGGAGTAAGATTTAGTTACTCATTGTAGTGTGCTTTTCCTATGTGATAGTATGAAGGTAACTTGAAATGTATAGTAATGGTGAAACAGACATGTCAATATATGATGTTAAACCTGCTAGTCTATATAATTGTAATGTTTTAATAATGATAGCGACATGTATGGTTTGCCGAAACAACCTTAAAACAGAAGTATCCAAACTTTATATTGAATTGCAGGCTAATTCACATGATAAGATTGGTATTCAATACATAAAAAATATAAAATGTATTTTGAGGTAACCTTCACAAAAACACTTGGCGATTATTTTTTCATGATAATGTGTGTGACATTAATTAATTCCTTTTGATATGAATTATTGGAGAGAACATCACAAGAAGTTTTCTGTAAGTGTGCAAGGTTACTGGAAACAGAGATCACAATGTCTTCGTGCTACCTGTGCTACAGAATTTTTCTTGGCTGGAGGATCCAAGAAAGTTACCCAGGAACAGACAAGCCAATGCTCTGTTGAAGCTGCACTGAGATATTAACACACTAGTAAACAACAACACCAAGCTGTGGCATATAATTATACTAACACACTAGTAACATCACCAAGCTGTGGCATATCACTAGTAACAGCACCAAACTGTGGCATTTAATTATACTAACACATTATAGTAACTGCACTAAGCTGTGGCATATAATTATACTAACACACTAGTAACAGCACCAAGCTGTGTCATATAATTATACTAACACCACACTAGTAACAGCACCAAGCTGTGGCATATACTAACACACTAGTAACAGCACCAAGCTGTGGCATATAATTATACTAACACACTAGTAACAGCACCAAGCTGCGGCATATAATTATACTATAACACACTAGTAACAACACCAAGCTGCGGCATATAATTATACTAACACACTAGTAACAACACCAAGCTGTGGCAAACATTTTTGGTTCCAAAATAAAATGTAACTTGTCAACACATTCATAATAAAACAAAACAGTGATATGTCATGAACGTTAAAGACTGTCGAGTAACTATCACTATAACAACGATATGTCATCCATGAATGTTAAAGACTGTCGAGTAACTATCACTATAACAACAAAGGAGTCCGTGACAGTAACATAGTGTCAGCTTGTTCTTCTTCAGAATATCCATACAACTGCTTTTCTTGTTATCGTTGGCCTACATACACTCCAGCTTCAACACCTCTTTCACATTGTCATTGTAAATAATTTCCAAAGAACCTAAATAAACACTAATAGAAATGTCAAGATTTAAACATCACATACATCACCATATCCTTGTTTATAAGCCTTTTCATCTATAAAATAAACCATATCATTATTAATATTCTATGCAAAGCAGTGTCAGCATTGAAGACAATCATTAATTTAATTTAAATCTTTACACAATTGCTGAGAAAAAAAATGTAACCAAAAATTGAGTGTAGGGGCAGTTAATATACACGGCTACCTTGACTAGAGGCAAGTGTTAATACACACTGGCCAAGTTAAACACCTGGCAACAATATAGTGACGAGATCTAAGTACACCAATAATACAGTGTGTGAACATGTTCATTTGATTGCAATGAAAATTTCAGACAGTAATTAATATGTGTACAATCTTCCATAATCATCTTATCTTGAAAGCTATAAAAGAGTAACCTCATTTGAATTTCCTACAGAGAGAAATTTTGATGCAGACAATACTACCATGATAAGTAAAATATAATCAAGGTTAATCAATCTGTAAGTACTATAATGGAGAATATTAACTACTTGGAATCTGTATAATAGTACAGTGCTTCCAGCTTAAAGAGTGGATTTTTTAGCTTTTTGGTTTAAGGTTGCTAATTCTGCTATAATTTCTCAAGTATGTGTAATAGAAAGCTAAAAATTTGTATTATTATACATTAATGTCATATTAACATACAGACAAACAATTTTGTGGGTTTGTGGTTATTGTTGTGGTTATAGGTGATGGAACTGGGAGCTTCAAGACAGTGAATTTGGAAGTGTTTAAGCTGAATGTGGTGAAATACCCTTCCCCACATGCTCACTACAGGAACACCTTCAGGAACATATTAGATTATTAACTATAATTGGCCTACCTTGCCATTCACTATTCATGCATCTCACATTTCACCCTATTCACTCCCATTGCTACTTCCCATGTACTCTAATGCACCACCCTTGTATGCTCTCATCACACACAATTCCTGGTTGGTTTTATATATATTGGCCAACCCAACTTGTAAAGTTCAGTTCGGATTGTATAAGCATTTTGACATCTTGTGAGATACCTACTCCTCTTTGCTTGCTTGGGTCGAGGGTTTGAAGGAACTCGGTTTGATCGCTGAGAATCCTGTTGCAGATTCCGAACTCTGGTGGCGGCGCTATTTTATTTTCGTCTCTACGTGTCTCACCACACTGAAAAAAGAGAAATTATTTTTCCTTATCTCTATAACTTGGTATACTGATACTTTAATACCAGAAGTTTCATATGAGCCTGATTTTGTGGGCACACGAAATTTGAATCTCGAAATATTTTAAATTTTAAGAAAAAAAGTGTTTAAGCCAGGATTTTTGAATTTATTGAGTTATATCTCTAAAAATTTGACACATGATGTAAAATTGCCCTAAAATTATTATGTATAACTTTGGTAGCTATACCTTGAAAATTGAGTGAGTTGTGGCTGTTTTTCACCCAAAAAAATTTACGCACAAAAAGGCTCATCAAATGATGACGTTTAGAGCGGATTGTGGGCTTTAGTACACGTAAACGCGACGTCACAAAACAGCGCATGCGTATTTGTGCAAGGTCGCCAGTTTACCGCTAATTGTTACACGGGTATAGCTGATTTAGCTACGGTTGTATCTCAGGCCCCGGGTATCAAGTTTTACGGCGCTGTTACTGCCTATCACGGCCAGCGTTTTAGCTTCCGTCTGGAGCTGCACAACCCGTAGGACTCCAACTGCATCGCCCTGATGTTGTCAGAATACCGAATGCTGGGAGCCTTGGGAATTAAACTCCTTCAGCTTTTCTTCAGCTCTTGAAAAAGATGACCACTTGGATAGGCTTGGTTCCACGTTAGCAATATACCAGCCAACAATTCTGACTGATTTCGACTTCGTTTACTGCTGCTAGTAGAACGATAAGAATCCATACAGCCGATTGCAGTTAGGGAAAGTCCCGTCTTACCGCTCGGGGAAATAACCGTTCGACCTTAGCTCGTTAACTAGTGGTGTGCTTGAGCACAAATGGCGAGCGAGCCTAAAGACTATACTATTTTTATTGACTTCTAACACTGGAAGCTACTGAAAATAAGGTCAAGTTTTTAAATTTAGCATACAGGGTAAAGGGATTTCAGTGCCATAGTGACAACTCTCTGCAACTGCTTGAATTGAAGGAAAAAACAACAACAACAAAACAATACATGTTATTTAAAAGTTTTCTTTGTGATATTCTTTTGCTAAGTAGTGGTTGTAACACACAATGCTTTGACACAGCTGGACATGCACCTACACAGACTTACCTTCGCAGTAGTCTAGTGGACAATGTATTTTTAGGTAAATACTGTGCGCACAGCTTATAACCATGACAAAGAGCGCATTGACTTACCACCGCCACTAACTCGAATAGAAATGGAAGTCCCTTAAGTTGTCAAGTTTTAACTGTACCGGCAAAAGAATTCAAAACGGTAAACAATTCAATTTCTAGGGTGATACGGGTACTGATCGCTAAACCAGAGGATTCTGTTTAGTCCAATTTGGGACGGGGTCGACAACCGAACTAACACAAAACGCGAGGGTCAAAGTACAAAAATGCCTTACGTACGTCCATACATAAATAAATAAACTAGTGGTGTGCTTGAGCACAAATGGCGAGCGAGCCTAAAGACTATACTATTTTTATATGAATGATTTTGACTTTATAACACTGAAGAAGGGTTAAAGGGATTCAGTGCCATATAACACAACTCTCGCAATGCTGAATGAAGGAAAAAAAAAACAACAAAACAATACCGTTATTTAAAAGTTTTCTTTGTGATATTCTTTAGCTAAGTAGTGGTTGTAACACATAATGCTTTGACACAACTGGACATGCACCTACACAGACTTACCTTCGCAGTAGTCTAGTGGACAATGTATTTTCAAGTAAATACTGTTGCGCGCGGCTTATAACCGTGACAAAGAGCGCATTGACTTACCACCGCCACTAACTCTAATAGAAAAACTGCACCCGCAAAAGAATTCAAACGGTAAACAATTCAATTTCTAGGGTGATACGGGTACCGATCGATAAACCAGAGGATTCTGTTTAGTGCAATTTGGAACGGGGTCGACCACATAACTAACACAAAAACGCGATGACATACGTACGTCCATATATATAAATAAATAAATAAATAAACAAACATCCCCGATTTTCGATTGTGTTACCCCTGTAAGTGTCTCGCTCGCTACGCTCGCTCGCCAATAAACTAGTGATGTGCTTGAGCACAAATGGCGAGCGAGCCTGATAGTTAGGTAACATAAAATGTTACTATGTTTTAGCTTACTTCATGCAAACACTATAATAGCAGTTATGACTTTTGATGTCAGCAAACAAATGCAAAATCACTCTCTTACCTTATTAATGGTAACTTTTGTAGTATCAAACATCAACCATTCTGATAATCTCAATCACCAGTAAATCTTGAACAAGCTCTCAGCTACGATAAAAAATAAACCAGTGTTATTACTACTTACATCATTCTTGAGTATTGATAACTTCTGTAGTATCAAATTGAAGTTACTTTGACAACAAGCTCTCACCTACAAAAACAAAAGACAATCAATTTTAGCACACAAATACAAAATTACTTTCTTACCTCATTTTTTTGAGCAGTGGTAACTTTTGTAGTACCAAATCTGAGCCAATCTGACTATTTGAATTTACCAGTCACTGTTGACTAGCTCATAGCTACAAAAAAAGAAAGGCCAGAGTTAATTTTGCATATTTAGCTAACAAATATGAAATTGCGTACTTATCTCAGCTTCCCTCGAGAAGTAGTAGCTTCCTTACCATTAATACTACGGCATTCTGACTACCAACGGCTCTTGACAACCAACAACGGGCACTCCGTATCCCCCCATAAAACGGCGAAGTTTCGAAATGAAGTCTGGAAAAGGGTCTTCAATGCCATAGTAACCGGTCGAATCAACTTTTTGTGTCTTGAAAACAAGCGTTTTAGCAGGAATTTTCTCATACTTTGGAGCTTAAGTATAAAGTAAGGTTTGCTTAATGCCGTAGATTCAGAATAAACTGGAGTCAAGCCTAAATAGTCATGTTTTTAGGAGAAAAAAGTTCCCTGCGCGCGCGTTTAAAGAGCATACGTACCATCCACACATACATACATATATATATTTATCATGTACTGAACTCAAGAACTCCCATAGCGATTAATACAAATGAAACTACCCCAATATTTTCCCATATTGCGTCCCCTAGGGCATTCTAACAAGTGTTATTGCGTCCCCTTAGGCTAATTTTATATTTTTAGGTTTTTTGTTAACTCTTAATAATAATACATTAATTTGATATATCTGTCTATTGCTATGTAGGTATGTATGAATTGTAAATCACTTCATTTGTGGTTGTGTGTCATTAGGTGCAGCGGACATTGTGGTGAAACTTTGTGTTTGTGTTGCTGTAGGAAAACCAATATTTATTGTACAATTGGTGATCGTTGCTCCAGCAAAGAAGGACTGAGCACTTAAATCTTGGTTCATAGTACCACTCGATGGTGTTGTAGGGTATGAAGAAGATGGGTTACTTTCAGGCTTTTTGTATGAGCTCAAGACATGAGACATTTCCTTTTGCTGTTGTAATGATGCTTTTTTATAGCTATTTAGACTTTGTAGATTTTTATGCCCAGTTAGTTGGATTATCTGTGTTTCTGGTACACTATTCTTGGTAAGACATGTAACCATTGTTTTTCGAGCTGAATGATTTGTTTATTTCCCAGACAATCCAGCACTTGCAGCCATCCTTTTCATTATTGTATTGATTCTATCCTTCCCCATCTTCTGTTTTTTGTACCAAATGTCATCATTGGAGTAATTGTAGTTCACAGCCAGATAAAATGGGGATTCCGATTTGTACATTTCAACTGGACGCTTTTGAAGAAACTTTTCAAAAATACGTAAGGGACACCGAGAGATATTGTTGGGGTTTTTCCACATTTTGGGTTTGAATTGGCGACTTGCATTTGTTTCACCTGAACGTGTCTTGGTATCTCTTTCATTAAATTCAACATACTTGAAACCATCTGGTGTAGAGTGGATACAAAAATCACCATATGTAAGTTTATAATGTTCATCTCTTCCACGCATCCCCATATGCATCGTGAGTAAAAACCAAACAGTATTGAGTAGTACCTCTGGACTGGAGTCCCCCAAAGATCCACTGGTCCACATCGAGTCAATGTCATCCATTTCCAATGGTTCAGCAGCATTGCTCTTATTTCCTTTCCCTTTTTTAAAGCATTTTACGAGCTGCTTTCAACTTTTCTCGAGAGGATGAAAAACGAGTGTCACGGATGATGCTATAAGGCTTTCGTAATTCTTGGGTCAAATGACGATCTAAACTTCTTTGAAAAGAAGTGAGAGTGTCAGGTTCATACAATGAGTCATCACTCTTCCTTAATTACTTTGCAAAAGAAATGTCCTAATAATCTGTCTAATTCAGTAGGTGGAATTTCGGCTATTTTTCTACACTCACCAACAGATTCACACCAGCCGTACCACTTCCTCAAGTCGGATATTGTTTTCTTCTTTGTGTTACAATTTTTTTGCTGGTCCACAAACATTTCCAACTCTTCATCGTCCAAACACACAGAAGAAGATGCTTCTTTTACGTGCTTAGTTTCCTCCGTTTGTCCGTTAGTATAGACTGGATTAGCAACAGTTGGTTCTATAGGGAGTTTCTGTAGATATTCAGATTGTTTCTCAATCATTTCAAGAACTTCGTCATCAAAAAAATCGCTGTAATGAAATATCTTCAGCCATAACAACGTTAGCTTACTGGTTTAGCTCCAGAAAAATTGTCGTTGCTAAGAGTAAGTTTGCGCATGCGTACATGATAAATATGTTATACTTGAATACGCGAAATATCACTCGTCTGATCGGGGTATTGGCACTCGTCCCAATACATCCGACCGACTCGTGATATTTTGCAGTATTCAAAGTATAACATATATATATATAACATATACCCGATTTTGCATTATCCACCCCTAATACTGTCTCGCTCGCTTCGCTCGCTCGCCAACAAACATCCCCGATTTTTTCATTTTTACCCCTGTAAGTGTCTCGCTCGCTACGCTCGCTCGCCAATAATGAATTTATCTCCTCTAAGTAATACTACAGATTAATTATGCTCAAATTTTATTGCAATGCTTTTGAAGAAGGATTGGACAAATGCTATGGGTCTTATTGAGCTATTTTTGATTATCTAATTTAAATTACTTTCCATCTAGAAAAACCAATGTCAAATTATTTAACCATGGTGTATTGGTTGTTTTGGCTCAATTGCGCGTTTTACGATCTTTAAAACGCGCAATTGGGACACTACGTAGCTGTTCTTCACCCTCAGAGCAACAGCGTGTATTGTTACTAAAATTTGCGAATTTTTGCACCGCTATGACTTTCCTTGTAAATATTTTCTTGGTAGAATAGAGGCTCACTGTAAGTAGTTTTTATGCTGCCACAGAGCCAAGCTCTTCAACACTCAATAAATCCTGCGAGACTCAAGAAATTAGTGTTATTTTAAGATCTCACTAAGAATAAGGTATTATCTCAATAAATTTTCATTTCTACCCAATGTAGCTATAAATACTACCAACAGATTGCATGCTAGCTGGGAGTGTCCACATTACGCTGGCACCATTTTAGGCAGACTAAAGCATAGGGTATAATTAAGCATGGTAGGTCCACTTTTCTAGTCAAATTATCTATATTTTTGAGAAATAGCTACTTTTCAAAGAAATCAATTCAATTCAATGGAAGGCTATGTTGAGGCAGAGTTGTGCTGCAAGTATAACATTCGAATTGTGTGTGAAAGCAACACTAATAATTTTATTGTTGTACTATTACTATGGTGCACATAATGCTATTGTACATACACGATAAATTGGCACGGTAGAGAGAAAATTGATGCAAAATTGAATGAAACTATCTCCGACTTGAAAGTGTACCCCAGTAAAGAATTTGAAAAGTGAAAAATTTTCACATTGGACCTTGATAGATTGAAGATTGTATTTAATTGGAACATAACTTGGTTGCACATGCCAAACTAGATAATTGTCTTGCTGAAGTCTACAATACGGATTATTAAAGTTTGCTATATTACTCATTTCTTCTTCTTTCTTCTTCTTCATTCTTCCTTTTTTTTTTATCACAGGTGAGCGAGTTTAGTATTGTTGTGATATAACCCTTTACCAGCATATTTGATAGAAATAGAAAGTTTGGCTGATATGCAGATCTTTTTTATTTTTTCTTGCCAATAAGACTACAATTAATTGTGAGATGATTTTTCAGCAAACCTCGTAAAGTAGGCTTTGCTTGCATTTTATAAAATATAAATGAAGTACATCTTAGTGATGTAATATAATATTTTATTATTTTGTAGGGTATCAAGGTTCATGCCTAATCTTGTTAGAAAACAGAAAGAAGAATTACACCATTTTATCAGATGTGTCTCAATCAATATGCTAAACAATGTGAACAATTGGGAACAACTTCATTTTATTGTTTTAATAAGAATGGCTTGCCACATCTGGAGCACTCACCAGAACAGCCCATTGGGTTCTTATACAGGTATATTGAACTAAGGTGAGAAAAAATGGAACAGTATTAAAGGGATAGCGCAAATGAGAAATCATGGAAGTCTGACTAGATTGCAGGTAAAAGGGAAATCAAAATGACTGATCACAGCCACTTCAGATTAATTCCCCATTGACAAATTTAATATCTCATTTTGCATTTTCCCTCTGTGAATGTGGGAATGTTAATTTATTTTATTACGCAGTGACACACCACATGCAGTCACAACATAATGTTGTGAGATAATAATATCCACACTTTAATATGAACCTCTTATTATGAAAGTTTAGTGCATGTTAGTTCAGTTTCATGGCCTAATTTCCTTCAAATGATCATACTCATTGATAACAATAAGGTCTAAAAGTAATATAAAACATTTCATAAACCATGGCTGAATTTTTACAGCATCGAACAATACTGATTTGCACCATTAAGCACCACTGGTGGGAATCCTTAGCAATTCAAAGTTAAGCTACTGCAGCTCTACATTTTATTGACAGGTGAGTATGGTACATGAGTACAGCTTCAAGTATTACTGAGGTAGCTATTTAAGACTTAAGGCAAGTTGTGGATTCTCTTTTTAAAATGTGGAATTAGGTTGTTTCTATGAAAATTTAAGGATGTGATCATGCATGAATTAAGTAGATGTTTTACGTTTTCTGTGATATAAAAAATTCTGGCACTTTAATAACATTTGCATATGTGTATGTGTTTGTTGTTGTTGTTATTGTATTAGTACTCTTATTCTCTTGTCAAGTACATTACAAGTCGTGAGGAGAATGTAGGTGGGACCAAGTCTACGTTCTGGTGTTCAAAGACCTTTCAGTTCCTGGAAGAACATTCTGCCATCATCCAGCAACCTGTGGAGGAGGAGGAGGAGGAGGGAAAGAGAGAGGAGGACAGTCAGGTGCTGGAGGAGTGTGGGGGAGACACGCCTGATGAACTGGACCAGTCTTCAGGGGAAGAGGATGAGGAAGCGGAGGAATATGAGGAGGATGAAGAAGAAAAGGGAGGGGATGCAGGAAGAATAATTGGAGGAGGAGCTGCACCAGGTCATCCTACATAACTGAGTCTGATATTGGGTACAGGTTGACACGATAGCCAGAGTAGGTGTGATCAATAGATGACAAATGAGTGGAATGAGATAGGGTTTGTGTAGATAGTTGCTTATGAGTGTGTGGCCAGCTGTAAAAGTGTAATTTATTTGTTTGGTTGTAACAGTTGAAAGTACATAGTTGGGGGTTTGTCAGGAAGGTGTGGCTAGCTGTGAAGAAGTTGCTAAATGTGAAAGTGTCATTTTAGAAAGTGTGGCTGATTCTGAAAGATTGTAATTAAGGCTGACTTGTGTGAGTTAATGGATTGGGTGTGTGGTTAGTGGGTGTGGCTAGTTGTTGTTGGCAACCAATCATAGTGGCTGGTTGAAAGTTAAGTATATTAATATTATAGCATAAACTGTGTTGTTATTGTTGTGAATTTTTAAACTATTGTTTTAGTTGGACAAGAAGAATTGTCGAGGAGAGACAAAGCCTCATGTGGCAGTAATCAATAATGATGTAAATGTGGTCAAGAAACTCATAAAAAAGGTAAAAAAAGATTAGTAAGGGGGTAGGAGAATTGGTACAAAAATGGCATAAATTTTGATGTTAGCTATAGTGCATTCCAAAGGCTATTCCATAATTGTGACTTTGGAGATTATGATGATGATGAACATGATGTTACCTAATCTATGCTATCTTATCTATGTATAGTTTCAGAAAGGAGATGATTAGTTGTAAAATTAGCTATATATAATACTTATAGCACGAGTCAGAGTACAATATGGGAAAATATTTTATGAGCACGCAAAATATTTTCACGAGCCAAAGGCGAGTGAAAATGTGGCGTGAGAGTAAAATATCATTCCCATATTGTACGACGAGTGTGATAAGTGATTTATTGCTTCTTTGAAATTTTTCTCAACTGGTTACAATACAATTTTCATTGATTTTACTCGCTACGCGCGCGCTACAACGAGCGTACAATATAAACCGTACAATATGGGAGAATACAGAACGCTCGCGTGATGCGGAAATATTCAAGTAAAAATATCAAAGCTGCAATAAATACATATATATATATAGCATATACCCCGCCACACAGTGGTGCCTGATATACTAACTTGCGCAAATTAGGAGTGCAGTAGCATGAGGTAGTTTAACTCATGGATTCCCTTCACCTCCTCTGTGTACCTCTCCTGCTCCCCATTATCACTGTATATTCTGTGTATTTTCTTTCACTTCATTGTACTAGCTGTTTCAGTCAGCTTTTTTTCATCTGCTTCTATTTTTATTGACCCTTGCATTCTCCTCCTTCTCTGCCTCTCTGTATACCCATTGTGGTTACCTCTCTCATTATGGTTAGCTATTTTAGATGACACTCTTTCCCAACTCAGTTCAGTGACCCAGTGTTCAATATTACAGTGATTTAGCTTGGAATATATATGAATAAAAATTGCATTTGAACATGTGTGAATAACTCAATCACTACTTTCAATACAAAAATAACTCAGTATTGTCAATAACATGATGTGCAGAAAATATAATAATTCAGCGTTTCTCTTAAAACAGCAACAACATAAATTAATGCTAGTTGTGATAAATACAAGTATAAATAATATGTGATAATTATAACTGAAGGTTTTTCATATTAACTAATAACAAACAGTATATGGTGTTAAATGTACAACGGTGTAGTAGTTACATTTTCTCCCTCAATATTTCACTATTCTTTGGTGCTGATAGTCACACACATAAATGTAACCATCTCTGTCACAAGTCGCTCCATAACCTTGATGTATATCTTGTAGTGTAGCCACTCGAGAATAATTGGATGTATTAAATATTACTACCTTAGAGTAACAGGAATTTCTATAGTAATGCGGTGTGTCTTGTTGGAATTCAGTAACCACTGAGAATCCATCTGCAGTAACTGCCATCCCTATAGGAGAGGTGAACTGACCACTACCGTACTGATGTAGATACTGACCACCATGGTTGTGTACAGTTTTCACATGGCTAGTATAGTTTGATACATGTATATTTCAAGTAGTATCTATAACAACACCCCATGGACTACTCATGTTGCCTTGTATGTGACGTATGAATGTCCCGTCAGTTTTGAATACAGACACACAATTATTAGAATACTCGGCCACATATAATTATCCATCTGAACTTATACAGAGTCCTCTTGGATGCTAAAGCTGACCATTACCAGTTCCACTCGATCCAATAGTAGCCACATACTTTCCCTCTGTAGTTAGTTTATATATACAGCATTTGCCATTATGACTTATATACAGAAAATTGTCCTGAACTGCTATACCATTGGATTGGCCTTTTAAGTTGTCCCACTTCAGATGGACAAGTAATAGGGTTTAATAGAGTCCCACTGTCTTTATCTGCTACTATGATGTGGGGGCCATTGGATACAATAAAGTGTTTATTTCCACTCACAGTGACATCAAGGGATAGTAGGTTGTATTAATTTGACTAATGAGGCTCAAGTTGTTATAATTCCTTTTTGTTCTAACATAAACTATAAATGGACTCGACTGAATGCTCTCATTTCCTATCTTTGTATTGAGACTGTGTTCTCCAGTATTCTGAGGAGTGACAGTAACAGAGTATGTTCCATCATTGTTGTCTTCAGCTGTAAATGTAGAAGTCTTCCCTCCAGAGTCTAATGGTGTTAGACATGCCACAACATTTTCTCCTCCATTCTTGTATGGCTTCCCATCTATATCTTTAGAGCAGACATTCAAGACTTTCTTCTTTCCTTGAATCATTACAGAGGAATACAAAGAAACAGTACCATTTCTAGCACAAGAACCTCCTGTAACTTCTCCAAAGCCTTCAATGTCTGCCATAATAGTAGTAGTAGTAAAAGATGTAGAAATGGAGTCAGTTTTGCAGAGCTTCAGAGGAATAGAGTCAAACTGGGTTTTCATTTCAGTCAAACCAGTTTCCATGGCAGCTTGAGCAGAGAGTAATTCAACTGAACTATACATGACTAGAGCTTCAGAAATTTGTTTGCTTACTTGTTGAATGCTGACTTGTAAACGAGTCATGGATTCCTGTTGAATCTTTAAAGCAGTTTCCTTCTGGAAATTCACTTCTCTGTTTTTTGCTAACAAAGCTTTCTCTCGAGTTTCAATGGCTTCACGAAGTTTTTTGAATTCAGATTTGATGAGGTCATCAACTGAAGCTTTCTTTTTCTGTACCAGAGCTATCACTTTGTCTGTTCAGAGGCAGAAGTCTAGAGCTGATCAGCAGCTGATGTAGCTTGCGACAGTAGAGATTTGAGTTGTTGTTTTCGTTTCTCTGTCACTTGCTCTACTCTGTCATACTTGTGGTTGTTATGCTTGAGAATAATACAATCTCTGCAAACTAACTGTTTGCATGTCTCACAGTAAAACTTGAGTACCTCGTCACTGTGTAGCTGGCAACTGGCAGTCTTGTGAGGAATGCTGTCTAGCAAGGTCTTTGTATTCACTCTCTCCTTTCCGAGCTCCACAAGTTTGTGCGAGTGTTTGTCTCTGTGTCGAGTGTGGTCTTGCGTACACTTGCTACACAGAAACTTGCAGCAGTTGCAGCAGAATGTAGTAGCATTACTTTCATCGCTATCCAAGCAACGATCACAGGCAATGTCAGAGATAGTCTGAATCTTGAGTGCATATTCAGCTACTTTCACCTCGTATTGTTTGCGAAGATCTTTAGGCAATGTAGACAAGCCACCTTCAGGAAGTATGAAGGCTTTCTTACAGGTAGGGCAACCCTTTGTTTTGCTTGTCAAGCATTTAAGAGTGTGCACTAATAAGCTATAGCTCTACTGGTGATGGGACACATCCAAGGTGGGCCTGTGGTTGCTGTGGTTTTGTTTAGAATGTGTGCAGGTGATGCCATAGGAAACCTCTTGGGATTCATCTGCTCCCAAGAGCCAGGTGAGGACCAGAGTGTTCATGTGAAATATATTTATCCTATTGATCTCCCAATAATCCCAACATTAACATTAACTTCTTTGGATAATTGTAATTGGCTGATTTTATGATGTGCTTTGAAATTTTGTGAGTAGACACGTCAAAGTTAGTAGCAAAGAAGAAATATACCCTACAAATGTTACAAGGTAAGACCATAATATATTGGAAATATTTTGATGTGCGAACAGTGATATCTGGCTCTTTTTGTTCCCTGCACATTTAAATACCAGCAACTTTAATAGCTAGTTTTAAAATGTGCATGGAAAAAAATTGCTCAAATAAAAGCATTAAGTTATTATTTTAAAACCAAAATTTTATAATAGGGTGCATTTGTGAACATGAGGGACAACTGTGGGTAGACACTCATCACGAGTTCTGCAACTACAGTGACAACTGGTCAAGATTGGAGCATGGGTAGATGATCCTGTTGACAACAACTACATAGTGTGCAGAATATTAGTTCCCTCCCCCAAGACACAAGATTTAGAATGGAAGTAATGAGAAATTTAATGAAGCTGGGGAGGGGGAGGGGTGGGGGCAGAGGGCATGGGGCCAAGAGCTGTCAAAATGATTGTCACACTAACTTAAATGGGTAACCAACCACATATCATCTGCATATGGTACTGGATGTCATGAACTCTAGTATTGTTCATTCTTGAATGACTGCAATTTGTAGATTTTATGGTCTATTCCATAAACATTGTGAGTAAATACAGTAGGGAAACATGAGTACTCAAATATCAAAGTTAGTAGCTAAGAAGAATTGTACCTCACAAAGGTTACAAGGCAATAGCAATAATGAATATTGCTGGCATGTCTCTGATGTAAGAAAGTTGAAGTATTAATTAGACTGCTGTATGTGAGGGATAAGTATATGGATGGATGGCGTGTGAAAGGAGGAGTGTAGGAGAAGAGTGAAGTCAACACCCGGCAATGTGACTAAAACTTGAGAATAGCTCTCTACCACAATAAATTCAATAAATTAAAATGATATGATAAAAGCCAAACCCATTCCTAAATGCATGACATACATATACTTGTGTATAATATGAAGTAATTCATGAATGTGACACAGTAAAGAGAATATTATGTAGATTATGAATTGTTGACACCTAGAATACTGACAGCTTTGCAGAACCAGTGTGGAAGTGAACTTGTAAGAGACTAGATGTCTCATAGTCCAAGTAGACAGAATTAACAATACTGATACATAACACATCACTTGATGTTGGGTCATGTTACACCACAAAGGCCAATACAGCCATGGCTGTTCAGGATTTTCTAGCAAAGGAGTGTGGCAAATAAGTCTATAATGACTATACTGAATTTGTGGTTATTCTTGCATGATGGTCTTTCCTTTCATTACTGGGCATTAATTGTGCTGTGTTTTGTTACATGTATTAGGATAAACTGAGTTTTATTCTGCACTAATTTGATGGAATATGTTGCATTATAATTAGAGCAATGTCAAATAGTCTATAGGTAATTGTAACAACTATTGTAATCATTGAATATGCCTCGAAAATTAGACATTATTAAATAAAAAACATATTTATGGTTCTGTAACACCTCTGCTAATTTTCTATAGTATTTTTTGCAACTTATCAACATATAGTTAAATATGTGTCAATTACTACTATCATTTTCACAATAAAACTGGGAGGCTTCTGTAGAAAGGAGAAATATAAGAATGAAGTCAACCTATTTGACTTTACTGAAATTATTGGCTATATAAACACTTTGCAGTAATAATATTTGTTCACCAACATGAATTTACTTACTGCTTGCACTTGGTCCAGACCGAAATTGTAATGGCCTTTCTAAAATAATGAAAATATTGAAAATAATAATAATTCTATGAACAAAGAAAAATTATATAAATGTGTATGTATATATTTATATATTTATATATAATTATATATATATATAATATATATATATACATTATTATAATTACGTAATATAATTAGCTACTTTGTGTTAATTACCTGAGCAAAGACCGGTATAGACGAGAATAATCCAAAATGAATGCACAGCCATATTTAGCTACCCAGTAAGATCTGGCTCCTACCAAACAGAGAGTTATAGCGTCTACTGAAAGCTTATTAATAGATAACTGGGGGCGTGGCCACAAATTTTGAGCGAATGATGCAGCAATAATCACTATTGATCGACGTTGTCTTGTATTTCTGAAAGGTGTCTAAGTGATATACACTAGATATTTCAGATTGAGTAGTCACGTAGCTGTTCTTCAGACACCCTCAGAGCAAGAACGTGTATGGTTACTTGAATTTGCGAATCTTCGCGCAGCTAAGACTTTCCTTGTAAATGTTTTCTAGGTAGAATGGAAGCTCATTGTTGCCACAGAGCCAAGCTCTTCAACACTCAATAAATCCTGTGAGACTCAAGAAATTAGTGTTATTTTAAGATCTCACTAAGAATACGGTATTATCTCAATAATTTTTCATTTCTATCCAATGTAGCTACAAATACTACCAACAGATTGCATGCTAGCTGGGAGTGTCCACATTATGCTGGCATCATTTTAGGCAGACTAAAACATAGGGTATAATTAAGCATAATAGGTCCACTTTTCTAGTCAAATTATTTATATTTTTGAGAAATATGTAACTACTTTTGAAAAAAATCAATTCAATTTAATGAAAGGCTATGCTGAGGCAGCAGTTGTGCTGCAAGTATAGCAATGAAATTGTGTGTGAAAGTAATACTAAAAATTCATTGTACAATTACTATGGCTCACATAATGCTATTGTAGCTACATACACCATAAATTGGCATAGTAGAGAGGATGATTGATGTAAAATTGAATGAAAGTATCTCCGACTCGAAAGTATACTTGTATAAAGAATTTGAATAGTCAAAAATTATCATATTGGGCCTTGACAAATTGAAGATGGTATTTAATAAGAATAAACTTGGGTCGCACATGCCAAACTAGATAATTGTCTTGCTGAAGTCTACAATACGGATAGTTAAATTTTGTTATATTACTCATTTTTTCTTTGTTCTTTTTCTTTCTTCCCTTTTTTTATTTTATCACAGGTGAGCCAGTTTATTGTTGTTGCGATATTACCCTTTACCAGCATATTTGATCAAAATAGAAAGTTTGGTTGATATGCAGATTTTTAGTATATTTTCTTCTTGCCAATAACACTACAATTATTGGTGAGATGATTTTTCAGCAAAATCTGGTAAAGTAGGCTTTGCTTGCATTTTATACACAGATTTTAAATAATAATGAAGTACATCTTAGTGATGTAATATAGTATTTTATTATTTAGTAGGGTATCAGGGTTCATGCCTAATCTTGTTAGAAAACAGAAAACAACATTGCACCATTTTATCAGAGTGTCTCACACAGTATGATAAACTTTCAGACAATGTGAATAATGGGAACGTCAATTCGTTGATTTATTAAGAATCAATCAAGACTATGACCAAACTTTGATTACTAAATACTATAAAGACTTCAATAAATCAATTTCAACTGATAGAGCACCATGGAGCAATACCCCGGGAAGTAGCAGTGTGGGGACCCTAAGCTTGGCAATGGCTCGCCACATCTGGAGCACTCGCCAGAACAGCCCATTGGGTTCTTAGACAGGTATATTGAACTAAGGTGAGAAAAAATGGAACAGTATTAAAGGGATAGTGCAAATGAGAAATCATGGAAGTCTGACTAGATCGCAGGTAAAAGGGAAATCAAAATGACTGATCACAGCCACTTCAGATTAATTCCCGACAAATTTAATATCTCATTTTGCATATGCCCTTAACACTGTGAATGTGGGAATGTTAATTTATTTTATTACGCAGTGACACACCACATACAGTCACAACATAATGTTGTGAGATAATAATATCCGCACTTTAATATGAACCTCTTATTATGAAAGTTTAGTGCATGTTAGTTCAGTTTCATGGCCTAATTTCCTTCAAATGATCACACTCATTGATAACAATAAGTTCTAATAGTAATATAAAAGATTTCATAAATCTTGGCTGAATTTTTACAGCATCGAACAATACTGATTTGCACCATTAAAGCACCACTGGTGGGAATCCTTAGCAATTCAAAGTTAAGCTACTGCAGCTCTATATTTTATTGACAGGTGAGCATGGTACATGTGTACTGCTTCAAGTATTACTGAGGTAGCTATTTAAGACTTGAGGCAAGTTGTGGATTCTCTTTTTAAAATGTGGAATTATGTTGTTTCTTTTTAAAACTGAACTTCAGCTATTCGTATGACAAAAATTATAACACAAACTACAAACTAAGAAAATTTAAGGATGTGATCACAGCATGAATTAAGGGTGTCATCCAGTAGATGATTTGCGTTTTCTATGATATAAAAAATTCTGGCACTTTAATGACATTTGCATATGTGTATGTGTTTGTTGTTGTTGTTGTTGTATTAGTACTCTTATTCTCTTGTCAAGTACATTACAAGTCATGAGGAGAATGTAGGTGGGACCAAGTCTACGTTCTGGTGTTCAAAGACCTTTCAGTTCCTGGAAGAACATTCTGCCATCATCCAGCAACCTGTGGAGGAGGAGGAGGAGGAGGGAAAGAGAGAGAGGAGGACAGTCAGGTGCTGGAGGAGTGTGGGGGAGACACGCCTGATGAACTGGACCAGTCTTCAGGGGAAGAGGATGAGGAAGTGGAGGAATATGAGGAGGATGAAGAAGAAAAGGGCGGGGATGCAGGAAGAATAGTTGGAGGAGGAGCTGCACCAGGTCATTCTACATAACAAAATTAAAGTGAGTCTGATATTGGGTACAGGTTGACACGATTGCCAGAGTAGGTGTGATCAATTGACGAATATAGTATGACAGATGAGTGGAATGAGATAGGGTTTGTGTAGATGCTTATGAGTGACTAAGTATGTGGCCAGTTGTAAAGGTGTAACTTATTTGTTTGGTTGTGATAGTTAAGGGCAGTTTAGGGTTTGTCAGTAAGGTGTGGCTAACTCTGAAATAGTTGCTGCTTGTGAAAGTGACATTTATAAAAAGTGTGGCTGATTCTGAAAGTTTTTTAAAATTAAGGCTGACTTGTGCGAGTTGATGGATTGGGTGTGTGTGTTTAGTGGGTGTGACTAGCTGTTGTTGGCAACCAATAGTAGTTGCTGGTTGAAAGTTGAGTATATTAATATTATAGCATAAAGTGTGTTGTTATTGTTGTGAGTTTTTAAACTATTGTTTTAGTTGGACAAGAAGAATTGTCAAGGAGAGACAAAGCTTCATGTGGCAGTAATCAATTATGATGTGGGTGTGGTCAAGAAACTGTTTAAATAAACTTAGAAACGGGGGATGGGGTTGTAGAAGAATTTATACAAAAATAGTATAAATTTTGATGTTATAGTGCTTTCCAAAGTTTATTCCATAATTGTGACTTTGGAGATTATGATTGTGGGGGCCCTGACCAGTTGTAAGTTGGTGAGGAATAACCCCAGCAGATGATCAGTCGTGCAATGCAACGAAGGACCAGGAAGTCAGTCAACTGGATATTAACTTGCTGTGGCACTGGCTAGAATTCTATGCAGCCACTGGCTCTCGCTTGCAGCCTTGAAGAACAGATCAATGGTGCGCACTCTCTAATGCATGTTATACACTAGAGTCAGCAGAGGTTAACTTTCTTCAACTTTTACAATGACTACAGCAATGACTTAAATAAGGATGACTATGGCATAGAACTTAGTGGGTGACCGTGGTTGTGAATATCATTAACATACATAATTGGAAAAGGGTAGACATAGGAAAAACAAGTAAACATCTAGGTGACAATCAAGAATTTCTGGAGGCAGGGCCAGCCTGTTAAGTCTGGGTGAGAGTCCCAGACATCCTCCCGGGGGGAGCTTTTGGTGTGTCGTCTTCTGGCAGGAATGGGATGAGTCGGCAGCTGGGGCGCACATAGGACTTTCCATAGCATCGTAGGGTGACAGCTCTGACTTCTTCGTCGTCTCCAGGGTGGACTTGTTCTATCCTGGCCAAGGGCCAGTCTCTGACCCTCAAGGTCTCATCCCTGACAAACACCAGGTCATTTACTGACAGGCGCATGCCTGGGCGATTCCACTTCGAGCGCTGAGGACACGAGGCAAGGTATGAATCCATCCACTGTTTCCAGAGGTCGGCAGTGAGTCAGTTGGTCAGATTCCATCGGTGTAGGTTGGTTGTCTTTCCTGTTGGAGGTTGTGCTGTAGGTGGTGCAATGAGTGGGCGGCCTATCAGGAAGTGCCCGGCTGTGAGGTAGTTGCAGTCTTTTACTTCATCGGCATGGAGAGGGGTGATAGGTCTCGAGTTGAGAATGGCCTCTACGTCCGTGAGGAGTGTGTAAAGTTCCTCGAATCGAAGTGCATGGGGTTGCAGATTCTTCCGGAGCAGAGTCTTCATTGATCTTACGGCTGCCTCCCAAAGTCCACCAAAGTGTAGAGCTCTGGGAGGGATGTTGTGCCAGTTGATCTCGTTCTCTTGTGTGAAGGTTGCCATAGCTTGCCTTGTCTCTTTGGATTCCGCGAGCTTTTGGAGCTCGCGGATCTCCTCCCGGGCGCCTAGGAAGTTGGTGCCATTGTCGGTGTAAAGATGGGATGGGCAATCCCTCCGGGCGACGAAGTGGCAGAAGGTGGCCATGAAATCCTGGGTGGAAAGGGAGGAGCAGAGATCTAGGTGGATAGCCTTGGTGGTGAAGTAAATGAAGACAGTAGCATAGGTCTTCACCAGGACCAACTTGCGGGTGTAACCTTGGCAAATCACAAAGGGTCCAGCAAAGTCCACTCCAATTCGGTCAAAGGGTGGGGCAGACGTGGTCCTAGAGCATGGTAGCATACCCATTTGGTGGCAGAGCGGCTGAGCATAGGCTCGCTGGCAGGAAGGGCAGGAACGGCTGACCTGCTTGAGGAGGTTCCTCAGGTTGGGGATATAATAGGTGTGTGCTAGGACAGAGTGGAGGGCCGAAATACCGGCGTGGCTGTGGGTGACGTGAAGGGTACGGATGAGTAGTTTAATGAGTGGGGATTTGGCAAAGAGAGGGATGAGTTTCTTCGGGGTGGAAGGATCTGCTCGGTCGCGAACGCGGCTGTGGACGACGAGGTGGCCGGCATCAGCTAACGAGATCACTGATCTGTGGAGTCCATGGTTCCTAGGCAGTTGAGTCTTGTTGATGGTAGAGAGGAAGACCTCTGGTAGGAATTGGAGCTGGGCTAGACGGAAGATCAGTGCCTTGGCCTTGGAGGTTTCCTTTGAAGACAGGAGGTCTGGTTTGGGATGACCCGTCTTCTTGGTGAGTCGGAGGATCCACGCAGCTACTCTGACCAGGGTGTGGGAAGAAGAGAAGCGGGACCAGAGGACGTTGAGGAAGTCCAACTGTGCTTGAGGCATGGCTGAAGAGGGTCTGATGGCGAGGCAGCAGGTTGCTGAAGGAGGTCTGGAGAGCTTGTGGGTGGGCCAGGCCGTCGGAGGCAAAGACAACCAGGGGGGTCCGTACCACCATAAGGTGGAGGTAGCCAGGTCTGGTGCTCTTACTCCGTGGCTGGCAAGGTCAGCAGGGTTATCGGCTGATCGGACGTGTCTCCAAACTTGAGGGGGGATCAGCTCTTGGAAGGCGTGGACTCGGTTGGCGACGAACCTGTCAAGTTGGGAGGGGTGCTTGGGTAGCCAGTACAAGACAATTTCGCTGTCCGTCCAGGCAAACACATTTGAAGGTGGGATGGAGAGGATGGTCAACGTGTGGTGGAGCATCTTGGCAAGGAGGTGGGCGCCAAGAAGTTCAGCCTTGGGGATGGTGATAGGTCGGACTGGGGCAACGCGAGCCTTAGCCGTGACCAGGGAGACGGAGGTGGAGCCATCATCGTGCACCGATCTGAGGTACAGGGCAGCTCCATAGGCCACAGCAGAGGCATCACAGAAGCCATGAAGTGAGCGGTGTCGGGGAGAGGAGGAGAATCGGCGAGGAATGGGGTGGGATAAAATGGCAGGAAGATCTTCGGTCCATGCAGTCCACTGCTCCAGTAAATCTGTGGGAACTGGCATGTTCCAGGGAAGGTTGCGTTTCCATGTTTCCTGCAGGATGATCCTGGCTTGGATGACGGCTGGGGAGAAGAGGCCTAAGTACATCAAACACTGCCGCTGTGCTGTAGGCGATGGTACGTTTGGTAACCTTGGTTAGGTCCGGTGGAGGTGGGATGGAGTGTCTGAGTTAACGTCCCAGTGAATTCCAAGGGCCTTGGGTGCTCGTTCCGGTTGGGTTAGTGGTAGAAGGGTGGGAGAGGTTTCCAGGAGATGGTCTGGAATGAGGGCTCTCACTTCTGGAAAGTTGGACCTCCATTTGTGCAGAAGCATTCCTGCTTGCACCAGAAGGTCACACAACTCCTTTCTGAGGTGGTGCGCCTCGTCCACGCCACCGGCTCCCGAAAGGAAATTGTCGACGTAGAAGGCAGACATGATAGCAGCAGAGGCAGTGGGATGTGAAGTGGCATGGAGGTGTGCAAGGTGGTGAAGGACTTGGGTGGCTATGAACGGTGAACAGTTGACGCCGAAGGTAAGACATTCCATTCTGCAATCTCGGATGACCCCGTGGTTACCTGGAAGATCACGGTCTTCTGGGTTGAGGAGAATTTCCCTAAACATCTTGGAAATGTCGGCGGAGAGTCCAATGCGGTGGCAATGAAACTTGATGAGGATGTCAGTGAGAGGTGGGTACAGGTTGGGGCCGGTGAGGAGGGTGTCGTTGAGGGAGACTCCGGAGGTGGTGATAGCTGACGCGTCGAACACGGCTCTGCACTTGGTTGTGGATGATGAATCCTTGAAGACACCATGGACAGGCAAGTAGAAGTGTGGTTGGTTTCTGAGTTCATTCTGTGGGATCACGTGTGCGTGACCTAGGTCAATATATTCCCGGAGTACTGTGTCGAAGGCGGCTAGCTTGTCCTTGGTGGACAGAGACCTTTCATTGGAGAGTAGGCGTTTGTAGGCTTGGCGGCGGGAATCTCCTAGTGCCGGTGGATCCTGAACCTGAGGGAGTGACACTGAGAAGCGGCCATCTACCTGCTGGACAGCGTCGTGGAAGTGCCGGACAGCCTGAGCATCTTCTGCTGAACAGGACGGGGCCTCTGGGACTTGGTCAAGTTCCCAGAGTTTGGAAAGCTTCAGGTTGAGGTCATCTGGAAGTGCTGACTGGATGGAGGAGGCGGAAGCAGTGTGGGCACCTACCGGCGATGTGGCGGAGAGGGGCCCGGAGATGCTGAGTCCAAAGGGAGTTTTGAAGAGGCTGAGTCCGTCGACCTTGAGGGGGCCATCGGTGACACAGTCATCAATGTCCAACACCCCAATGAAGATGTCAACTACACCACCTAGGTCTGGGTCGGCGAGTGAGGCGTCCTTCAGAGCTGGGGTCTGGAGGATGGCTCGGCGGTTGGGTGGTACAGTGGAGGAATCAGATCTGGAACAACAATAAAATTGATAGGTTTGGTTTGGAAGGTCCTGCAATGAGACAGAAGTCTGGTGACAATGAAAAATTTTGATTTGATTTGGCCGGAGACGCAGGTCGGTGACATCGGTTGGGAGTAGCGCTTCAGACCCAGAGTAGTGGCTAACTTTTCAGTCATCAGGGATACACCTGCACCAGAGTCGAGCATGGCGCGGGCTTTGGCAGTACGGTGGTCGTTGTCTAAGGTGACTGTGATGGTGTTGGGAAATCCAGTGTCCAGACCTCGGTCGGTATCCACAGAGATGGCTGCTTGGGTAGTCGGTGTAGGGGCAGGAGATGGGGGAGGTGGGTCCCGGCTTGTGGAGGAGAGTGTGGTGTTTGAGACCACAGGTGCGGCAAGAGAACCTGCTTGAGCAGTTCCTGCAGCCGTGCTTGTCAGAAAAGCAGTTGAGGCACAATCTGCGTTCCCTGACGAGCTTGTTTCTCTTATCCACATTAAGACCAGTGAAGGTGGCGCAACGTATGAGCTGATGAGACTCGTTGCAGGCAACACACTTGATGGGAGTGCATGGCCGGGGTGAACGGTCGGCAGCGGGTGGAGAAGAGAGTAGGGGTCGAGAAGGAGGCATGGCAGGTAGAGGGGTGAAGGGTGCCGAAGGCTTCGGGGAGGTGTAGGAGGGAGTCAGGGAAGCAGGCGACTTGTGAAGTATCCGTTTGTCGACAAAGCCGTGTAGATGTTTGAGTGTAGGACGGTCTATGGGGCCACTCACGTGCTTCTCCCAGTCCGTGCGGATGGCAGGGTCGAGCAAATCCTTAACAAAGTAGGTGAGGAATTCGGACAGAGAGTCTCCGATGTGGGTGGACAGCGACTTGTAGCCCATGATCACTCTGTCGATCAGGCCTCGGAGCCCAGCATAGGTGTCTCGGACTGGCTGTAAGGTCAGAATCTCCTTAAGAAGGAGAGGAACAATGATGCCACGGCGGTGTGCTCGTTGATGCCGCAGCCGTTCCATAGCAAGAGTTGGGTTTGGTTCTTCTTCCATGGCTATGGGAAGGTCAAGGTAGTGGAGGTGTTGATTGGAGGCGACGGAGAGGTGACTTCTAGGCTCTGTGGAGACCGAGAAGTTAGGGTTAGGCCAGATCAACCGGAGATAGGGTACAGAAGAGGCAAGGAGTTGGAATCGGAGGTAAGATACAGAGGAGAGGTTGGGAAGGCGAATCGACTGCAGGCACAGAAGAAACAAAGTGGAGTGGGTGGTAGCTCGGAGAGCAGGCAATGGAACGTAGTGGGACCAAATGTGGGGGCCCTGACCAGTTGTAAGTTGGTGAGGAATAACCCCAGCAGATGATCAGTCGTGCAATGCAACGAAGGACCAGGAAGTCAGTCAACTGGATATTAACTTGCTGTGGCACTAGCTAGAATTCTGCGCAGCCGCTGGCTTTCGCTTGCAGCCTTGAAGAACAGCCCAAAGGTGCGCATTCTCTAATGCGTGTTATACACTAGAGTCAGCAGGGCCGGCGCCTATGGTGCGGCTGGTACGGCCATGGCCGTACCACTTTTTGATCTCGCCGTACTATTCTCCGAGTAAAAACTGAAAAGATGGAATGGGTTTGGTTACGGCACGCAAATTTTTCACTTGCGCGTGGGTGGAAAGAAATAAGACAGAGAATGTTTGGTAATTTTATATAAAGGGGAACTGACTATATAACTAACTAGTGATGTGCTTGAGCACAGATGGCGAGCGAGCCTAAAGACCATAGTAACAACTCGCTGCAACTGTTTGAATTGAAGGAAAAACAACAACAAAACAATACACGTTATTTAAACGTTTTCTCTGTGATATTCTTTAGCTAAAGAGTGGTTGTAAAGCACACTTTGACACAACTGGACATGCACCTACGCAAGACTTACCTTCGCGGTTAGTCTAGTGGACAATGCATTTTCAAGTAAATACTGTTGCGTATGGCTTATAACCATGCCAAAGAGCGCATTGACTTACCACAGGGGTCGACCACCCAACTAACACAAAAACGCGAGGGTCAAAGTACAAAAATGCCTTATGTAATATAAACCAACAAACATCCCTGATTTTCAATTGCGTTACCCCTGTAAGTGTCTCACTCGCTACGTTCGCTCGCCAACTACAGATTCATTTTAAAGTAATTTTTTTGTTCACCACTTAGCTAATCCGTAATTTACAATAATATGCAAATTTATTAATAAAAGTATATAAATCTTTTCTCATTGCTATCTCTCAATTAAAAAAAATGTAGTTTGTATTTTTTCTGTCAAACTCTGCAAGGCTTAACTATACTTAATTAACCCCATTCTCAAAGAGTTAATGTGTTTGATAGCAAGACAGCATGGATACATACAGAATAATAATATAATGGTGACAAGTCCATATGAAAACCAAAATGTAATTGTGAATTTCCAACTCGCAGGTTTAGCAGGAGCATGTTCACAAGTCTAAAGTTCCTTCTGCTAAAGTTCTTGAAGATTGGTTCCCTCAGCCAGATATTCTTAAAATGCTGAGACTCTGTGGATAGCTACATATTATTGTAAAAGTTTTATAAACTGTTAATTTAATGGTTAGAGCCGTACCACATTTTATTTGCTGGCTCCGGCTCTGGTCAGCAAAGAGGTTAACTTTCTTCAACTTTTACAATGACTACAGCAATGACTTCAATAAGGATGACTATGGCATAGAACTTAGTTGGTGACTGTGGTTGTGAATATCACTAACATACATAATTGGAAAAGGGTAGACATAGGAAAAACAAGTAAACATCTAGGTGACAATCAACAGTCCTTTGGACTTGGGAATTTCTGGAGGCTGGGCCAGCCTGTTAAGTCTGGGTGGGAGTCCCAGACAATGATAATGATGAACATGATGTTATCTAATCTATGTTGTCTATGTATAGTTTCAGAAAGGAGATGATTAGTTGTAAAATTAGCTATATATACATATATATATAGCATATACCCCGCCTCACAGTGGCGCCTGATATACTAACTTGTGCAAATTAGTTGTGCAGTACGTAGCATGAGGTAGTTTAACTGATGGATTCCCTACACCTCTTGTACCTCTCCTGCTCCCCATTATCTCTGTCTTTTCTGTGTATTTTCTTTCACTTCATTGTACTAACTAGTTCAGTCAGCTTTTTCCCACCTGTTTCTATTTTTATTGACACTTGAATTCTCCTGCTTTTCTGCCTCTCTGTATACCCGTTATGGTTAGCAACTGTAGATGACACTCTTTCCCAACTCAGTTCAGTGACCCAGTGTTCAATATTACAGTGATTTAACTTGGATTATATGAATAAAAATTGCAGCACTTGAACATGTGTGAACAACTCAATCACTACTTTCAATACAAAAATAACTCAGTATTGTCAATAACAAGATATGCAGGAAATAAAATAATTCAGCGTTACTCTTAAAAAGCAACAACATAAATTAATATTAATTGTGATAAATACAAGTATAAATAATATGTGATAACATAACTGAAGGTTTTCTTATTAACTAAAAACAAACGGTATAGCTAGTGTGTTTATGTACAATGGTGTAGTAGTTATACTTTCTCTCTCAATATTTCACTATTCTTCTGCTCTGATTGTCACACACATAGATGTAGCCATCTCTGTCACAAGTTACTCCATGACCTTGGTTTATATCTTGTAGTGTAGCCACTCGAGAATAATTGGATGTGTTAAATATCAATACCTTCGAGTAGTAAGAATTTCTATTACATCGCAATGCATGTAGTTGGTATTCAGTAACCACTGAGAATCCATCTGCAGTAATGGCAATTCCTATAAGACTGATACGACTACGGCTGAACTCAGGATTACCATACGAATAATGATACTGACCTTCATGGTTGTATACAGTTATTGCATAGCTTTTGTAATTTGATACGTGTATATTTCCAGTAGTATCTATAGCAACACCCTGTGGCTCATTCATGTGGCCTTGTACGTGACGTATGAATGTCCCGTCAGTTTTGAATACAGACACACGATTATTAGAATACTCGGCCACATATAATTCTCCATTTGAACTTATACAGAGTCCTCTTGGATTCTGAATCTGACCATTACCAGTTCCACTCGATCCAATAGTAGCCACATACTTTCCATCTGTAGTTAGTTTATATATGCAGCCATTGCCATTATGACTTATGTACAGGAAATTGTCTTGAGCTGCTATGCCTACTGATTTGCCATTAAGTTATCCCACTTCAGATGGACAAGTAATAGGGTCTAATAGAGTCCCACTGTCTTTATCTGCCACAATGATGTGGGGGCCACCAGACACTATAAACAGTTTATTTCCACTCACAGTGACATCATGGGGATTGTAGGCTGTATTGATTTGACTAATAAACCTCAAGTCGTTATAGTTTCGGTTTGTTCTAACATAAACTATAAATGGACTCAACTGAATGCTCTCATTTCCTATCTTTATATCGAGACTGTGTTCTCCAGTATTCTGAGGAGTGACAGTAACAGAGTACGTTCCATCGTTGTTGTCTTCAGCTGTTAATGTAGAGGTCTTCCCTCCAGAGACTAATGGTGTTAGATATGCCACAACATTCTCTTCTCCATGCTTGTATGGCTTCCCATCTATATCTTTAGAGCAGACATTCAAGACTTTCTTCTCTCCTTGAATCATTACAGAGGAATACAAAGAAACAGTACTATTTCTAGCACAATAACCTCCAGTAACATCTCCGAAGCCTTCAATGTTTGCCAAAATAGTAGTAGTAGTAGTAAAATATGTAGAAATGGAGTCAGTTTTGCAGAGCTTCAAAGGGAAAGAGTCGAACTCGGTTTTTATTTCAGTCAAACCATTTGCCATAGCAGTTTGGGCAGAGAGTAATTCAACTGAAGTATACATATTTAGAGCCTCAGAAATTAGTTGAGTTATTTGTTGAATGTTGACTTGTAAGCTAGTCATGGATTCCTGTTGAATTTTTAAAGCAGTTTCCTTCTCGAAATTCACTTCACTATTTTTTGCTAACAAAGCTTTCTCTCGAGTTTCAATGGCTTCACGAAGTTTTTTGAATTCAGATTTGATGAGTTCATCAACTGAAGCTTTCTTTTTCTGTACCAGAGCAATCATTTTGTCTGCTTCAGAGGCAGAAGTCTTGAGCTGATCAGCAGCTGATGTAGCTTGTGACAGTAGAGATTTGAGTTGTTGTTTTCCCTTCTCTGCCACTTGCTCTACTCTGTCATACTTGTGGTTGTTATGCTTGAGAATAATACAATCTCTGCAAACTAACTGTTTGCATGTCTCACAGTAAAACTTGAGTACCTCGTCACTGTGTAGCTGGCAACTGGCAGTCTTGTGAGGAATGCTGTCTAGCAAGGTCTTTGTATTCACTCTCTCCTTTCCGAGCTCCACAAGTTTGTGCGAGTGTTTGTCTCTGTGTCGAGTGTGGTCTTGCGTACACTTGCTACACAGAAACTTGCAGCAGTTACAGCAGAATGTAGTAGCATTACTTTCATAGCTATCCAAGCAACGATCACAGGCAATGTCAGAGCTAGTCTCAATCTTGAGTGCATATTCAGCTACTTCCACCTCGTGTTGTTTGCGAAGATCTTTAGGCAATGCAGAGAAGCCACCTTCAGGAAGTATGAAGGCTTTCTTACAGGTAGGGCAACTCTTTGTTTTGCTTGTCAAGCATTTGAAACAGAAGGAATGTAAGCAAGGAAGGAGCCTAGGATCAGTGAAGAACTTAGAGCACAGCTTGCAAGTAACTTGAGTGGGAAGAGGCTTGGACTTTGTTTTGCTGGAAGAAGGTGGTTTAGATTTCTTAGCAGTTGCTGGGTACATTTTTTATTTTCTATTATACACAAAATATTTTGGTCACGTAAGCATCTGGTATGGAAAGATGTAGTAATAGATTTGTAGAATGACCAGCCTGAGCTGGCAAAGAATAATTTTAAGGTGATAATGAGGTTTATTACACTGTATCACTATACCTCCTTAGCTATGAATGAAATCAAACAACTTTTGTCTTTCAAAGTGAGGAAATCACTGATAGGCTTTTCAGTTACCAATGTAATCTATGTCTGGTACCATGGGAACGTTTGGACTTTCTGTATATGAACACTTATAACACTTTTTTTTGAGGAACAGGCATACTTCCAGCTGATGTAAGAATTGCACCTCCAGCTACAGAGACTTCCTTATACAAGATACAGCAGCTAAACACATCAGTAGCAGAACCAGGAGCGTTAAAAATTGTACGCCCACGTGAGCGCACATGTTTCTAAATGGCAGGTCAGCGATAAATGAGCGTGGTCGTATAGCAGCACTTACCATAGTGTCTGCCTTTTCTCTCATTTTCGCTGAAACTAAGCCAAAATTTAAGAAGTATCTAATTAACGGGACTTAAAATGTCATACAGTCTGAAATCCTCTTCTCTCAAGGCATTATTAAATTAAAGTCTGCGCTGTTGACAGAGTGACATAATGAATGACAAACAGACTGGTGTAACACTCACTCGATGCGCACTGAGGGTTAAAAATTATGAGCAAAAGAAAAGGTTTTTAAGCATAACAAAAGCTGTGTCTAGAATATGGTACTTTATCAAGCAGAAGACTATATCCTCACATTGCTTTGTTGTTACATCATGCTAGGTAAGGTGTGACCAGCATTTAATTTGCCCCTTGGGATTATTGGCCTCGTTACTAATGAATATTAATATCTCGTTATTTCTTGCATTCTGACCTTATTTGGATGTATCCTCTTAATGTTAAAAGGTCACCTCTTGTTTGTCACACCCTCTTGACTCTTGAGCATGTTTGTCATAGCAACAACACTAGCTAGCAGTGTTAGTTATTGCATGATGAGATAGAGAAATGCATGTGGTTTCTTGCTAGATTTGTTTTCTACCACTCTGCATACAACTCTATGAAGTGCTCTATTGACAAACTTAAAGAAATATACATCTCTTTAGTGAAACTTACAAGTATAAAGATCTGATTGTTGTGTTAGGAGATATGTAGCTAATGCTGCAATACCTTGTTTGTTAATATTTTACCAGTCTTAACTGCACTAGCCATGCAGGAACTGCTTACTCTAGTTTCCCTATGTTAGTCTTTATCAAGGCTTGCTAAGATATCAAAATAAAAGCATGCACTGAAAAATACTTGTATATATATTTTTTCTAATGTCAGGTTTAAGTAAATTAATAATTAAAACATTAGTTTATAATTTCCATACCTTTCAGTATTGTCAGCTTTGGATTGTATCTGCTTCAGCAGTCACTTGAATGCTTTACTCTGAGACCAAACTAGGTGCTTGATAACTGGAGAGGCGTAACCTACAGCTAATTTGGTATCAAGTTCCTTTTTAATTATATTCACCTTTTGTTAGTCAGAAAGCATATTCACAGGATGTTCCAGAGTGCAGACTAAGACTTAATTCTACAAATGAGCACATTACTAATTCATGACCATTGCATTGGAGGAAAACAAAAAAGAAAGAAAGTGCTAATACTTAATGAATTGATGATGATAGTTTGTCATATCGCCTGGCTTGTTGCCAATTTTTTTCCCCAGTAATTGTGATTGATTTTATTCTTAGTTACAAGCTACTTTAATACTGTTTATAAGTGTCTACTGAAATAGAGAGAGATGCGCATACAGACACTCAATTACCATCTAAAGTTTACTGAAATGGAGAATTATTTGTTGGAGTATAATGTCTTGTCTTGAGAACCTCTCTGGATATCATCATTCTCTCATAACTGTTTGTGTTTGAAGTTGGTGGAAGTACATTTTTATAGTTGGTATTGTAGATAATCTCACTGCAATTACTGTCCCCCCCCCCCCCCCCCAAAAAAAACCAAAGGTAAAAAAAAGGTGAACAATAGCAACACTTGGAAAGCCGCCCTTGGGAGATTCATTTAAAAGAAGGGGAAGTAAGGAAAACACCTCCCCCCTCCCCCTGGCTAAGTACAGAGAATAGGAAAAGAAACATTAATAGAATTTAAAAAGTTTTCAAAGTGTTTTGTGTCCATTCTTTCTTTCAAGCATTTCTTCAAAGCAAACATTTCCTAGTGATATTTCTGTTATGTAGTGTCTAATTAGCATCCTTTTTTTGTTTTTTACAAAGCCCAACTTTCATTATTTACCAGGGTGCATTAGTGAACACTAGGGACAACTGTGGGTGGACACCTCTTCATGAGGCATGCAACTACGGTTTTCTGGAGACAGCTCGCATTCTGATCAAGAGTGGAGCTCAAGTGGATGACCCGGGAGGTGCCGGGTGTGAAGGGGTCACACCCCTCATTGATGCAGCAACTAATGGCCATGCGAGCGTGGTCAGCTTGCTGGTAAAGAATGGAGCTGATATGAGAATCACCAACTCTAAGGTGATTGATTGGGTCAATAAGTGCAGTTTATTTGTTAGTGGTTGTTTGCTTGTTGTTGTTTTTCCCCCCCAATTTTTGTCATATGGGGAGAGGGATAAGGGTGGCAATATTTTTTCTATATTGTACTAAGGAAATGGGGCTTCGGAGAACAAGAATGGGTGAAAGACATTTAAAATGTGTACTTAGAAGGAATAGCTGAAGTGAAAAGTGGGGACATGGTGTTAATTAGAGCATAGTTGATGGTACAGATGAGGTAGGCAAGATATTATAGTGCTGTTGCTAAACGTGAAAAAGAAAATGAGAGAACAAGGATGTGAATGTAGGGACTAGTCTGTACATATTAGAACAGGCAAGTGCCAATGTTATTATGTGGTAGAGATGGGAGTGGCAAAGGCTACCATTTTTATGACATTTTATGCAGTACTTTCCATTCTCTTTATAGAAAAGAAATGCCGTCAACATTGTGGACGAGTGTTTGCAGGCCATGTTGAGAGATGGAGAAAAAGACAGTGAAAGGAGAGAAAGCTATCGCACCATACGCACATTCCTCGTCTCAGAGATGAAGAGGCGTGGATACGCCACGACTAGTGCGAAGCAGACAAAGGAATCTTGCAGCAATGCTAGCAAATTAAAGTCAAAGAGGAGTTATGGTGGACAAGGACAAGATATTTTGAGAAGGACAGGGGCAGGATTGAGTGGGCGTGAGAGTGTGGGCAGCGTGGGAGGTGTTGTTGGGGCTGATAAATCTCTTTTTGGTCTACGCACCAAAAAACATTGGAATGAACGAATATTATATGATGATGATGACGATGATTGCTATAGCAGACGGGCCATCAATAGCAAGAGGAGAAAATTTGAAGGTAACCTGATTTTAGACTTGGAATCGGAAGTGTTGGTAGGTGAAGTAGGGCTTGGCAGTAGGAAAGACAGGACTCATGATAGTAACAATGTGCAGACAGAAGGTACAGAATCACTTCCCAGAGTGATGTACAACTGCCTGGGACAGTTGGAAGCACCAGGGCCTTCTTTAATCGCAGAACAATTAGTAGAGGAAGCAGACGAGTCAAAGGAAGGAAGAGATGGAGGAGGTGACGAGAGGAAAGGATCTGGCTATCGAGTCATTGACAACTGGCTTGTGGATGATCTAGAAGGTGAGAAAACAAAGAGGAAGAAAAAGAAACAGGATAGAGATGTGTCTGTGGAGAGAGAGTCACGAGCTTTACTGGGTTTGACCAATGCAAAAGAAAGAGAAAGGAATGCTGCTTCTAGGATAAACTCTGCATCTTCAGCAACTTTATCTTCCTTGTCACAAAAGGCAAAATCACTTTCTTCTGAGGATACCAGGCAAAGAAACTCAAACAAACCTACCAAGAATGCAATCATAGTCGAGAGCTCATCTGAATCACCAGACAGACAAGAAGAAAGCAGTGACGATGAAGCAGAGTTTCAACGTTGGAAAGCCCACAAAGAAGCCCAATCTACACAGTCTCACAACAACACTCATTCAACCTTGATATCTTCCTCAAGTTCCAACAATGTCTCCACCCCCTTTTCTGGTACCACTTCCATCAACCCTTATCCAGCCCACTTGCAGTCAGCCCCACCCTCTTCACTACCACTGCCCCCTCCCATGAGAGTCAGAGTTCGCATCCTTACCTCCTCATATCGAATACCTTGTCCACACCTCCAGGAAGGAGGCGTCGTCACCAGCGTGGCCTGGCTGGCCAACCAAGCAGCTGAGCGATACTTTTCACAGCACGGGAGGCGTCCTGTTCTATGTCTGACGACTGTGGATGGAGATTCACTGTGCCAGGCTGACCCAGTGGGCCATGTGTTGAGCCAGGATGAAGAAGCAGTGGGCGTTGTCCAGCAGTGGTTCACTCTTCCCATGCTGGAGAGATACCTGGTGGCTTGTAGAACAAATGGAGCAGGTAAGGAAAATATGTGGATAGGTTCTAAGCCTTCTAAACCATATAGTTAGAAGTTGTCGAATGATTTAATCGCTAGAACGATCTCGTTCCATCCCCTCAATCCTATTTCTTTCTGGCCTTTTTTTGTATATGAATAAGATAGTTTTTTTTATTCACGCTGCTATTGATTATTTGTAGTTATAATTTGTTTATATGAATTATTCACGGATAACATAGCATTATGTATGTTTGGGTTATGTTTATAGAACCTCTGCCCAGTGTTCTAGATTTACTGGAGAAAGATCCAGATCCTCTAACCCTAAACCTGACTAATAAAAACCTCTTATCTCGAGACTCCGCCCCTTTACTGCAAGCCATTCAGTCTCAACTCAGCCTCACCTCCATCAACCTGTCGGGAAATAAGCTGAAGGATGATGCCATGCCACGCCTCCAGATAGCCCTGGGAGAACTCCCTTCTCTCCAACATCTGGATTTGTCCTCAACGGGAATCAGTCATCAGGTATATAGACTTGCTGTATTACGGATGGTGAATTTTTTTACAGGTTGTGTTTTTTGAGTGAGCGAGACTCTATCTAGTCTTAGGTGAGGATATTTATATTTATACGGTTTAAAAAATGCTATGAGGTGACCCATTCCATTTTTTCATCAATTCTTTAGTTCTGCATCACAAATCACAGACAAAATATGACAAAATTTGAGAGTATGTTTATCTAATTTACTTATAAAATATGTGACTGGCTCCGACAAAACATACCATTTCGCGCAAAACTAAATATTAAGATATACGCAAAAAAGCCGTGAAAGTTAATTTTTTTACAATTTTTTTTTACTATCATACCGTAAAGTCCAACACTTAGCTAGCTTCTGGAAAAATTTTAGCCTCTAACTCCTCGTAGAATCCGCAAACGACTCCCGTTTTAGGAGCCAGCAATCGACTCCGCGTGAACTGTTGGAAATCGTGTAGAACAGAAAATAAACGAAAAGTGTGGCTAACTGCGGGAAAATCCCTCACGGTCGTCCTGGCAACCAATTCCCCGGACGGCAGCTGAGTAATGGCTAATTATCCACAGGTTTCAAGCACAGCCAAAGCTGTGAAGGCAGTTAACGCTTTGATCCGTTTTTGTGAGGAAGATCAGCAGTCACTGCTAGACATTATACTGACTATTTTGATGATGACAATGAGAAGAGAGGTTAGTTTAGCACAATACTTCAAAAACAATAATAACAATAATGTGTATTTTTATAAGGTAATAATGATGGTGAATTTGTAATGGAAGAAGAGGATAATAGTATAGAGGAATGTGATATTTTAGTGAACTATGGAAATGAAGAGGAAAATGTTGATTCAGAAGTAGTGTGTGAAGATTCCACAGGAGGCATAAATGATAGCAAGTTTGAGTGTGAATCTTTAGAAAATGATGCTGACAATGAAGATTTACTGGCATGTGCTTTGTCCAGAGCATCAGCAGGGTTTGATACAGGATTTTTTGCTAGGGGGGGGGAAGTCAAATAGCGACCTTATAGTTATATTTTTTTTGTCCTTGCAATACTAGTAAGGTAAGGAAATTAAACTTATTTTATTATATTTATGTACTGATCAATTGATTACCTCTAATAACAGCTTTGTTCATTTTGAAAGCTGAATAGCTCAGACATTAATTAAGCCAGACTCCTAATAGGTTATCCTTCTAGTTTGAATGGAGTAGGTGTATCATTTTATGGATCACCAGTTCCAGTTTGAAAGTTGCTTTTAGCACTGGTCATTGTGAAGCAGCTGCCTGGTTGGTAAGGGTATATTTGTTGCTTTGGCAGACTGTAGAAGTTGCTGAGTAGTAGCTAATGGATATCAGAAAGTATTTTAGGAAAAAGATACCTTGTGGCTCCAAAGGAAGTGAATCCGAACCCAAAAAAAGCAAATGTGATAGCTATGAATCGGTGGAACACAAGGAACAGATTCGAGCAGTGCAGCAGAGAGAGAGTGAGGAGGTGAGGGAGGAAGAGAGAAGAGGTGAGGAAAGAAGTGCAGCAGAGGGAAGAAGGGCCGCAGAGGGAAGAAGGGCAGCAGAGGGAAGAAGGGCAGCAGAGGAAAGAAGTACAGCAGAGGGAAGAAGTGCAGCAGAGGGAAGAAGGGCAGCAGAGGGAAGAAGTGCAGCAGAGGGAAGAAGTGCAGCAGAGGGAAGAAGTGCAGCAGAGGGAAGGAGTGCAGCAGAGGGAAGAAGTACAGCAGAGGGAAGAAGTGCAGCAGAGGGAAGAAGTGCAGCAGAGGGAAGGAGTGCAGCAGAGGGAAGGAGTGCAGCAGAGAGAAGGAGTGCAGCAGAGGGAAGAAGTGCAGCAGAGGGAAGAAGTGCAGCAGAGGGAAGAAGTGCAGCAGAGGGAAGAAGTGCAGCAGAGGGAAGAAGTGCAGCAGAGGGAAGAAGGGCAGCAGAGGGAAGGAGTGCAGCAGAGGGAAGGAGTGCAGCAGAGGGAAGGAGTGTAGCAGAGGGAAGGAGTGCAGCAGAGGGAAGGAGTGCAGCAGAGGGAAGGAGTGCAGCAGAGGGAAGGAGTGCAGCAGAGGGAAGGAGTGCAGCAGAGGGAAGGAGTGCAGCAGAGGGAAGGAGTGCAGCAGAGGGAAGGAGTGCAGCAGAGGGAAGGAGTGCAGCAGAGGGAAGGAGTGCAGCAGAGGGAAGGAGTGCATCAGAGGGAAGGAGTGCAGCAGAGGGAAGAAGGGCAGCAGAGGGAAGAAGTGCAGCAGAGGGAAGGAGTGCAGCAGAGGGAAGGAGTGCAGTAGAGGGAAGAAGTGCAGCAGAGGGACGTAATATAAAGATGAACATTGGCGGAGGCAATCCCAAACTAAGCTCCAACCTAAAGCATTCAAAGGCTAGCCTGAAGAAATTGTACAAATCTAGGCTTACCTACAAGAAAAGTTGGGAGGAAAAGTATTTTTTGTATGTTTTAATAAGTATAGGTGAAAATCCTAGGGGGGGGAAACTCTGCTCAGGGGGGAAATCCCAGGGTTCCCCCCCCCCTCTGTATCAAACCCTGATCAGACCTCTCGCCAGCCATTATTGTAGAACCTTCTGAAAATGACGTTCGAGAAGATCAACTCGTATCACAGTTTATTGCAAATGGTTGTGGTTGCCAACTTCGCTGCTCACAAACATTTTCTGAAAAGCACATACTTGAAACTCGATTGAACTTTGTTTCTCTTTCGAATACTGAATTGGATTTGGTTGTACTTGGACAGTTAAATGCTTTATCTAATTGTAGTAACCAAGTATCCATAGTTTCACGTCATCAACCAACTGAATGCAAGAAAAAATACAGCCAATATTACCATCAGGGTGAGATAATTTGTAGAATTTTTTTTAGATTTTTGCACACCGTGGGTGATATGCGCTTAAGAACCTAATGCATCATTTGAGTAGTTTTGGTCCAATACCACGGGTTCATGGAAATACAAAGCGTTTGCCCAAACATGCCTTGTCATTTCTTTCCATACAAAACATCGTCCAATTTTTGTTAAACTATGCTGACCAACATACAATCCTTTTGCCTGGTCGTATTCCAGGGTACAAAAGTTGTGACTTGAAGTTGCTACCGTCTAGTCTATCCAAACATGAAATTTGGAAAACATATGCTGATGCTGCATCCTCCACTGATAACATTCATGCTGCTGCATACTCTACTTTTTGCAAAATATGGCGTTCTGTTCTTCCATCAATTTTGATAATGAAGCCTATGACAGATCTTTGCTTTGTATGCCAACAAAACAGTGGGGCGATTATGAAAGCAGCAAATCGATCAGATGTAGAGAAATCCTCAACATTGAAAAAAGCTGAAAACCATCTTTACGTTGTACAATTGCAACGATCATTTTACAAAACAACTAACGATCTGTGCAAAAAAAGTGTCCGTGATCATTTTACCAGCAATGAAGTTTTTCTCCCACCTGCTCCAAATTGCAATATTCCTGCCAACTCCAATGACATAACTGTACATTACTCGTTCGACTATGCACAGCAAGTTCATTTCCCTTCTGATCCGTTGCAACCAGGACCCATTTTCTTTCTCACTCCGCGAAAATGTAGTATTTTTGGCGTACACTGTGAGGCTATACCAAGGCAGATAAATTTTCTCACTGATGAATCTGTAGATTGTGGGAAAGGTGCCAATACAGTAGTGAGTCAACTGCATTACTTCTTTGAGCATCACAAGTTTGGAGAGAAGGAAGTGTACTTTCACTGTGACAACTGTGTTGGCCAAAGCAAGAATGCATGCATGCTACAGTATCTGACATGGAGGTGCTTGACAAATAGGCACGAAAAAATCACTCTCTCATTTTTAATAGTTGGCCATACTAAATTTGCTCCTGATTGGTGTTTCGGATTGCTTAAAAGAAAGTTTCGAAAAATGAAAGTGGGATGTTTGAAGGATACTGCACAAACCGTCAATGATTCAGCAGTATGCAACGTAGCGCAGATAGTGGGGACTGAGAATGGATCCGTTGTTGTTCCAGTTTATGACTATATATATCATTTTGAAGACAATTGAATGGATTTTCATTAAGTGCCTAAAAAGAAATTTTTTTTTGCTCCAAATGGTATGTTTTGTCAGAGCCGGTCACATATTTTGATTAAATCTGTATTTATTCTTGGAAATCTGGCTTCACCATCTTTCTATTGACAGCTCTTGAAGAATCTAGAGGGATGTGTAAGTGAAAAATACTGGTTTGAGCATACCACAATGCAGTAGACCTTAAGTTAGTCTTACACACATAGAAAAACTTTGTTAATGATCCAATCAGTCATGTCAATTATTAATTAGGAGGAGAATTGTAATTGGTTTCGATTCTATACTGCATTATATTACCATATGCTATAGTGATTTTAACATAGCAGATCATTGAGAGAAAGAAAGCCTGATTTTATTATGAGTTGGAGTACTACCAATGTTTATCATCCCAAAATTTTTATAATATAAGTTAAGCTAATAACCTTTTGCAATCATTTCATCGAGTGTGTATCAGTTACTGCTGAAAGATCAATCAAAATTACGTGTATTACCAAATTTACCAATGTGATCCAGGTTTTTTGGTACATATACTTTAAATAAACACATGTTGTGCTGTAGGGTATTCACATGTTAGGTACGAAGCCAGTAGGTAACCATAACAACAACATGTGGAGGTCCTTACGTGCCCTGCACCTGAGCCACAACAAGCTAGCAGTACCTGGAATAGGGAGGGGAGGAATAGCCAGTGGTAGGTGTGGTCTTGATGTCCTACTGGGCATGTGCAATAGCTTGGAGGAGCTTTATCTGGATGGATGTGGTCTGACTCATGAAGTAGTGGGTGCTCTGGCAGAGACTTTGAAAGGTGAAAATTCAACTCACTGTATCTTGACAAGTTGAAATGTTTTTTAGATTGAGTGTATATTGAATTAGGTGGTCTCGCACACCAAACTAGGCAATTATCTAGTTGAACTTTTTAAATTAAGATGGTCTTGTATGCCTTACTAAGCAATTGTCTTGTTGAACTTTAAAATAAGCAGTGACAAAAATAGTAAAATTTATATAATTATATGTGTTTTTTTTTTTTTTTGTATTTGTTGTTGTTGTTTCATTTTTATTTGTTAATCATGGTGATCAATAAAAAAAATTCCGGTTATTTTGTTATGGTATAGTTATACATTGTAAAAGTAGTAAATAAAAGCTTGAGTGAAATATTTAACTCAAAGTGTTGGTACAGAATTACGTATCTTATAAAGTATATTGTATGACAAATTTTTGATGTTGATAATTCACATTGTCTAAATTAGCCCCCCCCCCCCCCCCCCCCCCCCCACTCCCCTGGGGTGAAAAGCTGAAAGAAACTCTGATTTGTATTCTCATTACTTCCTTCTGTGCAGGTTGTTCTCGCCTTCGTGTTCTCTCCCTGTCTAAGAACCCTCTGGGCTATGCTGGTTTGTGCTCCCTATGGCGGGCCATTGCCGGGCTAAGGGTCACCACACTGCTGCTTTCCCGGGTAGTCACTGCCAAGACTACAGGAAGTAGGACTTTAAGCAAAGTGCTACAAGATGACATTGCCCGTACTTATTTCAGAAATGTAAGACTCTTAGAGTGTAGAGAACAATTAGTGCTACTTGAGAACTAACAGTGTCTATTGCCTAAAATCCTGGAAATATCGGCATAAATAAACCATATTAACAAGTGTTTGGCAATTTCAGAAAACAATACAAATGATTCATCTTTACATCAGCCCTAGCCAGTTGGCAAGGGTTTCTATATTTATTTTTTGTTCACAGTTTCCCTTTGAATGTTTAGATTGAGTGAGACATTGTTAAATGTATTTTTTTTTTTAATCACTGGCACTTATTAACTATATCCTAACAAATGCCTGGCCAGGCCCCCTCCCAACTAAGTTTATTGAAAAGTTTGCATATAAAGCAATACAGTCTGCAGATAATTGCAACTTATGCTCTTTATTCATAAATTAATGTCCAAATCACTTATATTCCAATAAATATTATGAATACGTTTCGAATATCTTACTTTGTATTTTCTGTCTGTGTTGTCAACAGTTTCACTTCATAATTTAATCTACTTCTTCCTAGTCCTTGCTGTGATATTTGGCTTGTTCTTGTTATTCTTCAGGGTGGTGGGCGATATTTGGATGTCTTTGACATTTCATATTGTTACCATGGTGACGATGAGCCACTCCCAATTCTGATGGACTGTCTTGGAGTTTGTCCATTCCTGAAGGAGCTAAGACTGGCTGGGTGGGGCTTAACCAGAGGGCACATCGACACCCTCTGCAGGTAGAGAAACATGTCTATATTGCAACTCAGTTGGCTACAATTGTGCACTCATAAAATGTTATAGCAGTTTTTGAATTCTCGACATCCTCCTCAGAATTAATATGGTCTAGTTCTCTATGAACATAAAGTAAATAGCAAGATAATTGGTGGGCATGTTTACTGCTCAATATGCTGCAGGGTGACTTAGATATCCAGGAAGCTCCCACTTTATGTCTCTATTAAGCTTGTTTTTTTTTCTTGTGCCATTTTTATGTGTGCTGTAAAGCTTCCCTGATCTTTATTTTATAGAATAATTGAGAGGGAAGGAGGTACACACAAATCCATAGCAGAGCAAAACACTGCATATGAAGTCATGTATTTGCCCTTTAATAGCACACTGGATAGAAGTAGCGAAATTTATCTAAAATATTTAAAATGTGTTGTTTTTGGAGGTTGAAGAGTACAAGGCCAGCTCTGCAAGGCCTGAAAGTCTGTTTTTGTCAATTTCACTGTACTCCATCACATGTGCTACTAATATGCCACTCATATGTCTATACATATATAGTAGGACTTTTTCATCTGAAAACGTTGAGACTGAGAGGTGTTCGGATAACTGAAATGTGTAGATAACTGAACATCATAGAAAATGTACTATAAAAACACTAATGAAAGGGCGTGGTCTAGCTATTCTTTGTGTCTGCATGTGGTTCTATTACATGTTGGGTGTTCGGTTAGCTGAAGTGTTCAGATAATCGAAGTTCGGTACTAATAACTTTGACTGCACACATGTACATACCATACTTCACAATAATCACCATTTCTTAATGAAATTAATGAGCATAATTTTGATCTTAATCAGTGAATATAAAAGGAATTGCTGAAAAGCAAATATAGGTAAAATTAAAGGCATAATGTTTAGAGGTATGATTATCATTTTATTGTTATTATTATTGTTGCTGTTGTTGTTGCTGTTGTTTATATTATTGTTGCAGCTTCATTGAGCAATCAAGCTCCCTTACTTCCTTGGATGTCAGTGGCAATGTTTCCCTTGGCAACCAAGGAGTGTTGGAACTTCTGAGTAGCTTTCAGCGCCACATAGATACTGCAGGTGTGGAGGTGGATGAAGATGTGACACTTAACCTAGTGGCTTGTGGAATGGAGTCGCCCCTTCCTGACGAGCTTATTAAACTGGTGCTTAGATTAAAGGCTGACAAAGGTGGACCAAGTATAAAGTTAGACCTTTTTGGAAATTTAATTGAAAAAGAAGATATTGTTCGATTGAAACTATGACTGTATAATTGTTTTCACATACTGAGTAAATTTGATTATATATACCTGTGTTTATGAAATTATCAGTACAAATATATACAACATGGTCTGTCATGGCCATAGAAAACTAACAGCTATAGTAAATCTAATGTCATTTTCATTATGAACTAATAAATGTAAAAAGAATGTGGAAGAAATAAAGTTGTCATTAAGTAGCTATCAGGATTCAGCTCATGATACAACGTTTTGACCTGATCCGTTATAAACACAACACTGGTACAAGTACATTTGTGCTCTTTTTGACAGACTTATATAAATGAATGGATTTTTTTAGAGGTGTTGTAATCCTTGTCACTGCCTTGCTTCTAGTATTGCCTGAACTGGAAGTTATAAGTAGAGGAATAGAGTAGCAATTGAGAGTTAGGTAAAGGGTCTGGCTATGCCAAATTAGTAGCTGGTAGAGATACAACTTCGTTAATATTTGAAATCACTAAATTACTATGGCTGACTCCAATTGTCATTTTTTGCCTTGTTTGCTCCCCCCTTCCCCCTCCCCCCCCACCAAGTTATTTAAATTTTTATACAATGAAATAAATTCAATCAAAATCAATACAACTGTACTGTACTGTTAATGATGCAGCAAATATTGTCAATGATGTACTCAACATACTCTTTAATATTTGACTATTCTTCTGTTCTGATAGTCGCACACATAAATGTAACCATCTCTGTCACAAGTTGCTCCATAACCTTGATATATATCTCGTAGTGTAGCCACTCGAGAGTAATTGGATGTGTTAAATATTACTAACTTAGAGTAGTAGGAATATTGATTCGAGTAGTAGGAATATTGATTATATAGCAGTTGTTCTTGTTGTTGTTTGTTTTCAGTAACCACTGAGAATCCATCAGCAGTGACTGCTATCCCTATAGGATTGGTGAACTGACCACTACCATACTGATGTAGATACTGACCTTCATGGTTGTATACAGTTATTACACTGCTATTGTAATTTGATACATGTATATTTCCAGTAGTATCCATAGCAACACCCCATGGACTACTCATGTTGCCTTGTATGTGACGTATGAATGTCCCGTCAGTTTTGAATGCAGACACACGATTATTAGAATTCTCGGCCACATATAATTCTCCATCTGAACTTATACAGAGTCCTCTTGGAGTCTGAAGCTGACCATTACCAGTTCCTGTGGATCCAATAGTAGCCACATACTTTCCCTCTGTAGTTAGTTTATATATGCAGCCATTGCCACTATGACTTATGTACAGGAAATTGTCTTGAGTTGCTATACCATGTGATTTGCTATTAAGTTGTCCCACTTCAGATGGACAAGTAATAGGTTCTAATAGAGTCCCACTGTCTTTATCTGCCACAATGATGTGGGGGCCTTCAGACACTATAAACAGTTTATTTCCACTCACAGTGACATCATAGGGATAGTTGTTTGTATTAATTTCACTAATGAGCTTCAAGTTGTTATAATTCCTTTTTGTTCTAACATAAACTATAAATGGACTCGACTGAATGCTCTCATTTCCTATCTTTATATCGAGACTGTGTTCTCCAGTATTCTGAGGAGTGACAGTAACAGAGTACGTTCCATCGTTGTGGTCTTCAGCTGTAAATGTAGAGTTCTTCCCGCCAGAGTCTAATGGTGTTAGATATGCCACAACATTCTCTCCTTCATTCTTGTATGGCTTCCCATCTATATCTTTAGAGCAGACATTCAAGACTTTCTTCTTTCCTTGAATCATTACAGAGGAATACAAAGAAACAGTACCATTTCTAGCACAAGAACCTCCTGTAACTTCTCCAAAGCCTTCAATGTCTGCCATAATAGTAGTAGTAGTAAAAGATGTAGAAATGGAGTCAGTTTTGCAGAGCTTCAAAGGCAAAGAGTCAAACTGGGTTTTTATTTCAGTCAAACCAGTTTCCATGGCAGCTTGAGCAGAGAGTAATTCAACTGAACTATACATGATTAGAGCTTCAGAAATTTGTTTGCTTACTTGTTGAATGCTGACTTGTAAACGAGTCATGGATTCCTGTTGAATCTTTAAAGCAGTTTCCTTCTGGAAATTCACTTCTCTGTTTTTTGCTAACAAAGCTTTCTCTCGAGTTTCAATGGCTTCACGAAGTTTTTTGAATTCAGATTTGATGAGGTCATCAACGGAAGCTTTCTTTTCCTGGACCCGAGCAATCATTTTGTCTGCTTCAGAGGCAGAAGTCTTGAGCTGATGAGCAGCTGATGTAGCTTGCGACAGTAGAGATTTGAGTTGTTGTTTTCCCTTCTCTGCCACTTGCTCTATTCTGTCATACTTGTGGTTGTTATGCTTGAGAATAATACAATCTCTGCAAACTAACTGTTTGCATGTCTCACAGTAAAACCTGAGTACCTCGTCACTGTGTAGCTGGCAACTGGCAGTCTTGTGAGGAATGCTGTCTAGCAAGGTCTTTGTATTCACTCTCTCCTTTCCGAGCTCCACAAGTTTGTGCGAGTGTTTGTCTCTGTGTCGAGTGTGGTCTTGCGTACACTTGCTACACAGAAACTTGCAGCAGTTACAGCAGAATGTAGTAGCATTACTTCCATAGCTATCCAAGCAACGATCACAGGCAATGTCTGAGCTAGTCTCAATCTTGAGTGCATATTCATGGTACTTTGGATTAGAAGATGAACGAGGTTGCTCAGATCTCTTAGCAGATGCTGGATTCATGTTGGTAGACTCTAACAAAAAAAAATTATTTACAAAGCATTCAACCAGATATTCAGGTTGCTACTCTACACATTGTTTTGGTTAAAAATTATCTGATTAGAATAACCTAAAACTTACCAAGTTTCAATAAATAGTTGTGCTATTCTTTCGAAGTCACGCTGTAACTCAACTTCGAAACTAGTCTCGCGAACCAGACCCTTTACCTAACACTAATCTCGTTCTGGTGGAATTTTGAAAATGGTTGACGTCATCAAGCGGAATTGAATTATACTTGTCGAAAGTAACGCGCGCACAATTCAGATTTAGTGTGGACTCGAATTTGTGGACAGAACGGTGCCGATTCAGTACCTTAGGCAGTTTGCTGCGACTATGTCTAGTGGTGAGACAGCATTTTTGTAGAACAAGCGGTTACTTCTGTTGGTTATGTTTTAAAGCAAGAGCAAGTCAATGCAATTAAGCACTTTGTGATTGGAAATTATGTTTTTATTTATTTCTACATTTAGGTGAAGTTCGCAGTATTGTGAGTGAATCTGTGCGAGTAATGGCTTTAATTGCTACAGCCACTACAGCCAGTCACCAGTTCATCGTAAAGAGTTTATATGTATGCAATCTAGTGAAATAATTTCGGTGTCACCTAACAGAGATAACATTATATATTCAGTACTGGAAAAACCCAAAGAAGGAGCTGAAGTTTGTTTAAAAAATATTGTATCTACACAAAAAACTGAAGGGACAAATATGAACATTGTACTCATATTTTGTAGAACTTACAATAACGTTATAGCCATATACCAATATTTCAGGAAGGAATTGGGTGAATATATGACATATCCTCCAGGTTCCCCCAACTTTGTAGTAAATAGAACTGTGGATGTTTATTCCCATTGCACACATGAAACTGTCAAAAACAAGATTGTTTCACAGTTTACACAACCCTCCCAACTGAGAGTGGTGATTGCAACGATCGCATTTGGTATGGGTATCAACTGTCATGACATTCGACATGTGATTCATTGGGGAGTTCCTGCAGATGTAGAAATGTATGTGCAGGAAAGCAGTAGAGCAGGTCGTGATGAGAAGTTAGCATGTGCAACAATTCTGAAGAATTCTGCTGATATGGATGAGAGATTTACCACCAAAGAAATTATTGACTATTGCATAAATAAACCTTCCATTTGTCGGCAAAAGCTTTTATTTCAATATTTTCATGAACATGTGCTGTCATCAAACGGATGCAGCTGCTGTGATATTTGCAGCAGCCAGTATGTCTGTGGAAAATGTGATACTGTCATAAGACCATTCTAGTTGGTTTTTGTTTTTGTTTATTGTATTTATTTACCTTTTTTGGTTGACTATCATGAATGTTGGATATAATAAATACATGATTGTGAAGTTTATGATGCCTGATTTTGTTGTGACAAACATAAAATATATATATAAAACGACAACGGTCGTGATACGAAATAATTATGATGTACGTAAGGTAAAACGTGTTATGAAAAAACAACAAACAATAATAATTGAAGTAATTTTGTCTAATATTGTCTTGGAAAGTTCTCGATTATCCATTTTTTCAGGTCTTGCAAAGATAGTGTCTTCATTAAGTTAGGTTTCATTTTTGAGAATGATCTGTGTGAATGAGAGGTACTAAATACATTCACATCCTTCAACTGATCCACAATCTTACTCAGGTCTTTCAGAAATGACCTCTTACTGTGACTCCCGCTCACTTCTGATACTCCAGCCAGTCTGTCAAAATTGCCCAGAACAGTTACAATCTCACCCACGCACCTTCCAATTCTTGTTATGGCTGTTCAGTCTTGTTAGCTCCAAGTCCTAAATGGCTGTCTTAACTACGCGATTGAGGTGCTCCATGTGGAGATCGCAGCTAATATTTCTCCCACGTAGTCCTTGTACATTAATAAAAAATGACTCCATTTTATTTGCTTAGCCAGATTAGGAGGCAATGTAACAAATCATTGAATGAGAAGAGTGAGAGCTTCTTTGGCATAGTTAGTATGTTTAGTAGCTCTACTCAGCACTTCTTTCGTGTAACTTTGCACTTACACAATTCTTTGGTAAATTGTGCTTCAGTACCTATGTCTGATGAGTCACAAAAATCTGTGTGCAAGTCAACATTGGTATCAACTAATCTTGAGGCAATCTTCATAAGAATAGATGATCGCACAGATTTGTCTTCCATCCATGAATCTGGAGAGACCATGGAGAAAATTGGCATTCCATTCATATTGGTCATTCCAAGCAACGACATTACAGCTACTATGATGTATCCTGTAAAACAAACTTCCAAGAAATCTTCGTTGGCATTAACGTCATTTTTCACACATTTGGTGACATTCCTTCTATTAATTAAATTTCTTAATTGTTATAAGGTGCCTCTCTCCATCCCAGACTTAGTGCTGTATAGTCTTTTCCAAATTACCTAAAAAATAAATGAAATAATTTAAATACAATTATTCTGCATGAATTGTACAGGACAGATTGGATTGCTTATATGTAACAGTTTAAAAACTATGCTACCTAACAATAATGGTATAAAAATTCATTCTGAATATCGTCATTGTCAGCGCTACTGATTATGTTAATTGCCGCAAATAGTCTTCACTATGTCACTTAACTCCTTCACTGGCATAAGCACTTAATGGGCATTCTGTGTGCGCTACTGCACCACACTTCACTGAATTTGAAAAATCGATTGTCCTCTAGACTGCAAAGATATTTGTGTATAAGTTTTCTTTGACATATTCTCGCGCAGCCGACCCTTTTCCCTTTTATTATCCGCTCATGCGGGAGAGGGAAAAGAGGGTCTGGTAAAAGCTTGTACATAGTTTCGTGTCATTCCTTCGGTGTATTGCTTATGTAGAGCAAATGAAACCAGTGTCCATTCATGTCATTTATCACACAATCACACACACACATACAAACACACACACACACACACACACACACACACACACACCCACCCATGACATTCATCATTTTTTGTATCAGTTATCACATCATTTAGCACATACTGGGATGCTATTCATCCCTACATGTCTTAGGTTCAGTTGAACTTCAAAATAACCAACTTAAACAATCTGTTGTAAAAAATCTGTTGTTGTTTTTACTAGGACACATTTTATCAGACCCTCCCTCCTCCCCTCTTGGGGCCAGACATTGCCATTTCGCCTAGCTGGGAGAATGTAGGGGGCTTTTATGTCCTCCAATTGAATTTGAGTTAATCTGAAAATCAGATTGCAGCAGTAATATGACTTCAGAATTGTAACTACGATTAGTTGAGTGAACTATTAACCTCAAGCACTCAGCCATATATTATACCTGTATTACCAAAAACTTTTCAATCAATGCATACCTTGGGAAGAGAAAAAGAGAGAGAGGGGGGATCTTAACTAAGTATATTCTATTACATACCTGATCATTGAGGGGTGCTCACTGATTCTTTCCATTGACTCACTGGTTCATCAATATTGCTTCCCAAAAGACCAACCTGGAGGCTAGTTGGATCTACTTCAGGATACTTTGCAACCACAATATTGATTTTACCCTCCTAAATTCTTTTTCTGTATGCAGCACTACGTACCTATGTAAAAGTACATTAAATAGTTTGTGTCTGTATAGAGCTCAGCTTCATCACATCTATTGTGGTTGAGTAAATACAAAAGAAGGAATTAGCCTTTCACTTCATTATGTAAATACCAGATTGTTCCTTGTGGGAAATTAGCATTACCCCTATATTATGTATATACTTCTTTTTCACTCACCAGCCATCATCCCAATGTTGGCTATTCTTAGGTTGCAGTCGTTTTTTACAACAGATGTTCTGTAGCCTAACTGTCTGCTGCCTTCTGTGAACAATAGATTAGCCCAAGAGAAACCCAGAAACTAAAAGCTAAATTAATGTTTACCCCAGGAAATTGAGTGGGTTGCACATGACCATGGTTAGGTACAGTCTGGGACAGTTGATTTAGGTATGAACTTACTCAGGACGAAGATTAAAGGCCTTTTATTGTGCTACTTTTTTTAATTTCAGGCTAATCGTTGAGAAAACGCAAATCTTTAGAGCTCAGTATTCTCCAAAATCAGAGCGTGACAGACAGACAGACAGACAAACAGACAGGACGATTACTATAACCCTCTCGCGCATGCACGCTGAGGGTTAATAAATATAAGCATTGGATTCTCTCCAAGCTGGGTACTCTTAATTGACTGAGATTTACCTAACAAGGGCATGTTTGATAAAAATGGGTTTGTTGTGTAGTACAGTGTTATTTAATAATGATAAGTGTTGTTTTTTTAGTAAACAATCCAGATTATGTTCCCCCTGAGGGTTACTTCACTTGCGCATCAATTATGACATGTTCTGTTTCATGCATTGTTGGCATTTGTTTGCAGTGCTACTGGTGTCTGTCTGAGTTTGAAGAGAGTAAGAATTGCTTGAAGAGATGTTTGAAAATATCCGAATTATTGAACATTGAGAAGCAGGAGGTCTCTCTCATAGAGCAGCAGTTGAAGGCTGGTGAGTGGGTAGGGCGGGTGGGAGGGGTGAGCTGATGGGTGTATGTAGTGTGAATTTAATTGTAATTTCTACCTTGTGAAACAACTTAGTTCGCAAGATAATCTACTTCAGTGAAGAGGTGGATAAAATTTCTGATGAAAACCCCCGAGAGAAGGCCGGGCAGTATGACAGGCTCGGGGATTAATGCTGTGCACTAAAGGCATATCCAGCATCTGCCAAGTTCTACGGGAAGCAAGTATGTGATGAATGGGAGGAGGACCAGACAAATTATTTATTTTGAGAAAAAAGTATATTTTATGCACTGGATATTTTTCTTGAGTATTTCCACACCAGGTGAGCATTCAATATTCTCCCATATTGAGCATATTGTATATTGAACGCTCCAACACGCCCGTGCATAGTTCTTGGACAACTGTATTTTAAGATGTATGGCAGAGTTACCTCTGAACGATGAGGCTTGAAGCAGTTTATAAACTGTTTCGGAAAAAAATTTAAATAATTTATTACACTTGTCATACAATATGGGGATGATATTTCAGTCTCAGACTTGAAAATACTTGCACGTTCTATTGAAATATCTCCCCCTTGTTATTATGCTGGCTCATGCAATTAGTATTACATATATTGAGTATCATTTTTATTCTTATTTGTTTCTGTATGTGTTTGTGTTCAAGCTGGGTGTGGTTGAAGGAGCAAGGGAGGCGTGGTCCAATGAGGAGGTGTGTCAGGTGTATGTGTCTCTGGCACGTACATTGGAAGATTGTCGGCAGTTCTCGCAAGCTCTCTTCTACTATACCAAAGAAGTTGCTCTGCTGAAGGACAAGCCGGCTGAGGTACGCAATTTGGATTATTAGTGGTTGGATTGCTAGGGGCTTACCCTTCAGAAGGTAGGGCTGTATACATGTAGTAGGACAGTGGTAAGAACAAAGTATTCAGAGCACTGCTGCTGGTGATGGTTTCTACATTTATAGTTGATAGCAATGGCACACCATGAGCTGAAGGTGACAGGTTCTTATGAGCAGTAACCCCTTCCCTTTACATATATTTTGTATTGTGTAAAAGAACAAAAGATGGGGTAATGAGATGGGTGGATTCGGTGAAAGCAAAGTTTCTTTGGCAATAAGCAAGCTTGTGCTGTATATCACAAGTACTTGGATATTGCTCAGGTCTGGTAATTGTTCAAAATATAGTTAAGTTGGCTTTGGGCTTGCACATAATATAAACAGCAGGTACCCTGGGGGCAATTATGCCATTGGTTTTATACGTAGTGTAGGGGGGGTAGGATAGATCGCTGCAACAGAACACTAGTCCGTCACGTTAGACTGCAAGTCCTTCAGGTAAACCCTGCCCAACTACTAGGTCTTTCTTATTTGTAAACTTTGATTAGGAAAAATAACTGGTCAAGGACCCAGCTGTTAGCAATTGAAATAAGTACAGACTGAAAAAATGACACGAATACACCACATATAAGTCCAATCTGAAGCCAACTGCACTTGCGCAGGTTGGCTGGCAACCACTCAACCCTTTACCCAACTGGAAATACACAATTGATACACACACAAACAATAATGGCACAGTAACAATTACAATTAATAATACATGACTATTACAATAAATGTAAATGTTCCTGACACTCTCTCTTCATCAACTTCTCCTAACTTCTTCCTTCTTTCTTCAATTCTCGTCGGAGGGTGGCCCCGCACATAGGACTACTGATCAATAGTTTGTGTACCTCAAACTTTATTATATAAATGCAATGGTGAGTTGAAGAAACGGGTCACTTTCTGTCCACTTAACAGCACACATGGATACTGCCGTGGAGTACAGACTGAGGTGGAGAAATGCATGTGTATAGAGGCATGTAGAAGTTTAAGTATATGTGCGTGTACACTAATGGTTAGCGAGTCAGCTTAGTTTATATTTCAAGTAAATATATTAATATGTTATAAAAGTAGCTCATGACCTATACAAACGGATCTGTTCCTAGTCTCATTAGCTTCATTCACTTGCCAGCTAGTGGTGTGCTTGAACTCTAGTGGCAAGTGAGCTATCCTATTCATAATTCAAAGAGCAAATAAACTCATTGTTGCTCTTTACACAGCAAATAGATCTGTACTCTGAATTGATTCTCTTGAACAATTACACAAAATGTCTATTACATTGGTTAAAATTTAATAGTTTACTTGAAGTTAAGTTAAAGATGATATTTTTAGTAGTTTTGTTTAACGGAAGCACTAAAATATACTCATTGGCAATTCATTTATTTTTAGTGGAATAAAAAAAAATCAATGGTTAAAAAGAATCTTTAAAAAAAGAGAATTTTTATTGGTCTGGTGAGAGTGAGACTGTTGCATAGCTGTACCCCTTAACAGTATATATACAGAATTGGAGTGTTTGTTGGCTAGCTGGTTGTCATAGCGCAGTGGCAGAGTGCTTGTGCGTTAAGCAAGTGGTCCTGGGTTTGATTCCCAGTGACAACCAAATATTTTTAATTCTGTGTTGTTAAAAAAAAAATCCTGTGAAAGAGAGAGAATATTACCTTATTGCCTCAATTATCCCTCCCACCCCCTTTGGGCAGCGCAAGCAGGGGCCTTTTTGTAGTTAGTTTTAGTTTAGTGTTAAAGTTGAAACTATTCAATTTTCCTTGTTTTATAAGTCAAAACAGTTGCAGTGAGTGGTTGCTACAGCAATAGAGTCCTTTTCAAGATCACATTTAAAATATAACTATGTGGGGATACCATTCACACATACTCTAATATAATAATATATAGTCAAATTTTCAATACATTTGTGTGTGGATGCAGGCGAGTGAATCGTGGTCAGTGATAGCGCGTGTGATGGAGTTAGCTGACTCCGAGGCCAAGAGAGTGGTAGATGCCTATGTCAAGGCCATCTCTTTAGGGACTGGAAGACTCTCTCCCAAGACAGTGGTGAGTGAGGGGATGGGTGGAGGTTGATTCTAAGTCTAGTGGCTTGGTTGTTTTTTTTTTGTTGTTGTTTTTCTAAAGTGATTCTATGGGCAATACATTTTTATGTATCAATATTATGTATGTTTATTTATAAGCCATATCTGGATTATCTTACTACACTGAATTATTGCATATTAAAGCACTGGATTCATACAGTATATTTACCTTTCACTAGTATATTTTTGACGACCAGTTGGTAACATGTATATTATGTGGGTATTTAACCCTCAGCGTGCATGTGCGACAGGGTTATAGTAGTCATCCTGTCTGTTTGTCTGTCTGTCTGTCACGCTATGATTTTGGAGATTACTGACAATTAACCGTTGATTTAGGTATGAACTTACTCAGAACGAAGATTTAGGACCATTCATTGTGCTACTTTTTTATATTTCGGGCTAACTGTCGAGAAAACACGAAGCTTTCAGCTCCACGTAGGTACCAGCTTTTGTGGGTAAAGCCTCGTAGCGTCACGTCATAATCACGTGATCAAATAAATTCTTGCAGCCCGCAGTGTAATTTGCTTTATGCTCAGGGAAGTTAGTTGAAAGAAGTGAAGTTTCACATTGAAAATGTGTACTGGTGAGTGTTTCTGGCTAGTTTAGCTTCTTCTCTTATGAAGACATGTTTTCCATATGCCATTTTCATTGCCTAAATAAAATAGCTAATAGATTGCTTGTTGTTTTGGTCTAAGATTATATTATAATAGCTAGGTAGTGTTTAGTAGCGCTGAGGGTTCGCACCTTTGGTGCTTCATTTTTTATATTTCTTCTTTGTAAAGATATTTTGGCAAGAATTGTATTTTTAAAATAAAACAATTATTATTCAAAAAAAGTATATTAGTCTGCAAAGAGAAGAACTAAAAATTCAAAGTTACCGTTATTAATGGTACTGGCTGAAGTTCAATTTCCGACAATCTCAGAGTTGCTAAGTAGTTCAGACAGAATACACGGCTTATTCACCTTCTAGTTGCTGAATTCTGAGCTCTAGAACTGTGTGCTATAAAGAATTGTTGGGAGGGCAAATGCTCAGGGGTAAGTGTACCATTAGCCTTATTTAAAATACCTGTTCATCCTACACCTCTTATTCGTTTAAAGTCACGATCATTTTCATGTTCGTCATCAGTGGGCCTCCCTGATTCTGCAGCTTCAATAGCTGAGTGGTTTAGTGAGGGCGGTGGCCGGAAGCCACACTTCCAATCAGCGGTTGCCGAATTGGGGCAAATTAACGGGGTGAGGATAAACCCCTTTAATTCCGACCACACACGTCATGGTAAAACAGCCAAGTCTGTCTACCAGAAAGATTGAGAATAAGCCCCCCCTCCCTCCTCCCCCCTGGGGCAAAGGTGTGTGGGTGGATAGGAGAGTTTTGCAACTCAGTCTTGTGTTGTGTTTCTCAATTGACTGAATGAACCACTGACCATGTGCTCTCACTACTTACCCTCCCGGCACGCCTGCATGCGCCGTTCCACCTTTACCCAACGCCGGAACTTCCGCCTTGAATTAACCCCACCTGGCCTGTGACTAAATGGCCGTGCACTTGGTTCAATTTTTTATTACAGGAAGTCCTACGCCAGAGGAAAGTACAGGTATAAACAAAAAATAGGTTTTGTTATGTATGAGATAATAGATGTTTTTAAAAATGGAGCATTGAGAGTGGTCTATTGCTGAGATTTTGAGTACCACTGGCGCGAATCCTTAGCAATTTAAAGTTAAGCAACTGCTCTACTTTTTTTTGACAGGTGAATATGGTGCATGTGTACACCTTAATACATTCATGTGTGTTTGTGTGTGCTTGTTGTTGTTATTGTTGTTGTATTAGTACTCTTATTACAAGTCTCTTGTCAAGTACATTGCAAGTCATGAGGAGAATGTGGGCGGGACCAAGTCTACGTTCTGGCGTAAGAAGGCCTCCCAGTTCCTGGAAGAACATTCTGCCATTATCCAGCAACCTGAGGAGGAGGAGGAGGAGGAGGGGAAGAGAGAGGAGGACAGCCAGGGGCTGGAGGAGTGTGGGGGAGACACGCCTGATGAACTGGGCCAGTCTTCAGGGGAAGAGGATGAGGAAGTGGAGGAATATGAAGAGGAAGAAGGAGAAAGGGGCGGGGATGCAGGAAGAATAATTGGAGGAGGAGCTGCACCAGGTCGTCCCAAACGAAGTATACATAATAGAGTTAATGTGAGTCAGATATCGGGCACAGGTTGGCATGATTACCGGAATACAGTAGGTGTGGTCTATTGGTGAATATAGTATGACAGATGAGTGGAATGGGATAGGGATTGTGTAGATGTAGTTGTGTATAGTGACTGAATATGTGGCTAGCTGTAAAGGTGTAGCTATTTGTTTGGTTGTGACAGTTGAGGATAGTTGTGGGTTTGACAGGGAGGTGTCGCTAGCTGTGAAGATGTGGCTGGTTGAAAGTTGAGGATAATGTGTTATTGTTGTGAATTTTTAAACTGTTGTTTTAGTTGGAAAAGAAGAATTGTCGAGGAGAGACAAAGCTTCATGTGGCAGTAATCAATAATGATGTGGGTGTGGTCAAGAAACTCATAAAAAAGTAAGAAAATATTAGAAAGGGGGTAGGAGAATTGGTACAAAAATGGTACAAGTTTTTGTGTTGTAGTGTGTGCCAACTTTTATTCCATAATTGTGACTTTGGAGATTATAATGATGATGAACATGATGTTACCTAATCTATGTTATCTTATCTAGGTATAGTTTCAGAAAGGAGATGATTAGTTGTAAAATTAGCTATATATACAGTATATGGGGCCTGATGTACTTACTTGTGCAAATTAGGAGTGCAGAGGTTGTTTTATCCATAGTTTCCTTCTCCTGCTCTCTTTTTTCCTCAGCCATTCTGACCCTTTTTTTTCCTTATGCCTCTTTTTAACTCATGGATTCCCTTCTCCTCTCTCTGTCTATCTCTCCTGCTCCCCAGTATCTATGTCCTTTCTGTGTATTTGTTTTTCATTTCTTCAAACTGGAGGTAAAGTGCTATTCAAAATGCAAAAGTATGGGAATAGAAAAAACCCACAGCTTTCGCACTCTACACGCGCCCGAATTTTGTCACGCGGTTCGGTGCAACCGATCACGTGTAAAGTTTTCAATGAGCTTGTAAACAACAAACTTGTCCCTTCTCCTGTGAGTGCTTTCTAGCCTTGCATTCCATTACTAGTGTACACTATGAGCGGCAAAGAATCTTTAGCTGTAGCATTGCGTCTAGGATACTGGTAAGTCCAATATGCAGGTCGATTTAATTTTTATACCTGCTTAACAACTAACGCCAGAGCTGTAAATAGAAATAATGCCACCATTTAGCTAGCAGAGTGTAATATAGCTGTAGTGTCAGTAATAAGCTATTGCAAATCAAGCATATCCCAACTGTGTGATTGTTAGGTCTTTTTTATTCAGATTTCTTACCCTTCCACTGTTTTTTCCCCCCTAGATTTATTGTGGCAATTCTGAGTGACTCCGGGTTAGCTACTACAGAAGCTTTTCATTATCACTCTTATTTCTGTACTAATTGTTCTGTAAATATAAATGGTTGTGATAATTTAATTGTAATCTTGTGATCAGTGAAATATATATGAATGAAATAATTGACAAAAATTAAGCGTAAAGAATAGTACAAATTCAAACAAGGATGTGAGCTACAGCAGAATTCTCAACAGGTAGACACCGTGGATGTTTCAATACTCTCAAAAAGCTTACAATATTGGGTCGCCTTAGTCTTCTGTGGCTAGTAATTTCACTCCTTCAGGTTCTTCTGTCTAGGTACGTACCTGTGAACAGAACAGCGCCAGGAAATAGCTATCTAGAACTGCAAGACGGCCTTGACTAAACTCTACCAAAAGTTATTGCATTAATAATGCGCACCCGAGTTGCCGTCCCTTTTTCACGTGAACGTTGATTTACTCACGCGTCAATAGCAATTAGTTCACATGACTAAATTGCTTCCAGTTTTTTTGCCAAGTGCATTCCTCGCTTACCACGCTTGTGGTCGTGCAACTTAACTTGGACATACTATAGTAACATCAGTCAGCTATTACTCACCTGCTTCTAATTTTATTTTCCCTTACATTCTCCTGCTTCTCTGCCTCTCTGTATACCAATTATGGTTAGCTACTATAGATTAACACTCTTTCCCAACTCAGTTCAGTGACCCAGTGTTCAATATTACAGTGATTTAACTTGGAATATATGAATACAAATTGCATTTGAACATGTGTGAACAACTCAATCACTACTTACTATACAAAAATAACTCAGTATTGTCAATAACATGATGCGCAGGAAATAAAATAATTCAGCATTTCTCTTAAAACTGCAAAAACATAAATTAATATTAATTGTGATAAATACAAGTATATCTAATATGTGACAGGCTATAGGAAAACAGACCACTTCACTCAAAAATTGAAAAATGAGTTATTATTATTTTTGAAAAGTACAAAAAATTTCCATTTAAATGGTCCTTAAATAATATTCTAAATCGCTTCCTAGGGCGAGTTATGAACGCCAGAAGAGGATAGCCCAAGTAAGCGTTATTGGAGAAAACGGCACTTTAAATTTTTGAGGTAGGTTTCCGTATTCTAAAGTTATCTCCGCATCACTTAGTAGTTTCGCGCCAACTGCCACGTGGTGCCCAAGGGCGTGGTATCTTAGCTGCTTCGTTAATTGCCAAGTAACTGGGAATTACCCTCACAGGTAAGGGAAATACCCGCGCGTACGCGTTAACTTTCCCGGTAACAATTGAAAAGTTACGCCGTAAACTGAGAGATACTAAAAAGGTTTGTGAACTTCAGCGGTGCGCAGGCTTTGAAGATAACTGTATAGGGAGCTGAAACTTGGTACAAGCGTAAGTTAAGATCTATAAATACTGATACTAAAAAAAAAGAAAAACACAAAACTTGACTTGAATTGCTTTATGGGTCTGTATCTTGAAATGATTTTGTGCGTGAAGTGGTCTGTTTTCCTACAGCCTGTCACATATGTGATAATATAACTGAAGGTTTTTCTTATTAACTAATAACAAACAGTATAGTGTGTTAAATGTACAATGGTGTAGTAGCTACATTTTCTCTCTCAATATTTCACTATTCTTTGGTGCTGAGAGTCACACACATAAATGTAACCATCCCTGTCACAAGTGGCTCCATAACCTTGGTTTATATCTTGTAGTGTAGCCACTTGAGAATAATTGGAAGTGTTAAATATCAGTACCTTCGAATAGTAGGAATATTGCAGTTGTTGTTGTTGTTGGTATTCAGTAACCACTGAGAATCCATCTGCAGTAACTGCAATTCCTATAGGATTGGTGAACTGACCACTACCATACTGATGTAGATACTGACCTTCATGGTTGTATACAGTTATTACACTGCTATTGTAATTGGATACATGTATATTTCCAGTAGTATCCATAGCAATGCCCCATGGACCATTCATGTTGCCTTGTATATGTGACGTTTGAATGTCCCGTCAGTTTTGAATACAGACACACGATTATTAGAACTCTCGGCCACATATAGTTCTCCATCTGAACTTATACAGAGTCCTTTTGGAGTCTGAAGCTGACCATTACCAGTTCCTGTGGATCCAATAGTAGCCACATACTTTCCCTCTGTAGTTAGTTTATATATACAGCCATTGCCATTATGACTTATGTACAGGAAATCGTCTTGAATTGCTATACCATATGATTGGCTACTAAGTTGTCCCACTTCAGATGGACTAGTAATAGGATCTAATAGAGTCCCACTGTCTTTATCTGCCACAATGATGTGGGGGGCATTGGACACTATAAACATTTTATTTCCACTCACAGTGACATCATAGGGAGAGCAGGTTGTATTGATTTGACTAATGAGGCTCAAGTTGTTATAATTCCTTTTTGTTCTAACATAAACTATAAATGGACTCGACTGAATGCTCTCATTTCCTATCTTTATATCGAGACTGTGTTCTCCAGTATTCTGAGGAGTGACAGTAACAGAGTATGTTCCATCATTGTTGTCTTCAGCTGTAAATGTAGAGGTCTTCCCTCCAGAGACTAATGGTGTTAGATATGCCACAACATTCTCTCCTCCATTCTTGTATGGCTTCCCATCTATATCTTTAGAGCAGACATTCAAGACTTTCTTCTTTCCTTGAATCATTACAGAGGAATACAAAGAAACAGTACCATTTCTAGCACAAGAACCTCCTGTAACTTCTCCAAAGCCTTCAATGTCTGCCATAATTGTAGTAGTAGTAAAAGATGTAGAAATGGAGTCAGTTTTGCAGAGCTTCAGAGGAATAGAGTCAAACTGGGTTTTCATTTCAGTCAAACCAGTTTCCATGGCAGCTTGAGCAGAGAGTAATTCAACTGAACTATACATGACTAGAGCTTCAGAAATTTGTTTGCTTACTTGTTGAATGCTGACTTGTAAACGAGTCATGGATTCCTGTTGAATCTTTAAAGCAGTTTCCTTCTGGAAATTCACTTCTCTGTTTTTTGCTAACAAAGCTTTCTCTCGAGTTTCAATGGCTTCACGAAGTTTTTTGAATTCAGATTTGATGAGGTCATCAACTGAAGCTTTCTTTTTCTGTACCCGAGCAATCATTTTGTCTGCTTCAGAGACAGAAGTCTTGAGCTGATCAGCAGCTGATGTAGCTTGCGACAGTAGAGATTTGAGTTGTTGTTTTCCCTTCTCTGCCACTTGCTCTACTCTGTCATACTTGTGGTTGTTATGCTTGAGAATAATACAATCTCTGCAAACTAACTGTTTGCATGTCTCACAGTAAAACTTGAGTACCTCGTCACTGTGTAGCTGGCAACTGGCAGTCTTGTGAGGAATGCTGTCTAGCAAGGTCTTTGTATTCACTCTCTCCTTTCCGAGCTCCACAAGTTTGTGCGAGTGTTTGTCTCTGTGTCGAGTGTGGTCTTGCGTACACTTGCTACACAGAAACTTGCAGCAGTTACAGCAGAATGTAGTAGCATTACTTTCATCGCTATCCAAGCAGCGATCACAGGCAATGTCAGAGCTAGTCTCAATCTTGAGTGCATATTCAGCTACTTCCACCTCGTACTGTTTGCGAAGATCTTTTGGCAATGCAGACAAGCCACCTTCAGGAAGTTTGAAGGCTTTCTTACAGGTAGGGCAACTCTTTGTTTTGCTTGTCAAGCATTTGAAGCAGAAGGAGTGTAAGCAAGGAAGGAGCCGAGGATCAGTGAAGAACTTAGAGCACAGCCTGCAAGTAGCTTGAGAAGAAATGGACCGGGACTTTGGATTAGAAGATGAACGAGGTTGCTTAGATCTCTTAGCAGATGCTGGATTCATCTTGATAGACTCTAACAAAAAAATTATATACAAAGCAATTCAGGTTGCTACTCTACTTATTGTTTTGGTTAGAATTAGGAATATCTTACACTTACCAAGTTTCAATCAATAGTCGTGCAATTTCTTTAATGTCGATCTGTAAGTAACTCAACTTTGAAACTGTCTTTTAAGAGTGTGCTCTAACAAGCTATAGCTCTACTAGTGATGGGACACACCCAATGGGGGCCTGTGGTTATTGTGGTTTTTGGTTAGAGGTTGTGTGCAGGTGTTGCCACAGGAAACCTCTTTGAATTTGTCTGCTCCCAAGAGTGCAGACTAAGACTTCAATTCTACAAATGCACAAGCTACTTTATTACTGTTTATGAGTGTCTAGATTGCATATTACAGGAGATTATATTTTACTGAAATAGAGTGAGATGCACAAATGATAGTACAGTATAAAGTGATATATGTCTTGGTGCTTGCAGCTACAAAGGACAATGTTTACGTAGCAAACAGTCACTCAATTACCATCTGAAGTTTACTGAAATGGAAAATTATTTGTTGGAGTATAATGTCTTGTCTTGAGAACCTCTCTGGATATCATCATTCTCTCACAACTGTTTGTGTTTGAAGTTGGCGGAAGTACATTTTTATAGTTGGTATTGTAGAGTGACCCTCACTGCAATTACTCCCACTCCCACCTCCCAAAAAAAAAATACATCAATGTCCTACCATTGGTTAGTCTTTTACAATGGTATCTATGGTATAGGTGAACAATAGCAACACTTGGAAAGCCGCCCTTGGGAGATTCATTTAAAAGAAGGGGAAGTAAGGAAAACACCTCCCCCTCCCCCTGGCTAAGTACAGAGAATAGGAAAAGAAACATTAATAGAATTTAAAAATTTTCAAAGTGTTTTGTGTCCATTCTTTCTTTCAAGCATTTCTTCAAAGCAAACATTTCCTAGTGATATTTCTGTTATGTAGTGTCTAATTAGCATCCTTTTTTTGTTTTTTACAAAGCCCAACTTTCATTATTTACCAGGGTGCATTAGTGAACACTAGGGACAACTGTGGGTGGACACCTCTTCATGAGGCATGCAACTACGGTTTTCTGGAGACAGCTCGCATTCTGATCAAGAGTGGAGCTCAAGTGGATGACCCGGGAGGTGCCGGGTGTGAAGGGGTCACACCCCTCATTGATGCAGCAACTAATGGCCATGCGAGCGTGGTCAGCTTGCTGGTAAAGAATGGAGCTGATATGAGAATCACCAACTCTAAGGTGATTGATTGGGTCAATAAGTGCAGTTTATTTGTTAGTGGTTGTTTGCTTGTTGTTGTTTTTCCCCCCCAATTTTTGTCATATGGGGAGAGGGATAAGGGTGGCAATATTTTTTCTATATTGTACTAAGGAAATGGGGCTTCGGAGAACAAGAATGGGTGAAAGACATTTAAAATGTGTACTTAGAAGGAATAGCTGAAGTGAAAAGTGGGGACATGGTGTTAATTAGAGCATAGTTGATGGTACAGATGAGGTAGGCAAGATATTATAGTGCTGTTGCTAGACGTGAAAAGAAAATGAGAGAACAAGGATGTGAATGTAGGGACTAGTCTGTACATATTAGAACAGGCAAGTGCCAATGTTATTATGTGGTAGAGATGGGAGTGGCAAAGGCTACCATTTTTATGACATTTTATGCAGTACTTTCCATTCTCTTTATAGAAAAGAAATGCCGTCAACATTGTGGAGGAGTGTTTGCAGGCCATGCTGAGAGATGGAGAAGAAGACAGTGAAAGGAAAGAAAGCTATCGCACCATACGCACATTCCTTGTCTCAGAGATGAAGAGGCGTGGATACGCCACGACTAGTGCGACGCAGACAAAGGAAGCTTGCAGCAATGCTAGCAAATTAAAGTCAAAGAGGAGTTGTGGTGGACAAGGACAAGATATTTTGAGAAGGACTGGGGCAGGATTGAGTGGGCGTGAGAGAGGGGGTAGTGTGGGAGGTGTTGTTGGGGCTGATAAATCTCTTTTTGGTCTACGCACCAAAAAACGTTGGAATGAACGAATATTATATGATGATGATGATGATGATGATTGCTATAGCAGACGGGCCATCAATAGCAAGAGGAGAAAAATTGAAGGTAAACTGGTTTTAGACTTGGAATCGGAAGTGTTGGCAGGTGAAGTAGGGCTTGGCAGTAGGAAAGACAGGACTCATGATAGTAACAATGTGCAGACAGAAGGTACAGAATCACTGCCCAGAGTGATGTACAACTGCCTGGGACAGTTGGAAGCACCAGGGCCTTCTTTAATCGCAGAACAATTAGTAGAGGAAGCAGACAAGTCAGAGGAAGGAAGAGATGGAGGAGGTGACGAGAGGAAAGGACCTGGCTATCGTGTCATTGACAACTGGCTTGTGGATGATCTAGAAGGTGAGAAAACAAAGAGGAAGAAAAAGAAACAGGATAGAGATGTGTCTGTGGAGAGGGAGTCACGAGCTTTACTGGGCATGACCAATGCTAAAGAAAGAGAAAGGAATGTTGCTTCTAGGACAAACTCTGCATCTTCAACAACTTTATCTTCCTTGTCACAAAAAGCAAAATCACTAATTTCTTCTGAGGATGCCAGGCAAAGAAACTCAACCAAACCTGCCAAGAATGCAATCATAGTCGAGAGCTCATCTGAATCGCCAGACAGACAAGAAGAAAGCAGTGACGATGAAGCAGAGTTTCAACGTTGGAAAGCCCACAAAGAAGCCCAATCTACACAGTCTCACAACAACACTCATTCAACCTTGATATCCTCCTCAAGTTCCAACAATGTCTCCACCCCCTTTTCTGGTACCACTTCCACCAACCCTTATCCAGCCCACTTGCGGTCAGCCCCACCCTCTTCACTACCACTGCCCCCTCCCATGAGAGTCAGAGTTCGCATCCTTACCTCCTCATATCGAATACCTTGTCCACACCTCCGGGAAGGAGGCGTGGTCACCAGCGTGGCCTGGCTGGCCAACCAAGCAGCTGAGCGATACTTTTCACAGCACGGGAGGCGTCCTGTTCTATGTCTGACGACTGTGGATGGAGATTCACTGTGCCAGGCTGACCCAGTGGGCCATGTGTTGAGCCAGGATGAAGAAGTAGTGGGCGTTGTCCAGCAGTGGTTCACTCCTCCCATGCTGGAGAGATACCTGGTGGCTTGTAGAACAAATGGAGCAGGTAAGGAAAATATGTGGATAGGTTTTAAATCTTCTAAACCATATAGTTAGAAGTTGTCGAATGATTTAATCGCTAGAACGATCTCGTTCCATCCCATCAATCATATTTCTTTCTGGCCCTGTTTTGTATTATGAATAAGATAGTTATTTTTTTATATAGTTATTTTTATTCACGCTGCTATTGGTTATTTGTAGTTATAATTTGTTTATATGAATTATTCACGGATAACATAGTATTATGTATGTTTGGGTTATGTTTATAGAACCTCTGCCCAGTGTTCTAGATTTACTGGAGAAAGATCCAGATCCTCTAACCCTAAACCTGACTAATAAAAGCCTCTTATCTCGAGACTCCGCCCCTTTACTGCAAGCCATTCAGTCTCAACTCAGCCTCACCTCCATCAACCTGTCGGGAAATAAGCTGAAAGATGATGCCATGCCACGCCTCCAGATAGCCCTGGGAGAACTCCCTTCTCTCCAACATCTGGATTTGTCCTCAACGGGAATCAGTCATCAGGTATATAGACTTGCTGTATTACGGATGGTGAATTTTTTTCATGTAGTGTTTTGTGAGTGAGCGAGACTCTATCTAGTCTAAGATGAGGATATTTATATTTATACGGTTTAAAAAAAGCTATGAGGTGACCCATTCCATTTTTTCATCAATTCTTTAGTTCAGCATCACAAATCACAGACAAAATATGACAAAATTTGAGAGTATGTTTATCTAATTTACTTATAAAATATGTGACTGGCTCCGACAAAACATACCATTTCGTGCAAAACTAAATATTAAGATATACGCAAAAAAGCCGTGAAAGTTAATTTTTTTACAATTTTTTTTACTATCATGCCGTAAAGTTTAACACTTAGCTAGCTTCTGGAAAAATTTTAGCCTCTAACTCCTCGTAGAATCTGCAAAAGACTCTCTTTTTAGAAGCCAGCAATCGACTCCGCGTGAACTGTTGGAAATCGTGTAGAACGGAAAATAAACGAAAAGTGTGGCTAACTGCGGGAAAATCCCTCACGGTCGTCCTGGCAACCAATTCCCCGGACGGCAGCTGAGTAATGGCTAATTCACAGGTTTCAAGCACAGCCAAAGCTGTGAAGGCAGTTAACGCTTTGATCCCTTTTTGTGAGGAAGATCAGCAGTCACTGCTAGACATTATACTGACTATTTTGATGATGACAATGAGAAGAGAGGTTAGTTTAGCACAATACTTCAAAAACAATAATAACAATAATGTGTATTTTTATAAGGTAATAATGATGGTGAATTTGTAATGGAAGAAGAGGATAATAGTATAGAGGAATGTGATATTTTAGTGAACTATGGAAATGAAGAGGAAAATGTTGATTCAGAAGTAGTGTGTGAAGATTCCACAGGAGGCATAAATGATAGCGAGTTTGAGTGTGAATCTTTAGAAAATGATGCTGACAATGAAGATTTACTGGCATGTGCTTTGTCCAGAGCATCAGACCTCTCGCCAGCCATTATTGTAGAGCTTTCTGAAAATGACGTTCGAGAAGATCAACTCGTATCACAGTTTATTGCAAATGGTTGTGGTTGCCAACTTCGCTGCTCACAAACATTTTCTGAAAAGCACATACTTGAAACTCGATTGAACTTTGTTTCTCTTTCGAATACTGAATTGGATTTGGTTGTACTTGGACAGTTAAATGCTTTTTCTAATTGTAGTAACCAAGTATCCATAGTATCATGTCATCAACCAACTGAACGCAAGAAAAAATACAGCCAATATTACCATCAGGGTGAGATAATTTGTAGAATTTTTTTTAGATTTTTGCACACAGTGGGTGATATGCGCCTCAAGAACCTAATGCATCATTTGAGTAGTTTTGGTCCAATACCACGGGTTCATGGAAATACAAAGCGTTTGCCCAAACATGCCTTGTCATTTCTTTCCATACAAAACATCGTCCAATTTTTGTTAAACTATGCTGACCAACATACAATCCTTTTGCCTGGTCGTATTCCAGGGTACAAAAGTAGTGACTTGAAGTTGCTACCGTCTAGTCTATCCAAACATGAAATTTGGAAACATATGCTGATGCTGCATCCCCCACTGATAACATTCATGCTGCTGCATACTCTACTTTTTGCAAAATATGGCATTCTGTTCTTCCATCAATTTTGATAATGAAGCCTATGACAAATCTTTGCTTTGTATGCCAACAAAACAGTGGGGCGATTATGAAAGCAGCAAATCGATCAGATGTAGAGAAATCCTCAACATTGAATAAAGCTGAAAACCATCTTTACGTTGTACAATTGCAACGATCATTTTACAAAACAACTAACAATCTGTGCAAAAAAAGTGTCCGTGAACATTTTACCAGCAATGAAGTTTTTCTCCCACCTGCTCCAAATTGCAATATTCCTGCCAACTCCAATGACATAACTGTACATTACTCGTTCGACTATGCACAGCAAGTTCATTTCCCTTGTGATCCATTGCAACCAGGACCCATTTTCTTTCTCACTCCGCGAAAATGTAGTATTTTTGGCGTACACTGTGAGGCTATACCAAGGCAGATAAATTTTCTCACTGATGAATCTGTAGATTGTGGGAAAGGTGCCAATAAAGTAGTGAGTCAACTGCATTACTTCTTTGAGCATCACGGGTTTGGAGAGAAGGAAGTGCACCTTCACTGTGACAACTGTGTTGGCCAAAACAAGAATTCATGCATGCTACAGTATCTGACATGGAGGTGCTTGACAAATAGGCACAAAAAAATCACTCTCTCATTTTTAATAGTTGGCCATACTAAATTTGCTCCTGATTGGTGTTTCGGATTGCTTAAAAGAAAGTTTCGAAAAACGAAAGTGGGATGTTTGAAGGATACTGCACAAACCGTCAATGATTCAGCAGTATGCAACATAGCGCAGATAGTGGGGACTGAGAATGGATCCGTTGTTGTTCCAGTTTATGACTATATATATCATTTTGAAGACAATTGAATGGATTTTCATTAAGTGCCTAAAAGAAAAAATTTTTTTTTTGCTCCAAATGGTATGTTTTGTCAGAGCCGGTCACATATTTTGATTAAATCTGTGTTTACTCTTGGAAATCTGGCTTCACCATCTTTCTATTGACAGCTCTTGAAGAATCTAGATGGATGTGTAAGTGAAAAATACTGGTTTGAGCATACCACAATGCAGTAGACCTTAAGTTAGTCCTACACACATAGAAAAGCTTTGTTAATGATCCAATCAGTCATGCCAATTATTAATTAGGAGGAGAATTGTAATTGGTTTTGATTCTATACTGCATTATATTATCATATACTATAGTGATTTTAACATAGCAGATCATTGAGAGAAAGAAAGCCTGATTTTATTATGAGTTGGAGTACTACCAATGTTTATCATCCCAAAATTTTTATAATATAAGTTAAGCTAATAACCTTTTGCAATCATTTCATCGAGTGTGTATCAGTTACTGCTGAAAGATCAATCAAAATTGCGTGTATTACCAAATTTACCAATGGGTACATATACTTTAAATAAACACATGTTGTGCTGTAGGGTATTCACATGTTAGGTACAAAGCCAGTAGGTAACCATAACAACAACATGTGGAGGTCCTTACGTGCCCTGCACCTGAGCCACAACAAGCTAGCAGTACCTGGAATAGGGAGGGGAGGAATAGCCAGTGGTAGGTGTGGTCTTGATGTCTTACTGGGCATGTGCAATAGCTTGGAGGAGCTTTATCTGGATGGATGTGGTCTGACTCATGAAGTAGTGGATGCTCTGGCAGAGACTTTGAAAGGTGAAAATTCAACTCACTGTATCTTGACAAGTTAAAATGTTTTTTAGATTGAGTGTATATTGAATTAGGTGGTCTCGCACACCAAACTAGGCAATTATCTAGTTGAACTTTTTAAATTAAGATGGTCTGGTATGCCTTACTAAGCAATTGTCTTGTTGAACTTTAAAATGAGCAGTGATAAAAATAGTAAAAGTAGTTATATAATTTTATTTGTTTTTTTGTATTTGTTGTTGTTGTTTCATTTTTATTTGTTAATCATGGTGATCAATAAAAAAAATTCCAGTTATTTTGTTATGGTATTATAGTTATACATTGTAAAAGTAGTAAATAAAAGCTTGAGTGAAATATTTAACTCAAAGTGTTAGTACAGAATTATGTGTCTTTATAAAGTATATTACACTATATGACAAATTTTTGATGTTGATAATTCACATTGTCTAAATTAGCCCCCCTCCTCCCCCTCCCACCCCCCCCCCCCCCCCCCCCCCCCCCCCCCTTTTTTTTCTCCTTTCCCCCCCCTCCCCCGCGGTGATTGAAAAGTGAAGAAAACCTGATTTGTATTCTCATTACTTCCTTCTGTGCAGGTTGTTTTCACCTTCGTGTTCTCTCCCTGTCTAAGAACCCTCTGGGCTATGCTGGTTTGTGCTCCCTATGGCGGGCCATTGCCGGGCTAAGGGTCACCACACTGCTGCTTTCCCGGGTAGTCACTGCCAAGACTACAGGAAGTAGGACTTTAAGCAAAGTGCTACAAGATGACATTGCCCGTACTTATTTCAGAAATGTAAGACTCTTAGAGTGTAGAGAACAATTAGTGCTACTTGAGAACTAACAGTGTCTATTGCCAAAATCCTGGAAATATCGGCATAAATAAACCATATTAACAAGTGTTTGGCAATTTCAGAAAACAATACAAATGATTCATCTTTACATCAGCCCTAGCCAGTTGGCAAGGGTTTCTATATATATTTTTTGTTCACAGTTTCCCTTTGAATGTTTAGATTGAGTGAGACATTGTTAAATGTATTTTTTTTTTTTTAATCACTGGCACTTATTAACTATATCCTAACAAATGCCTGGCCAGGCCCCCTCCCAACTAAGTTTATTGAAAAGTTTGCATATAAGCAATTCAGTCTGCAGACAATTGCAACTTATGCTCTTTATTCATACATTAATGTCCAAATCACTTATATTCCAATAAATATTATGAATACGTTTCGAATATCTTACTTTGTATTTACTGTCTGTGTTGTCAACAGTTTCACTTCATAATTTAATCTACTTCTTCCTAGTCCTTGCTGTGATATTTGGCTTGTTCTTGTTATTCTTCAGGGTGGTGGGCGATATTTGGAAGTCTTTGACATTTCATATTGTTACCATGGTGACGATGAGCCACTCCCAATTCTGATGGACTGTCTTGGAGTTTGTCCTTTCCTGAAGGAGCTAAGCCTGGCTGGGTGGGGCTTGGCCAGAGGACACATCGACACCCTCTGCAGGTAGAGAAACATGTCTATATTGCAACTCAGTTGGCTACAATTGTGCACTCATAAAATGTTATAGCAGTTTTTGAATTCTCGACATCCTCCTCAGGATTAATATGGTCTAATTCTCTATGAACATAAAGTAAATAGCAAGATAATTGGTGGGCATGTTTACTGCTCAATATGCTGCTGGGTGACTTAGATATCCAGGAAGCTCCCACTTTATGTCTCTATTAAGCTTGTTTTTTTTTCTTGTGCCATTTTTATGTGTGCTGTAAAGCTTCCCTGATCTTTATTTTATAGAATAATTGAGAGGGAAGGAGGTACACACAAATCCATAGCAGAGCAAAACACTGCATATGAAGTCACGTATTTGCCCTTTAATAGCACACTGAATAGAAGTAGCGAAATCTATCTAAAATATTTAAAATGTGTTGTTTTTGGAGGTTGAAGAGTATAAGGCCAGCTCTGCAAGGCCTGAAAGTCTGTTTTTGTCAATTTCACTGTACTCCATCACATGTGCTACTAATATGCCACTCATATGTCCATACATATATAGTAGGACTTTTTCATCTGAAAACGTTGAGACTGAGAGGTGTTCGGATAACTGAAATGTGTAGATAACTGAACATCATAGAAATTGTACTATAAAAACACTAATGAAAGGGCGTGGTCAAGCTATTCTTTGTGTCTGCATGTGGTTCTATTGGATGTTGGGTGTTCGGTTAACTGAAGTGGTCAGATAATTGAAGTTCGGTACTAATAACTTTGACTGCACACATGTACATACCATACTTCACAATAACCACCATTTCTTAATGAAATTAATGAGCACAATTTTGATCTTAATCAGTGAATATAAAAGGAATTGCTGAAAAGCAAATATTGTAGGTAAAATTAAAGGCATAATGTTTAGAGGTATGATTATCATTTTATTGTTATTATTATTGTTGCTGTTGTTTTTATTATTGTTGCAGCTTCATTGAGCAATCAAGCTCCCTTACTTCCTTGGATGTCAGTGGCAATGTTTCCCTTGGCAACCAAGGAGTATTGGAACTTCTTAGTAGCTTTCAGCGCCACATAGACACTGCAGGTGTGGAGGTGGATGAAGATGTGACACTTAACCTAGTGGCTTGTGGAATGGAGTCGCCCCTTCCTGACGAGCTTATTAAACTGGTGCTTAAATTAAAGACTGACAAAGGTGGACCAAGTATAAAGTTAGACCTTTTTGGAAATTTAATTGAAAAAGAAGATATTGTTCGATTGAAACTATGACTGTATAATTGTTTTCACATACTGAGTAAATTTGATTATATATACCTGTGTTATGAAATTATCAGTACAAATACAACATGGTCTGCCATGGCCATAGATAAACTAACAGCTATAGTAAATCTAATGCCATTTTCATTATGAACTAATAAATGTAAAAAGAATGTTGAAGAAATGAAGTTATCATTAAGTAGCTATCAGGATTCAGCTCATGATACAACGTTTTGACCTGGACCGTTATAAACACAACACTGGTACAAGTTCATTTGTGCTCTTTTTGACAGACTATAAATGAATGGATTTTTTTAGAGGTGTTGTAATCCTTGTCACTGCCTTGCTTCTAGTATTGCCTGAACTGGAAGTTATAAGTAGAGGAATAGAGTAGCAATTGAGAGTTAGGTAAAGGGTCTGGCTATGCCAAACTAGTAGCTGGTAGAGATACAACTTCGTTAATATTTGAAATCACTAAATTACTATGGCTGACTCCAATTGTGCCTTGTTTGCTCCCCCCTTCCCCCTCCCCCCCCCCACCAAGTTATTTAATTTTTCATACAATAAATAAATTCAATCAAAATCAATACAACTGTACTGTACTGTTAATGATGCAGCAAATATTGTCAATGATGTACTCAATATACTCTTTAATATTTGACTATTCTTCTGTTCTGATAGTCGCACACATAAATGTAACCATCTCTGTCACAAGTTGCTCCATAACCTCGACATATATCTCGTAGTGTAGCCACTTTAGAGTGATCAGAAGTGTTAAATATCAATACCTTAGAGTAGTATTCAACAACTGTTGAGAATCCATCAGCAGTGACTGCAATTCCTATAGGATTGGTAAACTGACCACTACCATACTGATGTAGATACTGACCTTCATGGTTGTATACAGTTATTACACGGCTATTGTAATTTGATACATGTATATTTCCAGTAGTCTCCATAGCAACACACCATGGATCATCCATGTTGTCTTGTATGTGACGTATTAATGTCCCGTCAGTTTTGAATACAGACACACGATTATTAGAATACTCGGCCACATATAATTCTCCATCTGAACTTATACAGAGTCCTCTTGGAGTCTGAAGCTGACCATTACCAGTTCCTGTGGATCCAATAGTAGCCACATACTTTCCCTCTGTAGTTAGTTTATATATGCAGCCATTGCCATTATGACTTATGTACAGGAAATTGTCTTGAACTGCTATACCTAATGATTGGCCATTAAGTTGTACCACTTCAGATGGACAAGTAATAGGGTCTAATAGAGTCCCACTGTCTTTATCTGCCACAATGATGTGGGGGTCCTTCGACACTATAAACAGTTTATTTCCACTCACAGTGACATCACAGGGAGAGCAGGTTGTGTTGATTTGCCTAATGAGGCTCAAGTTGTTATAATTCCTTTTTGTTCTAACATAAACTATAAATGGACTCGACTGAATGCTCTCATTTCCTATCTTTATATCGAGACTGTGTTCTCCAGTATTCTGAGGAGTGACAGTAACAGAGTATGTTCCATCATTGTTGTCTTCAGCTGTAAGTGTAGAGGTCTTCCCTCCAGATTCTAATGGTGTTAGATATGCCACAACATTCTCTCCTCCATTCTTGTATGGCTTCCCATCTATATCTTTAGAGCAGACATTCAAGACTTTCTTCTCTCCTTGAATCATTACTGAGGAATACAAAGAAACAGTACTATTTCTAGCACAAGAACCTCCTATGATTACTCCTAAGCTTTCAATGTCTTCCATAATAGTAGTAGTAGTGAAAGATGTAGTAATGGAGTCAGTTTTGCAGAGCTTCAGAGGGAACGAGTCAAACTGAGTTTTTATTTCAGTCAAACCAGTTTCCATGGCAGCTTGAGCAGAGAGTAATTCAACTGAACTATACATGATTAGAGCTTCAGAAATTTGTTTGCTTACTTGTTGAATGCTGACTTGTAAACGAGTCATGGATTCCTGTTGAATCTTTAAAGCAGTTTCCTTCTGGAAATTCACTTCTCTGTTTTTTGCTAGTAAAGTTTTCTCTCGAGTTTCAATGGCTTCACGAAGTTTTTTGAATTCAGATTTGATGAGTTCATCAACTGAAGCTTTCTTTTTCTGTACCCGAGCAATCATATTGTCTGCTTCAGAGGCAGAAGTCTTGAGCTGATCAGCAGCTGATGTAGCTTGCGACAGTAGAGATTTGAGTTGTTGTTTTCCCTTCTCTGCCACTTGCTCTACTCTGTCATACTTGTGGTTGTTATGCTTGAGAATAATACAATCTCTGCAAACTAACTGTTTGCATGTCTCACAGTAAAACTTGAGTACCTCGTCACTGTGTAGCTGGCAACTGGCAGTCTTGTGAGGAATGCTGTCTAGCAAGGTCTTTGTATTCACTCTCTCCTTTCTGAGCTCCACAAGTTTGTGCGAGTGCGTTTCTCTGTGTCGAGTGTGGTCTTGCGTACACTTGCTACACAGAAACTTGCAGCAGTTACAGCAGAATGTAGTAGCATTACTTTCATAGCTATCCAAGCAGCGATCACAGGCAATGTCAGAGCTAGTCTCAATCTTGAGTGCATATTCAGCTACTTCCACCTCGTATTGTTTGCGAAGATCTTTAGGCAATGCAGACAAGCCACCTTCAGGAAGTTTGAAGGCTTTCTTACAGGTAGGGCAACTCTTTGTTTTGCTTGTCAAGCATTTGAAACAGAAGGAGTGTAAGCAAGGAAGGAGCCGAGGATCAGTGAAGAACTTAGAGCACAGTTTGCAAGTAGCTTGAGAAGAAATGGACTGGGACTTTGGATTAGAAGATGAATGAGGTTGCTTAGATTTTTTAGCAGATGCAGGATTCATCTTGGTAGACTGTAACAAAAAAATTATTTACAAAGCATTCAACCAGAAATTCAGGTTGCTACTCTATATATTGTTTTGTTGGTTAAAAAGTATCTAATTAGAATAACCTAAAACTTACAAAGTTTCAATCAATAGTTGTGCTATTTTTCGAAGTCAGGCTGTAAGTAACTCAACTTTGAAACTACGTTTCTTAAGAGTGTGCTCTGATAAGCTACGAGGCGACTAAGGAGAGGAATTTACCGTAGGTAAACATCCTCACTCGTTGTAAGTGGTTGAGGCGTGGTCATGGTAAGTGGTCAATTTTCTGTGGCGATATGGCTAGCGTTGTGGGATTGAGCTGCGGTACGTTTTCCTACTGGTATTATAAATTGTTGGATGGGTATGCTTTGCATAAAGCATTCTGCAGGTTCTGCTAGACAAGACCTGTTTAAGAAGGCATTTGCCAGCTTGGGAAGTCTTCACACTAATTGTTAGATTTGTGAAGAAGGTAGTTAGATTAGCTGTAAGCTATAACTAATAGCAAATTTAAAGTATATGTAAATGAACATAATTAGTCTTACTGATACTGTTACAGGTTCCGGGAAGTGTATGATTGAGCCATCGATTAATTGGGAAATGGTTATTTTTACAGTGCTAGAAAATAAGTTCTTCATGTTCGCCATTTTAACCTGTTTTTCAAGGAAACTAAATTAAGACAATTTGTATTCAGTTTATTCATTTCTTTTATTTATACGCAGCAATTCATATATCACTCTTACCTGGAGACCAGTTTGATGCTCACAAATTTTTTTAATTTTTTTATTACCTTGTGATAAAGCTACCATTAGACTAAGATTTAGTTACTCATTGTAGTGTGCTTTTCCTATGTGATAGTATGAAGGTAACTTGAAATGTATAGTAATGGTGAAACAGACATGTCAATGTAGGATGTTAAACCTGCTGGTCTATATAATTGTAATGTTTTAATAATGATAGCGACATGTATGGTTTGTCAAAACAATCTTAAAACAGAAGTATCCAAACTTTATATTGAATTGCAGGCTAATTCACATGATAAGATTTGTATTTATTGCATAAAAAATATAACTGTATTTTGAGATAACCTTCATAAAAACGCTTGGCAATTATTTTTCATGATAATGTGTGTGACATTAATTCCTTTTGTTATGAATTATTGGAGAGAATATCACAAGAAGTTTTCTGTAAGTGGTGCAAAGTTACTGGAAACAGAGATCACAATGTCTTCGTGCTACCTGTGCTACAGAACTTTGCTTGGCTGGAGGATCCAAGAAAGTTACCCAGGAACAGACAAGCCAATGCTCCGTTGAAGCTGCACAGAGACACTAACACACTAGTACACAACAGCACCAAGCTGTGGCATATAATTATACTAACACACTAGTAACAGCACCAAGCTGTGGCATATAATTATACTAACACACTAGTAACAGCACCAAGCTGTGGCATATAATTATACTAACACACTAGTAACAGCACCAAGCTGCGGCATATAATTATACTAACACACTAGTAACAGCACCAAGCTGTGGCAAACATTTTTGGTTCCAAAATAAAATGTAACTTGTCAGCACATTCATAATAAAACAAAATAATGATATGTCATCAATGAACGTAAAGACTGTCGTGTAACTATCACCATAACAACAAAGGAGTCCGTGATAGTAGCAAAGTGTCAGCTTGTTCTTCTTCAGAATATCCATACAACTGCTTTTCTTGCTATCATTGGCCTACATACACTCCAGCTTCAACACCTCTTTCACATTGTCATTGTAAATAATTTCCAAAGAACCTAAATAAACACTAATAGAAATGACAAGATTTAAACATCACATACATCACCATATCCTTGTTTATAAGCCTTTTCATCTATAAAATAAACCAAATCATTATTAATATTCTATGCAAAGAGTGTCAGCATTGAAGACAATCATAGATTTAATTTAAATCTTTGCTGAGAAAAAAATGTAGCCAAAAATTGAGTTTAACCCTGGGGCAGTTAATATACACGGCTACCTTGACTAGAGGCAAGTGTTAATGCACACTTGCCAAGTTAAACACCTGGCAAAAATAGAGTGAAGAGATCTAAGTATACCAATAATACAGTGTGTGAACATGTTCATTTGATTGCAATGAAAATTTCAGACAGTAATTAATATGTGTACAATCTTCCATAATCATCTTATCTTGAAAGCTATAAAAGAGTAGCCTCATGTATTGTAGCTCTATCACCAAGAACTAAAAGCTGGTACAGATATTTTTTAAGCTGTTTAAACTACTAAGGCTCGCTCACCATTTGTGCTCAAGCACACCACTAGTATAGAATAAAGTACTAATTACACTCGTCAGGGTGATGTGGCACGACATGTCACTCTCAGGCTTTAGTTTCACTGGCCTGTGTGTGGCTAATAAATTAGCATGCACATATCACACTCAACTCATGTTATAGTATATACATTTTAATACATACATGCTCATATAATTATATCCCCTTACATTTTTAGGCTCCATGATTTCATGTCCTTGCATGTTTTGTGCAGCTCTGGTCGGATTCTTCATCGTCCTTTCAGAATTGGAGTTAAGATGTGGGATGTCAGGGTCTATGAGAAACCACGACCAGGGGAGTAGCTCAGGGTGCTTCTGAATACAATAGCTTGACAAAAGAACTAATGATGGGACTCTTTCCTTTCTTGGAATAGACTTGGGTCCCATCTTTCCTCTCAGAAGACTTCTATAGTCATGAGGTGTTATGCAATAAAAACCACTAATCTCAAAATCTCGAATAGTTTTACGTTGTGGAGACTTTGATCAATCTACAGGGATGTTATCATCACATCATTAATTAAAAGTTAAAATACATTTACATGACAATTATTATAAACTTACTCAGGCTTATAATAATGTGACTTCCTTTTTCTTTCTTTGAATTCGTCACGAGCAACAAAAATGATGACAAACATGATTGACATAATGATCACTAGGAAAACCACGCCTCCACATATTGACAGTAGAAGTATTAAAGAAGATGCACTAGTTGGATCAGTTTCTGGTTCAGTTGATGTTGGGTCGGTTGTAACGGATGACAAGAAATTCTCTTCATAATCATAGTCATCATTATCATCCTCAAGTATGTCACTGTATAAATCATAGTCATATTTTCTTAGTCCCAATTGTCTCAAAATATAGTCCATTGTGTCATAATTGCCATCATCATCATTGTGTTCATAGTCTTCATAAAGCATTGAGTCATCATCCCAGTTTCTCTCCTGGCCATAAACTGGCTCACTGGTATCAACTGCAATTTTAAAATAAAGTATAACAAATTCAGTAATGAATTCTTATAAGATAGCTTTGGGCCACAATTTGTCAATCATTGTATGGAGAACTATAAGTTATACTTACTAAAAATTAGCAGTACACTTTCTCACTAACATTGTTAAAAGGCAAATACACTTGAGTCAGTGTGCTAGTAAGCAACTTAGGCTTTAAGAAAAGTAGAAGTGAGAAGTACAGATTAGTAGTTCAAACTAGTACGATCTCCTTGGATCAATAGCTACTCATTTCAATTCCAACATCTACATCACAAGTTAAATATGTGTCAATTACTACTATAATTTTCACAATAAAATTGGGAGGCTTCTGTAGAAAGGAAAAATATAAGAATGAAGTCAACCTATTTGACTTAACTGAAATTATTGGCTATATAAACACTTTGCAGTAATAATATTTGTTCATCAACATGAATTTACTTACTGCTTGCACTTGGTCTTTTTCCAGAACGAAATTGTAATGGCCTTCCTAAAATATGAAAATATCAAAAATTTCTCTGGGTTCTGGATAAGCTTGTTCCGTCATTTGCTGCTGCTGGAGATGAGGTCCAGACTGTACCTCAACCTGGTACTGGTCTACGAAATGGAGGAGGACTATCACAGTGCCAGGATGTTCATGCTCAAGGCTCTTGGAGTGCTGGAGTGAGTAGGAGAACTAATAAGTAGTGGGGGGAGTGAAGAAAATTTGATGGTCAATGTACTATTCACACATAATTGGGCATGATAGGAGCATAATAGTACTGTCTAGGTCAGACCAGACCGCGCCTGCGTGAACGGGTAACGTCGAGGTCGCCTTTGTCGATGTCTTTGTCGATTTCTTCGTCGATGTCTCAGTTGTCAAAGTGAACATTTATAATGCACAAACTTTTTCATTCACCTTAGTTACGCTACTTTACTCACTTACTATTGTTCTAGCATGTTGTACTTATATTTACTATCGTGATATAACCAATTGAAACTTTATTTCTACTGCTCAGTGAATTATCACAGAGCTGGTCCTTCGATTACTATTTCGAAACCAAGTGTTGGGATTTACGACCCCAACAGGTACATTTCAAAACATATGTAAATTAGACAAGCATTGGAGCAGAGTATAATAGGTGGAATATGAAGCAGATCATTACACCCACCTCTATTAGGGCTGCCATTTATACATGGTAACACTCATTGGCACTTCCTTCAATCTAAGAAAGTTGATTTTACCCTCCTAAATTTGTTTTCTGTATGCCGCACGACGTACCTATGTAAAAGTACATTAAATAGTTTGTGTCTGTATAGAGCTCAGCTTCATCACATCTATTGTGGTTGAGTAAAAACAACGATGAAGCAAATACAAAAGAAGGAATTAGCCTTTCACTTCATTATGTATATACCAGATTGTTCCTTGTGGGAAATTAGCATTACCCCTATATCATATATATACTTCTTTTTCACTCACCAGCCATCATCCCAATGTTGGCTATTCTTAGGTTGCTGCAGTCTTTTTTTACAACAGATGTTCTGTAGCCTAACTGTCAGCTGCCTTCTGTGAACAATAGATTAGCCCAAGAGAAACCCAGAAACTAAAAACTAAGTTAACGTTTCCCCCAGGAAATTGAGTGGGTTACACATGACCATGGTTAGGTATAGTCTGGGAGCTCTACCTGCCAGGTGGTACACATGTGGTGAGCTGATGACCTCAGCTGTGTGCCAGAGTCAGCAGGAGAAGCCCATGACTGACTGCTGAGTTCTTCAATACATACACACATCAGGATGGTAGTGGACCCCGAGGTGATAGTGTTGAGAATAACCATAGGTGATTAAATTCATGTACATGAAGCTGACATGACAAGATGGGATAATGGGTGGATTAAAATAATTCAACAACAATTGAGTAACCTCACAATAATGTACATGCACAGAGAAAGACGTGGAATTTTTGCCATTGTATTAAGTTACTTGGGTGAAGTGCATATATATATGTTCCACACTGTCCAAGACCGAACCACCTCCCACCCTCAATAAAGCACGTCTCCTCTCCCAGACACACATGCACAATATACTTTTAGATGAATATTTTTAGTTGTCAAATAAAAATAATGATTTATTTTAGTCAATTTAATAAACATTTGGTTTCCAAAGTTTCTTGAGTTTAAAAATTAAACAGTGAACTTCTTTAATAATGTCGTAGATTTTCATTATACACCTCACAACTGAAGAAAGCTTACTAGCCCATATGTATTGTGAATTTATATATCTAATTTTAATGCTACTAAGCTAAAAATGTTGAATTACCAACTTCTTTTAATATTAATTTCAGTGCTGATAAATAAAAGTGTAACAAAAAAAGCTCTAAACTCCTTGCATTAGCCTCAAATGTGTTTGTGTGTGTTTGTGTGTGATTGCCAGGGAGCTGAAAGACTCCACAACCATCTACAGGTTCCCTGCACCTTTTAGAATGCCACGCCCACCTTGCACTGCCATCTTTCCAGTCTGCTCTGAAAGTGGCCAGTGAGCTCCGCAACCGACAGTTTGAGCTGGCTACAGTGAAGGACATGAGTCAGGTCTGGTAATGGGGCGGGGTTATGTAGAAAAAACCAGAGACTGCTTACTGGATTACTTAACTATAAGCTTCAAAAGTCTCGCTCAAAAATAAGTTAGGAGCCTTCAGAGGAGAAGTGTTTGGTTCTATATTATTTTAGTAATTGTTCAGATTGTCAATATTTATTTCACTGTGGAATATTATTTTAATGAGATGATGATTGTATGGATTGATGATTGTATTATGCCCAGTATTGTGATGTGGGTGAGACAATTACTGAACTCTCAGGCTTCTAGTGACATTGTATGTGCTAGATTTCCCATGTTAGTGGCAAAGACTCTACATGTTCAATCCCAACACACTATAGTAAGGCCTCCTTGTCAATGCTGAGACCCCTTACCCACTGGTGTACTATTAGAGAGTCTGTATGTATGTATATATGGATGGATGGATGGATGGATGGATGGATGAATGATGCATGTACTAGAACCTAACTTGAGAGGGGTTAATTTCAGGAGGTTTCTCATTTCCGTGAAATTGATGAAAATTTTATAAAAAATTCACCATGAAGGTCATAATTTTCAGGGGAGCTAAACTATTTTCAGGGGGGAAACGCTCCCTAATAAGGCCTAAAAATCTCTGTGTAGGTGTGTGCATTGTGTAATAGCCTTATTCTTCTGGATACATGTAATGATATTACAAGTGTCTTATTCTTTTCCACAGTCTCAAGCTAAAATGAAGATACAGAGTAAAATGCATTTAAAAGTGAATAGAACTAAGTCAATGGCTGGAAAAGGAAACAAGTGTTACCAAATCTCTCCCTCTATTTATATATTTATATATATATATATATATATATATATTTTTTTTTGCACGAATAGAAAATGAATTTGCCTAGTTGAATTCATATGCAGTGAGTAGGACATCCAGAATTAACACAATGTAAGCTTTTGTCAGTGCATTCATTTTTAATAATGAAACACCAAAGGTGCAAAACCTCAGCGCTATTAAACACTACCTAACTATTACAATATAATCTCCTTCCAAAAGAACAAGCAATTTGTTAGCTATTTTAATGAGGCATCAAAATAACTCGACCAATGAAAATGGTACATGGAAACGCTGTCTTCATAAGAGAAGAAGCTAAACTAGCCAGAAACACTCATCGATACGCGTTTTCAATGCGAAACTTCAACTCCATTAACTTCCCTGAGCATAAATCAAACTACACCGCTGGCTGCAAGAAATAACTTGCTCACATGATTATGACGTGACGCTAGGAGGTGTTGCCCATGAAAGCTGGTACCTACCGTGGAGCTGAAGCTTTGCGTTTTCTCAACGATTAGCCTGAAATTAAAAAAAATAGTACAATAAAAGGCCTTTAATCTTCGTCCTGAGTAAGTTCATACCTAAATCAACTGTTAATTGTCAGTATTCTCCAAAATCAGAGCGTGACAGACAGACAGACAAACAGACTAGCAGACAAACAGACAGGACGATTACTATAACCCTCTCGCGCATGCACTCTGAGGGTTAATAAATATAACCATTGGATTTTCTCCAAGCTGGGTACTCTAAATTGACAGAGATTTACCTAACAAGGGCATGTTTGATAAAAATGGGTTTGTTGTGTAGTACAGTGTTATTTAATAATGATAAGTGTTTTTTTTTAACAATCCAGATTATGTTCCCCCTGAGGGTTACTTCACTTGCGCACCAATTATGACATGTTCTATTTCGTGCATTGTTGGCATTTGTTTGTAGTGCTACTGGTGTCTGTCTGAGTTTGAAGAGAGTAAGAATTGCTTGAAGAGATGTTTGAAAATATTCGAATTATTGAACATTGAGAAGCAGGAGGTCTCTCTCATGGAGCAGCAGTTGAAGGCTGGTGAGTAGGTGGGGCGGGTGGGAGGGGTGAGCTGATGGGTGTATGTAGTGTGAATTTAATTTTAATTTCTACCTTGTGAAACAACTTTAGTTCGCAAGATAATCTACTTCAGTGAAGAGGTGGATAAAATTTCTGATGAAAACCCCCGAGAGAAGGCCGGGCAGTATGACAGGCTCGGGGATTTATGCTGTGCACTATAGGCACATCCGGCAGCTGCCAAGTTCTACGGGAAGCAAGTATGTGATGAATGGGAGGAGGACCAGACAAATGATTTATTTTGAGAAAAAAGTATATTTTATGCAGTTGATATTTTTCTTGAGTATTTCCACATCAGGTGAGCATTCAATATTCTCCCATATTGAACATATTGTATATTGAACACTCCAACACGCCCGTGCATAGTTCTGGACAACTGTATTTTAAGATGTATGGCAGAGTTACCTCTGAATGATGAGGCTTTGAAGCAGTTTATAAACTGTTTCGGAAATTTTTAAAAAATAATTTATTACACTTGTCATACAATATGGGGATGATATTTCAGTCTCAGATTTGAAAATACTTACACGTTCTATTGAAATATCTCCCCCTTGTTATTATGCTGGCTCGTGCAATTAGTATTACATATATTGAGTATTATTTTTATTCTTATTTGTTTCCGTATGTGTTTGTGTTCAAGCTGGGTGTGGTTGAAGGAGCAAGGGAGGCATGGTCCAATGAGGAGGTGTGTCAGGTGTACGTGTCTCTGGCACGTACATTGGAAGATTGTCGGCAGTTCTCGCAAGCTCTCTTCTACTATACCAAAGAAGTTGCTCTACTGAAGGAGGACAAACCAGCTGAGGTACGCTATTTGGATTATTTGTGGTTGGATTGCTAGGGGCTTACCCTTCACAAGGTAGGGCTGTATACATGTAGTAGGACAGTGGTAAGAACAGAGTATTCAGAGCACTACTGCTGATGGTGGTTTCTACATTTATAGTTGATAGCACTGGCACACCATGAGCTGGAGGTGACAGGTTCTTATGAGCCGTAACCCCTTCCCTGACCCTTTACCGAAGTGGTCTTTGACCCCAACTACTTGCCAATTACAGGTATGCAATTACAATTACAATTACAATTACTGCAGATGGTGTAATGATTACAGCTAATTACAATTACCAATTGCAATTACCACAACACTGATGTCTATTACATTGGTTAAAATTTAATAGTTTACTTGAAGTTATTTTAAAGATGACATTTTTAGTAGTTTTGTTTACGGAAACACTAAAATATACTCATTGGCAATTCATTTATTTTTAGTGGAGTAAAAAAAATCAATGGATAAAAAGAATCTTTGAAAAAAGAGAATTTCTATTGGTCTGTTGAGAGTGAGACTGTAGCATAGCTGTACCCCTTAACAGTATATATACAGAATTGGAGTGTTTGTTGGCTAGCTGGTTGTCATAGCGCAGTGGCAGAGTGCTTGTGTGTTAAGCAAGTGGTCCTGGGTTTGATTCCCAGTGACAACCAAATATTTTTAATTCTGTATTGTTAAAAAAAAAGAGAGAGAATATTACTTTATGGCCTCAATAATTCCTCCCACCCCCTTTGGGCAGTGCAAGCAGGGGCCTTTTTGCAGTTAGTCTCAGTTTAGTTTTAGAGTTGAAACTATTCAATTTTCCTTGTTTTATATAAGTAAAAAAAAGTTGTAGTGAGTGGTTGCTACAGCAATAGAGTCCTTTTCAAGATCACATTTAAAATACCACTATGTGGGGATACCATTCACACATACTCTAATTTAATAATATACAGTCAAATTTTCAATGCATTTGTGTGTGGTTGCAGGCGAGCGAGTCTTGGTCAGTGATAGCGCGTGTGATGGAGGTAGCTGACTCCGAGGCCAAGAGAGTGGTAGATGCCTATGTCAAGGCCATCTCTTTAGGGACGGGAAGACTCTCTCCCAAGACAGTGGTGAGTGAGGGGGTGGGTGGAGGTTATTTCCAAGTCTAGTGGCTTGGTTTGTTTTTTTGTTGTTGTTGTTTTTCTAAAGTGATTCTATGGGCAATATTATATGTTTATTTATAAGCCATATCTGGATTATCTTACTACACTGAATTATTGCATATTAGAGCACTGGATTCATACAGTATATTTACCCTTTCACTAGTATATTTTTGATGACCAGTTGGTAACATGTATAATATGTGGGTATTTAACCCTCAGCGTGCACGTGCGACAGGGTTATAGTAGTCATCCTGTCTGTCTGTCTGTCTATCACGCTATGATTTTGGAGATTACTGACAATTAACCGTTGATTTAGGTATGAACTTACTCAGAACGAAGATTTAGGACCATTCATTGTGCTACTTTTTTAAGTTTCGGGCTAACTGTCAAGTAAACACGAAGCTTTCAGCTCCACGTAGGTACCAGCTTTTGTGCTTAAAGCCCCCTAACGTCACGTCATAATCACATGAGCAAATAAATTCTTGCAGCCCGCAGTGTAGTTTGCTTTATGCTCAGGGCAGTTAGTTGAAAGAAGTGAAGTTTCACATTGAAAATGTGTGCCGGTGAGTGTTTCTGGCTACTTTAGCTTTTTCTCTTATGAAAACAGGTTTTCATATACCATTTTCATTGCCTGATTAAAATAGCTAATAGATTGCTTGTTGTTTTGGTCTAAGATTATATTATAATAGCTAGGTAGTGTTTAGTAGCGCTGAGGGTTCGCACCTTTGATGCTTCATTTTTTTTATATTTCTTCTTTGTAAAGATATTTCGGCAAGATTTGTATAATAAAACTATTTATTATTATGCAAAAAAAAAAGTATGTTAGTCTTCAAAGAGAAGAATTAAAAATTTGAAGTTACCTTTATTAATGGTACTGGCTGAAGTTCAATTTCCGACAATCTTAGAGTTGCTAAGTAGTTCAGACAGAATACACGGCTTATTCACCTTCTAGTTGCTGAATTCTGAGCTCTAGGACTGTGTGCTATAAAAAAAATTGTTAGGAGGGCAAATGCTGAGAGGTAGGTGTACCATTAGCCATATTAAAAAAAAATCGTAGAACACAAAATAACCATTAATCCTACTCCTCTCGTTCCGTTAAACTCACCATCATTTCTATGTTTGTCATTAGTGAGTGGTTTGGCGAGGGCGGTAGCTGGAAGCCACACCCCCAACTGGCGATTGCCGAATTGGGGCATATTAACCGGGTGAAAATAAACCCCTTTAATTCCGACCACACCCGTCATGGCTAAATAGCCAAGGCTGTCTACCGGAAAGATTGAGAATCACCTCCCTCCCCCTGGGGCAAAGGTGTGTGGGTGGATGGGAGAGCTTTGCAACTCAGCCTTGCGTTGTGTTTCTCAATTGACTGAATGAACCACTGACCATGTGCTCTCACTACTTACCCGCCCGGCATGCCTGCGCACGCTGTGCCTCCTTTACCCAATGCCGGAACTTCCACCTTGCATTAACCCCACCTAGACCGCAACTAAATGGCCATTGATCCTACGCCTCTCATTCCGTTAAACTCACCATTATTTCCATGTTCGTCATCAGTGGGCCTCCCTGATTCTGCAGCTTCAATAGCTGGAGTGGTTTGGCAAGGGCAGTGGCCAGAAGCCCTGCCCCCAACCAGCGGTTGCTAAATTGGGACAAATTAACGGGGGTGAGGATAAACTCCTTTAATTCCTCCAAGGGAAGGCATGACCCTTGCCCCAAAGGTAGCAACCCCCCATCCCAAGTGAAGCAGAAGGAAGGAAAGGCTGAACCCAGATAACTCATGCACACTCATGCACCCATTGGCTCTATCACATCGAAAACACAACAATTCATAGCAACACAACACAGATGCATCATGACAATACAGGTCTGAACAAGCACACTGGTATAAACACAAATATATGACCCATCAGTCCAAATTGTGGTCCATCAACACAATCTAGCTGAGTAACTGGCCAACTGATATCTTGGGATCCGAATGTATTCCAGGTAGGCCAGACTACGCCATCACCCAACATCTGAATGGTAGAATCTTCCAAGCCTCTCGAGGCAGCAGTAGTGGCAGGCCCAATTTGGAAGCTGTGACCGGCATACCTGTCCGCCTCCACCCTGGCACGCTCCAGGGCATCGCGGACTGCCGACACCAGCCTCTGTCTGGTCAAGGGCTTACTGTCCTTGAACACGAAGAGTGGACCAGGCCTCTTGCCTCTGATTGTCAGGTAGGCCAACACTGCTGACACTGGACACAAGACCGAAGCCGCATGTCCAATGTACAACGTGATTTCTGTCTTGGAGGCCTTCAGAGTAACACTCAAAACAGCTGGGTTCACTGGATTGTCCACAGCCAAGTCACCCCAGCAAAGGTGCACTGAAGGATCAAGGGAGGAGTCATCGGGACCGTGAACTCCCCCACGCACAGAAAGCCAAAGAAGGCTAAACAGCATGCCACCCACAGCATGACAATGCTGCTGTCCTCCACCTGACCATTCCAAACTGCTTTATCTTACTCAATAAAGAAGGTGTAATATGGAGTTTCACTCTCTTGTCACAGTCACTCTGCGACCTCTTCACTCCCCACAACACGTAGTGAAGCTTAGACCACGAAGGAAGGAATGGGTCACCCAGGCCTTCGGCAATGTGCAAGTGCCTTACTCAGCCATGTACGACTTGATCGTACAATGCTTGAGGCTCTCCGTAGCAAGCTGTGCTACAAACTTGCACACGATACCCTCGGAAGCTGGGATTCCTTGGAGCCCAGCCATGCTGCAAAAATCCAAATACCTCTTCTGACTGGTGTGATAGACTCTGTGAGTGCTATCTGCAAAATGTCTGAATGGTCCAGTCCACCCTGGTCCAGTCTGATGTTCTGAGCACCAGACACTCCAACAGCCTGTCTGGGAGGACTGTGTGGACTCGTTTGTCCCTGGAACGAAGCGCTGGAAGGAAGGGAAAGAATTTCTGGATAATTCATCAGCTTCCCCATTCTGAACTCAAGGAATGTGCCTGCACTTCAAGGAGACTCCCCACCTGGCCAGAAATAAAGGACAAACACCTCATCAGGTGCATAGCCCTGTCCATCTTGCTCCTGCCAGAATTCATTATTGCAACCACTGCCAGCCTCCCCCCCCCCCCACACACACACATTGTCATACCCAGAACAACAGGCAGCAACTCCTTCTTATTATTATTATTTTATTATTATTATTATATTATCATTATCATTATCATGATCATGATCATGATCATGATCATTATCATTATCATTATCATTATCATTATTTTATTATTATTATTATTATTATTATTATTATTATTATTATGTTATTATTATTATTATTATTATTATTATTATAACTTTACAACCACTATATAACAAAGAGAATTAAAAGAGATGAAATGTGATATGATGGGTGGATGAAGGACAAACTCTGTGTACAAGAGAGCAGCCTAGTTAGCTAAAAGAAAAGAAAAGATGACAACAAAACAGCTAAGTGTGAGAGGGGAGTGATACATTAATAAAGACATAAACAACAAAATGTGCAGGAATTGTCTGAATCAAAGTGTGCATCCCAAAATTTTCGCTTGAGAGAACGTTTAATAGAAGTGAAGGACAATGAAAGATCAATAGGTGAGAATGTATTCCATAGTAGAGATATGCGATTAAAATATTGATGTTGTGTAGTGGAGGTGCGTTGGAACTTAATTTCTAATATACGATTAGATGAAGATCTTGTGGACCCAGAATGAAAAGTGACGTGATTAATTACATTAAATGAATCAGATGGATTCTTAAGACATTTAACAAAAAATAATAGGTCTAGTAATTGTAAGTAGTACATTAGTGGTAAAATATTGAGATGAATAAATTTTAATTTGTAAGAAATATAATTATTTAAAATGTATTTAGTTGCACGCCGTTGAACTCTTTCCAATAAGATAATGTCTCGTATTTTGTTGGGAAACCGTAGCTGGGAACAGTAGGTCAGCTGAGATCTTACAAGTAATAGATAGAGGACTTCTTAATGTTAATGGGTGATGTGCAAGGAATTGCTCGCCTAATTAAATACTGAGACCAACAAGCTTTGCTGCATATTTCTTTGATGTGGACAGACCAAGAGAGATTAAAATACCTAAATCTTTCTGTTGAGTTACTGTTTTAATTGTATCATTACCGATGGTGTAAATTGTTGTTAGCAGATGATGATAGGGAGACGTTCATGTATGTGCATTTAGAAGTATTTAAAGAAAGTTTCCAAGATTGACACCATGACAATAAATTGTCAAGATCCTTTTGAAGAGCTAAATTCTCACTTGCCGAGTTTAGAGAGTCAATAAGTTTGGCATCGTCAGCAAATAAAAACACAGACGAAAAAGAGCAGAGAGACAGTATGTCGTTAACATAAATAAGAAAAAGCAGAGGTCCAAGTACACTACCTTGAGGTACACCTGATTGGACAGGAAGTAAGTCAGATTTACACCCTTCAACTTCAACAAAATGCTTTCTATTTTGTAAGTAATCTTTGAAAAATAACCAAAGAGGACCAGTAATGCCAGTTAGCCAAAGTTTATACAGAAGTTCATTGTGGGGGACTGAATCAAAGGCTTTGGCAAAATCAAGAAACACAATTTCTGTGTGTTGCTTTGACTCCACAGAATTGAAAACTGAAGTATAAGATAGAAGAAGTTGTTGAAGAGTGGATATATTTCTGATTAAAACCAAATTGTATTTTGAAATTTTTGGATATATAAAATCTATTATCTTAGAGTAGATTATTAATTCAAGTACTTTATGAAGAATACTCAGGAGAGAAATAGGCCTCTAGTTGCTAACTTCAGATACACTTCCTTTCTTGTGGAGAGGAAATAATTTGTGTACCTTCCAGTCAGCTGGAATGGAATGAGATTCCATAATGACAGTAAGGAGAAGAGAAACTGTATGTGCAAGTGAAGATGCGCAGAATTTGTAAATATATGGGCTAATGTTGTCATGTCCAGGAGATTTTTTGGGGTCTAGAGAGTTCAATACATCAAAAATTTCACTAGAAGAAAGAAGAAAACTGTATGGTGCTAAGTTGTGATGAAGGTGTTGGAAGACAATGCATAAGTGGAAGAATAAAATCACTGCGAATAATGACTGAATTAAAATAGTTGTTAATAATAATTGCTTTGCCAAGTGGGTCACTAGTAGTTTTGTCTTCATGCTTGAGTATGCACGGAAGTGAAGATGAACGTTTGAGATGTGAGAGGTGAGAATAAAGAGAGCGAGGTTTGGAGGAAAAAGATGAAATTAGAGAATTTATATAAGTGATTTGAGCATTTTTAATTCTTTGTTGTAATTCTGATTCCATAATCTGTACTTTGTGAGCAGAGAGGATGAATAATGTCTTTTCAGTAAACTTTTCATTTTTAATAATAGTCCAAAAACAGAGAGAGAGTGTAAGTTAGTAAAGAAAAAGTCTGACATACCCTGATAATCGGCACTTGAATAACTTAATTTTGATACTGATTGGATAACGTTAGAAGAACTGTGTGTGAAGTTTATGTCAAAGTAGATGATGTAATGATCGGAAGGGGAAGCTAACTTGTCTAATGTAATGTTTTGTATGACATCAGGTATATTTGTAATAACTAAATCTTAAAGACTACCATGTATACTAGTAGATTCTGAGATAACTTGTGTGAGATTTAAATAGAATAATTGGTTGCACAGAGTAATACCAGAAGGAGATAATGAGCAGAGTGTTCCATGATATATCATGTTGGTAAAGTCACCAAGTAGAAATATTGAATTTTCATTGCAGAGAGGTGACAGGGATGTAAAAATATCATGGTACAAAGAAGGAGGGCTTTGAGGGGGAGTATAAGCACAACCACAAAGAAGGGGGGGTTTTCTTTCTATTTGGACTAGTAGAAATTCTGATGTTTGACTACAGATATAGGAGTGACTAGGCAAGGAGTTAGAGATGGCTAAAAGAATACCACCTCCAATACCATTTATTCTGTCTCTGCGAAAAATTTGATAGCCAGCTGGAATTATCTCATTGTTTAAAATTTGTGGAAGTAACCATGTCTCAGTGATTGCGATTATACTGGGAGATTTTGCATATATAAGAGATTGGAAATAGGAAAGTTTTTTCTTAATACTGCGTGCATTCCAAAGCATAACAGTGATAGACTTATTTCTTAGTCAGATATTTGAGGACAAATCTGAGGAGGAGAGGTTGTTTTGTGGTGAACTATTGTATGACATATTACTTGAGACAGTGGAGTGGTCCAGCAAAGTAGAGTTATACCCATCAGGAGAATTGCTTTGAATTGAAGATGAACTAAGGCTCATTTTCAAAGGGTGGTTTGGGAGCATTGGGTGGTGTGCTATCTACTGGATCCACGTCAACATGCGAATCAGAGGAAACTTGAATTGAATTCTGGACATTGAGTGAAAAAGAGGAGCCCTGGACTGATCAATAGACAGATCCATTTAAAAGAAGCTTGTTGCTTTTAACTTTAATGTCCTTTGGATTTGCCCCAGAGGAAATCAAAGACTTTCTCTCCTTTAAGAGAATACTCTCAGAGTTTCTCTCTGAAGGGGTCATATAAGGTTTTATATACACCTTGGATTTGGTCAATTTACTTCGGTTGGATAGGATTATGGACACTTCAGTTGTTCTCAACAACTTCACAAGTAGAGGTTGAGACCTTACATGAGAGGGGCTATATTTACCCATTCTCGTGCAATCTCTAACAGAAAGCTTAGAGATATCAGGCATGAGTGAAGATAATACTGATATCACTTTCTTTGATCACTGTCTAGCCTAACCTGACCTGAAGTGCCTTGAGGACATTCATCAATACCGTATATCACTAAGCTAAACTTTCGTTTTTGAGATGAGAAGTGAGGCTTACTAGGGACAGATCGTTGATGACTAGTCGATTGCACTGCAGATGCAAATGATCTAGTAGGTGCAGAATCATGATCAGACTGATGACTTGGACATGACTGCACATAGCTTTTCTCTTTGATATTTGAGATATCTTCTTTGAGTGACTTAATTGTGTCCAGAAGATCTGTTATGGTAGATTTTCTTGTCTATCTAGACGACAATGAGGACAAAAGAAAGAACTATCAGTGTTGGATAGCTTTTGAAAAGCAGGCTGTGAAAGCCCAGCACACCGTCTGTGAAGCCATGTATTACAGTTTCCATCACAAAATATGGCATCTTGTTTTTTGCTCTTCCCATCGACAATTTCGTCATCGCAGATGGGGCAAATGAAGTGCTGCACAGCTTTATCAGATTGTGGTCTCTTGCTGGATGTTGCGGTCTTTCCAATGTTGGACGCCATTTTTTTCCTTGATGGTAATGTGGATGTTAAACCAACTCTCTGGAAGTGGCAGCTGGAACCAGTGGCCCTGTAAAGTATAGGCACCACAACTCCACACTTGGCTTGCTCAACGAAATACTAGACACTGGGCAACTGTTGTTTCATACGGGCAAGATACAAGCCCATCACTTCAAGTCTGAAGGAAAGCCTGCATTCAGACGGACTCTGTGATGCAGCTCCCGAACTGACCTCCACGCTCAATCATTTTCCTCAAGAAAGAGCGGCCAGGCTTGACCACGCAGCAAGCATTCTGCAACTGACCAATCAGGGCAACAGGTCCCTCTTAGTGCCAAACTTCAGAGTAATCCACTTCTGGATCTCTCTCTGAAGTTTCTCCAACTTGACCACTGGCAGCCGCAGTGTCATAGCCACAGTGTCAATCTCTATGCCCAAGAAAACCAACTTGGTAGTCGGGGCCTCAGCCTTTTTTGGGGCCACAGGCACCCCCAACACCCTGCACTGGTCAAGAGCCTGCTGCAGCGACAACTCACATTGTAACGAATCTGGCTCGTTCACGAGCAAGAAATCATCCGGGTAGTGTAACCCATTGATTCCGTCATGGTGGACGAGAATCCACAACAGCGCATCCACAACTACATTGTATAGCTTAGGAGCAGACCTCAAACCAAAGGACAACACTTTGTCTACGTAGACTTTGCCCTCTCACTTCATGCCCAACAACCACCTGTCATCAGGATGAACTGGCACCATTCTAAAGGCACCCTCCACATCAAACTTGGCCAGCAGGCAACCACGATCAGTGGCGACCACCTCTTGCAAGCTGTGTCCACTGACGTATAGCTCATAGAACACACTTCACGCTCTATGCCATCGTTTACACTGGCACCCTTAAGGGAGGACAAATCAACTATGACCCTCTAATGGTCTGGCTGATGATTCTTAGGCACCAACCCAAACTGTTGATCTGCACCAAGGGCAGACACTCTCTTTTTATTGGGCCGATCACTCTGCCCGCTCTCAATTCAGTCTCTAGGAACTTGCTCATCACCTCGGGTTGATCACAGGCGGTGGGCATGTTTGAAGCCACTCCCTTGCAAACAACCCCACCATACTGGAACCCAATCTGGAATCCAGTGCGAAGACCATCCCTCAGGAACCCACAATAAGCTCTGTCAGGGTGGTCCTGCAGGTGGCTCGTCCACACGTCTGCACACATTGAGGTCCTGATAGGGCTCAACTCTCTCGGAAACAGATGGAAATAAGTGTTGTCTAACAACTTTCGCCCAGCCAAGATGAGCAAGTCAGCCACATGCGAGTACTCCCCCACAAACACTCCTACTCACACAAGCACAACAGTGTACCCAGATTCAAGTTTTCTCTCAACAAGAGAATTCCAATCAAATAGTTGTAACCACAAAGACAACAATCAACACATTGGAATCGACAATGATCAAAATAGCAAGTGAAAACACTCACACGGGTCATGAGCACACAACGGCTCCACAGTCTCAAATAATCACTGGTCAGGCAGCTGTCCACCGGGGAAGGGCATGCAGACTTGCGCTGATCCCCACCACACTTGGAACACACGTGCGAGAATCGATAAGAAGTGGAAGCACAAGACTTTCCATCATTCCAGGTGAAACATGGTGCCACCCTGTGCCTCTTCGCTGATGGTACACTCCTTCCCTCTGCCTGATCAGAAGAGCCTCCATGCTGACTACTGCCAGCAGCACCAGTAGCAAAGTGAAGAGCACTTGGTCGAGTTTCCCAAACTCTGCTGACTCAAGAGCTGGAATTTGCTGTTGAAACAGACTGTCATAAGCTCTCCACCAATTGCCTTTCTCGGCACCTGCCAGCAGGGTAGCCAGATAGGACAACAGATCCTGAGCCTTGTCAGGATATATGCAGAAAGACCTCACCGAGGTCAGTGGGTCTGCCACTGGCTTCAACTTGCTCGGAGGGGTTGGCTTCCCCTCCTCATCTTCAGTTAACCGACTGAGCTCCAACTCCAAGTTGTCCTCTGACAATTTGACCATGTCCACATAATTGCCCCTCAACACACGTCGCATGATGCGTGCCGGTACCACCGGTAAAGTGGGCCCCAGCTGGAATTTCTGCACAGTCACAACGCCCTTCTTGGAACTGGCAGACTCCCGGCCTGCTTCGACACACTTGGGTCCCTCCACGGGAGCCGTTGACGGAGACCCATGGTCATCAAACACCGGGAGACCGAGATCACGCACTCGGCCAGCATCAACTGTGCCTAGACCTACATGGACACCAACACAGTTTCAGTGACACATTTAACCAGAACACCTCAAATATAAGCCACACACCATGCCCATTAACTGCACCCTGGGTCACGCCACAGGAATGTAATACTTATGAAACCCCCACAGTCAGGGTCTCACCATTAGCTGCCAAACCAATGCGCACACACCATGGTAGCAAGAAATAAACTGGCCCACATGACCCTGGGTCGTGCCACAGGGAACATCACACACAGGAGGAGCATACCATGCCAGGGTCTCGCCATGGGCACATAAGCCCGTGGGTCACCCCACAGGGAACATCTCTCACTCACACACATACCGCACCGGGGTCGTGCCACCGGTACCGCGTCCTGGGTCTTACCATAGAATGCACACACATCAGTACAGTTCAAAGGAAGAATTTTTTCCCCCAACTAGGGTCACACCACTGGTCACCTACCCACTAAGAGTGGGACCTGTGCACATCAGGCCCACCACAATGCTAGTGGTGAAGGTTGCCCTTCTCGCCACCACATGCACTCACAACAGCCTATGCTTATCTATTCCTGTACCAGAGGCTAGGCTTACTGGTACCATTACCACCATCCCACATACTCTACAGCCTCCAGCCCTTGGAAAAATAGGCAAGGAAGGGATCATGCAGCCCTCTAGCCAACTAAAAGGTCGCATCGTTACTGCCCTCCTGCCACCACCCAACCCAACTGAGTTGGCTTATCAGAGGCCGAAGCTGGGGTACTTCCAGCGGCGCCGTCCGTGGACGAACCAGCCCTCACTAGGCCGAATCATAAGTCGTCTGACTGTCTCCTCCACCACCTTCTGTGTACAGGTGACCATCTCCGGGGTCAGTCCTGCTGGAGCTCCATCGGTAGAGGTACCCTCATCGGCCATATTTGCTTGTACACGTTGAAGTAAGCTTCAGTCTCTCCAGAAACACACAGAGCTTTGCAACTCAGTCTTGTGTTGTGTTTCTCAATTGACTGAATGAACCACTGACCATGTGCTCTCACTACTTACACACCCGGCACGCCTGCACATGCCGTGCCACCTTTACCCAACGCCGGCACTTCTGCCTTGGATTAATCCCACCTGGCCTGTGACTAAATGGCCGTGCACTTGTTTCAATTTTTTATTATAGGAAGTCCTACGCCTGAGGAGAGTACAGGTATAAACAAAAAATAAGTTTGTTATATATGAGATAATAGATGTTTTTAAAAATGGAGCATTGAGAGTGGTCTATTGCCGAGATTTTGAGTACCACTGGCGTGAATCCTTAGCAATTTAAAGTTAAGCAGCTGCTCTACATTTTTTTGACAGGTGAATATGGTGCATGTGTACTCCTTAATACATTTGTGCGTGTGTGTGCTTGTTGTTGTTATTGTTGTTGTAATAGTACTGTTATTACAAGTCTCTTGTCAAGTACATTGCAAGTCATGAGGAGAATGTGGGCGGGACCAAGTCTACGTTCTGGCGCAAGAAGGCCTCCCAGTTCCTGGAAGAACATTCTGCCATCATCCAGCAACCTGAGGAGGAGGAGGAGGAGGAGGGGAAGAGAGAGGAGGACAGTCAGGGGCTGGAGGAGTGTGGGGAAAACACGCCTGATGAACTGGGCCAGTCTTCATGGGAAGAGGATGAGGAAGTGGAGGAATATGAAGAGGAAGAAGGAGAAAGGGGCGGGGATGCAGGAAGAATAATTGGAGGAGGAGCTGCACCAGGTCGTCCCAAACTAAGTTTACATATTAGAGTTAATGTGAGTCAGATATCAGGCACAGGTTGGCATGATTACCGGAATACAGTAGGTGTGGTCTATTGGTGAATATAGTATGACAGTTGAGTGGAATTAGATTAGGTTTGTGTGGATGTAGTTGTGTATAGTGACTGAATATGTGGCCAGCTGTATAGGTGGAGCTATTTGTTTTGTTGTGATGATTGAGAGTACATAGTTGGGAGTTTGCCAGGTAGGTGTGGCTAGCTGTGGCGGCGGCTGCGCCATGTAAAATGCATAATCATCCGGAACTTGGTTCTGCCAAGGAGTAGCTAAATGTGAAAGTGTCATTTTTGAAAGTGTGGCTGATTTTGAAAGTTTTTTATTAAGGCTGACATGTATGAGTTGACGGGGATTGGGTATGTCTGGTGAGTGGGTGTGGCTAGTTGTTGTTGGCAATCAATCATAAGTGGCTGGTTGAAAGTTGAGGATATGAATATTACTGTGTTGTTATTGTTGTGAATTTTTAAACTGTTGTTTTAGTTGGAAAAGAAGAATTGTCGAGGAGAGACAAAGCTTCATGTGGCAGTAATCAATAATGATGTGGGTGTGGTCAAGAAACTCATAAAAAAGGGGGTAGGAGAATTGGTACAAAAATGGTATGTATAAGTTTTTGATGTTATAGTGCTTTCCAAAGTTTATTCCATAATTGTGACTTTGGAGATTATAATGATGATGAACATGATGTTACCTAATCTTATCTATGTTATCTATGTATAGTTTCAGGAAGGAGATGATTAGTTGTAACATTAGCTATATATACAGTATATATATTATATATATGCAAACTAGCAAGTACTCCTCCACACAGTGGTGTCTGATGTACTAACTTGTGCAAATTAGGAGAAATTGGGAGTGCAGAGGTTGTTTTATCCATAGTTTCCTTCTCCTGCTCTCTTTTTTCCTCAGCCATTCTGACCCCTTTTTTTCTTATGCCTCTTTTTGATACATGGATTCCCTTCTCTCTCTGTCTATCTCTCCGGCTCCCCAGTATCTATGTCCTTTCAACTGGAATAACTTTAGAATGGAAGTAGCTACATATTAATAGATAACTGGGGGCATGGCCACAAATTTTGAGCGAATGATGCAGCAATAATCACTATTGATCGATGTTGTCTTGTATTTCTGAAAGGTGTCTAAGTGATATACGCTAGATATTTCAGATTGAGTAGTCACGCAGCTGTTCTTCAGACACCCTCAGAGCAAGAGCGTGTATGGTTACTTGGATTTGCGAATTTTCGCGCAGCTAAGACTTTCCTTGTAAATGTTTTCTAGGTAGAATGGAAGCTCATTGTTGCCACAGAGCCAAGCTCTTCAACACTCAATAAATCTTGTGAGACTCAGGAAATTAGTGTTATTTTAAGATCTCACTAAGAATACAGTATTATCTCAATAATTTTTCATTTCTACCCAATGTAGCTACAAATATTACCAACAGATTGCATGCTAGCTGGGAGTGTCTACATTATGCTGGCATCATTTTAGGCAGACTAAAACATAGGGTATAATTAAGCATGATAGGTCCACTTTTCTAGTCAAATTATTTATATTTTTGAGAAATATGTAACTACTTTTGAAAAAAATCAATTCAATTTAATGAAAGGCTGTGTTGAGGCAGCAGTTGCGCTGTAAGTATAGCAATGAAATTGTGTGTGAAAGTAACACTAAAAATTCATTGTACTATTACTATGGCTCACATAATGCTATTGTAGCTACATGCACCATAAATTGGCATAGTAGAGAGGAAGATTGATGTAAAATTGAATGAAAGTATCTCCGACTCGAAAGTATACTTGTATAAAGAATTTGAATAGTCAAAAATTATCATATTGGGCCTTGACAAATTGAAGATGGTATTTAATAAGAATAAACTTGGTCGCACATGACAAACTAGATAATTGTCTTGCTGAAGTCTACAATACAGATAGTTAAATTTTGTTATATTACTCATTTTTTCTTTGTTCTTCTTTCCTTTTCTTTCTTACTTTTTTTATTTTATCACAGGTGAGCCAGTTTATTGTTGTTGCGATATTACCCTTTACCAGCATATTTGATGGAAATAGAAAGTTTGGTTGATATGCAAATTTTTAGTATATTTTCTTCTTGCCAATAACAGTACAATTATTGGTGAGATGATTTTTCAGCAAAATCTGGTAAAGTAGGCTTTGCTTGCATTTTATACACAGATTTTAAATAATAATGAAGTACATCTTAGTGATGTAATATAGTATTTTATTATTTAGTAGGGTATCAGGGTTCATGCCTAATCTTGTTAGAAAACAGAAAACAACATTGCACCATTTTATCGGAGTGTCTCACACAGTATGATAAACTTTCAGACAATGTGAATAATGGGAACGTCAATTCGTTGATTTATTAAGAATCAATCAAGGCTATGACCAAACTTTGATTACTAAATACTATAAAGACTTCAATAAATCAATTTCAACTGATAGAGCACCATGGAGCAATACCCCGGGAAGTAGCAGTGTGGGGACCCTAAGCTTGGCAATGGCTCGCCACATCTGGAGCACTCGCCAGAACAGCCCATTGGGTTCTTATACAGGTATATTGAACTAAGGTGAGAAAAAATGGAACAGTATTAAAGGGATAGTGCAAATGAGAAATCCCTCTGTGAATGTGAGAATGTTAATTTATTTTATTACGCAGTGACACACCACATACAGTCACAACAAAATGTTGTGAGATAATAACATCCGCACTTTAATATGAACCTCTTATTATGAAAGTTTAGTGCATGTTAGTTCAGTTTCATGGCCTAATTTCCTTCAAATTATCACACTCATTGATAACAATAAGTTCTAAAAGTAATATAAAAGATTTCATAAATCTTGGCTGAATTTTTACAGCATCGAACAATACTGATTTGCACCATTAAAGCACCACTGGTGGGACTCCTTAGCAATTCAAAGTTAAGCTACTGCAGCTCTACATAATACTAGTATTACTGAGGTAGCTATTTAAGACTTGAGACAAGTTGTGCATTCTCTTTATAAAATGTGGAATTAAGTTGTTTCTTTTTTAAACTGAACTTCAGCTATTCGTATGACAAAAATTATAAACTAAGAAATTTTAAAAATGTGATCACAGCATGAATTAAGGGTGTCATCCAGCAGTAGATTTGCATTTTCTGTGATATAAAAAATTCCGGCACTTTAATTACATTCACATACGTGTTTATGTTTGTTGTTGTTGTTGTTGTTGCTGTTGTATTAGTACTCTTATTCTGTTGTCAAGTACATTACAAGTCGTGAGGAGAATGTAAGGTGGGACCAAGTCTACGTTCTGGCATTCAAAGACCTTTCAGTTCCTGGAAGAACATTCTGCCATTATCCAGCAACCTGTGGAGGAGGAGGAGGAGGAGGAGGAGGGAAAGAGAGAGGAGGACAGTCATGTGCTGGAGGAGTGTGGGGGAGACACGCCTGATGAACTGGACCAGTCTTCAGGGGAAGAGGATGAGGAAGTGGAGGAATATGAGGTGGAAGAAGAAAAGGGCGGGGATGCAGGAAGAATAATTGGAGGAGGAGCTGCCCCAGGTCATCCTACATAACAAAATTAAAGTGAGTCTGATATTGGGTACAGGTTGACACGATTCCCAGAGTAGGTGTGATCAATTGATGAATATAGCTAGTATGACAGATTAGTGGAATGAGATAGGGTTTGTGTAGATGTAGTTGCTTATGAGTGACTAAATATGTGGCCAGCTGTAACGGTGTAGTTTATTTGTTTGGTTGTGACAGTTGAGAGTACATAGTTGCGGGGTTTGCCAGGAAGGTGTGGCTAGCTGTGAAGAAGTTGCTAAATGTGAAAGTGTCATTTTAGAAAGTGTGGCTGATTCTGAAAGATTGTAATTAAGGCTGACTTGTGTGAGTTGATGGATTGGGTGTGTGTGGTTAGTGGGTGTGGCTAGTTGTTGTTGGCAACCAATCATAGTGGCTGGTTGAAAGTGGAGTATATTAACATTATAGCATAAACTGTGTTGTTATTGTTGTAAAATTTTCAACTATTGTTTTTGTTGGACAAGAAGAATTGTCGAGGAGAGACAAAGCTTCATGTGGCATGGGTGTGGTCAAGAAACTCATAAAAAAGGTAAAAAAAGGTAAAAAAAGGTTAGAAAGGGGGTAGGAGAATTGGTACAAAAATGGTATAAATTTTGATGTTATAGTTGCTTTCCAAAGTTTATTCCATAATTGTGACTTTGGAGATTATGATGATGATGAACATGATGTTACCTAATCTATGTTATTTATGCATAGTTTCAGGAAGGAGATGATTAGTTGTAAAATTAGCTATATATATATAATATATATATATATATATATGTATACTAGCAAGTACCCCTCCACACAGTGGCGCCATATGTACTAATTTGTGCAAATTAGGAGAAATTAGGATTGCAGAGGTTGTTTTATCCATAGTTTCCTTCTCCTGCTCTCATTTTTCCTAAGCCATTCTGACCCTTTTATTCTAATGCCTCTTTTTAACTCATGGATTCCCTTCTCTCTCTGTCTATCTCTCCTGCTCCCCAGTATCTATGTCCTTTCTGTGTATTTTCTTTCATTTCTTCATTGAAATCAGTCATGCTGTTACTCACCTGCTTCTATTTTTATTACCCTTACATTCTCCTGTTTCTCTGCCTCTCTGTATACCCATTATGGCTAACTACTGTAGATTAACACTCTTTTCCAACTCAGTTAATATTACAGTGATTTAACTTGGAATATATGAATAAAAATTGCATTCAAACACGTATGAACAACTCAATCACTGCTTTCAATACAAAAATATGTCAGTATTGTCAATAACATGATGTGCAGAAAATAAAATAATTCAGCGTTTCTTTTAAACGGTAACAACATAAATTAATATTAATTGCGACAAATACAAGTATAAATAATATGTGATTACAAAACTGAAGTTTTTTCTTATTAACTAAAAAACAAACAGTATAGTGTGTTATATGTACAATGGTGTAGTAGTCACATTTTCTCTCTCAATATTTCACTATTCGTTGGTTCTGATAGTCACACACATAAATGTAGCCATCTCTGTCACAAGTTGCTCCATAACCTATATGTATATCTTGTAGTGTAGCCACTCGAGAGTAATTAGAAGTGTTGAATATTACTACCCGGTATTCAGTAACCACTGAGAATCCATTTGCAGTAACTGCAATTCCTGTAGGATTGGTGAACTGACCACTACCATACTGATGTAGATACTGGCCTTCATGGCTGTATAAAGTTATCACATCGCTATTACGGTTTGATACATGTATATTTCCAGTAGTATCTATAGCAACACCCCATGGACCACTCATGTTGCCTTGTATGTGACGTATGAATGTCCCGTCAGTTTTGAATACAGACACACGATTATTAGAATCCTCAGTCACATACAATTCTCCATCTGAACTTATACAGAGTCCTCTTGGAGTCTGAAGCTGACCATTACCAGTTCCTGTAGATCCAATAGTAGCCACATACTTTCCCTCTATAGTTAGTTTATATATGCAGCCATTGCTATAGTGACTTAAATACAGGAAATCGTCTTGAGTTGCTATACCATATGATTGGTCATTAATTTGTCCCACTTCAGATGGACAAGTAATAGGGTCTAATAGTGTCCCACTGTCTTTATCAGCCACAATGATGTGGGGGGCATTGGACACTATAAACAGTTTATTTCCACTCACAGTGACATCATAGGGATAGTAGGTTGTATTGATTTGACTAATGAGTCTGAAGTTGTTATAGTTCCTCTTTGTTCTAACATAAACTATAAATGGACTCGACTGAATGCTCTCATTTCCTATCTTTATATCGAGACTGTGTTCTCCAGTATTCTGAGGAGTGACAGTAACAGAGTACGTTCCATCATTGTTGTCTTCAGCTGTAAATGTAGAGGTCTTTCCTCCAGAGACTAATGGTGTTAGATATGCCACAACATTCTCTTCTCCATTCTTGCAAGGTTTCCCTTCTATATCGTTAGAGCAGACATTCAAGACTTTCTTCTCTCCTCGAATCATTACAGAGGAATACGAAGAAACAGTACCACCTCCTATGACTTCTCCAAAGCTTTCAATGTCTTCCATAATAGTAGTAGTAGTAAAAGATGCAGTAATGGAGTCAGTTTTGCAGAGCTTCAAAGGGAAAGAGTCAAACTGAGTTTTTATATCGGTCAAACCTGTTTCCATGGAAGCTTGAGCAGAGAGTAGCTCAACTGAACTATACATGATTAGAGCTTCAGAAATTTGTTTGCGAATTTGTCGAATGTTGACTTGTAAACTAGTCATGGATTCCTGTTGAATCTTTAAAGCTGTTTCCTTCAGGAAATTCACTTCTCTGTTTTTTGCTAACAAAGCTTTCTCTCGAGTTTCGATGGTTTCACGAATTTTTTTGAATTCAGATTTGATGACGTCATCAACTGAAGCTTTCTTTTTCTGGACCAGAGCAATCATTTTGTCTGCTTCAGAGGCAGAAGTCTTGAGCTGATCAGCAGCTGATGTAGCTTGCGGCAGTAGAGGTTTGAGTTGTTGTTTTCCCTTCTCTGCCACTTGCTCTACTCTGTCATACTTGTGGTTGTTATGCTTGAGAATAATACAATCTCTGCAAACTAACTGTTTGCAAGTCTCACAGTAAAACTTGAGTAGCTCGTCACTGTGTAGCTGGCAACTGGCAGTCTTGTGAGGAATGCTGTCTAGCAAGGTCTTTGTATTCACTCTCTCCTTTCCGAGCTCCACAAGTTTGTGCGAGTGTTTGTCTCTGTGTCGAGTGTGGTCTTGCGTACACTTGCTACACAGAAACTTGCAGCAGTTACAGCAGAATGTAGTAGCATTACTTTCATCGCTATCCAAGCAACGATCACAGGCAATGTCAGAGCTAGTCTCAATCTTGAGTGCATATTCAGCTACTTCCACCTCGTACCGTTTGCGAAGATCTTTGGGCAATGCAGACAAGCCACCTTCAGGAAGTTTGAAGGCTTTCTTACAGGTAGGGCAACTTTTTGTTTTGCTTGTCAAGCATTTGAAGCAGACGGAGTGTAAGCAAGGAAGGAGCCGAGGATCAGTGAAGAACTTAGAGCACAGCTTGCAAGTAACTTGAGGGGGAAGAGGCTTGGACTTTGTTTTGCTGGAAGAAGGTGGTTTAGATTTCTTAGCAGTTGCTGGGTACATTTTTAATTTTCTATTATACACAAAATTGTTTGGTCACGTAAGCATCTGGTATGGAAAGATGCAATAATAAATATGTAGAATGACTAGCCTGAGCTGGCAATTAGTAATTTTAAGGTGATAATGAGGTTTGTTACACTATCACTGTACCCCCCTTAGCTATGAATGAAATCAATCAACTTTTGTCTTTCATAGTGAGGAAATCACTGATAGGCTTTTCAGTAACCAATGAAGTCTATGTCTGACCACGGGAACGTTTGGACTTTCTGACATGCACACTTTATGAACACTTACAACACTTTTTTTGAGGAACAGACATACTTCCAGTTGATGGAAGAATTGCACCTCCACCTACTGAAACTAAGTCAAAATTTAAGAAGTATCAAATTAACGGGACTTAAAATGTCATATAGTCTGAGTTCCTCTTATCTCAAGACATTATTAAATTAAAGTCTGCCATCTTTGACATACGTTGTTGACAGAGTGACATAATGAATGACAAACAGACTGGTGTAACCCTCACTCGATGCTCGCTGAGGGTTAAAAATTATGTGCAGAATAAAAGTTTTTTAAGCATAACCACGGCTGTCTCTAGAATACAGTACTTCATCAAGCAGAAGACTATATCCTCACATTGTTTTGTTGTTACATCATGCTAGGTAAGGTGTGACCAGCATTTAGTTAGCCCTTTGGGATTATTGGCCTCGTTACTAATGAATATTAATAGCTTGTTATGACTTTCATTTCTTGCATTCTGACCTTATTTGGATGTATCATCTTCATGTTAAAAGGTCACCTCTTATTTTTCACATCCTCTTGACTCTTGAGCATGTTTGTCACAGCAACAACACTAGTTAGCAGTGTTAGTTATTGCATGATGAGATAGAGAAATGCATGTGGTTTCTTGCTAGATTTGTTTTGTACCACTCTGCATACAACTATATGAAATGCTCTCTTGACAAACTTGAAGAAATATATCGCTCTTTTGTGAAACTTATAAGTATAAAGATCTGATTGTTGAGTTAGGAGATATGTAGCTAATGCTGCAATACCTTGTTTGTTAATATTTTACCAGTCTTAACTGCACTAGCCATGCAGGAATTTCTTACTCCAGCTTCCCTATGTTAGCCTTTATCAAGGCTTGCTAAGATATCAACTTCAAGCATGCACTTGTATATATATTTTTTCTAATGTCAGGTTTAAGTAAATTAATAACTAAAACATTAGTTTTTATAATTTCCATACCTTTCAGTATTGTCAGCTTTGGATTGTATCTATTTCAGCAGTCACTTGAATGCTTTAGTCTGAGACCAAACTAGGTGTTTGACAACTGGAGAGGCGTAACCTACAGCTAATATATTATCAAGTTCCTTTTTAATTATATTCACCTTTTGTTAGTCAGAAAGCATATTCACAGGATGTTCCAGCATTCATATCACGAGTGCAGACTAAGACTTAATTATCTACAAATGCACATTACTAATTCATGACCATTGCATTGGAGGAAAACAAAAAATAAAGAAAGTGCTAGTGCTTAACAATGAATTGATGATGACAGTTCGTCATATCGCCTGGCTTGCTGCCAATTTTTTTCCCAGTAATTGTGTTCGATTTTATTCTTCGTTACAAGCTAATTTATTACTGTTTATAAGTGTCTAGATTGCATATTACAGGAGATAATTTTTTACTGAAATAGAGTGAGATGCACAAATGATAGTACAGTATAAAGTGATATATGTCTTGGTGCTTGCAGCTACGAAGGAAAATGTTTACGTTGCAAACAGGGAGTCACGAGCTTTACTGGGCATGACCAATGCAAAAGAACGAGAAAAGAATGCTGCTTAGGATAAACTCTGATGCATCTTCAACAACTTTATCTTCCTTGTCACAAAAACCAAAATCACTAATTTCTTCTGAGGTTGCCAGGCAAAGAAACTCAACCAAACCTGCCAAGAATGCAATCATAGTCGATAGCTTATCGGAATCGCCAGATAGACAAGAAGAAAGCAGTGACGATGAAGCAGAGATTCAATGTTGGAAAGCCCACAAAGAAGCCCAATCACAACAACACTCATTCAACCTAGATATCCTCCTCATGTTCTAACAATGTCTCCACCCCCTTTTCTGGTACCACTTCCATCAACCCTTATCCAGCCCACTTGCAGTCAGCCCCACCCTCTTCACTACCAGCCCCCTCCCATGAGAGTCAGAGTTCACATCCTTACCTCCTCATATCGAATACCTTGTCCACACCTCCAGGAAGGAGGCGTGGTCACCAGCGTGGCCTGGCTGGCCAACCAAGCAGCTGAGCGATACTTTTCACAGCACGGAAGGCGTCCTGTTCTAAGTTTAACGACTGCGGATGGAGACTCACTGTTCCAGGCTGACCCAGTGGGCCATGTGTTGAGCCAGGATGAAGAAGTAGTGGGCGTTGTCCAGCAGTGGTTCACTCCTCCCATGCTGGAGAGATACCTGGTGGCTTGTAGAACAAATGGAGCAGGTAAGGAAAATGTGTGGATAGATTTTAAGCCTTCTAAAACCATATAGTTAACAGTCGAATGATTTAATCGCTAGAACAATCTCGTTCCATCCCCTCAATCCTATTTCTTTCTGGCCTTTTTTTGTATTATGAATAAGATAGTTTTTTGTATTCATGCTGCTATTGATTATTTGTAGTTATAATTTGTTTATATGAATTATTCACGGATAACATAGTATTATATATTTTGGTTTATGTTTATAGAACCTCTGCCCAGTGTTCTAGATTTACTGGAGAAAGATCCAGATCCTCTAACCCTAAACCTGACTAATAGAAACCTCTTATCTCGAGACTCCTCCCCTTTACTGCAAGCCATTCAGTCTCAACTCAGCCTCAGCAAGGACTAGGAAGAAGTAGATCAAATTATGAAGTGAAACTGTTGACAACACAGACAGAAAATACAAAGTAAGATACCGGTATTCGTAACATTATAACATTTATTGGAATATAAGTGATTTGGACATTAATTTATGAATAAAGAGCATAAGTTGCAATTGTCTGCAGACTGAATTGCTTATATGCAAACTTTTCAATAAACTTAGTTGGGAGGGGGCCTGGCCAGGCATTTGTTAGGATACAGTTAATAAGTGCCAGTGATTAAAAAAAACAACGACATTTAACAATGTCTCACACAATTTAAACAATCAAAGGGAAACTGTGAACAAAATATGAATATAGAAACCCTTGCCAACTGGCTAGGGCTGATGTAAAAATGAATAATTTGTATTGTTTTCTGAAATTGCCAACACTTGTTAATATGGTTTATTTATGCCAATATTTCCAGGATTTTAGGCAATAGACACTGTTAGTTCTCAAGAATCACTAATTGTTTTCTACACTCTAAGAGTCTTACATTTCTGAAATAAGTACGGGCAATGTCATCTTGTAGTACTTGCTTAAAGTCCTACTTCCTGTAGTCTTGGCGGTGACTACCCGGGAAAGCAGCAGTGTGGTGACCTTTAGCCGGGCAATGGCCCGCCATAGGGAGCACAAACCAGCATAGCCCAGAGGGTTCTTAGACAGAGAGAGAACACGAAGGCGAGAACAACCTGCACAGAAGGAAGTAATGAGAATACAAATCAGGTTTTCTTTCAGCTTTTCACCCCACGGGGGTGGGGGGCTAATTTAGACAATGTGAATTATCAACATCAAAAATTTGTCATACAATATACTTTATAAGATACGTAATTCCGTACTAACACTTTGAGTAAAATATTTCACTCAAGCTTTTTTCTACTACTTTTACAATGTATAATATACCATAACAAAATAACTGAAATTTTTTTATTGATCACCATGATTAACAAAAAAAAAAATGAAACAAAAACAATAAATACAAAAAAAACAAAAAACAAATACCAGTATATAAATTTTACTATTTTTATCACTGCTTATTTTAAAGTTCAACAAGACAATTGCTTAGTAAGGCATACAAGACCATCTTAATTTAAAAAGTTCAACTAGATAATTGCCTAGTTTGGTGTGCGAGACCACCTAACTTAATATATACACTCAATCTAAAAAACATTTCAACTTGTCAAGATACAGTGAGTTTAATTTTCACCTTTAAAAGTCTCTGCCAGAGCATCCACTACTTCATGAGTCAGACCACATCCATCCAGATAAAACTCCTCCAAGCTATTGCACATGCCCAGTAGGACATCAAGACCACACCTACCACTGGCTATTCCTCCCCTCCCTATTCCAGGTACTGCTAGCTTGTTGTGGCTCAGGTGCAGGGCATGTAAGGACCTCCACATGTTGTTGTTATTGTTACCTACTGGCTTTGTACCTAACATGTGAATCCCCTACAGCACAACATGTGTTTACCAAGCCATTTAAAGAATATGTACCAAAAAACCTGGATCATATTGGTAAATTTGGTAATACACGTAATTTTGATTGATCTTTCAGCAGTAACTGATACACACTCGATGAAATGATTGCAAAAGTTTATTAGCTTAACTTATATTATAAACATTTTGGGCTGATAAACATTGGTAGTACTCCAACTCATAATAAAATCAGGCTTTCTTTCTCTCAATGATCTGTTATGTTAAAATCACTATAGTATATGGTAATATAATGCAGTATAGAATCAAAACCAATTACAATTCTCCTCCTAATTAATAATTGACATGACTGATTGGATCATTAACAAAGCTTTTCTACGTGTGTAGGACTAACTTAAGGTCTACTGCATTGTGGTATGTTCAAACCAGTATTTTTCACTTACACATCCATCTAGATTATTCAAGAGCTGTCAATAGAAAGATGGTGAAGCCAGGTTTCCAAGAGTAAATGCAGATTTAATCAAAATATTTTATACGTAAACTAGTTAAACATACTCTCAAATTTTGTTATATTTTGTCTGTGATTTGTGATGCAGAACTAAAGAATTGATGAAAAAATGGAATGGGTCACCTCATAGCTCTATTTAAACCGTATAAATATAAATATCCTCACCTAAGACTAGTGATGTGCTTGAGCACAAATGGCAAGCGAGCCTAAAGACTATACTACTTTTATATGAATGATTTTGAATTCTAACACTGAAGCTACTGAAAATAAGGTCGAGTTTTTAAATTATGCATACACTGTAAAGGGATTTCAGTACCATAGTAACAACTCGCTGCAACTGTTTGAATTGAAGGAAAAAACAACAACAAAACAATACACGTTATTTAAACGTTTTCTTTGTGATATTCTTTAGCTAAGTAGTGGTTGAACACACAATATGCTTTGACACAACTGGACATACACCTACACAAGACTTACCTTCACAGTTAGTCCAGTGGACAATGCATTTTCAAGTAAATACTGTTGCGTATGGCTTATAACCATGCCAAAGAGCGCATTGACTTACCACCGCCACTAACTCGAATAGAAGTGGAAGTCCCGTAAGTTTTCACGTTTTAACTGCACCCGTAAAAGAATTCAAAACGGTAAACAATTCAATTTCTAGGGTGATACGGGTACTGATCGATAAACAGAGGATTCAGTTTAGTAAAGTTTGGGACGGGGTCGACCACCGAACTAACACAAAAATGCGAGGGTCAAAGTACAAAAATGCCTTACGTACGTCCATACATACTGATAAACAAACATCCACGATTTTCAATTGTGTTACCCCTGTAAGTGTCTCGCTGGCTACGCTCGCTCGCCAACTAGATAGATTCTCGCTCACTCACAAAACACTACATGAAAAAAAATCACCATCTGTAATACAGCAAGTCTATGTTGGAGAGAAGAAAGTTCTCCCAGGGCTATCTGGAGGCATGGCATGGCATCATCCTTCAGCTTATTTCCCGACATGTTGATGGAGGTGTGATATTTGGCTTATTCTTGTTATTCTTCAGGGTGGTGGTCAATATTTGGAAGTCCTTGACATTTCATATTGTTACCATGGTGACAATGAGCCACTCCCAATTCTGAGGGACTGTCTTGGAGTTTGTCCTTTCCTGAAGGAGCTAAGACTGGCTGGGTGGGGCTTGGCCAGAGGACACATCGACACCCTCTGCAGGTAGAGAAACATGTATATATTGTAACTCAGTTGGCTACAATTGTGCACTCATAAAATGTTATAGCAGATTTTGAATTCTCGACATCCTCCTCAGAATTAATATGGTCTAATTCTCTATGAACATAAAGTAAATAGCAAGATAATTGGTGGGCATGTTTACTGCTTAATATGCTGCAGGATGACTTAGATATCCAGGAAGCTCCCACTTTATGTCTCTATTAAGCTTGTTTTTTTCCCTTGTGCCATCTTTATATGTACTGTAGAGTTTCCCTGATCTTTATCTTATAGAATAATTGAGGGAGGGAGGTACACACAAACCCATAGCAGAGCAAAACACTGCATATGAAGTCATGTAGTTGCCCTTTAATAGCACACTGAATAGAAGTAACAAAATCTATCTAAAATTTTTAAAATGTGTTGTTTTTGGAGTTGAAAAGGCCAGCTCTGCAAGGCCTGAAAGTCTGTTGTTGTTAATTTCATTGTACTCCATCACATGTGCTACTAATATGCCACTTATATGTCCATACATATATATAGTAGGACGTTTTCATCTGAAAACGTTGCGACTGAGAGGTGTTCGGATAACTGAAATGTTTAGATAACTGAACATCATAGAAAATGTACTATAAAAACACTAATGAAAGGGGGTGGTAAAGCTATTCTTTGTGTTTGCATGTGGTTTTATTACATGTTGGTTGTTCGGTTAGCTGAAGCATTAGATAATTGAAGTTCGGTACTAATAACTTTGACTGCACACATGTACATACCATACTTCACAATAACCGCCATTTCTTAATGAAATTAATGAGCATAATTTTGATCATAATTGGTGAATATAAAGGGTATTGCTGAAAAGCAAATATCGTATTTACTCGAATAGCTCGCGCGCGAGTTATTTTTTTAAGGCACGGCATCGGGTAGCGAGTTATTCGAGGGCGCGGCTTATTTATTTTAGCTAGTTGTCAGCATCACTTATAATTGAGTGTGGTGCTACTTCGAGCATGCGCAGTGTCCAGCATAGCGGGCGCCCCGTCCCACCCCTAAAAAAGTGAATAGCCTATTGTTTGTAGCATACAGTTAACGACGAACGAAAGTTTATATTGATTTTGCCGTAGCTAAGAGAAGTCATTTACTAAAGTTACGACTATTCATCGTCAATGGTAGTAGGGTCTTCTTCCATATAGCAATCAGCAAAAGGATCCTCCTCGTCCAACACTGAGTTGCTGTTCTGGCTGGCTGTTGCACTTTGGATGGCGGCCAAAGCGCTATGTGTAACTCCACTTGGCTTGAGACAATGGATTGAACTATCCTCAGAGCCATCAATGCTGCTACTAATACCACAAGCTCTCCCACTCCAAACTTTTTACTTGCTTTCCTGTTAGTATGATTTTCTGCATATGTAATTACATTGAGCTTAAATTTTGCATCATAAGATGCCAACTTCCTTCGTGCAGGTGGTGGGGTCTCCATAGAGGCTGAAGGCAATGACTCATTAGACACACACTGTTCACTATCTGACATGGTCCAATATAAATGAGTAGAAAAACCAATTTACTGTTGCCTATTAATTATTTGGTAAAGGGTCGTCGTCCAGTGCGCGCCTTATTCGAGGTGCGCGAGTTTATAAGTTGAGACGCAATAGCAGGTAGCGGCTTATTCGAGGGCGCGAGTTATTCGGGGTGCGCGAGCTATTCAAGGAAATACGGTAATATAGGTAAAATTAAAGGCATAATGTTTAGAGGTATCATTAGCATTTTATTGTTATTGTTGTTGCTGTTGTTTTTATTATTGTTACAGCTTCATTGAGCAATCAAGCTCCCTTACTTCCTTGGATGTCAGTGGCAATGTTTCCCTTGGCAACCAAGGAGTGTTGGAACTTTTGAGTAGCTTTCAGCGCCACATAGACACTGCAGGTGTGGAGGTGGATGAAGATGTGACACTTAACCTAGTGGCTTGTGGAATGGAGTCGCCCCTTCCTGATGAGCTTATTAAACTGCTGCTTAGATTAAAGACTGACAAAGGTGGACCAAGTATAAAGTTAGACCTTTTTGGAAATTTAATTGAAAAAGAAGATATTGTTCGATTGAAACTATGACTGTTGTATAATTGTTTTCACATACTGAGTAAATTTGATTATAATACCTGTGTTATGAAATTATCAGTACAAATACAACATGATCTGCCATGGCCATAGATAAACTAACTGCTATAGTTAATCTAAAGTCATTTTCATTGTGAACTAATTCACTGTAAAAATTATAGCGTGAAAACCCACCAAATTCACACCAAACTGGTGGTGTGAATGCCCACCACCTATGCATAGTGTGTCCTTCACACTTTCTTCCTAGTGTGAATGCACAATTAGTGTGAAATTCACACTCAATGGAATAGCATGGACCCTTATCCGAACATTAATTATATTCATGTGCAGGCAAAAACCAATGCTATTATCATTGTAATCTACCTTATAAATGTTTTGTACACTTGTGTGCTAGATAAGAGAGTCGAGTAAGATTTTAGTCGTCTGATGTAAAAAGAATGTTGAATAAGTTGTCATTAAGTAGCTATCTCAGGACTCAGGTCATGATACAACATTTTAAACCTTGTCCATTATAGTACAAGTACATTTGTGTTCATTTAGACAAACTATAAATGAATGGATTTATTAAAAGTGTTGTAATCCTTGTCACTGCCTTACTTCTAGTATTGCCTGAAGTGGAAGTTATAAGTAGAGAAATAGAGTAGCAATCGAGAGTTAGGTAAAGGGTCTGGCTACGCCAAACTAATAGCTAGTAGAGATACCACTTCGTTAATATTTGAAATCACTAAAGTACTATGGCTGACTCCAATTGTCATTATTTCCCCCCCCCCCCCCCCCCACACCCCCCCCCCCCCCCCCCCCCCCCCCCCACCAAGTTATTTAATTTTTCATACAATGAAATAAATTCAATCACAATCAATACAACTGTACTGTACTGCTAATGATGCAGCAAATATTGTCAATGATGTACTCGATATACTCTTCAATATTTGACTATTCTTCTGTTCTGACTGTCACACACATAAATGTAACCATCTCTGTCACTAGTTGCTCCATAACCTTGATGTATATCCTGTAGTGTAGCCACTGGAGAGTGATCAGAAGTGTTAAATATCAATACCTTAGAGGAGTATTCAACAACTGTTGAGAATCCATCTGCAGTGACTGCTATCCCCGTAGGATTGGTAAACTGACCACTACCATACTGATGTAGATACTGACCTTCATGGCTGTATACAGTTATTACACTGCTATGTTGATTGGATACATGTATATTTCCGGTAGTATCCATAGAAACACCCCATGATTCATTCATGTTGCCTTGTATGTGACGTATGAATGTCCCGTCAGTTTTGAATACAGGCACACGATTATTAGAGGTCTCGGCCACATATAATTCTCTATCTGAACTTATACAGAGTCCTCTTGGAGTCTGAAGCTGACCATTACCAGTTCCTCTGGATCCAATAGTAGCCACATACTTTCCCTCTGTAGTTAGTTTATATATACAGCCATTATTATAGTGACTTATGTACAGGAAATTGTCTTGAGCTGCTATGCCTACTGATTTGCTATTAAGTTGTCCCACTTCAGATGGACAAGTAATAGGGTCTAATAGAGTCCCACTGTTTTTATATGCCACAATGATGTGGGGGGCATTGGACACTATAAACAGTTTATTTCCACTCACATGCAGTGACATCATAGGGAGAGTTATTTGTTTTGATTTGACTAATGAGGCTCAAGTTGTTATAATTCCTTTTTGTTCTAACATAAACTATAAATGGACTCGACTGAATGCTCTCATTTCCTATCTTTATATCGAGACTCTATTCTCCAGTATTCTGAGGAGTGACAGTAACAGAGTATGTTCCATCATTGTTGTCTTTAGCTGTAAATGTAGAGGTCTTCCCTCCAGAGTCTAATGGTGTTAGATATGCCACAACATTCTCTCCTCCATTCTTGTATGGCTTCCCATCTATATCTTTAGAGCAGACATTCAAGACTTTATTCTTTCCTTGAATCATTACAGAGGAATACAAAGAAACAGTACCATTTCTAGCACAAGAACCACCTGTAACATCTCCAAAGCTATCAATGCCAGCCATAATAGTAGTAGTAGTAAAAGATGTAGAAATGGAGTCAGTTTTGCAGAGCTTCAAAGGCAAAGAGTCGAACTGGGTTTTTATTTCAGTCAAACCAGTTTCCATGGCAGCTTGAGCAGAGAGTAATTCAACTGAACTATACATGATTAGAGCTTCTGAAATTTGTTTGCTTACTTGTTGAATGCTGACTTGTAAACGAGTCATGGATTCCTGTTGAATTTTAAAGCAGATTCCTTCTGGAAATTCACTTCTCTGTTTTTAGCTAGCAAAGTTTTCTCTCGAGTTTCAATGGCTTCACGAAGTTTTTTGAATTCAGATTTGATGAGTTCATCAACTGAAGCTTTCTTTTTCTGTACCAGAGCAATCATTTTGTCTGCTTCAGAGGCAGAAGTCTTGAGCTGATCAGCAGCTGATGTAGCTTGCGACAGTAGAGATTTGAGTTGTTGTTTTCCCTTCTCTGACACTTGCTCTACTCTGTCATACTTGTGGTTGTTATGCTTGAGAATAATACAATCTATGCAAACTAACTGTTTGCATGTCTCACAGTAAAACTTGAGTACCTCGTCACTGTGTAGCTGGCAACTGGCAGTATTGTGAGGAATGCTGTCTAGCAAGGTCTTTGTATTCACTCTCTCCTTTCCGAGCTCCACAAGTTTGTGCGAGTGTTTGTCTCTGTGTCGAGTGTGGTCTTGCGTACACTTGCTACACAGAAACTTGCAGCAGTTACAGCAGAATGTAGTAGCATTACTTTCATCGCTATCCAAGCAGCGATCACAGGCAATGTCAGAGCTAGTCTCAATCTTGAGTGCATATTCAGCTACTTCCACCTCGTACTGTTTGCGAAGATCTTTAGGCAATACAGACAAGCCACCTTCAGGAAGTTTGAAGGCTTTCTTACAGGTAGGGCAACTCTTTGTTTTGCTTGTCAAGCATTTGAAGCAGAAGGAGTGTAAGCAAGGAAGGAGCCGAGGATCAGTGAAAAACTTAGAGCACAGCTTGCAAGTAGCTTGAGAAGAAATGGACTGGGACTTTGGATTAGAAGATGAACGAGGTTGCTTAGATTTCTTAGCAGATGCTGTGTTCATCTTGGTAGACTCTAACAAAAAAAATATTTACAAAGCATTCAACCAGAAATTCAAGTTGCTACTCTACATATTGTTTTGTTGGTTAAAAAGTATCTGATTAGAATAACCTAAAACTTACCAAGTTTCAATCAATGGTTGTGCTATTTTTTCGAAGTCACGCTGTAAGTAACTCAACTTTGAAACTATGTTTTACGAGTGTACTCTAATAAGCTACGGAGGCGATTAAGGAGAGGAAGTTACCGTAGGTAAACATCCTCACTCGCGGTAAGTGGTTGAGGGTGGTCTATTTGCTGTGGCGATATGGCTTGCGTTGTGGGATTGAGCTGCGGTACGTTTTCCTACTGGTATTATAAATTGTTGGAGGGGTATGCTTTGCATATAGCATTCTGCAGGTTTTGCTAGACCAGACCTGTTTAGGAAGGCATTTGCCAGCTTGGGAAGTCTTCACACTAATTGTTAGATTTGTGAAGAAGGTAGCTAGATTAGCTGAAAGCAATAGCTAATAGCAAGTTTAAAGTATATGAAAATGAACATAATTAGTCTTACTGATACTGTTACAGGTTCTGGGAAGTGTATGATTGCAGCCACCGATTAATTGGGAAATGGATATTTTTACAGTTCTTCATGTTCACCATTTTTAACCTGTTTTTCATGGAGACTAAATTAAGACAATTTGTGTTCAGTTTATTCATTTCTTTTATTTATACGCAGCAATTCATATATCACTCTTACCTGGAGACCAGTTTGATGCTCACAATTTTTTTAATTTTTTTTATTACCTTGTGAAAAAAGCTACCATCAGAGTAAGATTTAGTTACTCATTGTAGTGTGCTTTTCCTATGTGATAGTATGAAGGTAATTTGAAATGTATAGTAATGGGGAAACAGACATGTCAATGTATGATGTTAAACCTGCTCATCTACATAATTGTAATGTTTTAGTAATGATAGCGACATGTATGGTTTGCTGAAACAATCTTAAAACAGAAGTATCCAAACTTTATATTGAATTGCAGGCTAATTTACATGATAAGATTTGTATTCATTGCATAAAAAGTATAAATGTATTTTGAGATAACCTTCATAAAAACACTTGGCGATTATTTTTTCATGATAATGGGTGTAACATTAATTTTTTTGATATGAATTATTGGAGAGAACATCACAAGAAGTTTTTTGCAAGTGTGAAAAGTTACTGGAAACAGATATCACAAAACTAACCAATGTCTTCATGCCACCTGTGCTACAGAACTTTTCTTGGCTGGAGGATCCGAGAAAATTACCCAAGAACAGAAAAGCCAATGCTCCGGTGAAGCGGCACAGAGACACTACCACACTAGTACACAACAGCACTAAGCTGTGGCAAACATTTTTGGTTCCAAAATAAAATGCGACATGTCAACACATTCATAATAAACAAAACAATAATATGTCATCCATGAACGTTAAAGACCATCATGTGACTATCACTATAACAACAAAGGAGTCTGTGATAGTAGCAAAGTGTCAGCTTGTTCTTCTTCAGAATATCCATACAACTGCTTTTCTGGTTATCATTGGCCTACATACACTCCAGTTTCAACACCTCTTTCACATTGTCATTGTAAATAATTTCCAAAGAACCTAAATAAACACTAATAGAAATGTCAAAATTTATATCCTTGTTTATAAGCCTTTTCATCTGTAAAATAAACCAAATCATTATTAATATTCTATGCAAAGCAGTGTCAGCATTGAATACAATCATAGATTTAATTTAAATCTTTACACAATTGCTGAGAAAAAAAATGTAGCCAAAAATTGAGTTTAACCCTGGGGCAGTTAATATACACGGCTAACCCGACTAGAGGCAAGTGTTAATGCACTGGCCAAGTTAAACACCTGGCAGCAATATAGTGACGAGATCTAAGTACACCAATAATACAGTGTGTGAACATGTTCATTTGATTGCAATGAAAATTTCAGACAGCAATTAATATGAGTACAATCTTATCATCTTATCTTGAAAGCTATAAAAGAGTAGCCTCATTTGAATTTCCTACAGAGAGAAATTTTGATGCAGACTAGACTACCATGATAAGTAAAATTTATAATCAAGGTTAATCAATCTGTAAGTACTGAAATGGAGAATATTAACTACTTGGAATCTGTATAATAGTATTAGGAGAATTTTTTAATCGTAATCAATTGCCTACTTCAGCAAGAAGAAAGTTACATGAAATTAATATTGAAACACAAAGAAGATACTATACAACAAGAAAAAGAAGAATTTATTAATGGGAATCAAATCACTCTAAAGCCATCAGTTGATGAAATTAAAGCGTGAAAACTAAATTTACAAAATACGGAGTCTGGAATTTGAGTAAGGAAAATGACCAACTTCAAACCCAGAACAGGTATAGTGGATATAACATAAACTGTGTTCATTGTGTGTGCACAAGAACGGTGTTTCTGCTAAAGTCTTGCATTAAGAAAATTATATATACATGTTTATATTGCTGCTAATTTTGATGACTTCACTGAGTTTTTGCTGTAATTGTGCATTAGCCTAAAATTGAAATGAAATTTTCTCATTTACACTTTGTGGAACTAGCTAGTGAGCTAGCTATGTAATCACCATTACAAAAATATGTTGAAATGCACTCAAACAATAATACAGAATAAACTTGCTGTAACCGACAAGGCTATCATTAATATAAACTAGCTAGCTAATAGCTAAGAGTGTATGTTTCCTGTGTTAGGTGAACATTTATGGTACTCTTGATAAAGCTCTGCTAATAATTAATTTATCTCCTCTAAGTCATGCTACAGATTAATTATGCCCAAGTTTTGTTGCAATGCTTTTGAAGAAGGATTGGACAAATGCTATGGGTCTTATTGAGCTATTTTTGATTATCTAATTTAAATTGCTTTCCATCTTGAATACCAATGTCAAATTATTTAACCATAGTGTATTGGTTGTTTTGGCTCAATTGGGCGTTTTACGATCTTTACCGATGCCAACTTACACTCCCTGGCTGCATGTAAAAGCTATAGCTCTACTGATACCAATGATGCTCCAAAACATTGTGAGTAGACACGTCAAAGTTAGAAGAATTATACCCTACAAATGTTACAAGGCAAGACCATACTATAATATGGGAAATATTTTGATGTGTGAACAGTTATATATGGCTCTTTTTGTTCCCTGTACATATAAATAGCTCCAGCAACTTCAATAGTTTAAAGATGTGCATGGAAAAAAATTGCTCAAATAAAAGTATTTAGTTATTTTATAAAAGCCTAGCTTTTATTACAGGGTGCATTTGTGAACATGAGGGACAACTGTGGGTAGGCACTCATTAAGAGTCCTGCAACTACAGTGACAACTGGTTGAGATTGGAACATGAGTAGATATCCTGTTGACACCAATTACAGAGTGTGTAGAACATTTATAGTTCTCTCCCCCAAGACACCAGATTTAGAATGGAAGTAATGAAGCTGGGGGAGGGGCTGCAGGAACTGCTAGAGCCACCACAGCCATGTTGTACAGGTTTTTCTAGAGCATGGGCATGGCAAATAAGTCTATAATGACTATACTGAAATTGTGGTTGTTCATACATGTGGTCTTTCTTTTATAACTAGGGCATTAATGGTGTTGTGTTATGTTACATGTATTAGGCAAAACTTAGTTTTATTCTGCACTTTGATGGGACAATTTGCATTCTAATTGGAGCTATGTCACAGAGACTATGGCTAATTGTAATAACTATTGTGATCATTGAATATGCCTTGAAAAGTAGGCATTATTAAATGAAAAACATATTTCATGGTTATGGCACACCATTTCCCTGGCATATTTTGCTACACACCTCTGCTAATTTCCCATAGTACTCTGCAACTTACCAGTAATATATTGTAGCTCTTTCACCAAGAACTAAAGGCTGGTACAGATCTTTTTTAAGCTGTTAAAACTACTAATGCTGCTGGTGAGAGAAGTGTTTTGAGGCTACCGCCAATTCATATTCAATAATAGCCTGGGGGCTGATGTAAAATAGCTAATTTTATAATGTCACTTTCTTGTACATAAGAATACGACTGATCATACCCGTAGCCAGGGGGGGTTCGAGGGGTTCGGTCGAAACCCCCTTTAGAGTGACCGGAAGTAAATATTTTAGCCACCTCCACATATAACTTCTGGAATATCATCATCTGTTCAATCGTGCTAAACCTGAGCTTGAATTCTCTGCTGTTTCTGGCCTAGTCTGAGTCCAAGTGACCTAATAAACATTCAGCTCCTTGGATACATAATTTCGCTTTCAGATCGGCATGAGTAAAGCTTGCTACGTTACATATATTCCTTATAAAGTGTAACGTAATGCACTTTAGTAAGAGTAATAACACCGATAAGTGTGCGATTCGATATTAATAGCACAAGCAACTGATTTTTTTCACAAGCTAATAGTAGGCCAGCTTTATAAAAGCTGCACAAGACTACAGTAAGCTAAAGATCATTTACAGTGTGGCTACTATGTATAGTGCAGTCACTATCTCTGTACTTCAGGATAAACTCTCTCTTGAACTTTGCTTTAATCGATTTCTCCTCCTAATCTGTTGGAGTATAGCTTCTGCGCTAAAGAATGACGTTGTCTCCAACTAGAAACTACAACTGTACATTTCCAAGGCTAGAGCTGAATGTTTGCGCTCTTACTCTTAAGCTACCTTGGCATTTCACTTTGTCCCGTGCTATTTCGCTTAGTTATAGCGATTTTTCCAATACATTTCGAACGGACAGTTTACACGCCGTACTATTAAGTAACTTGTAGTACGAATAAGGCGTATTAATGTTGCACTGTTTATATAGCTACAGCTCATAGAAGCCTTGTTAAAACCGCTTTTCTCTCGAATATCAACAGTGTTTAATGAATTATAGTTTTGAAGTAGAATACCTAGTGTCTGGGATTCTCCCAGACATCTGTACACTTCTCTACAGCTCCCAGACAACTGAAAGAACTTTATGCATCTATGAACATTCATTCCATGTCATCCCTTACCCATTCCACGTACTCTATAATTATATTCATATTCCATGTAACCCATTGCACCCCGCATCTTGTTAAGTTCTATATATTGTTGTGTCTTATATTGTTATAATATTGTCGTAACTCTATCAATACTGTGATTGCCCCGCACATTTGGTCCTTCGAGCCCTGAGACGACCACCGCCGAGGAGTTGCTGCTTCACTGCGTTCAGCCAGAAGTCCTGTGCTTCAGCTTCTTCAGGCCGCCATTGCTCAGGATTCTTCTCCAACTCGACCATCTCCATATTCAGTCAACCGCCAATCGTCACCTCCAAGCGTGACTTCACACCTAGAACTTAGAAGTTTCCGAGCTATCTCTGTTCGTGCGTGCTCCATTGCCGACCCCGTACCGACCTTCCAGCCATCTCCGTTATCTATTAAATCCAGCCATGACTACAGTCGACGACCATTCCATCGGGTTGGAACGCAAGATGCGTTCCACCAAGAAGGGTATGGTGACCAGAATCCGTACCCACCTTGTCGGCCACCAAGCCGCCAATCCTGAGACCTACGCAGTTTCCACCATTGAAGATCTCGGCCGAGAACTCGAGCTCCATCTCAAGGAATATCACAATCAGTGTGACATAATTTCCCGCATCATTGATGAGCATCCTGAACTCGCTGCTGATGACGATGCCGTCCAGGAACGTCACCTTGAAGAATTCAGCTCCACTAAGTCTTCCCTCACGGCTTTGTTGGATGCCCGCAGACTGTGGGGACAAGCCCAAACCCTCAGCTTCGACATGGAGGCCGAACTTGTCGACCCCACACCCAACTCTGCAAGCTTCAGGGAAGCAGCAGCCAAGCTGACGAGTCAAGTGGCTCCCATAGTCACTGCAGCCCGGACTTACTTCAAGACTATGCCTGTCCTGAAGGAGACCGTAGACGAGCTCCAGGAGAAAATGAGACAGCTAAGAGCAATCGTCAGAGGCGCTGACACTATAGTCCCCACTCCACCCACTCCCGTTCCAGTCGTCTCCACTCCAGAACCATCCCACAGCCACTCCACGCTAAAGATCGACGTACCGTCCTTCGATGGTGCTCCAGAACATTGGGAGCAGTTCGAGTCACTTTTCCAGTCCACCATTAGGACGAGGGCCAAAGGATTCTCACCCATGGAGATCCGCGGCCTACTCAGGACTGCTGTCCAGCCAGAGAAAGCTAAAAGAATCCTAGACCACCTCCCATCCACCAGCTTCAGTCTAGATGAGATGCTGGGAGAACTCAAATCCGTCTACGGTGATCCCAGTGTCGTCTGCCCTCTTCTGGTCAAGAAAATCATTTCCTCCACCAAATTAGGGTTTGACCATCATAGTTTGTCTGTCTTCCATGATGACTTTTGTCTCCCATACAGGAGGTTTTGTTCCATTGCAGGTGACAGTCTCTCCGCCTTCCTTGCTGTGCTTGCTGTGGACAGGATGTCAGCCCCCTGCAGAGATGAATGGTTGAGGACGACAGACAGTGACAAGATTCCCTCCATGGAAGAAGTCACCACCTTCGTGAAGAAGTGGATGCTCAAGCTGCCCAGCACTGCCAATCCATCCAATCCAGCTTCCACCTTCACTCCTCCATCAGTCAAGCCCAACAAGCCAGCCTTCCAGAGGCCTGAGCCATCTTCCACTCCTCCCAGGAAGTCTCAGCCGGGATGCCCCGCCTGTGGACAGAATCACGGCATGCTACGTTGTTCTACGTTCGGCTCCATGGACGTGGACCGTCGCAATGACCTGGTCAGAAAACACAAACTATGCATCAACTGTTTTTCTGCCTTACATGGGTATAGACAATGTCCAGTCAGATTCTCTTGCAAGTCTTGTGGAGGTCGTCACCACACGATGTTGCACAGAGATACCACACCCACTACCGCTCCATCTAATACGCCCACTCCAGCCACTCCTACTGCCCTTCCATCTTTCACTGCCGCAGCAACCGCTCCCACCTCCAGGTTCCTGCTGACTGCGCTGGTCACTCTCCAGAATGAAGGAAACACCTACCACGCCAGAGCCATTCTTGACACGGGTGCTGCCATCTCCTTCATGTCAGAGGCTGCTGTCTCCGCCCTTCACCTGAAAAGGACCTTCCAACCACTGCAGGTCGCGGGAACCATGGGGGAGGGGCAGTGTAAGTTTGCTGTGTCTACCAAATTGTATTCTACAGACAATCGTTTCCAGTCTGATGTTATCAATTTTACTGTTATCTCTAAGTTGCCTCACCTCCAGACTCCACCCAACTCATCCGAGATCCTAGCCCATCCATCGCTCCGTTCCTACCAGCTAGCCGACCCGGACTTAGGAGGACACGTTGATCTCATCCTAGGTGTCACAGACTCCTTGGCACTATTCACAGGAGAGACCTTCCGAGTCCAGGGCATGGTTGCAGTCCCCACTCAACTTGGCCTGTGTTTGAGTGGTCCGATGCTGACTACTGACCCACCTCTGGCTCTAGTAGCCACAGTCCCTCCCACTGACCTCCAGTCTGACTTGTCCAAATTGTGGGAGCTGGACCAGGTCCCGGAATCACCAGAACACTCTTCCGAGGACCAGAGAGTCATTGAAGAATTCAACCAGACCTATTCCTTCAGTGATGGTAGATTCTCAGTCTCTCTTCCCAAAGTTCCAGACCCTCCAAAGCTTGGTGAATCCCGTCGCCAGGCCGTCTCCAGACTACTCCAGAACGAGAAGTCCCTTGCCAAGAAGGGCAAACTCGAATCGTTCCAGGCCGCTGTCCGAGAGTACGTGGATCTTGGTCACGCCCATCGCATTCCGTTCCAGCAACTTCATCCCGCCACCTCCCACTTCTACCTCCCTGTGCACAAGGTGTTTAAAGATTGCTCGACCACCACCAAGGTACGGGCTGTCTTCGACGCCTCGGCCAGGACTTCATCATCCCACTCCCTCAACGACACCCTCCTTTCCGGACCCAACCTCTACCCGCCCCTCACCGACATCCTCCTCCGGTTCAGGAGGTTTCCCGTCGGAATGTCCGCAGACATTTCGAAAATGTTTAGGGAAATTCTCCTGAACCCGGGGGAAAAGGACCTTCACAGATTCATGATGTGTGACACCGATGGCAGGATAGTGGATTGCCGAATGGATAGACTGACCTTCGGGGTTAAGTGCTCTCCCTATCTGGCCACTCAGGTCCTTCACACCCTTGCCTCGCTCCATTCCTCCTCCCATCCCTCCGCCTCCTATGCCATCACCCACAACTTCTATGTGGACGACTTCCTGGCAGGTGCTGCCACTGTGGAGGATGCTAGCAGCCTCCAGCAGGAAATTTCGGACCTCCTGTCTAAAGCAGGAATGACCTTGCGGAAGTGGCGCAGCAATTCCACAGCTCTGCTAGATTCCATCCCTGAAGAGCTCCACGATTCCTCATCCTCAATCCATATCCATTCTCCATCCCTTTCCCCAAAGGCCCTCGGAGTCCACTGGGATGTTGCCAATGACTGCCTCCACGTCTCCATTCCTGAGTTGGCTCCTCCCACCAGAGATGTCACCAAGCGGCAGATAGCCTCAGCCACAGCAGGTGTGTTTGATGTGTTGGGGTTATTATCACCTGCCATTCTCCCTGCCAGAGTTCTCTTTCAGGATACATGGAAGAGGTCACTTACTTGGGACGACCCTGTTCCCGAGGACATGGCCGAATCCTGGGCTACCTGGGTTGAGGACTTACAGTCTGTGAATGGACATGCCATCCCTCGCAGACTTTCACTTCCATCAGGACCACACTCAGAAGAACTCCACGGGTTCTGTGACGCATCGTCATATACTTATGGAGTCTCCATATATCTCCGTGCCTCATCTCCTGATGGCTCCATCCATGTGTCACTCGTCACAGCAAAGTCGAGAGTGCTGCCTGTGAAGCCAGTGACCATTCCTAAGGCTGAGCTCCTTGGTGCGCACCTCCTTGCCCGCCTCCTCAGCCATACCTCCTCCGTCATGCTCGGCCAGATTCACGCCTGGTCAGACAGTGAGATAGTTCTCCACTGGTTGCCAAAGTCGCCTCCTCAACTCGACCGATTTGTGGCAAACCGAGTCCATTCCATTCAGCGACTTCTACCATCCATCACGTACCGACATCTTCCAACCCAGCTGACTTGGCAAGCAGGGTAGTCCGTGCTCCAGACTTGGCCATGTCAGCACTCTGGTGGTCAGGTCCAGCATGGCTCTCTCTGCCGCAGAGTCAGTGGCCAGACACCAAGATCAACAAACCTACCGTTCCTGCACTGGTCGCCTCCATCTGCCATCCGTCCACTCCTCCTCCATCTGTCTTATCATTCATCCAAGCCTTGTGGAAGCGGTTCTCCTCATTCTTTCACTTGGTAAGGGTGTGTTGTTATGTGCTGAGATTCATCCATAACTCCAGATCCTCGTCCAACGTTCGAGTTTCCGGTCCACTGTCTTCCGAAGAAGTCGAGAAGTCCAAGTCCCTCATCTACAAGTTGGCACAGTCTGAGTTCTACTCCGATGTCTTCATCTCCATCGATTCCAAGCGAATCTTGCCGAAGTCCCATTCGCTCCATCGATTCGATCTGTCCATCTCCGGGCATGGACACATCTTGGCCTCTTCCAGGATCCGTAATCCAGAAGACCCTGTCTCTCCCAACACCCTGACTGTGCTGCTAAAGGACTCTGAACTCACCAAACTCCTTCTCCGTTCCCTCCATATTGTTTATTCTCATGCTGGCGTCTCTGCCATGCACTCTGTTATCTCTCACTCCTTCTTAATTCCCTCTTTACGCTCCTTGCTCAAACTAATCTCCAGATCCTGTGTTGTGTGCCAGCGGGCCTATGCTAGACCCCTTGCACACAGCATGGGCCTCCTCCCACTTTGCAGGACCACGCCCGCCCCTCCATTCTCCCATACTGGCGTGGACTTCGCCGACCCCTTCACTCTCCGAGTTGGCCACACCCGCAAGCCCTCCTACCTGAAGACTTACGCCGTAGTCTTTGTGTGCATGGGGACGAAAGCCGTGCACTTCGACTTGGCTGCATCACTCTCCACTACCGACTTCTTGGCCACCTTAGAGAGGTTCGTTGCTCGCAGAGGTGCCCCCAACATCATCTACTCCGACAACGGGTCGAATTTCCTAGGCGCCCGGGAGGAAATCCGGGAACTACAGAAGTTCTCCGGATCAGTATCCACCAAGCAAGCCATCTCCAACTTCGCCGCCCAGAACAATATTCAGTGGAAGAACATCCCTCCCAGAGCTCCACACTTTGGTGGACTCTGGGAAGCTGCAGTGCGCAGCATGAAGATCCATTTGAGGAAAAATCTCCGCCATCAACGCCTCAGATGGGATGAATTGTATTCCATCCTCACCGATGCCGAAGCGATGCTCAACTCCCGCCCCTTATCTCCGCTCCATTCCGATGAAGCAGAAGAGACTTCCTTTCTCACTGCCGGTCATTTTCTGATAGGCAGACCTATCCGAGCTCTGCCCTCCAAACTTCCATCCACAAGCCCACTCAGTCATCTCAAGAGATGGAACCTCGTACTCCGTCTGAAGGCTGATCTGTGGAAAAGGTGGACTGCCTCCTATCTGTCCTCCATCTCCCAGAGAAGCAAGTGGTTCCACCCAGGCCGCCAGCTCAAACCAGGTGACATCGTCTTCCTTAAGGACGAAACCATGAAGGTGCGAGACTGGCCCATAGCTCGCGTCACAAGAGTTCACCCCGGCCATGATGGCGTCATCCGTGTGGTAGATATCACTTGTCAAGGCAAGACCTACAGACGTCCAGCTGTCAAGATAGTTCCTGCTCTCACTGATGAAGACTTCGAATGTTCAACTCCATCCAACACTCCAACTCCTACTACAACTGAGCAGACTCGGTAACTTCATTTGTCCCCTCCGTCCGTTCGTCTCCGTCTATTGTCTGTGTCCTCGTCTATTGAGTTCATCTACTTCCATTTGTTTCCATGCTCTTCCATTCCTCCCCCGGGAGTATGTCTGGGATTCTCCCAGACATCTGTACACTTCTCTACAGCTCCCAGACAACTGAAAGAACTTTATGCATCTATGAACATTCATTCCATGTCATCCCTTACCCATTCCACGTACTCTATAATTATATTCATATTCCATGTAACCCATTGCACCCCGCATCTTGTTAAGTTCTATATATTGTTGTGTCTTATATTGTAATAATCGTCGTAACTCTATCAATACTGTGATTGCCCCGCACAGTATTATCAAGTAAATACTGTTGCCCACGACTCATAACCATGACAAAGAGCGCATCGACTTACCACCGCCACTAACTCAATAGAAATGGAAGTCCCTTAAGTTTTCAAGTTTTACTGCACCGCAAAAGAATTCAAAACGGTAAACAGTTCAATTTCTAGGGTGATGATGTGATCGATAAACCAGAGGATTCTGTTTAGTGCAATTTGGGACGGGGTTGACCACATAACTTACACAAAAATGCGAGGGTCAAAGTACAAAATGACATACATACGTCCATACATATATACAAATAAACTAGTGGTGTGCTTGAGCACAAATGGCGAGCGAGCCTAAAGACTATACTAATTTTTATTGACTTCTAACACTGAAGCTACTGAAAATAAGGTCCAGTTTTTTAATTTAGCATACAGGGTAAAGGGATTTCAGTGCCATAGTAACAACTCTCTGCAACTGCTTGAATTGAAGGAAAAAACAACCACAACAAAACAATACACGTTATTTAATAGTTTTCTTTGTGATATTCTTTAGCTAAGTAGTGGTTGTAACACACAATGCTTTGACACAGCTGGACATGTACCTACACAGACTTACCTTCGCAGTAGTCTAGTGGACAATGTATTTTCAGGTAAATACTGTGCGCACGGCTTATAACCATGACAAAGAGCGCATTGACTTATTCAAAACGGTAAACAATTCAATTTCTAGGGTGATACGGGTACTGATCGATAAACCAGAGGATTCTGTTTAGTGCAATTTGGGACGGGGTCGACCACATAACTAACACAAAAACGTGAGGGTCAAAGTACAAAAATGCCTTACGTACGTCCATACATATATACAAACTAGTGGTGTGCTTGAGCACAAATGGCGAGCGAGCCTGATAGTTAGGTAACATAAAATGTTACTATGTTTTAGCTTACTTCATGCAAACACTATAATAGCAGTTATGACATTTGATTTCAGCAAACAAATACAAAATCACTCTCTTACTTTATTAATGGTAACTTTTGTAGTATCAAACATCAACCATTCTGATAATCTCAAACATCAACCATTCTGATAATTTCAATCACCAGTAACTCTTGAACAAGCTCTCAGCTACGATAAAAAATAAACCAGTGTTATTATTTGTAATTTTAGCCAACAAATATGGAATTACTACTTACATTATTCTTGAGTATTGATAACTTCTGTAGTATCAAATTGAAGTTACTTTGACCGTCTGAATTACCTTGAATTCTTGACAACAAGCTCTCACCTACAAAAACAAAAGACAGTCAATTTTAGCACACAATACAAAATTACTTTCTTACCTCACTTTCTTGAGCAGTGGTAACTTTTGTAGTACCAAATTTGAGCCAATCTGACTATTTGAATTCACCAGTCACTGTTGACTAGCTCTTAGCTACAAAAAAGAAAGGCCAGAGTTAATTTTGCATATTTAGCTAACAAATATGGAATTACGTACTTAACTCAGCTTCCCTGGAGTAGTAGTAGCTTCCATAGCATTAATACTACGGCATTCTGACTACCAACGGCTCTTGACAACCAACAACCGGCACTCCGTATCCCCCCATAAAACGGCGAAGTTTTGAAATTAAGTCTGGAAAAGGGTCTTCAATGCCATAGTAACCTGTCGAATCAAATTTTTGTGTCTTGAAAACAAGCGTTTTAGCAGGAATTTTCTCATACTTTGGAGCGTAAGTATAAAGTAAGGTTTGCTTAATGCTGTAGTTTCAGAATAAACTGGAGTCAAGCCTAAATAGCCGTGTTTTTAGGAGAAAAAAGTTCCCCCCGCGCGCGTTTAAAGAGCATACGTACCATCCATACATACATACATATATATAGTGATGTGATGAAGCCACAAATGGCAGGCGAGCCTAAAGACTATACTATTTTTATATGAAGGATTTTGAATTCTAACACTGAAGGTACCTGAAAATAAGTCCAGTTTTTAAATTTCGCATACTTGGTAAAGGAATCAGTGCCCATAGTGACAAAACACTCTTCAAACTGCTGCGAGTGAGAAAAAACAACACAAAACATACACTATTTAAAAGTTTCTTGGTGATATTCTTTAGCTAAGTGGTTGTAACACACAATGCTTTGACACAACTGGACATGCACCTACACAGACTTACCTTCGCAGTAGTCTAGTGGACAATGTATTTTCAAGTAAATACTGTTGCGCACGGCTTATAGCCATGACAAAGAGCGCATTGACTTACCACCGCCACTAAGGATTCTCAGAGCTCGTTAATTGAAAAATACGGGAACTGTGAACGCTGTACCTAACTTACGTAATTAGAAGCGCGGGCGAAAACAGAGGTCTCACGTACCCCATAAACAGATAAATAAATAAATATAGCGAAATCTCGATTGTGTTACCCCTGAGAGTGTCTCGCTCGCTTCGCTCGCTCGCCAATAACATATACCCGATTTTGCATTATCCACCCCTAATCTGTCTCGCTCGCTACGCTCGCTCGCCAACTAATGATGTGCTTGAGTACAAATGGCGAGCGAGCCTAAAGACTATACTATTTTTATATGAATGATTTTGACTTCTAACACTGAAGCTACTGAAAATAAGGTCCAGTTCTTAAATTTAGCCATAATAACAACTCTCTGCAACTGCTTGGAAGGAAAACAACAACAACAAAACAATACACGTTTTTTAAAAGTTTTCTTTGTGATATTCTTTAGCTAAATAGTGGTTGTAACACACAATGCTTTGACACAACTGGACATGCACCTACACAGACTTACCTTCGCGGTAGTCTAGTGGTGGACAATGTATTTTCAAGTAAATACTGTTGCGCACGGCTTATAACCATGACAAAGAGCGCATTGACTAACCACCGCCACTAACTCGAATAGAAATGGAAGTCCCTTAAATTTTCAAGTTTGAACTGCACCCGCAAAAGAATTCAAAACGGTAAACAATTCAATTTCTAGGGTGATACGGGTACTGATCGATAAACCAGAGGATTCTGTTTAGTGCAATTTGGGACGGGGTCGACCACATAACTAACATAAAAACGCGAGGGTCTAAGTACAATATAATTTCATCAATACAGCTTTCCGTTTCTTGCGCCCCTGGCGTATAGACTAAGGGGGTATGTCCAAACATTTTTGACTTCGTAATGACGCTAAAGCATTATTCGCACGAGTGCTGACTGGGCTGCTAAGCAGTTTACGGTACTTTGTTCAAAAGAATGAAAGTACGTACAGTTGCACTTAGGATTAGAATAGACGTAAATTTCTCAGCACCACCAATCAGGTGGCAAGACCGTTGCTTCCATTTCAAGGGGCGTGCCCCTACGTTAAAGTTGGAGGAGTTTCAATTTTTCCAAAAATAGTTGGAAACGTGCCCCCCCTCCCCTCCCCCCCCCCAGTATCTCTGGTGGAGTTCTACGTGCGCCTGACCGAAACCCCAACCGCGTCAAATTTCCTACGGCACTGGTCGTCGAGACTGCCCGTTGCTAAGCAAAGCTGAAGTCTTACTCCAGTTAAATTAATTAATGCAATATTCATAGTAAGAAGTCGTTTTTACGTTTTAAAAATCCAGGCAATGGTGAGTCATTTATAAGTAGTTACAATATTATGGGATGTAACTGAAAATGAATAAGAGAGGAAGCAAAATATTTTTGTTTACTAACCATGCCCAGATTATAGGCACTCTCATTTTAATAAATTCTAAGTTTGTAAAATAAAATAAATGAAATCAAATGAGATTAATAGCCAGCTGTTTCCCAGTACCCATGCTAACTAGGTGATAGTCAATATAGCTAAGGAACAACTAGGGAGTTAATGTTTTTGTCACATACATATAATATTCACATTTTTTTTTTCATTCTTCAGTCAGTGAAATACTGATGCATACAAAAAAGCATTCATCATGGGCATAGATAATTATTTTTGGAAGGGTAGTGGCTTACATGTGGTCTTGCATGTCCACCCACACATTTAATTAAAGTCATATTTTTACAAATGTATCGTGTTTTACACAAGGATTACTCTGCCACATTATATTGGAACTTACCTAGACAATCTCTAGTATGATGTTTCAGACTGGAGGGCGGGGAAAGGGGGAGGGGGGGGGGGTTGGTGCTTTAAATATGTTCAGGTGAAATATCAAGTCTAACTTTATGCCTTTACATTATGGGGAATGGTCTCCAGCTCCCTGGCACCCTCCCTTACACCCCGTACCACTCCACTGTTAGACCACTTGTTTTAGAATATAACAGAACAACACTCCTATACGTTTATGAAAATTTCAAACCCACTGTAGGAGCAATATGGGGACCCCAGCAGTATTAGGACCCTAGTCATTAAATCGTTAGCATTGTGGAGACTGTCAGGGGGCCCTGATTCCATAGCTGTTTAACATACACTCTCAGAAATTCGGAAACCACCTCGTTAACTTCCTTGGTATGGTTGCAGTTTTCACCCTAAGCTGTCTTACCAGTGGGCCTTTCATGCCATTTAAGACAGTGATACCCCAATCTACCTAGTTATCGTGACTCAATGTTGCATTGTATATCACAAGAAAATGATATGGTCATTACTGCATGTCATTAATAATAAGTATATTCTTTAAAAAATCAATTTAGATTTATATGAAGATAAAATGTTATTCACTACATTATGCTTCTAGGTTAACTCTCCTAATAAGCAATAAAAATTACAGTTGTCTGTATCACTCAGTTCTCAGTGATGTTATGATGGAGATCCGTGCTACTTTTGAAGGCTTCCCTGTAGTGTTTGTGAACATGCCCCCATATCATGGAAGTATCCCGTATTGCTAATCTTAATTGTATATAATTGTCAATGAAAGCACATTAAAAAACATCTATTTCTTTACACATTGTATTTAAAAATGTCATACTGCAATGCATCATATTACCATCCTACTAATATTTGACTGCAGTACTGGTGTTACAGCTGTGTAATATACTAGTCTGTGCTAACAATGAGGGAGTTAATACATTTGTCGCGTACATACATTCACATATATTTTATTCTTCAGTCTGAAATACTAGATGCATAAAAAAATTCATTAATCATGTGTAAAGACAATTATTATTGGAAAGGAGGTTATATGTGGTCGGACATGCCCACCCACACATTTAATTAAAATCATATTTTTTTTGCAAATGTATCAAGTGTTGTACACAAGGATTACTCTAGCACATTATATTGGAACTAGTAAGTATCCCACCACACAGTGATGCTTGAGTATTGTAAAGTAAGAATTTACTAGGACAAGTTATCTTGCTCAGTTATCATTCTCTACCACTAGTTTAGGTTACATTAGTTTCACCAGGGGCGGATTAAGGGGAGTTCGACTGGTGTCGAACAATATGTTTCTATGTTTCAGCACAATTACATTAACTCACCTATTAAGCAATAAAAAATGACTGTTGTCTGTATCCTTCAGTTCTGAAAACACTGTAAAAATCTTCTATTTTTTGAAATGTTTTATTTAATGATTGTACCGTCATACTGCAATGCATCATACCATCCTACTATTATTTACTAAGTGACTGCAGTACTTCTATTCAATATGCCTTTAAGTTTAACTGTGCCAAGTATAAGTGATTACAACTTCAATGTTACTAAGGCGATAGACACTTTAATGTTCAATAATACTGAACAACCACAGAATGTTATTTTTAGCCTTTAATAAACTGTCCATTTATAGAAAATGAATGATAATATAACCCTTCAAAATACTTCTTTGTCCACTCACTAGCTACATTGGCATTGGAGGTGTGGTTGATCAACTAACTTCCATATCAGAATTGCAATGCATAAAATTTATTTTGTGAAATCTAATTTCTATTTTAAATTAGTCACTAACATAGCTTTGTCATCATAATACAAATACTTTATTTTTTGTAATTATGTAGGCTCCACAATCAACTGTATGGCTGTACTTGATTACATTTATTTCATCATCTTATCGTGTGCATGGTATGGAATGCTTAAAAAAAGGTATGCTCATCATTTTATTGTCATACAACTAAACTTAAAGAAAGCATACTGAATTATTGTGCTATTAGTAAATATGCCACTTTCTATGAGAGCTACGACAACCCATGATTACCATTTTATACTGTTGAGTAGTACTGCTTGCTGCAGTCTAGTACTTAACTGACCACTTTGGAGGGAGATTTGTTTCCGGTTGACACCTGTTGACTTCGAAAATGTGCTCTGACAGCACCAAATTGGTGGTCTGTTGAGTATGAGACTGCAGCAAGCAAAACGTGAACTTCTTGAAAGTTGTGTGTTGCCATAGCTCAGTGGCCAGAGTACTGGTGGCTAAAGCCAGGAGTCCTTGTTTCGAATCCCCGGCGACAACTGAGATTTTTTTTCACATTACTTTTGCTGTTCTTTAGACCTCCTCTCAATTATTACTTTCACCTTATTAGCTGGTAAAACTAACTTCATAATCATATATGTCAAATGAATTCATTATTATAAAATTATTCTTAAATAAAAATTTCCATAAGATTTCTGCTAATAATAGTTAAACTTAATTATCAAGTTCTGACCCTTCATACAAACTAGATAGAAACTTTCTCACTTAAAGGGGTCTGGAAAAAAAGCAAAGGAAAAAGATGAAAAGTCTTGGTTGTCACCAGGAATCGAACGCAGGGCCACTGGCTTCAACCACCAGTGCTCTAACCACTGAGCTAAGACAACCCTCGATCTCCAAGACATTCACATTTTTCCTTTATACTGTTGAGTAATACCGTTTGCTGCAGTCTCATACTCAACAGAGCAAAAATTGAAAATTTCTTTAAGCATGCAATCCATTTGCAACACATTTTCCTTCTTGTTGACATGTTGTATAATTCCAATTGTATTTTTCTGTGCTATTTTTACCAGTTCATCATCTCCAATCTCACAAAATTATAAGTTACTTGTGAAAAATCCAATTATTACCTTCGAAATCTTTACAATTAGGCTTGTAAAGAGGGAACTGAATTACATTAGTGATTTATAACGGAAATTGTCCATCCTATGACTTAAGCCAAGTATGTTTCTGTTGTTTTTTTCAGTCCACTCACTGGATTACAGATTCACATGTAATCTAGAGTAACCCATTCTGCTTGTCCTGAAGGCTTATACAAATTTTAATTGAGAAATGGGACCGATAAACACATGTAGACAGATATATTGAGTCTACTCTAGATAATCAGAATTAATAACTTTAAGTCATAGCAACTTTTCTTGCTTTAATTTATTTCAGACTGGCTACTTTTAAACCTACTCTGACTTGTATAACCCATTCAGTGGCAAAAAGTGCTTATAGGCACTTATGGATAATGTAATGCATATTTTTTCCCCTAAAGGACAAATGTTAAAGCTTAACTTCCATCAAGAGCTTGGCTAATAATGTTTTATTACTTATATCCTTAGAATAATAATAGATATTTCGTAACTAAGTTAATTTGACAGTGGTTAGAAATATGGCCAGAAATGTTTGTTCAACTGGGGTGGTAGATATCATCTGCAATGCTACTACTTATCAGAGAGAGAAACAGAGAGGAAAGAGTAGAAGAAATATATATCTACTGTGGGTAAAGAATTGAAGTTAGATAGTAAGACTTGCTTGCTAAAGCAGTTGTTCCATCACTGCAAGTTTTCAAATTGAGTGCCACTAGAGTGCTAAGTAGCAAATATACCAGCAGCTATAATTATGTCAAAGAGAAGATGAAAGTTGGTATTCCAGGTAAGATAATCAGCAATTTACATTGTACATTCATAAAAAAAGTAAGAAATAGATTTCCAGGTAACAATGGCAGTAAGTTGTAATTTTGTCTAATAGATTTCCCAAGAATAATGGTACAAATATTGTCATAGCTATTACGTTTCTTTTACTAACGTTTACCAATGAGTGATAATCTGAGTGAACTACCTTTGCTCTCTGCATTACTTTGACCTTCTTAAGCTCAGGTGTACAAGGTGCTAAATTAGAAATGTGAAGTATAAGTAAGGGAATTGCTAGAGGGAAGTGTGTTGCCGAGTTTGCAGTCACACCTTCCTGGTTGACAGTGGCCAACAGCATTGCTAAATTGTGCACATAAAAGTATTATTACTGCATTGGAATGCATACAGATCATGTTGTTATGATACTATTATGTTATGGTCACCATAACAACTAGATGGTTTGTTGCTAGGCAACAAAAATTGAACACAAATATTGAACAATACATGTACTTTCACATTATATATGATTGCTAGTTATTTTTTGGACTCCAGATTTTATATTAAATTTTAAACATTATGAATTGAGATGAATTAAAATCACTGAATTTTATCTGCCGGTGAGTGTTAAGGGTACAACAATGCTCACTGTTTTACAGTTATTTATTTCAAAGTGAATTCCAACAATTGTGTCTGCCCCAACAGGATTCATGCTATCCTATTTTCTGGTTTCACATAAAAATTGTCTGAAAAATAAATACCTATATGAGGTGTGGGCATATTATTCTGAAGAATAATCATTGTTTAACAAAAATAGGAATATTTTAATTTCTACAATTTATTTTGCATAAATATCATTAGAAATAATATATTGAGATGATAGATCAGTACATACATGATTTTGTTTGATTATTAGTACAAAATATATTTTCTGCAGCACCAATACAACGTATATTTATTTTGGACTCGGACCCCTACCAGGAAGTACTTCCCATTACTCCAGGAAGGGATAACTGTGTTGTTAACAGTCCACCTCCTGGGGTCATTTGTACTCCTCCTACTGCATTGTCTGATAATAATACTGGTCCTACAAATCCTGATTTAATGAAATCTGCAGATGGTCTACAATTTGTGGCTTGGCTAAAAGATGATAATGGATTTTCTACTGGTTTTAATATACTACTTTTTTCACCATTTCTGGTCTATTCTATTCATTTACACATGTATATAGATCAAAACTCTGATATTGGAGTGCCAAATATTGAAATGTACAGAGTAGACTTTATTAGGACTACCCTATTAAAATATGAAATAATAGGAAATAGTCAAATATCTCAAAGTAACAGCAGAGTTATGTTATTGGTATTGCGTCTACAAGAACCTATTTACCTTGATAATTTCTTAATTGCATGGAATCATACATTTCTTCATAATACTAACATACTGTTATTGAGTGAAATAACACTGTGTGGTGATTTTGTCGTATCTCCACTATATTCCATGCCTAACATCTCCTTCCAAAATCCAAGTGTAGATAATAATATTGTTAATGCTACTCAGTCTGGAATGATTACAATGAACTGCACTGTTTCTAATGATGGCCATTTTGTGTGGCGATGGAGAAAAGTACCTATCATTCTATCTAATTCTGACACAGGAATAAGTATATTAACAACTTATGCCACTAGATCTAGTATCATCACTATTCAATCTGCAACACCAGGCTTCTATCAGTGTGAGGTATCGCATGCAACTAACGACAAATACTTCTCAAAGACTTTCACAATGCTAGCTCAGAGTAAGTCTTGATAATATAATTAGACAGCTAATAATCAATAAACTTGTAATTGCTAGTTCACAACTTATTGACTTGTTGATACATATATCTACTCATTACTATAAGAGCCTCTGTATTGTCTAGTATTAGGTTTAGTTGAGCAAATATTTTTTTATCTTGATTGAATATTAATAATAATCTTCCCTACATATGAGGCTTATAGAAATTGTCTTGTGTAATATTCAATCATTTATCAACCTGTCCATCAAAAGTCCTGTCCCACTTTAGAATATCTTCTTTCCTTTATTATTCTTGTATTTCCCATGTTTTAACTGTAAGAATTGCTACCACAGTCACATGATTAAGTATCTTTATTAATTTTCACCTCCTGCATTCTTAAAATTTAGCATTGTTACAGCTCAGCAACATGCATGTATGTTTGTTTAGACAACAAGATGAAGTCATGAGATGCAAAAAAAAATCTTAAATTGAATTATAGTACTCAATTAGTAACATGGAGAAACTGGTGTTATTTCAGTAGCTCTTATAGTCCACCATTCATTATTTACATACAAAGTTAGCCAGTTTAGATAAATCCGAAAGCTATCTGGTCTTTTAAACAGATCACATTATAGCCATTAATTTCAATACTCTATCATGCTCTCTACTACCATCCAATCATGCATCCATATAGATATTTAGAGCAGGAGCCCAGAAGATTTATTTATGCGAAAAGGGCCACAACTGTCGATGCCATTTTTAGGTGCGGCCTACTCCCGTTGTTACAAAAATGTGTGGCTGCCGGGTTCTGGGTGTGGCTTTGTACCCGAAATCCCCTAATTTGTGCCGCCATTACCTAAAAACCAATATCAGCATAACCGTGCATGCTAACACCACAAGTAAAGTATCTACACTCATGTTTTCATGCATTCTTTGTTCTTGGTGTGCTGAGTCAGCAGATGTTTGTGCATGTGTTTGTATGTGACATTTTTTGCTTGCTAGCTAGTGCCTGCATGTGTATGTGTGTGCATGTGGTTGTGCCTAGTCTTGCATGCAGCAGCAGGCTTCAGTTGTTGAACTGCAGCTGCTTGTTGAACTGCAGCGGCTTGTTGAGTAGTTGAGTGCATGATCATGGCAAGTATTCCTGTTTGTGTCATCTGTAAAGAGACGGAAGAGAAGGTACCTGGCTTGAAATTGTTCATTCCAGAGAGATGGGAAACAGTCAAGAATGCTGCTGCACGCCGATTAACTTTACAAAATGAGCAATATTTTTTAGTATATCAGAGGAGATCAGAATGACTGAGCAGTTAGAAGGCAAATATTACCACACAAAATGTTTGAGTCGGTTCTGCGCTACTAAAAGACAACCTCAAGGTGACAGTGAACATTTTCCACCCAGCAAAGCAACTCGTTCAACTAGTGGTAATCCGTCTACCAATGAGAGGGGTGTTCTTGGAGAGGATTGTCTTTTTTTGTGGAAAGCAGAGGAAGAGGAAGTCACAGAAAAATGAAGCACTAAAACAGTGCTTGACATTGGATGGGTGTAAATCAATTGTATGTGCAGCCAAAAGGAAATGTGACACCAGGATCCTTGGACTTGGAGAAGATCTTATTGCAAAGGAGGCAAAATACCACAACAGCTGTAGGCGAAATTATGTAAGGTAGGATGAGGATGAAGAGGAGCAAGCATCCACTCGAAAGAAGCATAACGAAGCCTTCCAGACATTATTAAATTTCCTTGACAGTGAAATCATCAAAAAGAAAAAACCCATGCTGGCAACTGCTATTTTCAGTTTATATAAAGAAGAGTTTCTTGCTCTTGGAGGAACTCATGATGACATTAACAAGTACTCTGTACAGAGCCTCATGACTAAGGTGAAGGATCACTTTGAAGATGTAGTCATCATAGATAAGCAAGCAAATAAATCTGGCAATGTTGTCTTTTCTTCCTCTATGACATCTGCAGAAGCATTTGCCTTGCTACATGAGTCTGACGATGCAGCTGAAAAAATTAGGTATGCTGCTATGGCATTGCGCACAGAGATTTTTGCAATACCCTCATCTAAAATTCCATCTCCTACTTCAGTTCACACGTTGAAGGATAATGCCCCCAACATACCCCCTCTCACTCTCCCTCTTCTTTCGTACTCTTATTGGTGGTATGCAATCAGAAGCAAGATCGGCACACTCTGAGAATGTAATTGAGAGAAAAGCATGGGCCAGTGCATCAGATGCTGTATTCAACTGCACTAGGGGAGCAGTTTGTCCTTGGAAGCATCAAACACTTGGGCTTGGACTGGGAACACTAACTGGATCGAAATCATTACTGACCATACTGAACCGTTTTGGCCATTGCATTAGTTATGATGAAGTGAAGCGGCTTGAAACTGAGATAGCCTACACATGCTCTGATAGTGGATGTGAAACCCCTGCTGGTCTCAATTTGCATAGCAACTTAGCAACAGGTAATGTTGTGATTTAAGTAACCATATTTCATATGTATTTTAATGTCCTCCTTTTGGCTTCAGGATTGGCTTGGGACAACTATGATGTGAACACCGAGACATTGGATGGCAAGAATACTCTGCATTCAATGGTGGGAATATGCTACCAGAACCAGCCTCCACTGGAATCTCTACTAGACAAACAACCTGCTAACCCAGTAGGGACACTTACTGGCCGAATGAGGAGACGTTTTCACGGGAGTGAAAGAATTATTCTTCCCTTTTGAGCATCTCTCAAACAGGCCAAGTTCAAGTTGAGTCCCTCAAGAAGTGAACGCTGGATTGAACAACAAGGCCTGGACTTCACATGGCTTCTCCAGTCCTTCACACAGAAGATACCACTTTTTACAGGCTTCTTTTCACAATTTGTGACAGACAATCTTCCCCGAACTATTATTGCATACATGGACCCCATCTCTCTTCCCCCAACAAGAAATGACGTAGTACGGGAAACAATGGAACGCTCAGTCAAAGTTGCCCAAGAGACAAATCAGGGGTATGCAGTTGTCACTTATGACCTTGCTATTGCCCTCAAGGCATATTCTATTCAAGCTTTACAGGCTCCTACATTTGATAAGCTCATCATTCTGCTTGGTAACTTTCATTTCGAGCTGGCCTTTTTTGGGGCAGTGGGAACCTTTCTAGCTGATTCAGGTGTTGAATATCTACTCAATGAAGCAGGTGTTTTGGCTGAGGGGTCAGTTGCTGGTTTCATGAAGGGAAAATTTTACAACAGATGTACCAGGATACATAAAATTCTAGCTGCTGTTATGGAACGAGAGCTCTTCTCTAAGTTTTTACATTTAAAGGAAGACGATGAACCTCTTGCTACTGAAATGATGTCCAGCAACAATATCACTATTGAAGAATGCCAACGTATTGTTGGCAATGCCTCATTTGTGAATCTCTTGAAGCAATATGAGAGCTTTTTTCATGATGTCATTGATGGAAAGCATGGAAGTACAGCAGCTTACTGGGCTATCTACGTGTATCTCATCAATAGGGTGCATCGAGAATTAAAGAGAGCTGTGCGCACCAATGATGTCGATGGATACATCAATATTCTTCCAAGCATTATCGAAGTCTGTTTTTCTTTGAATCGTCCCAATTACTCCAGATGGGGTTCCCTCTTTCTCCATAAATTACAACATATGGATCCTAGAGCTCGAGATATTCTAAAAGCTGGCGCAATGTCTGTTCGTCGAACAAAGAAGTCGTATGCAAGGAGTGCAGTTGACATCACCTTGGAGCAGACTGTCAACAAGTATGCTGCATCTCCTATGAGAGGCATTACTGCTTTCAGGGACTCAGAAGATGCATGCAGGAGGTGGAGTGTCACCCTCACTCAGCGTAGTATGGCCTTGTCAGAGCTTTATCAATTGGTCAACCTTCAATCATGGGAGGAACCTGACAAGCAGCTTACAAAGGCAAGAATTCAGCGTGACAACGCTGACATGAAATCAGTGACAATCACCCTGAACAACACGTGCAATCCATTTGCTAGTGATGCTCCTGCTGGTCTTGTCAATATATCATCAGGAAAAGCTGCAAATGAGGGAACCAAAAAGTTTCTCCTTCGAACATTGGAGAGGGGGAGGACCCTGTGGCTCCAATTTGAAAGTGAATGTTTGGTTGATGGTTCACGTTTTCTGAAGCCAGTGTCACGAACCAAAATATTGAACTTTGCTGCAGAGAATCGGAAGCAGTCCAAGACAAGCACACGGAAAGTGAATGCAGCAGAGGGAGTTCGAGATGTCTTTGGACGCATATTAGCTGTTGTTGCCAAGACTAGTGATACAATCGACCTGGATCATGTTCTTTAGCTATCCCATCACAGAAGTCCCTCTTTCTCTTGCACATAGTGATGGAATTCCCCTCAAGACTGACAAGGCAACTCTCACAAAAGTTCTTGAAAGCAGGCAAGATGCTGTTTTGACAGACTCTGACATTCCCCCAATCAAAGCAACTGTGATAGATGGTGGCATCATGCTCCATGAAACTGTAATGAAGCATAGCAGGTCCACATATGCAATGATGGCTAGGGATCTTCTGAGGAAGATTTGTTCATGTCATGGAGAACAGGTCCACCTAGTACTTGATAAGTATCAGTCACCATCCATCAAAGATGCTGAGCGTAACCTGCGCTATTCAGGTACTCCCCAAGCTTTCAACATTACTGGGCCTGACCAAGCTCAGCGACAAAGTGGTGCAGAACTGCTCAAAAATGTTTTATTCAAAGAAGCATTTGCCAATTTTCTCATGGAGGAATGGAAGAAACCCCAGTATGGCCCTATCATCCGAGATCAGAGTGTCTATATTTCACATGGTGGTACATGTATGAAGATGAAAAATGAAGAGGGAGCACTCCAAACAGAAAGACCAAATCACCTCCAATGTCAACACGAAGAAGCTGATACTCTCCTTGCATTTCATGCAAACAGCATTTCAAGTGGGACTATTCTGGTAAGGTCTACTGATACAGATGTCCTCATCATTCTTCTTGGACTTGCTGGAAGGTCAGAGGGGATAAACATCATCCTAGATTATGGATCTGGCAACCACCGAAGGTATATTGGTGTCTCAAATCTAGCTGCCATACTTGAAGAGAAACAGCACGGCATGACTGAGGCACTAATTGGTTTTCATGCCTTGACAGGCTGTGACTTCACATCATGCTTCTTCAGGAAAGGAAAGGTGAGGCCTTACCAACGGTTGGAGGCAGAGCCAGAACATATCATGGCATTGCAATCACTAACCACTGAGGAAGTGGATATTGCACGTGTTACTTCTTTTGTCTGCTTGCTATATGGATTTAAAACAGCTGATATTACTGAAGCAAGATACAAGTCCTTCATACGCATGAGTGGTGGTACGGGGAAAGATCTTCTAGCCAAATTGAAGAAGATTAACTGTGCTTCACTGCCACCATGTGCCAAAACAATTATCAACCATATCAAAAGAGCACAATATGTAGCAAGAATGTGGAGGAGGGCTGATGAGATTAATCCCACTTCTGACACTAGTCCAACTGACTATGGATGGAAGTTGAATCAAAACTGTTTTGAACCAGATTGGTTCCCAGGAAGTTCTGTTCCAGAAACCCTCACATGCTTACCCACACTTCCCGATGAAAACAGTGCAGAAACTACAACCTCAGATGAGGAATCTGAATCTGATGATGCCTGGAGTGACACTGACAGTGATGAGAGTGATGAAGAAGAAGTTTGAGGATACTTCTTATATAATCAGACCAATATATATGTATTATTCTATTGAGCCTATAATTAATTATTTTGCTATATAGGGGCATCCTTCATTAAGAATAATAGATGGTGACTTTAGAGCACAAAAAATGAAACCCCTGACCATGAAAACATGGGTGTAGATACTTTACTTGTGGAGTTAGCGTGCACAGTTATGCCGATATTGATAAAAATAGGTTTTTAGGTAATGGCGGCACGGGATTTCGGGTACAAAGCCACACCCAGAACCCGGCAGCAACACATTTTTGTAACAAGGGGGGTAGGCCGCACCTAAAAATGGCACCAACAGTTGTGGCCCTTTTCGCATAAATAAATCTTCTGGGCTCCTGGTCTAATTGAAGTGTCTTCGGTTGTCAGAGTGTTTGTGTGGTTTGGTTAGTGGAAGTATCAGGGGCTGTATCTGTTGGCCATGTCTCAGAGAAAGTTGACCTCCTTCTTTCACAAGTTAGTGTTAAATTAGATAGCCTTGTTGCAATGTATTAAGTAGTCATGCCAATTTTAGGAAGAGTTCTGGAGCTGGAATTTCTGCAGACTCTTCTCCTGATAATGCTTTATCTACAAAGAGACCTAGAATAGAAGAAGGAGAATTCATTGATCTCCCTGATTCTGCACCTACTTCTCCATGCTTGAGTCTTCATGCCCCTGCCGATACACCAATTTCACCCCCTCCTGCTTCTCCTACCTCTTTTTGTGGTGTTCTTTCTCCTCAAACTGCTCCTGTCCCAGGTACTCTTGCGCTAGCGCCTGCGGTTTCTAGTACTTCGTTATGTAGTAGCATGAGTGAGCAACTATGTGACGATATTGGGTTGCTTCTACAGTCAACACCTCAAACCTCTATAAGGTGTTTTTCCTCAACATTAAAGTACTCTATCTTAACTAAACACTTTAAGCCTAATAGCGATTTTAAGTTTCCTAGTAGATACTTAGACGGGTGTCAGAGGTCTTGTCAATTGTCATATTTAGAGAAGAATCCTTGGTTTGTATATAGCAAAGCAGAAGATGGTATATTTTGTCTACCTTGTGTGCTTTTTGCCAATAAGGATAATTTAGGTCAGTTGGTGGTATGCAAGAAATTTAATTATTGGACAGCAAAAACAAGTAAATTTTCCAAGCATATTTCTACCAATTATCACCAGCTGGCAGTCACCCAGGCAGAAGCTTTAAAAAATTCACAGTTCAGACCACAATTAGCTGTTGATAATCTGCTTGTAAATAGTAGTAGATTAAAAGAAATAACTAAAAATCGTTCTATAATTAAACATTGCAGATACCATTCATTTGTGTGGTACACAAAGTATAGCACTTCGTGGGTATAGAGACGATAGCACAGCTGATCCAAGCAGTAACAAAGGCACCTTTTTGGCCTTACTTCAGTATGCTATACGATCAGGAGACACTGTTCTTGAAAAGCATTCCAAAGAATCTGGACGGAATGCCATTTACACCAGTAAAACTATTCAAAATCAGCTAATTGAAATATTAGGAGATTATTTTAGAGATAATATAATTAGTGAAATAAAAGAAGCCAAGTTTTATTCTGTATTATGTGACGAAGTACGTGACATATCTAATAAAGAGCAAGTTTCCATCGTTTTAAGATTTGTAGATAGTAAAGATTGCATAAGAGAAGAGTTTTTAGACTTTGTAACTACTGAGAGAGTAACTGGTGAAGCTTTGGCTGCTAAGATCAAAGAAACTTTATTGAAGTATGGTTTGGATTTTCAAGATTGTAGAGGACAAGGGTATGATGGAGCCTCTAATATGGCAGCTCAACGTGGTGTGCAAGGCTTGCTATTAGCAGAAAACAGTTTGGCTACCTACGTACACTGTAGTTCACATGTTTTGAACTTGTGCATTGTACAGGCTTGTAGTTTACAACCTATTCGAAATATGAACGGTGCTATCACAGAATCTTCTTATTTCTTTAAAAATAGTGCAAAAAGGCAAATGTTTCTGGAACGTGTAATTGATAAACGTACGAAGTTAGTTAGAGTAAAAGATTTGTGTAGAACTCGCTGGATATACCGTCATGAAGCATAGAGTTTTTTTGACTTGTTTAAATATCTTCATGCTGTAATGGAAGCTATAACCACTCGTGATACTACATATGGTAGTATGGACTGGGATGCTAGCACTATAGTGACTGCAACCGGTTTGCTGAAAATCTATAATAGCTTTGGTTTTATTTATGCTTTCATAGTTACAATGCATTGCATGTCAGTAATTAAACCAATTAGTATAAAACTTCAATACAAAACCAATGATCTTGCATATGCTTATATGAAAGTTCAGCATGTTATATCTGACTTGAAAGCCATGCGCTCAAATGATCAGCTCCTTCAAGACTGGTATGAACAAGCAGAAGCTTTGGCTAATGACATTGGTGTTTCGCCAGAAGTTCCTAGAACTGTTGGTCGTCAGCAAGGCCGAGAAAATGTGGAGTATGATTCTGCTGAAACATATTATAGAAGAATGACTGCACTGCCTTTGCTAGATCATCTGATCCAACAAATGCAGGAATGATTTGGAGAGCATCAAATATTTGTATCTGAGCTTCTTACCTTAGTTCCTTCACTATTATGTGAACAATCAGCAACTTCATTAAATTTTGATAGACTAGTTGATAGATATAGAGGTGATCTACCTCAACCTGCACTTGTAGGTACAGAGATTTTTCGATGGAGAAGGAAATATGAACAGCAAAGCTCTGAAAATCGTCCATCCACTTTAAAGTTAGCCTTAGCCATGTGTGATAAGGAATTTTTCGCGAACATATATGTGTTGTTAAGAATAGCATGCACTCTACCTGTGACATCTTGCGAGAATGAGCGCGCTAATAGCACATTAGCAAATATATAAACTGCACTGAGGAGTACCATGGGACAGGAGCGGTTGTCATCCTTGGTCATGATGAGTATTCATAATGACATGCCAATCGATTTTGATGTGATTGTTGATAGATTTAAGTTGGTGTGTAATAGAAGAATTGTTTTGTAACTAGCTAAATCATAACCTTGAAATATACTTTAAAAGTCATCAGTTCTTCATTTAACTTCATTACTTATATCACTTTAATACATAGCTAATGTAAACTTCACTTATATTTAAAATTGATTTCACATCATAGATTTCAACAATCATGATATCATAATAATAGTTCTTCATTATAATAATATAAACATATTTTAATTCATCAATGTATCATAGCAACTCATCACTTTTCACTACCAGCATAAATCAAAGCACTTAACAATAGTAACAGTCATCAGTTCTTTCTTCATGATTCTTTCAAGAAACTGTAAAATTTTCTACTATTAGTTATTTAGGCATAAAAATCTCTGAGTGTGTATGATTTAACTGATTAGCAAAAAAAAACAAAAAACCCTTTTAAAATTTCTAGAGCCGCCAGAATGATGACAATAATACACTAGCAAAAAAAAGAAACCCCTTTTCAAAATTTCTAGATCCGCCCCTGATAGATGCTCTGTTTGTGTTGAAAATGTTAGTCATTTTTCTTCTATAGACCCATTTTAATATTTTTAACTTTCCAGATTACTACTAGAGGAGTAATAATACATATTTAGTATATTTGACAGCTAGCTATGATCTTAAGTTAAATGTTACACATTCTGATTACATAATATCTCAAAGTAATTGTATGTAGCTATAATTGGACTACAATATAAAACAAAGTAATCGGTAACTAATCATTTTTACTGTATAGTTATGTGGCAAGCTACTCTTTAAGATATGAGGCATGATATTTGATATACACTTGAGAGAAATACTTATTCCTAAAATGTTCTACATAGTGTACTATGTATTATATGTATTTACTCCATGCTAGATGCTAGATATCTTCACAAAGTATTCTTTAGAAATCATGTATAGAATTTTTGTGTACAGCACAAGCTGGAAGTGAGGATGACTTCAATACTAGAACCATTTCGTCCAGGATCGACCAGATACAGCTAAGTAAGTTTAGCTACACTGGAAAATCAGGTGTGTTAAGTTCTTACTTATTAAAAATGAAGAAAGACTTGATCTCAACAGTCATAACAAATAGTTTTCATAGTGTATCTGAAGAAAATACAACCAACAGGCAAAATGTTTTGTTATTGAGAAGGGAAAAGTCTAGCTATAAGTTTCAAAATTGAAGCAGATAAAAGATACAAGTAGAATTTTGTACATACCACACTTTAACGTAGCAACAACAGTTGCACAGCATTGTGGGCATACACCCACATGAAGCAGATGAAGGAAAGAGCAAAGAGAGGAAAGAGAAGAATGAAGTAGAGAAATGTAGAGTAAAGAATACAGATAGAAGATAAAGATATAGAACGTATAAACATTATTTCACGCATGTCATTTAGTACATTATTTCACGCATGTCATTTAGTTACCTTCATCTCACGCATGCCTAATACAGGAACTTGTTGATCTATAGAGCATTTCGTTTATATCATTCTGATTGGTCGTTTTTGTCATCATCTCATTGGTTGTTGCTATTGGTTGGGTGGAGTCAGGACTAGGTATATATTCTGTGCCATGTGCTGACTACACCAGAGTTTCAATTACACTTAACCTAAGCTAAGCCAAGCTAAGTTGAGGGTAACAATTCGTTGACTGGGGAACGACTACGGTTGATAGTCCTCAGGTTGATTCTCTCTGGTGGCAGCGTACCTTGCTGTTATCAGGTAGAGAGTACGAAGCGATCTACGGATCAGCCGAGCGCTCCTACAAGCATCAACTAGATACATTTTTTTAATTAAAAACATTTCCATTGCTATAGCTGCATTACTTTAGAAGTTCTATGAAATATCCAAGTTTATTGTTATTCTTTTGCTCTTATTGTTGTTTTGTTGTTATTGTTGTTGCTGATAGCTAGTTGGGTGACTTTGTGGTTTTCTGCCAATATTTTTAGCTCATTTTGAAGAGCTTCAGATTGGTGATATTTGGAGCTTCAAAGTGAAAAAAAATATGCATGCATAGTAAAGTTATGACAAAAAATGTAAAACTACAATTTTATGGTGACGGCCCCCCCTTAAAGTATGAAATTAAAACTATTATAGTAATTTGATAAATAAAATAGACTACTAGCATGATAATCAATAGAAACATGTTGGACATTAGTGGCTAAAGTTGTGTATATAATGCTTTCAGAATACATTAGTCTTAATGTAAACAATTATTCTATTTTGACTTATATAAATCAGGGTATTAGCAAGAATTTAATCTCACTGCACTTGCTATTGTTGTTGCAATAGAGTTTTAGACTTTAACGTATCTACTTTTTGCATAGTATGATATAGCTAGTAGCAAATTATTTGGTTATTGAAGAAGGTCAATGTGACTACATGTATTTATTTATAACCACTTCCATAGCATCCAGAAGTAATTAAAAATTCCCTACCCTACTTAATTATACCAACCCAACCGAGAATCAAAACTCTCCTTTGCCCTTATACTCAGAGTCATACTGTCATTTCATTGCTTTAATTTCTGTAGCATTAAAACGTAAATATATTATGTGTACATATAATATCTTATTATAGACATTTATAGCTACAAGAGGTCAATATGCTTCAAATTGATAATAATCACCATACCGATGGTTGTCGTGGTGATCATCAGTATCACATTCTTCACCGGTATGGCCATCTATTCCATTTACCTACGAGACAGTTACTTAGGCATTGCCAGTGATGTCATCCAGTGTGCCGATCATCACTGGTCGCAAGCATTTTCTGAAATGGTAATAGAGCAGAATGCAACAGATACAATCAACGACAATAGGCGAGGACTGGACATTGATGTGTTCTCCCTTAATTGGAATGACGTGGTGCTACATGATTTAATCGATGACCACGATGACTATGAACTTGTTCTTACAGCTTCGGGAGCCAACAGATTCATGCTTCCTTACAAGCCCATTACCCTCAAATACACTGATAGTGAATAGTAACTGCCTGGCTTACCAGTTATCCAGCAATCTTTCTCTACTAGAACTATCCTACCAGGTCAGAGCAGTTGCTAAAATATCAGCTCGGGGTGTGGGAGTGCCTTCAACTTACACAGTCAATTTTACAAGCTGTACAAGCTAGTTACCAACCTGACTACTGCACTGAAGATATCTAGCATACAATAAGCTAACTATTACATTTGTCAGATATGACATAGCAAGATATTTCACTATCAGGCTTGGTTGACAGTCTGCAAAAGTGAGGATGATGAAAAAGGATGAAAGGACAATAGTTTACTTGAATAAGAAAACAGGTATATTATATAGGTTGGGTAGGGTAATATTATAATATTCATGAAAGTTATAAGTGAACAAAAGAATGAATAAGTCAATAAATAAATAGAAAAAACTTAAAATGATGAAGTAAAGAGACATTATTGATGAATGAAAAATTAAATAAAAGAAAAACATAAAATAATATAAAAATTATTAAATGTTAATTAAAAAGTAAATAGCTCAAAACTAATCTCATAAAGGTGCAAATAAAACTGATTTCAAGTTCTTCACTCAGGCTAAAGTTTAGAAGTCATCTGATAAGGCTTGATAGATTGCTTATTTATTTCCCCTTTGTGTCAGTTGGTTTTGTTGTCCATCTCTTTACCTCTGCTGCAATCTATCCTGTTTATATCTTGAAACAGTGCTACAGCAGATTTACTGGTGCTCAAGTCGCTGCAGTAACTCTTGTGTTCATTCAGTCTAACCTGCAGAGTCTGGCCTGTTTGCCTTAAGTCTCCTACTGTGGTTCTTCTGTGTTTATGCTGCCTGGTTGTTGGTACGCGGTATGACTTCATTCACAATTGCATCCATATATTCGTCTCCTGAAAACTGATCTCAGATGACTCATCTCCAGTGAGTCATCCGCACTATACTGACACTTTTAGTGTTAATACAGTAAGGGTAGTATATAGGAGTGACAGTTCAGTTAGCAGTCTGTGGAGTAGACTTATGATATTTATCAATGTTTGGATCTTGTTGGGACCAGTTTACTTAACAATAATATCAAGTTTTGAAATATCAAGAGGTTTTTAAATTGTCTCTCTTTCAAATTCCATCATAGGAGTCTGCAGGCTGTTTTTTCTTCTAGCACCAGCTCTATGTACTTTACTCACCTGGAGTGAGGGTTTGTCTTCAGATTATTGTCAACTTGCTGGGTCTGATAGTTTCTGAATAATGTGTATAAGATCTGGTGAACTACTGTATGATTATTAGTGCTATACTTTATCACTTAGCTAACATCTTTGGTCTTTATCACCTGACAATTTGCACTATATCACTTGTTACATTTCCACTTATCACATGACATATTATATGTTCTTAACCACTTGACAATTTACACTTAATCACTTGACACATTTGCACTTTATCACTTGACACATTTGCACTTTATCACTTGACACACTTGCGCTTTATCACTTGACATGTTTGCACTTTTGCACTTGACACATTAGCACTTTATCACTTGACACATTTGCACTTTATCACTTGACATATTATTTGAACTTTATCACTTGACACATTTGCACTTTATCACTTGACATATTTGCTCTTTATTATATGACAGATTTGCTTTCAATAACTTGACAATTTGCACTTCATCACTTGACACATTTGAACTTTTAACTTGACACATTCGCACATTATCACTTGACATATTTGTAGTGTATCACTTGACACATTTGGACTTTATCTGTAGAAATATTTTGCACTATATCACTTCATACATTTGCACCGTATGACACATTTGCACTTAATCACTTGGACAGATTTTCTCTTTGTTACTTGACAGGTTTGCTTTTAATAACTTGATAATTTGCCATTTTAACCACTTGGCACACTTGCATTTTATCTGTAGAAATATTTGCACTTTATCACTTGACACATTTTCACTTCTATTCCTTGACATATTTGCACTTTATCACATAATACATTTGCACTTTATCATTTGACACATTTGCACTTTAGCACTTGACTCATTTGCACTTTACACTTGACACATTTGCAATTTAGCACTTGACACATTTGCACTTTTAGCAATTGACATATTTGCACTTTAGCACTTGACACATTTCTACTTTAGAACTTGACACATTTGCACTTTAGCACTTGACACATTTGAACTTTTAGCACTTGACATATTTGCACTTTAGCACTTGACACATTTCTACTTTAGAACTTGACACATTTGCACTTTTAGCACTTGACATATTTGCACTTTAGCACTTGACATATTTGCACTTTAGCACTTGACACATTTGCACTTTATCACTTGACATATTTGCACTTTACCACTTGACACATTTGCATTTTAGCACTTGACATATTTGCACTTTACCACTTGACACATTTGCACTTTATCACTTGACATATTTGCACTTTACCACATGACATATTTACACTTTAGCAACACATTAGCACTTTAACACTTGATATAATATTTGTTCATTAGTTCTTGAGAAATTTGCACTTTAGAACTTTAGCAATTAACACATTTGCACAGTAGCTACTTGAAACTTTGCACTTTTGCACTCGATACATTTTCTCTGTAGAACTTGACACAATTGCACTTTAGAACTTGATACATTTGCACTTTATCACTTGACATATTTGCACTTTATCACTTGACACATTTGCACTTTAGCACTTGACACATTTGCACTGTATCACTTGACATATTTGCACTTTATCTGTTGACACATTTGCACTTTATCTGTTGACGCATTTGCACTTTATCACTCGACACATTTGCACTTTATCTGCTGATATATTTGCTGATAAGATATATTTGCATTTTTATTGCTTGACACCTTTGCTCTTCTCCATTGGTCAGTTGAAGTTGACACATTATTTCTGCTTGTTTTACTTTAGCACATACTATATAAGTTGATGTGTTTATCTCCTTGGAAATATGATGATGACTGCCTGTAGCTTCACATCACTTAACCCTTATAAAATATACTTCGAAAAACTGAACAGCTGGATTCGCCAGTTATACTGAAAATATCGCGTATAGCTTGTGTTGCGGAACGACGAAATAATTCAGCGAGCGAGCGAAGCGAGCGAAGCTGACTATCAGTCGTGTTCAATTGAGATTTCAGATATATAGGTATGTATGCGTACGTCAAAAAATTTCGCCCGCGCTTCTAATTACGTAAGTTAGGTAAAGCGTTCACAGTTCCAGTATTTTTCAATTAACGAGCACGGAGAATCCTGCTGCACTGCCTTACGCAACTTTGTTTCAACCAAAACGTTTATAGCTACTCTCTTCTTGAAACAATTGTGAAGTCGTTGTCAAGCTGCGCTTCTTTGCCACTGCTTTCGAAGTTTATTCAGGTAATTCTGTTATTGTTAACTCTTCATGCCTAATCATTTCTATTATTTAGCGATTTCCTTCACGAATCATCTTTACCTATACTCATATATTTACTCGCTCGCCATGCATTTGCGCTATTCGAGCGCACCACTAGTAATTCAGCGAGCGAGCGAAGCGAGCGAAGCTGACTATCAGTCGTGTTCAATTGAGATTTCAGATAATGTATGTATACGTACGTCAAAATAATTCGCCCGCGCTTCTAATTACGTAAGTTAGGAAAGCGTTCACAGTTCCAGTATTTTTCAATTAACTAGTGGTGTGCTTGAGCACAAATGGCGAGCGAGCCTAAAGACTATACTATTTTTATTGACTTCTAACACTGAAGCTACTGAAAATAAGGTCAAGTTTTTAAATTTAGCATACAGGGTAAAGGGATTTCAGTGCCATAGTAACAACTCTCTGCAACTGCTTGAATTGAAGGAAAAAACAACTACAACAAAACAATACACGTTATTTAAAAGTTTTCTTTGTGATATTCTTTAGCTAAGTAGTGGTTGTAACACACAATGCTTTGACACAGCTGGACATGCACCTACACAGACTTACCTTTGCAGTAGTCTAGTGGACAATGTATTTTCAGGTAAATACTGTGCGCACGGCTTATAACCATGACAAAGAGCGCATTGACTTACCACCGCCACTAACTCGAATAGAAATGGAAGTCCCTTAAGTTGTCAAGTTTAACTGTACCGGCAAAAGAATTCAAAACGGTAAACAATTCAATTTCTAGGGTGATACGGGTACTGATCGATAAACCAGAGGATTCTGTTTAGTGCAATTTGGGACGGGGTCGACAACCGAACTAACACAAAAACGCGAGGGTCAAAGTACAAAAATGCCTTACGTACGTCCATACATATATACTAGTGGTGTGCTTGAGCACAAATGGCGAGCGAGCCTGATAGTTAGGTAACATAAAATGTTACTATGTTTTAGCTTACTTCATGCAAACACTATAATAGCAGTTATGACATTTGATTTCAGCAAACAAATACAAATCACTCTCTTACCAACTTTTGTAGTATCAAACATCAACCATTCTGATAATCTCAATCACCAGTAACTCTTGAACAAGCTCTCAGCTACGATAAAAAATAAACCAGTGTTATTATTTGTAATTTTAGCCAACAAATATGGAATTACTACTTACATCATTCTTGAGTATTGATAACTTCTGTAGTATCAAATTGAAGTTACTTTGACTATCTGAATTACCTTGAATTCTTGAAAACAAGCTCTCACCTACAAAAACAAAAGACAATCAATTTTAGCACACAAATACAAAATTACTTTCTTACCTCATTTTCTTGAGCAGTGGTAACTTTTGTAGTACCAAATTTGAGCCAATCTGACTATTTGAATTTACCAGTCACTGTTGACTAGCTCTTAGCTACAAAAAAGAAAGGCCAGAGTTAATTTTGCATATTTAGCTAACAAATATGGAATTGCGTACTTATCTCAGCTTCCCTCGAGAAGTAGTAGCTTCCATAGCATTAATACTACGGCATTTGACTACCAACGGCTCTTGACAACCAACAATCGGCACTACGTATCCCCCCATAAAACGGCGAAGTTTTGAAATTAAGTCTGGAAAAGGGTCTTCAATGCCATAGTAACCTGTCAAATCAACTTTTTGTGTCTTGAAAACAAGCGTTTTAGCAGGAATTTTCTCATACTTTGGAGCTTAAGTATAAAGTAAGGTTTGCTTAATGCTGTAGTTTCAGAATAAACTGGAGTCAAGCCTAAATAGCCGTGTTTTTAGGAGAAAAAAGTCCCCCGCGCGCGCGTTTAAAGAGCATAAGTACATTCCATACATACATACATATATATATATAACATATACCCGATTTTGCATTATCCACCCCTAATACTGTCTCGCTCGCTACGCTCGCTAATAAACTGACATCCCCGATTTTCGATTGTGTTACCCCTGTAAGTGTCTCGCTCGCTACGCTCGCTCGCCAACTAGCGGGGAGAATCCTGCTGCACTGCCTTACGCAACTTTGTTTCAACCAAAAAGTTCTTGAAACAATTGTGAAGTCTTTGTCAAGCTGCGCTTCTTTGCCACTGCTTTCGAAGTTTATTCAGGTAATTCTGTTATTGTTACTACAATGCACTCCTTAGTCTGGGATCAGAGACTTTAGATTCTCTGATGCTAACTGAGAATGGAAAAGGTTTCACTGTGCACTACAGTTAGATGTAATTTCTGTCCTATTTTTCTGTAAAAAGAGTCTGCTTGCTCGCCATGCATTTGCGCTATTCGAGCGCACCACTAGTTGGCGAGCGAGCGAAGCGAGCGAGCAACTCTAAGATGTAGTCTATGGAAATCCTGAATACGTGGTCGTTTTGAATACGTGGTCGTTTAAACGCGCGCGCATTCCAGAACTTCGCATACAGGTACAGCTCCAGTTCACAGAAACAAGCAGGTTGTGGCAATTGTTCGCCCCTACTGCTCACCAGATCCTGGCGGTCCCAAGTATGAGCAGTACTGCAGACAAAGTCTGATGCAGCATGTACCATTTCGACACCTTGATGACCTTCTTGGAAGTTGTACCACTTATGCTGAAGCATTTGCTGTGTTTCTGCAGTCTGGTAGTGTTCCCCCCTCACTCGAAGATGACATCTACAGGCTTCAGAAGCTCCAGTTATAGAGACGCTGTGTTTTGTATACCCTCTAAACGCTAGAACGTGGTAGCAATCGCGCAGTGCCACGTGGCGCTCAAATGCGCAGTGCTGCATGGTACGCTGAGAAGAAGGGGTGGAACGGGTGTTCAGGTAAAATCCCCTTTACCCCCTTTCAAAATTAATTGCCACTCGACCTGACTCATGTCTTACTTTTGGCCAGTTCTGAACACTAAGCTCTATAATAACTAGATAGCTAATCGCTTCTCTTCAACTTTTTAAATATAGCTATGAATGAATTGTATCCACAAAGAATTGTGCTTTATTGTTTCAAATAATGATTGGCATCTATCACGTTTTCATTAAACTAACTGAAGTGGGTGTGTCTTGGGGGTGCAGTCAAAAAGAAGCCCCATCCCCCTTCAAAAATTCTGTGTACAACCCTGAAAAGGTGATATGGAGTAAACCTTCAGTGTAGTTTAGCTACCACGGGGCACTGCCAAACATTTTATCATAATAAAGTGAACGGACATGCATGTGTGCACATTACACACGGCCTTTGGCATGCAAGAGGTTCCCACTATAACCCCCTCACCCCATAGAATTTTTTTTCAGTAAAATTCAGATATTCAAAATTAAAAAATACAATATAACAGTAGAACATGTCTGCAGGTAGCAGTGAAGAGCTTCCATGGTGACAGGTAAAGATAATATGAATAAATGAATGCCAGACGTCAGGAAACCATCATGTGTGCATTAACAGAGAGGAAAAAAAAAGAAAAAAAAAAAGATCACAATTTATACTAAGAAAAGAATTATCACATAATAGTACACAAGTTATCTTGCTCTCTTTTCTTCTTTTTTCTTTCTCTCTTTTTTCGTCTTTTCTTTTGAAATTCTTTTTTTTTTCTTTTTCTTTTTTTTTTAAATTAAACATGTCTTTGCATGAAGTATTTTTCCCACTCTCGCTCGTAATATTCACTGATGCCACAGATATCTGCATTAGTATGGTGCATACCAGTTGGTTCTTGCTCTGCCCCTGCAACAACAACAACAACAACACACACACACACACACACACACACAATGAAGAGCAAATGTAGTAGCAGAAGTCGTTCACTAATACTTATTGCATGAGTCAGCGTATAATATGAGGAGATATTTCATGAACACGTGTAAGTATTTCCACAAGCCGAAGGCGAGTGAAAATACAATACAAGCGCGAGAGTGAAATATCACCCGCATATTGTACTACGAGTGTAATATATTATTTATTGTACTTTGGATATTTTTTCCCAAATGGTAAAACGGTTGTGTTTCAAATCCTCGTCAAGGGATAAGTTCGCCAAACACCTAATAATACAGTTGTCCAGAATTACGCACGGGCGTTTACGAGCATTCAATATGGGATATTATCAAACACTCAACTCAAGGAAATATCCAATGTACAATAAATGTATGTGTATGTATGTATGTATGTGGTATGTATGTATGTATGTATGTATGTGGTATGTATGTATGTATGTATGTATGTGGTATGTATGTATGTATGTATATATGTATGAACTGACTTGTGAATAATAGACAGCAGCCTGGAAATAACTCTTGAAACCAAATAAATAAATTTAAATAAAATAAGAAAGAAATAGAAGGGGAGAGGAAGAATTAGAAAAGGAAAAGAAATATTTTTGACCCCTCACCTGAAAGCTCGTCCTCTCCCTCCTCTGTAGTATCCCATTGGAGGCATTGGCATCATCATCATCCCGCCCATATATGGGTTATAACCGCTTGCTCCCCCTCTAAAACCACGTCCTCTTCCTCGACTCCGACCAGTACGGTTAGTCGTGCTTACTCCAGGCTTATTTGTCCTCTTCACGCTAACCTAATCAAATGTTGAGTTAAAAAATAAAAAAATAAATTAATATAAATTAATAATCGCAAATTTTCTCGTTATAATTAAAATTTAACCCGACATTTCAGAAGTCGAAACGTTGGCTTAAATTTTAATTAACAATATTGGCTGTTAGAACGAGAAAAAAATTGCTATTATTATAATTATTTCAGCAGAGAAGGACTGAATCATTAAAAAAAAATTTTTTTCACAATAATGATTCTTTAAATAATTACCTTGATCTGTCTACCCTTGAAAAGAGAGTCATCTAAATCAATAGCTTGGGGGACTGAAGACTTGTCCACAAATTCTATGTAAGCAAACCTGGACAATATTAAAATAAAAATATATAAATAAATAAATAAATAAATAAAAATATATAAAAAGGTGATGAGAGGATAAATTTTTTTCTTTTTACCTATCCTCTCCCACACCCTCTGGTGAAATATCACTTTACTAATCTCTTGTAGAAATAATACAATGAAAATATATTACACATGCTACCATTGGGACTAGCATATACTCAAGAGACTGCAATTAGTTCAGTAGATGACCCCTACCCTTTGGGATGTCCTGAAAACTTATCACACAGGATAGTGACTCTGTTGATAGCTCCACAGCTCTGAAAATGCTGACCCAGCTCTTCTGCAGTAGATTGATAATCCACCTAAAAATAACATTAAAAAAACCGAAAAAATTAATTTAATTAATAAAACATCACAGGAATAGTATTATCATGATGAGTTTCATAACCTATATTCAAAATAGACAAAAAGGCAACTAATACCAACAAAACAAAGTACCATCTAGGTGCACACCCTTAAATGAAAATGCTGTCTTCATAAGAGAAATTAAACATGTACACTCACCTACCAGGCAAGTTTTAACACAAAACTTCAATTCAAGCACTCGGTTAACTTCTGAACATAAAGCAAAGCAATATACCGCAACAATATCAGAAATTATTAGCTCACATGATTATGACGTGATGAAAGGGTGTGTTACCACAAAAGCTATTACCTCTTCCACATTTTCTAAAAAATCATCCCAAATTTAAAAAGTAGCACAATAAAAGTTTTAAAATAGTTGCTTTGAGTACGGTGTTGTTGATATTTCCAAAATCAAAGCGTGATAGACAGGATGATTACTATAACCCTCTCGCACATGCGCGCTAAGGGTTTACAGCATCAATATTTCATTTCTTCCGAAAAGTTTTATGAGAAAAGATACGATATGCATTCCACTGAGAAAATATGAAACAAGTGAACCCTTCCACCCCTTAATTTTCGAGAAGTTTCACGCTTGATAATTATCAAGCAAACTTCTGAAGGCAATAGTGTTCAATTAGGGTAACATAAACGAGAATCCCCCCCCCCCCCCCCAGGCATTACTTCAAACTGCCATACGGCAGCTATGGAGGTAAAAGGGTTTAATGAACAGAAACAGAAACACACACACACACACACACTGGAACTAACATTTCCTACATATACAGATCGTCCATCTGCCTCCAACTTCTCCTCGGGTGTGGGGAAACCAGTCGCTATATTCAAAAGAGACAAGTTACAAAACTTCACAAATGTGCTAGAATGTGAAGAAACTCACGAGATTTGGCAGTAGACATCATCTGCTTCTCAACCTCTCCCTGTATCTCCTTCAACTTTTCAGCTTCTTCCTCCATTTCCTTGACCCTGGCCTTGAGATCTTCTATCTCCTCCTGAAAATGAATCAACTCTAATGAAACGAGGCCAATCCAGCACTCTCTATTGTAACTTGTTTTATTACTACACATAAGTGTATACCTAGTAAAACCAAACCTTAACTGCAGGGGCGTCGGAACAGGTGCAGCCGAGCAGTCATGGCCGCACCACTATTTTAACAAAAAGGGGCGTGTCTATTATTTTCTACTCTTTACCTAAACTCATGCTCGTTATTGAACTTGGGCAGTCAAAACGACTTCTGCCAGAATTAGATAACTAATATCGAACTTTTTGGAAGATTTTTTACGAAACTCCAGACCAGCCTGGTCCTTCGTTTACTATTCCAAAGTGATCTTTAGGAAAAACGTAGTTCAGAAATCCTTCCAGCAATGTTAATGTTGGTCTGCAAAAGGGCCATTTTTGCACTACTAGGAGTCTTAAAACTAAGATGCCACAAATGGCAGGCAGTTGTAAGTTCTAATTATGAAGGGTTCATTTTTGTCATTGTGTTGTTTGCTTTATATGTCCAAGTAGCTATATTAGCTATATACACTCTACATAATAACTATAATTTAACATTATTTATTTGAATGAACCTACTGATCGTTATAAAAATCATTTGCTTTGTAATGTAATAAAAAATGGCTTGTACTGAATTGTTTGGTGTGATTACAGTGGCATTCGAATTTATTAGATATGCAGAGCATATACTTACACTCTTTGGTTCATTTGATAGAAAAACCATTGTATTGTCTTTCCTATTAATAAAAACTTGTATAAATGAGTGGGTGTGGCTAGTGGGTGTGGTTATAATGGCCGCACCAATAAGATCTGGCTTCCTATTCCCCTATAACTTAATGAACTTCTCATTCTAAACTCTGTAAGTAGTCCGCTTGCAAAGTAGTAATTGTTCTACTTTTTTTTTTCTCTCCAGGAAACAAATTGTTTTCTAGCCAGAACTAGCCAATGCCAAAGTAGTTACATTCAAAAGCTAGCAGTACACTACTACAGTTAAGCTCGTATGCACCACGCCGTCAAAGAAAACTTAGCGTACAGATATAGTGCGCTCTATTAAAAACTCACAGTATCTTCCACTTGCAGGTTGTCGTTATCATTGGTCTCGTCAAGAAGTGCATCACTAGGTTCCTCCGTGGGAGTCTCTTTGCCTGCTTCTGAAATATCTCCCAATGCAGCATCCAATAAGGAGCTGTCCTCTTCGTCCTGGTCGTTACTCTCTAGTAAGTCCTCCGTCAAAGCTTTATCTATACCTTCAAAGCCATCAGGAGTTTCCAGGATGTCTGACATTCCTGAAATACTCATTACTAACTCTGTGACTTTGGCGCCCCACTTTAACTACTATATACTCTTGTACTTATAAAAAAGAAATGAAGCACGCATGCATGCTGTGCGCTTGAAACCCTTTACCTAATATATGCTGTATTTGGGTTCAAAATTTCAATGAAAAAATACTAAACAGTGAAAAAGAAGGAACATTAATACAAATATTATTCTACTACATACATAGAATGTCAATAAATAAATAGAAGAAAATTTATTATTGGTTGATTCTGTCTCTGAAAGCTGACAATTCCTTTCTAACTGCTCCCGGGAGTTGCCCAGGAACCTGCATATTGAAATACTGCTCTGTCTCATCCAAATCGACCAACAGTTCTTCCTTGTCTATCTTGAAGAGCCACTCTTTCTTCACCGACCCTTCCTTCAGCCCTTCTAAATTCATTGCTTTGCTAGACGGGATGTAACCCAGTGGGCTCTCCACTGCACAGTCTTCACCGTCGCATCTTCTCAGAATCCAGTCCAACACACGAAGGTTTTCCCCAAAACCAGGCCACACAAACTTTCCACTGTCGTCCTTGCGGAACCAGTTGACATGGAATATTTTAGGTAGTTTGATTCCCGGTCTCGCTTCCAAATCCAGCCAGTGCTGCAAATACTGAGTGAAGTTGTAGCCAAAGAATGGTCGCATGGCGAATGGATCGTGTACGATTCTGCCTGTCTTCTGATTAGCAGCAGCTGCTGTCGTCTCGGACTTCACACTGGCTCCAACCAACACGCCATGCTTCCAATCGAAAGCCTCGTATACCAGGGGGATGGTGTTAGGGCGACGCCCTCCAAACAAAATGGCATCGATGGGGACTCCAGTGGAATCTTCCCATTTTGGATCCAAATATGGGTATTGGGAAATGGGAGTGCAGAACCTGGCATTGGGATGAGATGCTGGTTTTTGCTTTTTCTCCTCTTCGGGAAGTTTATCCCAGTCTTCAACACCGAGCCAAGATGTGACGGAAACTTCGGGAGCTGGTTCTTCCATTCCTTCCCAGTACACGCCTCCATCGCTGGTACGAGCTGTGTTTGTGAAGACTGTATTCTTGAAGATGGTGTCCATGGCACTAGGATTGGAGCTCCGGCTGGTGCCTGGGGCCACGCCAAAGAAACCGTTCTCCGGATTGATGGCATACAGCCGGCCATCTTTTTCATTCACCTTCATCCAAGCAA
>WLWD01000734.1_pt1 | contig 191607 bp, 207 predicted proteins | sample 6712731 | NCBI WGS metagenome assembly WLWD01 (sample SAMN12718690, study PRJNA576275) | sponge metagenome | isolation source: marine sponge | host: Mycale hentscheli | place: New Zealand: South Island, Marlborough, Capsize Point | collected 2014-11-01 | reverse complement strand
GGGTTGAAATTCATTCCCGGCACCGGCCATACGGCGATGAATACCCGCACGCTCGACAAGATCGGCAACAAGCTGCGGGACGATGTCATGGAATCGGCATTCCAGGCGCAGCGGGTCGTTCAGTTCTCGAACGAAGCGGCACTGGCTCTCATCAGCGGTGAAGTGACAAACCCGGGACCGGGGACCATTTTCGGCAAAGCCGGTACGGCCATGAACTTCTTCGACGACGAAGCGCTCGCGGAATGCGAAGCACTGGCGAGTCCGAAGAAGGACGAGTACGGCCGTTGGCACGAGAAGCTCAACAAGATGGGCGGTTACAGTGTCTACGACACGATGCTGCCGGTTGCGCGCGAATACGACAAACATGCGCTGGCGATTGACGTCGAACCCCGGCGTTGGTGGAAGTCGTAATCTAGTTCGCCGGGAAACGACGTTTTCTGGCCTAGATCACTGGAGCGGGAGGGTGTTCTTCACGCCCTCCCATGTCCGGTGGGTCGCGTCTTCGAATGTGCAACGCCGATTGAGTATTCGCGATCTGATATCATCGTGATCGCGCCAGGGTCCTGGCCGATTTTCCGATATCGTACGTGACAATGTGGGTCGCGGGAGGGGAAATATGAATCTTGCTTTGGCCATCTACCGCTGGCTGGACGAAAATCTCGAAAAATTTATCGTCGTCATTGCCTACGCTTTTTGCGCCGGCATCGTTGCGGTCGAGGTTTTTCGCCGTTACGTATTCGACTCGCAAGCACCCTGGAGCACGTTCGTTCCCTCCTACATGTTTCTCTGGCTTACCTGGCTCGGCGCGTCCTATTGCGTGAAGCTGCGCAGCCATTTGGTCTTCAACGAAGTTCGCGACCGAATGCCACGCACGGCGCAATACATATTTCTGCAGCTTGATTACGTGCTCTACGTCCTATTCGGTACGATCGTCATCTACTGGTCATTCGACCTCGTGCAACTCCATATGGAAATGGAATCGATCGTCCCCGGCACCGACGATGTATTGAGTTGGTGGTTCTATAGCGCGACACCAGTTGGCTGGTCGTTACTGCTTTTCCGCGTCGCGCAAAATGCGATAGAGGATTTCAACGATTTCAGAAACGGTGACCCCATCCGGGTGCATGGCGAGGCGCTAACTGGTGACTCGGAGACGGCGCATGGCTGATGCAACGCTCATCACCTTACTGACCGTTGCGGCGTTTTTCTTCTTCGTCGTTGGCACGCCCCTGATGCTGATCATTGGCCTTTGGGTCATCGGCATGCAGCTCATCTTCGACTTTCCATTGGCCAATGTCGGCAGCTCGATGTTCGAAGGGCTGAACAGTTTTGCTCTCCTGGCAGCCCCTCTCTTTATCCTCACAGGCGACTTGATCAGCGCCGGCGGTATAGCGCGCCGCATGACCGATTTCGCTCTGGCGATCCTGGGCTCGATCCGTGGCGGCCTCGGCATGGCGTCGCTGGCAGCCTGCGGCATGTTTGCCGCGATCAGCGGTTCCAACTCGGCGACAACCGCGACCATCGGATCGATCACCTATCCGACGATGGTGAAACAGGGTTACGACAAGAATTTTTCGGCTGCGACGGCGGCGGCTGGCGGCACCGTCGGGATCATTATCCCGCCCAGTATCCTGTTCATCGTCTATGGCTATCTGATCAGTCTGCCAATTTCAGAGCTGTTCCTGGCGGGCATCGTTCCCGGCATCCTGATGGTTATCTCGATGATGGCCGCCTGCTGGTGGATGAGCAAGCGTAAGGGCTATGGCGAGATCATCGCCTTCGAATTCAAGACAGTGCGAGATACGGCGCCGGGCGCCAGCATTGGTCTGATCGCGATCTTCATCGTCCTGTGGGGAATCTACACGGGCGTCTTCTCACCCACGGAAGCCTCCGCCGTTACCGTGGTGTATTGCCTGCTGGCTGGCCTCCTCGTCACCCGCGAAACCAAATGGCGCGCCCTGCCAAGTATCTTCCTGCGCAGCGCAACCATCATCGGAATCATTGTACCGCTGGTCGCCGTCTCGATCATGATGCAGCAGATCCTGGCTGTTATCGGCGCAAAGGAGTTTATCGAAGGCGTCCTGGTCAACCTCGGCGGTTACTATACGATCCTGTTCGTCATGATGGGCATGGTCCTCGCCGCGGGCACGATTCTGGAATCGGTCCCGAATACGATCATCCTGGCACCGATCTTGGCGCCAATCGCCGCAACAATCGGGGTCGACCCGTTCCATTTCGCCGTTGTCTTCCTTATTGGCGACGCAATCGGCTTTATCACACCGCCTTATGGTCTCAACCTGTATGTCGCATCGGGCATTACCGGGCTGCCGTATTTTCAGATTGTACGGCAAGTAATCCCCTATCTGATCTCGCTACTGGTCATCTGGACGATCGTGGCCATCGTGCCCGACCTGTCGACTTGGCTGGTGCAGTTTGCTGGCCTAGGTGGCGCAGGCTCCGTACAGAACTAGTTGGATTAAAATTTATGGCAGAAACAGAGCTCAACCACCGAACGGAAACGGTGGACGGTGTCGCTTGGCATTGGGTCGAAGCCGGCGACGGTGACGCCGTCGTGCTCCTACACGGCATCCCGGAAAGCTGGAGTTGCTGGAAACATCAAATCCCAACTTTAGCAACCCAGTTCAAAGTCTATGCGTTCGATTTGAAAGGCTATGGCCAATCGGACAAAGCCGATGGCGACTACACGATGAACAATGTCGCGAGTGAGTTGATCCGCTGCCTCGATCACCTCGGTATTGATCGCTTCCGGCTCGCCGGGCACGATTGGGGCGTCGCAATTTCCGACCATATCGTCGATCAGATACCCGAACGGGTCGAGCGCTATATGCGCTGCTGCCTGTCGCTGCACAATTACGATCCGCGCAATTCCCTGCATCACCATTGGAACTCGCGGAATCCAGAAGCGGCGTCACGCCTTATGGAAAAAGCGGAAGCCTATGTCCGCGTTTGGTTCGACAGTTCCTGCAAACCGGGACTTCGCCCCGACGAGGCTGAGATCGCGGAGATCGTCGCCGAGTTCGCTCACTCCGGTATCGCCGACGCGGTGCCGCGCTATTTCCGGGACATTCCGAAGACCCGGCCCGTAGATTATTCCAAATTCACCATGCCCGTCGTGCAAGTCCACGGCGAACACGACCCCCGTCAGCCGGTCGATTATTGCCGCGGCATGGAAGAGCATCTGCCGGGGCTGGAAGCCATCCTCGTGCTCGATTCAGGTCATTTCGTAACCCGCGAACAGCCCCGCGAAATGACTCAGGCCATGATGTGGTTCTTCAATTCGATGCTCGGCGCGGGTCTGCCAATTTTCGAGCGTTCGCGCCATTACGGCCTGCCGACCAAACCGGTCAAGCCGCTACCGGAATCGTGGGGGGTGAACAGCTTCGCGCGGGACTCCTAATTACTGCTCCCGGTTGACCGGATAGTCGGTTGCCGCCCCGCGAAAGGGCTGCGTCAGCATTCGGTCGAGCCGCAATTCTCGCGGCGCGCGGAACTGATTGATCCCAATCGTCATGTCTACGTGCCCTTCCGACGGCTGCGCGCGGTAGGTTCCGAACAGACGGTCCCACCAGGGCAGATTGAAGCCGAAGTTGCTGTTGGTCTCGGCCGGCGCAATGGCGTGGTGCACGCGGTGCATATCCGGCGTGACGACGAACCAGCGCAGCACCCGGTCGAGTCCGATAGGCAGGCGGATATTGCCATGGTTGAACATAGAGCTTCCATTCAGCAATACCTCAAACAGCAAGACCGCGACCGCCGCCGGTCCCAATGCCGCCACCACCGCAAGCTTGATCCCCATGGAAAAGAGAATTTCGATCGGGTGAAATCGCGCACCAGTCGTGACATCGAAATCGAGATCGCTGTGATGCATGCGATGCAGCCGCCACAGCGCCGGGACCGCGTGGAACATCACGTGCTGCAGATAAATCGCGAGATCGAGCAGCACGACCGCGACCAGGATCTCGATCCAGACCGGCAGAACCAAATGGTTCAGCAATCCCCAGCCTTCCGCCGACGCGAACAGCGCCAGTCCGACCGCCGCGGTCGGAAACACGATCCGCAACAGCGCCGTGTTCAGGACCACGATACCGATATTGTTCGACCAGCGCAGCCAGCGGGAAACGCCGAGCGCTCGGCGCGGTGCCACGACTTCCCAAACTGCAATGCTGGCAAAAATACCCAGAAAGACGCTGAACCTGATCCAGGGTTCGTTCGCAAGGATATGTTCAAACATCACAGAGGATTCTCCATTGCAACGAACCGCCGGACCTTAGTGTTGCGCCGTCATCTTGATTGTCGGTACCAAGCCCTTCAAGATGTGAGCGCGTTGAACGATACGCAATAGCCAACGGACTCACGCTTTGTCGCTCACCTACAAAGATATATCGGAAATCCTCAAAATCATCGATTCAAGCGATTGCGAGGAGCTGGTTCTCGAAGTCGGCGACACCAAGCTCGTCGTCCAGCGCAATGCCGGTGGCGCGCGCGCGCCGAGAACAGAGATCGCTTCACCCCCGGGAACCGAACCGGCCCCAATTGCTCCGCTGCCAGCCCCTGCGGACACACCATCAATCTCCGCCAGCGCGCGGGGGGCGGAAATCCGCGCGCCGATGGTCGGCACCTTCTACCGCAAACCGTCACCGGCGGAGCCCGCTTTCGTCGAAGAAGGACAGGCCGTCAAGCGGGGCGACCCGCTCTGCCTGATCGAAGTCATGAAGCTCTATACCACCATCGAAGCGCCGATGGACGGTATCGTCGCTGCGATCGGCGCGGAGGATGCGGCACTCGTCGCCCACAACCAGGTGCTGTTCGTTATCGAGCCCGCCTGACGCTTACTTCATTCCGGTAATGCTGGCGGTCTGCGAGCGGGGATCGCGCGGCCCCCAGGCATCGTGCTCTACCGCAGAGAAAAATTCCTGCACCGCGCAATTGAACGCATCCGGCTCTTCCAGATTGCAGGCATGTCCCGTCAACGGCAGCGTCACCAGCCCGGACATCGGAATTGTCCGCTTCATCAGCAAGGCCGGATCGAGGCACGGTTCGTCCTCGTCGCCAGTGATGATTAGGGTCGGCACGTTCAACGTTTTCATATCGTCGACAAGATCGTAAAGCGACGGGCGTTCCGCCTGCACACCGCGCATGGTGTTGGCGGAACCCTTGGCCGAATGTTCCGCCAGATTGTCGGCGAATTCCTGCCAGCCGCGCGGATCCTTGTTCTGATACTGCACGCGCGTCGGGCCGAGGCTGTATCGCGCGGCGGTTTTCTCCATGCCGTCGGCCTCGAAGCTGTCCGCAGTGGTGAGCGCCTCGTCGCGGAACTGCGCCCGCTTGTCCGACTCCGCGCCATAGCCGCAGCCGCCGACGACGAGCGACAGCGCCCGGTCCGGATGATTCAAGCCAAAATGCAACGCGCAGAATCCGCCCATCGAAAGGCCTACGACATGCGCCTTCGCGATATCGAGATGGTCGAGCATTGCAATCGCGTCGCCAACCGCCCGCATCTGCGAGTAGCTCGACGAGTCCGGCGGCACGTCCGACGGAGGAAATCCACGCGCGTTATAGGCAATGCAGTGGTAGCGGCGGCTGAAGTGGCGGATCTGCGGCTCCCACCCGCGATAATCGTCAGCGAATTCATGGATGAACAGCACCGGTTCACCGGAACCAGTTTCCTCGAAATACAGTTTTACGCCGTCATCGGTCGTTGCGTGCGGCATGATATCCTCCCTGTGAAGCGCGCTTGCCGCATCATACCGTAAAGGCCGGGATTGCGTAATTCAGACAAATCGCGACAGTTTCATGACATTTCACACCGTGATAGGCTCGGATAAATTCAATCATGAACACGACCGATTTAGGGGGATATGACATGTTTAGCCGGGACAATCTGATTGCCGATTGCAAAGCCGCCGTGACCAGCGGAGCCGGGGCGCAAGCTGCCGTCCGCGACATTCTTACCCGAGCGGTTTCCGACCCCGGAGCCGTTCTGAAAGAACTCGGCGAACCGGAAAAGGGCGGAGTCGTGAAGGTTTACGATTCCGAGGATCTGACGATCATCAATGTGATCTGGAGTCCCTATATGACGATCATGCCCCACAACCATGAAATGTGGGCGAATATTGGCATCTATACGGGCCGTGAAGACAATATTTTCTGGCGCCGCATGCCGGAATCGGAAGACGGCAAGGTAGAGGCTGCCGGTGCAAAGTCGCTTGAAACGAAAGACGCCACGACCTTGGGCCGTGACATCATCCACTCGGTCACCAACCCGCTACCGCGGTTGACCGGGGCAATTCATATTTATGGCGGAGATTTCTTCCGCGTGGCACGCAGCGAATGGGACCCGGAAACCCATCACGAGCAGGCCTACGACATGGAGAAAAATCTGAAGATGCTGGAGGACGCCTAGCAGCTAGCGGCCCGCGCGGGCTGTTGCGCGCGCGTCCAGCCGCCCTTCGTCGAAGCGGCGGCGATTGGCGACCATGCGGTCGTACAGGGTTTCGATTGCCACACTGCCGGTTTTCACAAACATAAAGGGCAGGATGGCGTGCACGAGACAGGCTAGGCTCGCTACGAACATACGGATACTGAAGGACGAGGCGGCGAGCAGATGCTCGAAATAGGTCTCGTCGACGCTTGCCGGATGTTCCGTGAATAGCCGCCTAATCATAGTCTTAAACCCTCTTTGCGCTCCATTTCGGCTATTGTACATTGAGTTGATTGGAAATTATTTCCGAAATCTCTGAGATTCGTCTATATATTAAAAAATAATCCTATTTATATAGCATAATATGATAATATTTTCTCATGGATGAGATAGATAAAAAGATTTTAACCTGCCTTCAAGAAGATGCGACTCTGCCGGTCGGGGAGATTGCCGATCGGGTCGGCCTATCCGCTACGCCCTGTTGGCGGCGAATTCGCAATCTGGAGGAAGCCGGTGTCATCCAGAGTCGCGTCGCACTGCTGAATCCGGAAAAGCTCAATCTTGGAGTCACCGTCTTCGTCGGCGTGAAAACCAGTCAGCATAATTACGAATGGCTGGAACGGTTCGCCAAAGCCGTCGCAGAGATCGACGAGGTCGTCGAATTCTATCGTATGAGCGGCGAAACCGACTATCTGCTACGGATCGTCGTTCCGGATATTGCGGGGTATGACACCGTGTACAAGCGCTTGATTCAGGCCGCCGATCTGACGGACGTGAGTTCCAGCTTCGCAATGGAGCGGATCAAGTTTACGACGGCAATGCCGCTCGACTACGTGTCCTAAACGCTCAACCGCCTTCGATAGCGGGCAGGAAACAGACTTCGCTGTTCGGTCCGACTTCTTCCAGGAAATAGTCCTGGAAAATCTGACCGTCGATGGCAACGGCCATCCCATCCCCTAATGCGGCACCAATCCCCGGAAATTTTGCATCCAATTCCCGGACCAGGGCCCGCATCGTTCCCGCTTCCACGGCAACCCGCGTCTCACCATCGGTGAATTGACGCGCGAGCTCCCGGCTCAAAACGACATCCGCCATGCTGTTAGCCGCCGTTTTCCAGGGCTTCCAACACCTTCGGCGGCGACATGGGCAGGTCGGTCAATCGCATTCCCACCGCATCTTCAATGGCGTTGGCCACGGCAGCCATCGGCGGAATGATCGGGATTTCGCCGACGCCCCGGACGCCGTACGGATGCGTGGGGTTCGGCACTTCTACGATCACCGTATCGATCATCGGCAGATCGGACGCCACGGGAATGCGGTAGTCCAAGAAGCCGGGATTCTGCAGCCGCCCATCGTCACCGTAGATGTATTCCTCGTTCAACGCCCAGCCGATGCCTTGGGCGACACCGCCTTGCATCTGCCCTTCGACATAGCCCGGGTGAATAGCGCGGCCCGCATCCTGGATTGCGGTATAGCGCAGGATTTTGACGTGCCCGGTCTCGCGGTCGACCTCGACATCGCAGATATGCGTCCCGAACGCCGGTCCGGGTCCTTGCACATTGCTTGATTTCTCAGAACTGATCGGGCCGCCGGTCATCGGCGTTTTCGCCGCCAAATCACCCAACGAAAGAGGTTCGAACTTGCCCGCATTGTCGCCGGCCGGGCGGGCTTCGCCCTCTTCCCAAACGACCGCCTCAACGTCGATATCCCAAATCTTGGCCGCCGCCGTGCGAAGCTGCACTATGCAGTCCTCCGCAGCGTTAACGACCACCATACCCAGCGCAAACGTGACCCGGCTGCCGCCGGTATGGCGATTGAAAGCAGTGGCATTCGTGTCGCCGATTACGGCGCGAACCTCACCAATATCGATACCAAACACTTCGGCCGCCATGATGCACAACGATGCCCGCGAACCGCCGATATCCGGTGCGCCAGACGTTACCGTGACGGAACCGTCTTCATTGACGCTAACCGATGCACTCGACTCGCCGCCGACATTGAACCAGTAACCCGACGCAATCCCGCGCCCCTGATCCGGTCCCAGCGGTTCCGAGAAATGCGGATGCGTTTTGGCGGCTTCCAGCGTTTCCTCGAACCCGACGACCCCAAGTGTCGGGCCGTAAGCAGTTCTCGTTCCTTCGCGCGCCGCGTTCATTTCGCGCAACGCCAAAGGCTCAATGTTCAGTTTACCTGCCAACTCGTCGATCGCGCTCTCAATGGCGAAGGCCGCGATAGGCGCGCCGGGCGCCCGGTAGGAAATCGCTTTCGGGCGGTTTGTCACGACGTCGAAGCCAACCGCCTTCACATTCTCGATGTCGTAAGGCGTAAATCCGCACATACAGCCGAGATGCACCGGTGCACCGGGAAACGCCCCGGCAAAGAACTTCAAGTCGGCTTCCGCAGCCGTAATCTTGCCGTCCTTCTTCGCACCGATCTTGATCGTCATCGCCGATCCCGACGTCGGCCCCGTCGCGCGGAAGACTTCGTCGCGCGTCATCACCATTTTGATGGCATGCCCGGATTTTCGACTTAGCAGCAATGCGACGGGCTCAAGATAAACCGTTGTCTTGCCGCCAAAGCCACCGCCGATCTCCGCCGGCGTGACCTTGATATCGCCAATATTCATATTCAACAGGCCAGCCGTGTATTGCCGCACCATGAAATGGCCCTGGCTGCTGCACCAGATCGTCGCCTGACCGTCTTCGCCCATGTTGGCAACAACGGCGTGCGTCTCGATATATCCCTGGTGGATGCCTTCCGTCGAATAGTCGCGCTCAACAACGACGTCGGCGTCCGCAAACCCGGCATCGATATCGCCGATCGCAAACTCAACCCGCTTTGCGACATTGGACGGCTTGTCGGGTTTGGGCTCGACACCACCGGTGAAGAGATCATCGTGGAGCACCGGTGCATCGGGTTTCATGGCTTCCAGCACGTCGGTGACGTGCGGCAGCACTTCGTATTCAACACTGATCAACGAAAGCGCTTCGCTTGCCACGGCGGCACTCGTCGCGGCGACCGCGGCAACAGCGTGGCCATCGTAAAGCACCTTTTCCCGTGCCATCAAATTCTGCGACAGATGGCGATAGTTGGGCGGTGAACTGCCTTTGATCGCCTCCGAAGGCGGAATTTCAGGGAAATCGGCCGAGGTCACGATGGCTTTTACACCGGGAAGCGCCTCGGCCTTGCTGCTGTCGATAGAGAGAATGCGCGCATGCGCGTGAGGGCTACGCAGGATTTTGCCAACGAGCATGCCCGGAAGGGCGAAATCAGCACCGAACGCGGCGCGTCCCGTTACCTTGTCGACACCGTCCGGACGAATCGTCCGGGTTCCGATCCACTTATACCCGTTGGCATTTCCTGACATGCTTTAAGCCCCTTTTGCCTCCGCCGCGACTTCGAGAACCGACCGGATGATCTTGTCGTAACCGGTGCAACGGCACAGGTTGCCGGCCAGCCAGTACCGCACTTCGGTTTCCGTCGGATCCGGGTTTTTCTCGAGCAACGATTTTGCCGCGATGAGGAAGCCCGGCGTACAGATACCGCACTGCAATGCCGCATTCTCGAGGAACTTCTGCTGCAGCGGATGCAGATTTTCACCGTCCGCCATGCCCTCGATCGTTTCGATCGAACTGCCTTCGGCTTCCACACCCATGACCAGGCAGGAACAAACCAGACGGTCGTCGACCATCACGCTACATGCGCCACAGTCGCCGGATGCGCAGCCTTCCTTGCTGCCCGTGAGCTGAAGCTCGTCGCGCAATACGTCGAGGAGGGTCTGTTGCGTCTCGCAGAGGAACTCTACGGGTTCGCCGTTAATTGTCGTCGTTACGTGATTTTTCGCCATTATTTAGCTCCTCGCACGCTCAAGCGCGATTGCGGTCGCTCGGCGGGCAAGTACGCCCGCGACCTTGGTCCGAAATTCAATGGTGCCCCGTTTGTCATTGATGGGGCTGCATGCCGCCTGCGCGGCAGCGTCCAGATTAGCCATCGCCGCATCGTCGCACTTCGTGCCGATCAATGCATCCGCAGCGTCTTTCACAAGCAACGCCCTGGCGGCAACCGCGCCAAGCGAAACCCGTGCGGCCGTGCAAACACCACCTTCATCCAGGGTCAGGCAAACGCCGACCCCGACAACAGCAATGTCCATTTCTGTCCGTGGGATGAACCGCAAATAAGCATCGCCCGTCCGCGGCGCTTTTTTTGGCAACCGAATCGTGACAACGAACTCACCTTTCGCCAGTGATGTCTGACCAGGGCCCGTCGCTACGTCCTCAACCGGAACTTCCCGCGTTCCATTTGGACCGGCAATAACGCAGACCGCACTCGCAGCGATCATCGCTGGCACACTATCGGCCGCCGGAGATGCGTTACAGAGGTTCCCACCAAGCGAGGCGCGTCCCTGAATCTGAGTCGAGCCAACGAGGTCCATCGCCTCGATCACACCTGGCCACATCGCGAAAAGGTCGGCGTTTTCGTGAAGCTCGGCACTGGCTGCCGCCGCACCGATGCTGTACACGCCATCCTCAACCGAAACCGACGTCAATTCTGGGATATGCTTAACGTCTACGATGAGTTCCGGTGCGATCATTGCCGCCCGCAACTGGACCAGCAAATCCGTACCGCCTGCCAACACCCGGGCTTCCCCGCTTGCGCCGGCCAGCAAAGCCGCCGCTTCGTCTACCGAAGTCGGCGCTTTATATTGCAATGCACTCATGTCTCTCCCTTGCCTTTTTAAATCCTGCAACCATTCGGGCGGCACGCCGAAACGCGCCAGCTCGTCAAATCCGCACAACTTTTCCCGGGAATTTTGTCACTGTCCCGCGACCAGCCTGACGTGATTTCGTTGATGTCGCTCCGGATATTTTTTGCTGACGCGCAGCGCCCCCCTGCAGGGTTAACCCGCCTTCCAACAAAATCCTCCCATAAAACATACAACCCCGGACCATCGGCATCAAGCGCTGCGGCGGAGGCTAATACCGAAAAGGGCCCAGACCCTCGATACCTCCTTCTTCAGTGGCGAAAACGCCGCCGGCGCGGATAGCGATGATATCGGTGGCCGTAGTACCCGCCATAGCCAAAGTGATGATCATAAGGGTCATGATAATCCGTATAGCGCGGGTGATGCCGCGACGGCGCATCGACGATCCGCCATCCCCCGCCAGCCTTTCTGCACGCCGCACCGAACGCAATATCGGTTTCGCCAGCAACAGTCGCCGTCTGCTGAAACTCACGACAGTCGACGCCAACATTATCCTTATAGGTACGCATCGGCGTCACGGTACCACGCCGTCCCGTTTTAGAGTTGGCCCAGTTCACGCTCTGCCCGGTCTTGTTTTCTTCCAATGCTTTTTGCACTGCAACCGCCAACTGGTTCCGGTCTTCATCGCCTAGGGCGGAAAACGGTGCGACACCACCGCACGCGCTTAGCCCCGCGAGCAGGAGACATGAAGCCGTTAGTTGGCGAAGTTTCCGCATCGTATATACCGGCACATCTTTTGGAGCAGAGATCGCATATACCCTACATAGGCTGTTTCTCAATAAAGTGAGCCGTTGTGAGTGAAAATACGCAACGGCATTACCATATTAAATCGGGGCGAAAGGATGGCAGAAAATGAAACATTTGACTAAATCCTCGATTATCGGCGCCGTGGCCGCAGCGCTCACGGCATGTGCATCAGCCGGAGCCGCAGTCGTCAGCACCTCTCCCGATCAGGGCCATGTGCTATTCGACGGCGGTGAGTTCGTGGCGACAACGCCACAACGGGTAACCTTCGTCGATATCTGGCAGGAGGAAGAGTACACCCGGTTCGAAGGCAACGGCACGCGGGCGGAAATCATCTATGCGGTTGCCGACGAGCGCGACTCGGTCGTGCTCGACTACAAATTGACCCTTCCGCAAACGATCAAATCCTGGTCGGCGAATGCATCGGGCGCTTTGTCCTGGGGCGAAAAAGGAACAATCAGAGCGCCGATCGGCGAATTTCAGTATCAAATATACACGCAGGGAAGCGGCAATCGATCGTGCGTTGGCTTTTCAAGTGAGTGGGATTACCGCGCCGGCGATCCGGAATTGCGTCCGGCTAAAGCTCTGTTCGGATACTACTGTGACAAACCCGGTGCGAGCTTGAACAAGGACAAAGTTGCCGGTGTCCTTTCCGATCTCTGGATCAAGGGTATTCGGCGGACCGACTTCCGGTTCACCCCCCGGCTCTCGCTTGCCAGCAGCTCAGGGACAGGCGGCACTACAACCGGCAACACCGGTTTCCCGTACGTCATGGCTGACAGGTTCGTCGATGCCGACGGTGAACGGTCCGGCGACTAACCTTAGTACCGCGCGTCAGGATGCCATTTTATAGGCATCCGGCGCGCGGCATTTCCTGCATCAGATTGCTGACGATCAAGGCCGCCTCGCCGTTCGAAGTTTCGGGGTGGCGCTTCCGATATGCGTCGACCGCCGCCACGAACGCGGGATAATCGGTTACGCCGTCTTCGCGCTGCTCGATATAGGCGCGCGCAACGGCGCGCAAATCGTCATCATGTTCCGACATACTGGCCATCTCCTTAAACTCCGCTATGTCCAACCAATGCGGCATTAAGGACCCGGGCCGCTGTTCAGACGTCACCCAAACAGGGGAACAATCGAACGAATTGTCTAAATTTGTTTCCGTTTTCACCGAATCTTCGTATGTACGCGGCCATGAAACAGTTAATCTTCATCACGATGTCGATCGTGCTGGCCAGCTGTTCGGACTTTTCGATTCCGGGGTTCGGGCCTGCGAAAGACGATATAGTGGCTGTCCCTGTGTCGGATGCCCGTATCTTGTTTGGCGCGCCCGCCTTCTCCACGACACCGCCGGTTCGCCTGAAGTTCACCGATGGATGGCAACGCGAGGAATACGCCCTGTTTCAAGGACCGGGCAGCCAAGCGGAAGTTGTCTATATCGCTGCCACCGCCCTCGAAACCAGCCTCGAATACGAAATAGGCCTGAAATCGCGGATCACGAGCTGGAACTACAATTCGAATGCTAAAATCGTCTGGGGTGCGCAAAGCAAGGCATTCTCAGCGTTTGGCGAAGTATTCTACCAACCTTATGAACGGGGACAGGACGCCTGCTTTGGGTTTTCGGCGGAATTGGCCGTCGCGATGGACGATCCGGAACTGAACCCGACTAAGGCCGTATTCGGGTATTATTGCGAAACGTCGGAAACGGCGCTATCGACGGACAGGGTCGAGGCCCTGATCGACAGGATAGAGGTGTCCCGCTTCGCCGCCGGCAACACGCTCAGCGCACCGCCGAAGAATGCCGTCAATCGTAGCGGCGGCGATACCGGCAATCCCGACTTTCCGTTCGTCCTCGCCCGCGGCTACCAAAGCGAGGGATTAAGCTTCGTTGATCGCAATTATTAGTAAAAATCCCGCTTGTCTGTGTCTGAGCCGTTCATATCTATTGAGTGAGGGGCAACGCGAACGGATAGATCGATATGAATACCAAGATCGGACGTAGCACTGCAGTAGCGGTTTTGCTGTTTTCCGGCGCTCTTGCAGGTTGTACAGCGACAAGCGCAAATTACCCCAATGTCGCGTGGGCAGGCTCGGAAACCGCCTATGTGCTGTTTACAGCTCCCGCTTTCAAGGACACCTCCTCCAAGCACATCGTCTTCACCGATATGTGGCAACATGAGGAATATGTGCTGTTCCAGGGCAACGGCGCACAGGCTGAAATCATTTATGTGGCGGCCAACGAACGCGACACCATCGCGCTTGACTACAATCTTCCGGTCGTCCCCATGGTAAAGACCTGGAACATCGCCAATGCCCACCCCGTTGTCTGGGGCGAAAAGGGCCAGACAGGCGCGCCGCTCGGCGCTTATTTCTACCAACATTTCCGCCTCAGCGACGTCGGCCGCGATTGCGTTGGATTCTTCACCGAGTGGGACCTGAAAGACGACGACCCGCAGTTGCGCAACGGCAAGGTCGTGTTCGGGTATTATTGCGAAAAACCCGGCGTAATCCTGACGCAGGCTGGGATCTTCAATCTCCTCGACAATATCTGGATTCGAGGGATCACCGCCCGATTCGACACGCGCTTCTCGCCAGTGGCCCCGGTCGGTAGTGCCGGCCGCAAGGACCTCGTGGCATTGGCCTTCGCGCAGCGTGGCAGCGGCAACACGGGGAACGCCAACTTCCCGTTTGATATGGCGGATTTTTATTCCGATGTGGACGGTGAAGACGACCGGCGAAACTGAGAACCGGGATTTACATCCGAAAAACGCCGAAGTTCGTTGGTTCGATCTGTTTGTTTAGCGACGCCGACAGGCCGAGACCGAGAACACGTCGGGTCTCGGCTGGGTCGATAACGCCGTCGTCCCACAGACGAGCAGTAGCATAGTATGGGTGCCCTTCCCGCTCGTACTGCTCGCGGACAGGCGCCTTGAACGCTTCTTCCTCCTCCGCACTCCAGGTCTCGCCGCGGCCTTCGATTGCATCCCGCCGTACGGTGGCGAGCACGCTTGCCGCCTGCTCACCGCCCATCACGGAAATCCGCGCATTCGGCCACATCCACAGGAAGCGCGGTGAATAGGCGCGCCCGCACATGCCATAGTTTCCCGCGCCGAAGGAGCCGCCGACAATGACGGTGAATTTCGGCACGTTAGCGCAAGCGACGGCAGTCACCAACTTCGCACCGTCCTTGGCGATACCGCCGGCTTCGTACTTCTGACCAACCATAAAACCGGAGATATTTTGGAGGAAAATCAGCGGGATGCCCCGCTGGCAGCACAGTTCGACGAAATGCGCCGCCTTCAGCGCTGACTCGGAAAACAGGATGCCGTTATTGGCAATGATCCCAACCGGATAGCCGTATATATGCGCGAAGCCGCACACCACCGTCGTGCCGTAGAGCTGCTTGAATTCATCCATCTCGCTACCGTCGACGATCCGTGCGATCACTTCCCGCACGTCGTAGGGCTTGCGCCGGTCGACAGGGACGATGCCGTACAGCTCTTCGACCGAATAAGCCGGATCGCGCGGCGTCCGCACAGCCAGATCGATCTTTTTCGTACGGTTCAAATTCGCCACGATGCGCCGACAGATAGCCAGCGCGTGCCCATCATCGACCGCTAAATGGTCGGTCACGCCCGATGTCCGCGAATGCAGATCGGCTCCGCCAAGCGCCTCCGCCGACACCACCTCGCCCGTCGCCGCCTTCACCAGCGGCGGACCGCCCAGAAAGATCGTGCCCTGCTCCTTAACGATGATCGACTCGTCCGACATGGCGGGCACATAGGCGCCACCCGCCGTGCACGAGCCCATCACGGCCGCGATTTGCGGGATGCCGAGCCCAGACAAGGTCGCCTGATTGTAGAAGATCCGTCCAAAATGCTCCCTGTCGGGAAAGATACCGTCCTGCTGGGGTAGGTTGGCGCCACCGGAATCGACGAGATAGATACAGGGCAGATTATTTTCCCGCGCGATCTCCTGCGCCCGCAGATGCTTTTTTACCGTGATCGGATAATAAGTACCGCCCTTCACGGTCGCGTCGTTGGCGACGATGACGCATTCCACGCCCGACACCAGTCCGATCCCCGTAACGATCCCCGCGGCGGCGATATTGTCGTCATACATGCCGTGAGCTGCGAGCGGCGACAGCTCGAGGAACGGCGCGCCCGGATCACACAGCGCCCGCACCCGCTCCCGCGCCAGCATCTTGCCGCGCGAAAAATGCCGCTCCCGCGAGGCCTCGTTGCCGCCCAACGCAGCCATGTCGACCGTCTCGCGCAGGTCAGCAACCAGCGTCTCCATCGCCGTGGCGTTTTCCTTGAATTCCTTGGACCGGGGTTTGATCGTCGACTTGTAAACTGTCATTCGGGCTGACTATCCGTAGTGTTAAGCAAAACGTGCGCGATCATATCCAAATCAGCCGGCGCGGCCACGCAGAATCATTCCTACGCAGTCAGGTCCATACGCGGCTCTGGCAATCAAACCAAATCGAGCAGCGGAGACAGCAACCCTTCCGTGTACCGCGGCGAGACATCGTCGACCGGCGGCAGGTTCATACGGTTGTGCCAGTAGACCGTCATGCCGACTCCTGTGGCGCCAGGGACATCAGCGGCAGAGCCCGCGACGAACAGGATGCGGTTGGGCGGCACGCCTAGCCGCTCGATAGCTTGCTGGTATGGCTCCGGGCGAGGTTTGTAGAACCCGGCACTCTCGGCCGTGGCAACCGCGGCGAAGCGTCCTCCTGCCGCCCGAACGGCAATTTCCGCCAAACGGTCTGATGAATTTGTCGCAATTCCAACCGGCACACGTTTACGGAGTTTATCAAGGACCTGTTTTGCTTCCGGCCACAGAGCCAGCGAACCCCACGAATTCAGCAACGTATCGGCAGTGCTCGCCGAGATGTCCGTATTCATTGCCGCGTCACGGACAATGTCCTCGTAAGGTCGGTAGGCGCCCGCTTCGTATGTGAGGACCAGGTATTCCCGCCGCCATCGAAGACCGGCCTCTTCGGATCCGGCGACCCGGTTCCAGAGCGTCCATGAATCAAGCAGCGCCGTCAGCAGATCGAAGATGACGGCGTCATAGTGACGTGAAGGATTGGAAAGAGGAGGCATTTTGATGAACTTATCGTTTAGCAGCGCCGTATCCCGGACGAATAGTAACGCAGCACAACCGCAGGGGTGACTGGATTTATAGAGCCGTGCGGGCGTCTGTCGCAGCAAAGCACATATTGACGATGGGGTTGTTCATACCCGTACAGCAAGAGACCACCTCACCACCCATGATGTCGACCTCACGATAGTGTTCGCTAACGAATAACCAGAATCCATCGGCGGATGAAATCCCAATCGTCTGATCGCCTAAACAGAACTCACTCTAGTTCGCCGCCAACACACGGCTAATGACAAGGCGCTGGATATCGCTGGTACCTTCGTAGATCTTGCAGACGCGCACGTCGCGATAAATGCGCGCAACCGGGAAATCTTCAAGATAGCCGACGCCGCCATGAGTCTGGATCGCGTCGGAGCAGACTTGTTCCGCCATCTCTGTCGCATACAGCTTGGCCATCGCCGCTTCCTTCAAGCACGGCGTGCCGGCGTCACGCAGGGCGGCGGCATGCAGTGTAAGCTGCCGAGCGGCCTCAATCTTCGTCGCCATGTCGGCGAGGCGGAAGCCGACGGCCTGATGATTGATAATCGTGGTGCCCATGGATTCGCGCTCTCCCGCGTAAGTGCGCGCTGCTTCGAAGGCGGTACGGGCCATGCCGACCGCCTGCATCGCGATGCCAATGCGACCACCTTCCAGGTTGCTGAGCGCGATGCGGTACCCCTCTCCTTCTTCGCCCAGCATCAGGTCCGGCGTCAGAACCATATCCTCGAAGCGCAGCTGACAGGTGTCCGACGCTTTCTGGCCAAGCTTACGCTCCACCGAAGCGACATTGTAACCAGGCGTGTCGGTTGGCACGATGAAAGCAGAGATGCCGCGCTTGCCCGCATCCGGGTCGGTCACTGCAAAAGTAACAATGGCGTCTCCGTTCTTACCGCTGGTGATGAACTGCTTGGTGCCGTTCAGGATCCAGCGATTGCCGTCGCGCACCGCACGGGTGCGGATCGCAGCGGCATCCGAACCAGCCTCCGGTTCCGTCAACGCGAAACCGCCCAGCATCTCGCCCTGAGCCAGAGGTTTCAGGAAGCGTTCCTTCTGTTCGTCGCTGCCGAAGCGGTAGATCGGCATACAGGCAACGGAGTTGTGCACGCTCATGACCGTGGAGCAGGCTCCGTCACCAGCCGCAATCTCTTCCAGCGCCAGAGCATAGGCGATGTGATCCGCACCGGCCCCGCCCCATTCCTCCGGCACCAGCATGCCCATCAGGCCGAGCGCGCCCATCTCGCGGATCGCGTCGGCGGGAAATACCGCATCGCGGTCCCAGTCGGCCGCATGCGGCGCCAATTTCTCTGACGCGAAGGCCCTCGCCATGTCGCGGATCATGCCTTGTTCTTCGGTGGGGATCATCAGCGCGCCTCTACCAGGGGATGTCGAAGCCGTCGTAATTGATGAAGCGGCCACTGTCTTCGAGCGTCAGCCGGTCGATGACGTTGACCATGCCACGCACGCTCGTCGTGATGTCGATTGCCGCCGACGGGCCGCCCATATCGGTGCGCACCCAGCCCGGATGAAACAGCACGCAGGCGATGCCACGCGATTTCAGTCCGTTCGCCAGCACGTTCACGGAAGCATTCAGACAGGCTTTCGCAGAACGGTAAATAATCGAGTCGCCGGAACCAGTCTGCGCGATACTGCCCATCATCGAAGAGATGAAAACCATGAGCTTTCGGTCCGATGCGGCCACGTTTTCAGACAGCGCTTCGGCAACCCGGACCGGGGCCAAGGCGTCAACGGCGACGACTTCGGCCCAGGCGTCATAGTCGATCGAACCGAACCCGTAATCGCGCGGCCCGTAAATGCCCGCATTGTTAAGCAGCAGGTCGATCGGCTCGCCCTGCAATGCCGAGGCAAGGGACTGCACGGAACTGTCGCTTGTGACGTCGAGGGCATGCACTTCGCCACCCAGCCCAGCGGATTCCGGGTCGCGGCAGGTGGCGATCACGCGCCACCCAGCCTCGCCAAAACGTTCCGCGAAGCCGCGGCCAAGGCCCCGGTTCGCGCCGGTGATCAGAACGGTCGGCATGAGTTATAGACCGATGATCTCAAGAAAAATCATCACCATGCCAACGAACCCGCCGACGAACGCCAAGGTCCGCACCCAAGGAATGGCAAAGATATAGACCACGGCATGCGCGACACGGGACCAGAAAAAGATCGTCGCACCGAGCGCGGTCGCCTCGTTGGCCATGCCGCCGGCATGCGCCACGAGTACCAGCGCCGCGAACGGCACCAGATTCTCGACCAGATTGAGGTGCGCCTTGTGGGTCCGCGCCGACCAGGCCGGCACTTCCGGCGGCGACTCCGGGTAGCTGACAGTGTTTACCAACCCCCAGGCGCCGATTCGCGCCAGAATATAGGGAACCCAAAGCAACGCGCACAGCGCCGCACTCCAGGTCAGCATCATTAAGTCGGTGGTCATCGTTTAAGCCCTCCTCTCAATCTCGTGGCTGGCGGCGCGGTCGCCGTAGCAACTCTCCGCCGCAATTCGGACAAATGTTCTTCATGTCGGCCGTACACGGCGTGCAAAAGGTGCATTCGTAGGAACAGATCCAGGCCTCACCCATATTCTCAAGCCCGCCATCGCACTTCATGCACGCCGTTTTCATTTCCAACGCCATGGTATCTTCCTTTTAGTAGGGTGTGCCGTCCTTAGCGAAAAATTTAAACGAGCCATCGACGCTGCGGGCGGCCAGGTCTATATCGGGATAGGCCACCTCGTCGCCCGTCGTGCGGTCGCCGATTTCAAGGTAACGCGCATCCGTAGCACCACGGTTGATCAGATTGTGCCCGTCGGCGACACCGGCCGGAAAGCCCGCAACCATACCAGGCCGTAAGGTCTGCTCGCCCGCATTGGTGATCAGAGTGATTTCGCCTTCCAGCACATAGATAAGTTCGTCCTGGCAGGAATGCCAATGTCGTTCCGCCGATCCCGATCCGGGCTTCAACGTCACCAGGTTCACGCCAAAATTCGTTAGGCCCAACGGGTCGCCGAGAATGCGCTTCTCCCGCTCCGCACACAGCGCCTTGAACTTATCCGGATAACCGGCGCCGATCCGAGGCTCTACACCAGCTGGATCGAGGGCGGGCTTCGTTAGATTTTCGGTCATCGTGCATTCTCCAAGAAATAGCAGGTGTCAGGTTAGAACAAGTGCCCAAATCACAACTGCATTCAGCAGACTCAAGAATACCGCGGCGGAACCGAGATTCTTTGCCGTCTTCGAAAGCGGGTTGATCTCGCTTCCGATTCTGTCCACGACCGCTTCCAATCCACTGTTGACCAACTCCACGATCAGAACCAGGAGAAGGGCACCAATCATCACGGCGCGTTCCAACCCGGTGTTCCCCAACCAGAGCCCCAGCGGCATAAGGACAACGCAAAGCATCGCTTCCTGCCGGAATGCCGCTTCCGTCCGCCATGCGGCCTTCAGACCTGCGAACGAGTAACCGGTTGCTTTAACAATGCGATCCATGCGGTCTCTACCAACCCAGCTGTGCGTCGCCTATGCCGTCTCCAAAAACAGTTCGCGTCCGATCAGCATTCGGCGTATTTCGCTAGTGCCGGCACCGATCTCGTACAATTTGGCGTCGCGCAGCAAACGGCCGGTCGGGAACTCGTTCATGTAACCGTTGCCGCCGAGGCATTGGATCGCCTCGAGCGCCATCCAGGTCGCCTTTTCGGCCGAATAAAGGATCGCACCTGCCGCGTCCTTGCGCGTCGTGTCGCCCCGGTCGCACGCCTGCGCAACGGCGTAGACATATGCCTTGGTCGCGTTCATCGTCGTGTACAAATCGGCGAGCTTGCCCTGCATGAGCTGGAAATTGCCGATCGGCTCGCCGAACTGCTCGCGCTCATGCACGTAGGGCATGACCACATCCATGCAGGCCTGCATGATGCCCAGCGGCCCGCCGGACAGCACCAGCCGTTCATAATCGAGGCCGCTCATCAGGACGTTGACGCCGCTGCCGACCTCGCCCAGCACGTTCTCCTCCGGGACCTCGCAATCCTCGAACAACAGTTCGCAGGTGTCGGATCCGCGCATGCCCAGCTTGTCGAGCTTGTTCGCCGTGGTAAATCCCTTGAACCCCTTTTCGATCAGGAACGCCGTGATGCCGCGCTTGCCCGCATCGGGGTCGGTCTTGGCATAAACGACCAACGTGCTGGCGGCGGGGCCGTTGGTGATCCACATTTTACTGCCGTTCAGGATGTAACGGTCGCCCTTCTTATCGGCGCGGGTCCGCATCGACACCACGTCGGAGCCGGCACCCGGTTCGCTCATCGCCAGTGCGCCGACATGTTCGCCGGACACTAGTTTCGGCAAATAGCGTCGCTTTTGCTCTTCGGTCCCGTTGCGGTGAATCTGATTGATGCAAAGGTTGGAATGCGCTCCAAAAGACAGACCAACCGATCCCGACGCACGGCTGATCTCCTCGACCGCCACGACGTGCTCCGTATAGCCCATATTGGAACCGCCATAGGCCTCGTCCACGGTGATCCCGTGCAGGCCCAAAGCCCCCAATTCCGGCCATAGATCGGCCGGGAACTCGTTCGACTGATCGATCTCCGCTGCACGTGGCGCAATCTTGTCCGAGGCAAAGCTGCGCACTGAATCGCGCAGCAGATCCGCTGTCTCGCCCAAATGAAAATCGAGCCCCGGGAATTCGTTTGGAATCATGACCGCAACTCCTCGTATTCAGCTAGTCGATTATGCGCGCTTTTCATCCGCTGTCACCCGCTCATCGGGTTTTCCTGGCAAACACATTAGTGTCTCCAACGCGGTAGCGCAGAGCATCTCCTCGTCACCCTCGCACGCATAAACATGAACCTGCGCCACCGTCAGCGTACGGCCGGGACGCAGTACGTCGGCGCGTGCAACAAGCGCTTCGCCCTGCCCCGGCGCGACCAGGTTGAGCTTGAACTCGACGGTCAGGACCGTGCTGTCGGCAGGCATCAGGCTATAAGCGGCGTACCCTGCCGCGTTGTCGGCGATAGTTCCGATGACGCCGCCATGAAAGAAACCGTGCTGCTGCGTAATTGCCTCGTCATAAGGGAGCGTGATTGTGCAATGGCCCGGTTCGACCGACGTCAAGGTCGCACCGATCGTCGACATGAATTGCTGCCGCCTAAAACTGTTCCGAACCCTTGCCACATAGCCGGGATCGGGCGCCTGAAAATTTGCCGTCATACCGGCTCTTCTTCCCGTGGCAGCGCAGCGAGCCGCTCGTGGCACCGCGCCGCAACATTGTCCAACTCCCGCAACGCAACAGCGATATCCTCACGTTGTTGCAGCAGACGCGTTCGGCGCGCATCGATCTTGCCGATGAGTAGTTCGAGCTGCCCCGCCTCACCCGGCGGCGCATCGTACATATCCACGATCTCGCGAATCTCCGCCAAACTGAAACCAAGCCGCTTGCCGCGCAGGATAAGCTTGAGCCGCGTCCGGTCGCGCTGATCGAATAGGCGAGTCTGACCCCGCCGTGACGGCGAAATCAAACCCTCGTCCTCGTAGAATCGGATCGTACGCGTGGTGACATCAAATTCCCGCGCCAGATCGCCAATCGAGAAGTACGAATCCATGCGAAAATTTAACTAACGTTTACGTTAACGTCAATAAATGGAAAAAGCTACTGTGAATGTGTGCAGATTCGCCCTCTAAAGCAGCACAATTGCGGCGAGGCCGAGGAAGCAGAGGAAACCGACGACGTCGGTGACAGTCGTCAGAATGATGCTCGATCCGACAGCCGGGTCGCCTCCGGCCCGGTCGATCGCAGTGGGATCAGGATGCCCGCGAGGCCGGCGATAAGCAGATTGACGATCATCGCGACACCGATGACCAGGCCGATCAATAGGTCGGAGAACCAGAAATACGCCACGGCACCCATCAGAACCGCGAAAACCATCCCGTTGATCCCGCCGACCAGTACCTCCTTGCCGATAATGCGAAGCGCATTGCTTGGCGTCAGTTCCTTCATCGCCAGGGCGCGGACCGATACCGTCAAGGTCTGTGTACCGGCATTGCCGCCCATAGACGCTACGATCGGCATCAGCACCGCAAGCGCTACGACCTTCTCGATCTCCGCCTGGAAAAACCCGATCACCACGGAAGCCAGGATCGCCGTCAGCAGATTCAAACACAACCAGGACAGCCGTGACTTCAGCGTGTCGACGACCGCTTCGTAAAGATCGTCGACCCCAACGCCGCTGAGCTTGAGGAGATCTTCCTCGTGCTCTTCATGAATGACGTCGACCACGTCGTCGACGGTAATGACGCCTATGATCCGCCCATCTTCGTCGACGACCGGCGCTTCGACCAGACCGTACTGACGAAACAGGAACGCCACGTCTTCCTGATCCATGGTCGCCGGAATAAGCCTCAATTCCGGCTCGATGATGTCAGTGACGGGCACCGCGCGCTGCGCGCGGAGCAGCCGGCTTGTCATGACCACGCCGAGCGGTTTGTAATCGGGACCGACGACGAAAAAACCATAGAACGCGTCCGGGACATCGGGGTCGTCCCGCATATAGTCGATAGTCTGACCGACATCCCAAACCGACGGCACCGCCGCATATTCGCGCCGCATGAGCCTTCCGGCGCTATCCTCGGGATAACCGAGCGCCTCCTCGTAAAGCGCGCGGTCGACGGGCGGGACATTGTCCAGCAATTCCTGCTGGTCGGCTTCCTCGAGCTCCTCGATGAGCTCGACCGCGTCGTCGACGTCTAGTCCGGTGACAACCCGCGCGAGGGCGTCCGGGTCAAGTTCTTCGATGAGATCTTCGCGGACCGCCTCATCGAGATGGACAAAGACCTCCGGCTCGAGGTCTTCCCCCAGATAGTTCCCCAGCAGAACCCGATTACGCGCCGACAGCGCCTGAAACAGGTCCGCCATATCCGCGGCATGCAGCGGCTCGGTAAGCGTTCTCAGCCGCACGCGGTCTTGCGCGCCGATGGCAGCAAGAGTTTCTCGGACCAGGTCTTCCGTCAGGCCATAGAGGCCTTCCAGATCCTCATCATCCGTCACCACCGCCTCGCCCAACTCGGTCATCGTTAACCTCCCGTTGGGCGCTTCGGACTAAGTCGTGTCAGCGCCCCTGAGCATCGACGACCGCATAAGCGGTCATGTTCATGAGCCCTCGTGTTGTGACCGACTGCGTCACGACATGGACCGGCGCCGCCATCCCGACCAGCATCGGCCCGACCGACAGCCCCTCACCCACCGTCTTCAGCAGATTGAACGCGATGTTCGCCGAATCAAGTGTTGGTGCGACCAAAAGATTGGCGTTGCCGTTCAGCCGCGATTCGGGGAACACCCGGTCCCGGATATCCGCACTGACGGCAGAGTCCGCATGCATTTCGCCTTCGACCTCCAAATCCGGATTACTCTCATGCAACAGAGCTACCGCTTTCCGCATCTTGAGCGCCGACTCCGCGTTGCTGGTCCCAAAATTAGAATGGGACAGCAACGCCACCTTCGGCTCGATCCCGAAGCGCTGCACTTCGACCGCCGCGAGGCGCACCATCTCCGCAATTGCCTCCGCCGAGGGATCAAGCGACACATGGGTATCGGCGATAAAATATGTCCCGTGCGGCAGGATCACTAGACTGAGCCCGGACACCTCGTCGACGCCACTGGCCCGCCCGATGATCTGGCGCAGATGATCCAGATGCCCCTTATACTGACCATAGGTCCCGCAAATAAGGGCGTCCGCGTCGCCGCGTTTCACCATCATGGCACCGATTACGGTCGAGTTCGTGCGTACCAGCTCGCGCGCTCGATTCGGCGTCACGCCATTGCGGACCGTAATTTCGAGGTAATTGCGCCAATAATCGCTGTAACGCGAGTCGTCCTGTGGATCGACAAGCTCAACATCCTTGTCGAGCTGGACACGCAAGCCCAACTCCTTGATTTGTGATTCCACGACCGCACGGCGGCCGATCACGATCGGCCGTGCAAGACCATCATCAACCGCCATCTGCACCGCACGCAGGACACGGACGTCTTCGCCTTCGGCATAGGCAACCCGCTTGGGATCGAGCCGCGCCTTCTCGAACACGGGCCGCATTGCCTGCCCGGAGCGATAAACGAAAGCTGCCAGCTTGCGGCGATACGCATCGAAATCCTCAATCGGCCGCGTCGCGACACCACTGTCCATCGCCGCTTTTGCCACGGCGGGCGCAAGTTCGATGATCAGGCGCGGATCGAAAGGCTTCGGCAGAATTTTTTCCGGCCCGAAGTTCGTGGCCTTGCCACCAAACGCCGACTGCACGATATCCGATGTTTCGGCCATTGCCAGATCGGCCAGCGCCTTGACGCAGGCGATCTTCATTTCTTCATTGATCGTCGTCGCGCCGCAATCCAGCGCACCGCGGAAGATGAACGGGAAACAAAGAACGTTGTTCACCTGGTTCGGGTAGTCCGAACGGCCCGTCCCCATAATGACGTCCGGGCGCGCCTTATGCGCTTCCTCCGGCGTGATCTCCGGCGTCGGGTTGGCGAGCGCCATAATAATCGGCTTGTCGGCCATCGATTTGACCATCTCGCCGTCCAGCGTGCCCGGTGCGGACAGACCAAGGAATACGTCCGCGCCCTTGAGCGCTTCCGTCAAGTTCCGAGTCTCTGTCTCGACCGCGAAATACTCTTTGTACTTATCCATCTTCTCGGTACGGCCCTTGTAGATCGTACCCGTCCGGTCGGTGACGATGATGTTCTCTTTCGGCATGCCGAGCGCGATGAGCTGATGCAGGCAGGCTTGCGCCGCCGCACCCGCGCCCGACGTGACCAACCGAACCTGGTCGATCTTTTTAACCACCACACGCAGGGCGTTGTAGATCGCGGTCGCAACAACGATCGCCGTGCCGTGCTGATCGTCATGAAAGACCGGGATCTTCATGCGCTCGCGCAGCTGCTTCTCGATCTCGAAGCAGGCCGGCGCGCCGATATCTTCAAGGTTGATGCCGCCAAAGGTCGGCTCAAGCCGGGCGACGCATTCGACGAACTTCTCGACATCGGTTTCGTCGACTTCGATATCGAAGACATCGACATCGGCAAAATTCTTGAACAGAACTGCCTTGCCTTCCATGACCGGCTTCGACGCCAATGCGCCAATATTGCCAAGCCCGAGGACCGCCGTTCCGTTCGAAATAACGCCCACCAGATTACCGCGTGCCGTCACGCTTGCCGCCTCGACCGGATCGTCGGCAATAGCGACGCAAGCTGCTGCGACACCAGGCGAATAGGCCAGCGACAGATCGCGCTGATTGGCCATCGGCTTGGTCGCCACAATCGCCAATTTCCCCGGCGGGTCCATGCGGTGATAGACGAGTGCTTCCTTATCGATTTCGTTGCTCATGACCACTTCCCCCTCTTCTTTCAGCCTATCACCGCCAGGTGAACGCTATATGAATCCTTAAGCCACTCACGGACTCAAAAAGGCCCGCCGATATCAGCAGGCCTTTCTGGAATTGGTGCGGTCGAGAAGACTCGAACTTCCACGGGGTTTCCCCCACAGCGACCTCAACGCTGCGCGTCTACCAATTCCGCCACGACCGCATGACTTTCGTCCGAAACTGGATTTATTATAGACTTACGTCTTACTTGGACGCACGGGAAATACCAAATCACCCTTACCGTGGCAAGCATGGTCCGCAATTGATGACCATTAAGCGAGTCTTCTTATGACCGACACGCCTGAATGGCGAATCAGCGACACGCCTATACCCTATCCGGAGGCGCTTTCGACTATGGAAAAGCGAGTCGCATGCATTCGCGATGGCAGCGCTGGCGAGATGGTCTGGCTTCTCGAACACCCCTCGCTCTATACGGCGGGCACCAGCGCCAAGGAGGCCGATCTGCTGGACCCAACCCGCTTTCCGGTCTACCGCGCCGGGCGTGGCGGGCAATACACCTATCACGGTCCTGGCCAGCGCATCGCCTATACCATGCTCGACCTGCGGCAACGCGGCCCCGATGTGCGCTGTTTCGTGCACAATCTAGAAGAATGGATTATCCGGGCGCTGGCGTCGTTCAACGTCAAGGGCGAGCGCCGGGAGGGCCGGGTTGGCATCTGGGTCGACCGCGGCGGCGGGCGCGAGGACAAGGTCGCGGCCGTCGGCGTCCGGATCCGCCGCTGGGTCACCTTCCACGGCATATCGATCAATGTCGAACCGGCGCTGGAGCATTTCACCGGCATCGTTCCGTGCGGCATCGACGCACAGAATCTCGGCGTCACCTCGCTGGTCGACCTTGGCCTGCCAGTCACCATGACGGATCTGGACGTGGCCTTGCGCGACAGCTTCGATGGAGTCTTCGGCGGCGTCCGCTAGAGCAGATCGGGATTGATCGGAATCGCCTGCGGCGATCCGATAATCGCGTGAATCTGCTCTCCACTATTAAGATAGAGCGGATTCACAGAACCGACCGAACCCAAGTAATTGGGTTCGATCAATCCTGATCCGCTCTAGCGGCGGAATAAAAAATCCTTCAGATGCCCACGCGACTGCCAGCCTGCACGCTGGAGTTCAGGATCGCGATGCGCTGCCGCGGGATAGCCAATGCACAGATAGGCGATCAACCGCCAGTCCTCCGGCGTATCCAATGTCTTGCATACCGCCGCCGGATCGATAATCGACACCCAACCGACGCCAATTCCTGCAGCCCGTGCGGCGAGCCACAGCGTATTGACTGCCGCAACCGCGGAATACTCCAGCACCTCCGGCATCGTCTGGCGACCCAGCCCGTGGCCACGCTCGGTCTCCTTGTCGGCGAAAACCGCGAGGTGGACCGGCGCATCATCCAGTCCAGAGAGCTTCAGCTTCGCATAGGCCGCCGCCCGCTCTCCCTCATAGTCGCTTAGGGCGGCTTCGTTCGCCTTCAGAAAGTTATCGCGGACCGCACGCCGCCGCGCCACGTCTTCGACCAGAACAAATCGCCAGGGCTGGCTGTTGCCAACGGACGGCGACAGGCAGGCCTGAGAGACCAATCCTTCAATCAGGTCGGGTTCAACCGGATCGGTTCGAAAGTGCCGCACGTCGCGGCGCCATACGAACAGGGATTCCAACTGCTCACGGAATGCAGCATCAAATTTGGGCGGCGCTTGTGGAGGCTCCGTCATGGCGCGGTCGGCAGTGATTGGAAACCGGGGCTTTCCGGCGGTTCGGCGATGAATTCCTGAACTGTGGTTACATAGGCGACCGGTGGTCCTTCGTGGCACCGGGAAACGATCTGCCGGACGGACTCCTCATCGCCATCGAACAAGGCCTCGACCGACCCATCACGCCGGTTGCGCACCCAGCCATCGACACTTAGCTGCCCCGCCGCTCGCACGACCCAGTAGCGAAACCCGGCGCCTTGCACGCGGCCCTCGATCCGGACCCGGACGGCCATGGCGCAGTCTCCCGTCAAATGAACTCGAGTATCGGCTGATCAACCATCAGGCTGTCTCCTTCACCGGCAAGCAGTTCCTTCACGGTACCATCCTGCTCGGCGCGCAGCACATTCTCCATTTTCATCGCCTCGACGATGGCGAGCTCCTCGCCTGCCTTAACCGCATCGCCCTCCGCCACGGAAAGCCGGATCAAAAGCCCTGGCATCGGCGACAGCAGGAAGCGCGACATATCCGGCGGTTCCTTGATCGGCATCAACCGGTTCAGCGCCGCGACACGTTCACTGACGATCAGGATATCCATCTGCCCGCCAGCATGACTCAGCCGGAACCGCGTACCGTGCCGCTCGACTTGAATGCAAACAGGTACGTCATTCACGGCACCGCGGAACAATGGATCGCCGGGCCGCCACGCGCCGCGTACCACGAATTGTTGTCCGTCCACGCCAACGGCATAGGCGCCGTCGTCGCCGGAGATCTCAAGCGCATATTCGGTGATGTCCCGCTCACCGGCGATGGCGACTCGCTTTTCCAGGGCCGGCGCATGCCCGTTAACGCGTCCGCGCCGGTGCTGGTGACGGGCGTCGATTGCGGCGGCAACAGCAACTATCAGGCGCGGGTCGCCATGCACTAGATCGTCGGTGCTGAAACCGTCGGCGTACTCGTCGTCGATGAACGCGGTGGAAATATTGCCGGACGCGAAGCGGGGATGGGCCAGCACGGCGGCGAGGAAGGGGATGTTATGCGACACGCCGCGGATGTAATAAGCATCCAGCGCATCCCGCATCTGCGCAATTGCATCGTCCCGTGTCGCGCCTGAGGTAATCAGCTTGGCGATCATCGGATCGTAGAATATCGAAATTTCACCGCCTTCGGTGACGCCCGTATCAACGCGTACCCGGTCGTTTTCCGCCGGTGCGCGGTATCGAACCAAACGCCCCGTTGACGGCAGAAAGTTGCGAAACGGATCCTCCGCGTAGATCCGGGTTTCCATCGCCCAGCCCTCCAGGCCAACGTCGTCCTGCGTGATCGACAAGGTTTCCCCCGCAGCCACGCGGATCATCTGTTCGACAAGGTCGACCCCGGTGACGAGTTCGGTAACCGGATGCTCGACCTGCAGCCGGGTATTCATTTCCAGGAAGTAGAAATTGCGGTCGCCATCGACGATAAATTCAACCGTTCCCGCAGATTTGTAGTCGACCGCCTGTGCCAGTGCCACGGCCTGCGCGCCCATCGCCGCGCGTGTTTCAGGGTCAATAAAGGGCGATGGCGCTTCCTCGATTACCTTCTGATGACGGCGCTGAATCGAGCACTCGCGCTCGCCGAGATAGATCGTGTTGCCGTGGCTATCGGCGAGAATTTGAATTTCGATGTGGCGTGGATTCTCGACAAATTTCTCGATAAAGATCCGGTCGTCGCCGAAGCTCGACCGTGCCTCGCTGGATGCCAGCCGGAAGCTCTCCCGCACGCCATCATCGTCGCGCGCAATCCGCATTCCCTTACCGCCGCCGCCGGCCGAAGCCTTGAGCATTACCGGGTAACCAATTTCCTTCGAAACCGTCACCGCTTCATCTGCGTCGGCAATAACGCCGGGACGACCTGGCACGGTTGCTACGCCGGCTTCCTCGGCCAGGCGTTTCGACTCAATCTTATCGCCCATCGCCGCAATTGCGCGTGGCCCCGGCCCGATAAAGGCAACACCGGCAGCGTCGAGCGCTTCAGCGAACGCCGCATTCTCCGACAGGAATCCGTACCCGGGGTGCACGGCGTCCGCGCCGGTATCCCCTATCGCCTGCATTATATTGTCGATGACCAGATAGCTTTCTGACGACGGCGCCGGTCCGATCGCAACCGCTTCATCCGCCATCTCGACATGCAGCGCGTCGGCGTCAGCCTCGGAATAAACCGCGACGGTCGCGATCCCCATCCGCTTTGCACTACGGATCACACGGCAGGCAATTTCGCCTCTGTTGGCGATCAGAATTTTCGAAAACAACTGTCCAGGCGCCTTTCTATTACTCGTGGCCCAAACAGACCGGGCACCCCCCGCAATGTCAAGTGATCCGGCGCATTCTCGAAGAATTGTGCAAACGGTAATTCAGTTCTGCTGCGGCGTCCAATTATCGGCGCGGCGCTTGGTATTAGCCAACACATCCTTGCCAACCTTGGCGACCAACGCGTCATGATTGACCTTTGCCGTCCAGTGCCCTTGCCGGGCTGCCAGCGTCAGCCAGAACAATGCTTCCGCGTCATTTCGTTCGACCCCATCGCCGCGCGCATAGCGCATGCCGATATGGTTCTGCGCCTTTGCGTAACCTTGTTTGGCAGCGCTCAGAAACCATGCGGCCGCAGCCTTCATGTCAGCCGTTCCCGCGACCCCGTCGCGTTCGATCTTGCCCATGTTGTACTGCGCGCGATCCAGCCCCTGTTTCGCCGCTTTTTCGATCCAAGACCGGGCCTTGACTTTATCCGCCTCGACGCCGCGGCCATGGAGGTAGATTTTCCCGAGGACATATTGCGAGCGGCCGAGACCGAGCTTTGCCGCCTTGGCCAAGAACGACAGCCCCTCCGCATGATCGTCTTTCGCTTCGGTGCCGAACAAATAGCTGGTTGCCAGATTGTGTAGTGCTTCCGGGAGGTCCTGTGCAGCCGCCTTGCGCCACCACAAGCGGGCGGTATCCCGATCAACAGGAACCCCGCGCCCCTCGTCGTATATGATCCCAAGGTTATATTGCGCGCGCGCCTCGCCGGCTTCCGCCAGCAGGTTCCAAATCTCGCGCGCCGTAACGAAATCACCCTGCTGATAGGCGGCATAACCATCCTCGAACGGCCCCGCCAGCGCCTTACCGATAGTCTGCGGCAACGCGAGCAGCAACCCCAGGAATACGACAATTCCCGTTGTGGTTCGACAGCTCATGCTTCCCTCCCCATCCGCCTGTGCTGCTTTTTATCAACCCGCCTTCGCTGGAAACTTGGTAAGCCGGGTCTGCAGCGCTTCGATCAGCCCTTCGGGCCCATGTTGCCGAAGAACCGCGTTATATTCCGCGCGTTGCGTCGACAGCATGCTGACGCCCTCCACCACAACGTCGATCACCTTGTACTGGTCTTGAAAGCGCCGTACCCGCCAATCGCAACGCAACGGCCCACTGTCCGGCTGAACGATCCGGGTGCGGACGTAAACATCATTCTGCCCCGCCTTCGCCGTGCGGTCGATTTCGAACTTTTGTCCAGAATAGCCACCGAGGCGCGCCGAATAGGACTTCAATACCCAGGCCGCGAAAAGTGCCTGGTACTCGGCCTGCTGATCGGGCGTCATCGCCTTCCAGTGCCGACCCACGACGAACCGCCCGATCAAGGTCATGGCGAACCCATCTTGCAACAGATTTTGGAAGCGGCGCTCGCGCTCTTCCAAAGCCACGCCTTTATCGCTCAGAACCGAAATAGCTTGATCGGCCAACGCTTGAATGAACTTGGCTTCATCCGCCGCAGCAGAACGCAGCGGCATAACCCCAATAAGGGCAATGAAGATAATCAGTCGATATGCTTTCACACGCATCGCCTGCTCCCACCCTGGCAACGGCACTCAGACACCGCTGCAGTGTCGATTATCTCTGGATATGGAATGAACGGCAACCGCCCTTCGGATGTTCGCCTCAACATTTAGCAATCAAAGATTGCTTTTGTATGAATCTGCGATTCTGGCCGTGCCCTATAGGTTGTAATCCTCTTGAATAGGGTCGACGTGATTGCCACATCTTACAGTAGGCGGACTGCTCATAGCCGAGTTGCCGCCGCCCCGAAAATAATGTGTTAACGGAGCAACTTAGCCATGGCTGAACAGATATCCGACGGCACCGCTTCGGATGCGAAAACATCGCATTATAAAGACCGAAAGACCTGGATTCGTGGCCTTTTTATGCTGTTATTCGTCGCAATCTATAATGTCGCCGCCGTCCTGATCGGCGCGGTCGCGGTACTGCAATTCGCATGGAAACTCGTCACCGGGGAACCGAATCCACGGCTGACATCGTTCGGCGAGGATCTGAGCCGGTATTTCTACCAGATCCTGCGGTTCCAGACGTTTAATACGGAAACCAAGCCGTTCCCCTTCGAGGAATGGCCCTCGCATCCCCCGGCAACCGAGAGCGGTTGAGCCTCCGCGCGCGGTCTCAGGCCGCGTGTGACGCCTCCAGCACGACCTCGCGGACGGTTTCGGCAGCCTTGGCTACCTGATCGCGAGTTACGTCCAGATGCGTAACCACCCGCATTCTGTACTGGTCGTTCTCGCCGATTCGCACGCCGCGTTGGAGCAGCTTCTGGTGTAGTTCCGCGGCCGTCAGGCCCGTCTGGGAAACATCGAAGAACACCATGTTGGTTTCGATCCGATCCGGCTCGACACGGATACCCGGCAGGTTCGCGATAGCTTCGGCAAAGTACTGCGCGTTTTCATGATCTTCGGCCATGCGCTCGACATGGTTCTCCAGCGCGTGGACGCCGGCGGCCGCGATCGAGCCCGATTGCCGCATGGCACCGCCCATCCGCTGCTTCCACTGCCAGGCCTGATCGATGAAATCAGCACTCCCAGCCAGAACGGCGCCGACAGGACAGCCCAGCCCTTTCGACAGATCGACCCAAAGGGAATCGAACGGCTCGGCAAAGTCGCGCGCCGAGACGCCAGACGCCACAACGGCGTTGAGCAATCGCGCGCCGTCCATATGAAGAATGAGGTCATTCTCCTTCGCGACCGCGCCAACACCGCGTATCGTCTCCAACGGCCAAATCGACCCGCCCCCCGAATTGGCTGTCTGCTCGATTTCTATCATCCGCGTTCGCGGCGCGTGCCGTCGGGCGCGGCGAATGGCACCCTCAGCCTGCTCGACTGTGAATATTCCGCGCTCACCGTCGATCGAGCGCAGCATCACGCCGGCGAACACGGCCGGGCCGCCACCCTCGGAATTGATAATATGCGCGGTCTTGTCGGCTATGATTTCGTCTCCGGGCTGGCAGTGAACCATGATCGCAATCTGGTTGCACATCGTCCCCGACGGCATGAAGACCGCCGCCTCCTTGCCCAGCATATCTGCAACCATTTCGCAAAGCCGGTTGGTCGTCGGATCCTCACCGCGCTGCTCATCGCCGACCGGCGCACTTGCCATCGCCTCTCGCATCGCCGGGGTCGGACGTGTCTGGGTATCGCTATAAAGGTCGATATCGATATTCGGCATCACCAAATCCTCGTCTCGAGAAATCGTTCTCGCAGGTTACGATTTATCCAACAATACGTCGAAAAGGCCCATGACGTAAGCCACATGTAGCGCCAAAATGGCCCCCCATCCGACAAGCGGGAAAGGGAACCAAAGGGTCTCCGGCGAAAATGCGACGTTAAGCGCGACCGCAGCGCTGGTAACGACGAAATAAGCGCCCAGATGCCATGCGAAGCCGCGCAGCCGTGATTTTGACCGGTTCGTGTCCGACATCGCCGTTCGTGTCATAGAGGAATGTTGTCGTGCTTCTTCCAGGGATTTTCAAGCTGCTTGTTGCGTAGCATACGCAGGGCTCGGCACAGCCGCCGCCGCGTATTGCGTGGCAGGATGACATCGTCGATGAAACCGAGTGAACCGGCAACGAACGGATTGGCGAATTTCGACTGATACTCCTCCGTCCGCTGCGCGATCTTGTCGGGATCGCCGATATCGCCACGGAAAATGATCTCGACCGCGCCCTTCGATCCCATGACCGCGATTTCCGCGCTCGGCCATGCATAATTGACGTCGCCGCGCAGATGCTTGGAGCTCATCACGTCGTATGCGCCACCATAAGCCTTGCGGGTAATCAGGGTAACCTTGGGCACCGTCGCTTCCGCAAACGCAAACAGGAGCTTCGCGCCATGCTTGATGATGCCACCGAATTCCTGACTAGTTCCGGGCAGAAAACCCGGCACGTCGACGAAAGTCAGGATCGGAATATTGAAGCAATCACAGAAGCGCACGAACCGTGCGGCCTTGCGCGACGACGCAATATCCAGACAGCCGGCCAGCACCATCGGCTGGTTTGCCACGATACCCACCGTCGAGCCTTCCATACGGGCCAATCCGATGACGATGTTGCCGGCATAGTCGGGCTGCAATTCGAAGAAATCACCCTCGTCGACGACCTTTTCGATCAGCTCCTTTATGTCATAAGGCTTATTCGGATTCGCCGGAACCAGCGTATCGAGCGACATCTCGACGCGATCCACCGGGTCCTCGGTCGGCAGCACCGGAGGCTTCTCCTTGTTGGATGCCGGCAGCAGATCGACGAAACGGCGCAACTGCAGCAATGCATCGACGTCATTCTCGAACGCCAAGTCCGCGACGCCCGACCGCGAGGTGTGAGTCGCGGCGCCTCCGAGTTCTTCCTGACTGACCTCTTCGTGAGTGACCGTTTTCACGACATCGGGACCGGTGACGAACATGTAGGAACTGTCCTTCACCATGAAGATGAAGTCGGTCATCGCGGGCGAATATACCGCACCGCCAGCACAGGGCCCCATGATCAACGAAATCTGCGGCACCACACCGGATGCGAGCACATTGCGCTGGAAAACATCCGCATATCCCGCGAGCGATGCGACGCCTTCCTGGATGCGTGCGCCGCCGGAATCGTTGAGGCCAATCACCGGCGCACCGACCTTCATCGCCTGATCCATGACCTTGCAGATCTTGCGGGCATGCGCGGCGGACAGCGAGCCACCAAAAACCGTGAAATCCTGGCTGAACACGAACACGAGACGGCCATTGACCGTGCCGTGGCCTGTCACCACGCCATCGCCCGGTATCTTCTGGTCTGCCATGCCAAAATCATTGATGTCATGCTCGACAAACATGTCCCATTCTTCGAACGAGCCTTCGTCGAGAAAGGTGTCGATCCGCTCGCGCGCCGTGAGCTTCCCCTTAGCATGCTGGCTATCGATCCGGCGCTGGCCGCCGCCAAGCCGGGCAGCTTCACGTTTGACTTCGAGTTGACGGATTATGTCGGACATGGGTGACCTCTGAATTTGCCCCAAAATCGCATCCGCGGCCGCTTACGGCAAGGAAATGACGCCGTCAGGACGATGTTGCGGCGAGGAAGCGGGCGGCTGCAGCGATCTCCGTGCCGATGGAGTCCCACCGGGCGACAGATTCCGGGTCTTCGCCCCATTTTTCGGCTTGGAAGGTTTCGTCGATCAGACTCGCGGCCGCCGCTTCCTCTGGGCCGATTCGGCCCTCCACCACCGCCAGCGCGATAACAAGCGACCCGGAGGCGGCTGTAATGCTGTGCAGTGCCGACAGGACAAACACGTCACGCATTGCAACCTGCGCCCTCAAAAGCGCGGTCGCTTCGGCATTCTGGGTCAACGGCATGACACCCTGGGTAACATTGAGCACCGCGCCGTAATGCTCTGCAATCCAATCCAGCAGCGGTTGCCACGTGAAGGACTGCCGCTCGACGAGGTCTGCCGGTGCTGCTGCCCGATAGCATAAAAGGTCGGTTTCGGCGTAGGCCGCGATTTCACTTACGACGCCGTCCCGGCGGGGTCTGATACGGTCGATCGCCGAATTGGCAAAGCGGGTCATCGGCATGCTCTCGGGCACAATATCATCGCCCTGGGCATTCCATTCCGCCGCGATAGCATTGGCCAGCTCGACTGCAGGCAGTTCGAGCGGCGAACGCCCCGGTGACAGAACAGGCCGGCCGTCCAGCACCACCGAATACCGCCCTTCTTCCGCGACCACTGACGCTTCGCGATAAAACCGTTTCATCAGAACCTTAGTTGCCGAACAGCTTCTTCAGACCACTGCCGACACCCTTCTCGATGGACTTCAACGGGTTGGTCGATTCCGGCTTCTCAGCGGCGGGCTGCTGCGCCGCCGGTTTCCCTTTTGCCCCTTTGACGCAGGGGTTTTCTTCCCCAGTCCCGGTTTCGGCCAACCCAAGGATGAGGGCCGGCGGAAAGACGATACCGCCTACCAAACCGCCCACTTTACGCGCCGCCGCGAGCTTGTTCACACCTATATCGGGTTCCGCCAGGGTGCCCCCGATCGTGACGGGTACCGCAGTGTTGACGGTTGCCGATTTGGGCTGCGGGTCAACTTCCATATCGAGTGCCTCTGTCGCAAGATTGATGGTTCCCTTGCCAGCGATCGTGGCGTAGTCCGTGTCAAACAGCAGCGCCTTGCTGGTCGCCAGGCCGTTCTTGATATCGAACTGGCTGACCACGCAATTGATCACCGTATACTCGCTCTGCTTGCCAACGACGAGCTGGGTCAAGATTTTTGCCGGCCCGCCGATGAAGGTATCGAGCGCGGTGCTTTTCATGCGTCCCGCCCCCATGGCCATTTGAGTCTGGCCGTTGAGGCCAGCCATCAATGCCCGGACCGATTTTCCCTGACCCTTGAGATCGATGTTGACGTTGAGTCGCCCTTCGAGGAGATCGGTGATCGCCATATCGCCAAGGAACTTGCCAGCATCAAATTTGGAGATTTTCACATTGGTATCGAGGGTCGGCGTAGATTGCGCGCCGTTCAACCGCAAGCTCCCGTCAAGGGCACCATCGGCAACAGTAGCCTTCAGCGGCGAGACATTGAGATCTCCCCCTTTCAGAGTTAACCCAACAACCATATTCTTGGCCTCGACGGCGGCAATCAGGGTCTCGATCTCCACGGTGACTTTGGCGTTCGCCGCCTTCAGCCCATCCAGCGGCAGCGGATCGTCCGGGAACACGCGGCCGTCGCCCTTCGCAGGAGCCGCTTCCGTCGATTGCGGCTTCTCGGTATCCTTCTCCGCCTCGCCCGCCTTCACAAAATCGGCGACGTCGATCCGACTCGATTTGAACGTACCGTCAATCGCCGGAACCTTGCTACCCAGATTGGCGGACAGCTTGCCTGAAAGGTCACTGCCGCCGATCTTGGCGGCCAGACCGGAGAGCGTCACCGTCTTGGCGATATCGCCGCCAAGCTTACCCTTCACGCTGTATGGTCCAAGCGGCGGCACAGGCGCGCCGGCGAGCGGCGACAACGTTGCCAGACTCTCGCCTTCAACCGAAAATGCAAGGTCGAGGCCACGGGCCGCCGCGACATCCGCAATCGCGCCCTTCAGACCGATCTTCGCACCACCAGCTTCCAGCGTGAGTGCAATTGGCCATGGTTTGTCGGCGGACATCATCTCCGACGGAGCACCGAGCGATCCCGACACTTTGATCGGATTGTCGTTGTACGAACCGGCAAAGATAAGATCGAGCGGAGCGTCGATCCCATCGCCCTTCAAGGACAGCTCATCGACGACGAGTGCGATCGTCTGCTTCGACACCGCGTCCGTATAGGTTATGCGCGCCTTTTCAATCGACACATCCCGCACGACCGGCAATGACGACGCTTCCGAGGGCGATGTTTCCGAGGATGACGTTTCCGCCGGCTTTGCGTCCGGCTTCGCCTCGAACACATAGTTCGCCTGCCCCTTGGCATTTTTTTCGAGCAGGATATCGGCGCCGATCAGAATGATTTTCTGAATGTCGATAGTACCCGAAAGTAACGGGATCAATGAAACCTGTGCCTCGAACCGATCGACCGTCGCCATCGCCGGGCGCGATCCCCATTTGGCATTGGAAAAGCTGACCCCGCTTACCGCGAGCGCTGGGTTGAGAGAAATCGCGAGTTTGATGTCCCCATCGATAGTCAGATCCCGGCCGGTCGCCTGTTTCACCTGTGCCTGGATCTCCGGCTTGTAGTCGTTGAAGTCGAGGACCATCAACACGACAACCGCCGCGATGACGATTGCAACGACGAGTCCGGCAAAATACTTCAAGAACGTCCCGATCTTCATGGCGTTATTCCCCATAAACCAGCGATGACTGCTGGTAAATCTGTGAAGGTTTCAGCGATTTGCGACGCACCCACAGCGGTCAGCTCCTCCGGCGCGTGATAACCCCACGCAACACCGATCGACTGTGCTCGCGCACGGACCGCCATGGTGATGTCAAATGTCGTATCGCCGATCATGATGGTCGATTCCGGTGAAGCGCCGGTCTCGGCCATGGCATCGTTAAGAATATCCGGGTTCGGCTTTCCCGGGCCGTCATCGGAGGTTTTCAAGGTTACGAAGTGATCCCGCAACCCATGCCGCTCCAGCGTTGCGACGAGACCCCGGCGGGATTTTCCCGTCGCGACGCCAAGTTGAAACTGCTGTCCAAGCAGAGACTGCAAAACATCGTATACGCCGGGATAAAGCGGCTCCTCATGATCCGGCGCGTTGCGCAACGCGAACGACACCTCTTTATAGGAGGCCGCAACATCTTCTAGATGGTCTTCCGCACCATCGGGAAGCAGTCGCGTAATTGCTTCGCCGAGATGTAGACCGACCGTGCGTCGCGTTGCCACCGCATCGGGCGCGTCCAGCGCGTGAGCCCGAAACGCCGCGTTCATCGCCTCAACGATGACATGCTGGCTATCCACCAGCGTGCCATCGCAATCAAAAACAATCAGATGGGTCGGCGATGCCTGCACCATTACGTCAGTCTACCTCTTCAAACGGATCGCCATCCTCCTTCGCAGCAAAGCCCATAAGCGACCAGGTTTTGCGCATGTGCGATGGCAATTCAGCAACTGCCCGCAAAGTGCCGCGACCAGACGGATGCGGCAAGGAAATTTCGCGCGCGTGCAAGTGGAGTTGCCGAGGCACATCTTCGCTTTGCAAAAAAGCCGCCGCACCGCCGTACTTGCCATCGCCCAGTATCGGCGTCTGCATCTCGGCCGCATGAACGCGAATTTGGTGCGTCCGCCCAGTCTGCGGCCAGAAGGCGAGCCAGGCGAGACGATTTCCGGAACGCTCAAGAACTGCATACAGCGTGACGGCACGCTTGCCGCCATCGGGATCGGCGGCCATACGTTCGCCGCCCGGGCCGGCCACCTTGGCCAGCGCCAGGTCAATCTTGCCACGGGAAAGACGCGGTACGCCGGCCGTTACCGCCCAATAGATTTTGCGTGCGCTTCTGCCGTTAAAGCTTCGTCCGAGATGCGCCGCCGCCTTGCGGTTCCGCGCCAGCACCACGCATCCGCTTGTGTCCTTGTCGAGCCTGTGCACGAGACGCGGACGCTCGGGGGCACCGAAGGTCAGAGCATCCAGCATGCCGTCCAGATGGCGAACAACACCGGTGCCGCCTTGCGTCGCAAGACCGGCCGGCTTGTTGATCACCAGCACATCGTCGTCCTGGTGAATAATCAAGCCTCGAATAAAGGCAGCATCTGCGTCACTGACACCAACGCGGGCTTTCTCGGGAGCAGCCCTGTCCGATAGCGGCGGAATACGAACCGACTGTCCCGCTGCCAAGCGCAGCCCCGCCTTCGCGCGGCGACCATCGACCCGGACCTGCCCGGTCCGCAACAGTTTTTGCAGCCGGCCATAACCGAGTGACGGGAAATGTTGTTTAAACCAGTGATCGAGCCGGATCGCGTCCTCTGCTTCATCGACCGTCCGCGTTTCGACACCCGTCATGACAACACCGCGCGCATGATCTGCATCGCGGCAAAAAACGCCAAAACTGCGAAAGCAACGGATGCGCCGATATACAATGCAGCACTGATTATCTGCCCGCGCTCATAAAGCAGAACCACGTCCATCGAGAAGGTCGAGAAGGTCGTAAAGGCGCCGAGCATCCCCACAACGATGAGAGCGCGAACCTCCTGGCTCGGCGACCAGGCCAGCGCGAAGATCTCGACCAGCCCGCCAAGCACGAACGATCCCAGTATGTTGACGATAAGTATTGCCCACGGGAACCCATGCCCAAGCAAGCTGCCGACCTGTGCGGCGACAAAATGGCGTGCGACCGCACCGAACGCCCCTCCCGCCGCAATGAAAGCAATCATTTTCACGATGCTACACGGCTCAAACCGTCAACGCTTCGAGCTGCACGAGCCCGTCATGCGTTGCAGGGACCTTCGGGTCGTCATAGACCCGCCAGGCAACAGCGTCCGATCGCAGTTCAAAAACAGCCGTCGCCAATGTGTAGCCCGTGTCCGGTCCTGTTTTCGACTTTCGGCAAATCGGCCAAGCATCCGGCTCCTGATCCGATAGAATCGCTAGTGGGTCTTCCACCGCCCGGTCCGTCAGGAGAGCGTCAGCCCGGGACTGCCGATCCTGCGAGGACGGTGAGATGGTCTGGTCGTAATCGGGAAACCGCAGCAGATGATTGGCGTGGGCATAGGGCGCGGATACTACTTCGATATCGCAGCCGTGTGCCGGCGCCTCAACCGACAACACGCGCCTATCACCGGTCTGCATCAAGTTATGATTGAACGCACTGGCCCGGTCGGGCCGTTGCAAAATTGCCAGGGCCTCATCCAGCGATCCGCATCCGATGACGGCACGGGTAACCATGTGGCGCGGAATGCCTTCTTTCATATCGTCCGCAGGAATGTGGTTGATAGTTTGAACCAACCCACGGTCGTTGACGGCGAAGGCATGTCCCGGAAGCAGTCCGGGGTAGCAGAAACTCATAAACCCGATACCGTCGCGGGGTAAGATAGAAGCCAGAAAGCAATGGCCGTCGAATTCGCGTTCGCCATCCTCGTTATGTGCAATCTGGGTGCCGCGCCCCGCGCTATCCGGAATCAATACCGATGTACAGCCTTCCGTACCCGCACCGTCCTCTTTGACCAGCAGATCGCCGCGGCAATTCCACAGAAAGATTTCATCGAATGTCATCCCCGCTCCCTCGGCAAGACCCTCGAGAGTGCGCACATATTGTGGGTAGACAGCGCGCGCCACCGCCTCCAACGCCTTGAGACGCAGAGATCCCTGCCACGATTGGAGTTTCCGGTAGCGCCCCACAGTCTCCAAAAGCGCACGAAGGCCGCCGCCTGTCTGACGGCCCAACGCGATGCCGATATCAAACTCGTCGCCTTCTATGGATATATTCGGCAGCATCAGGCGTCGTCCGCCTCCCCTCTTTCGTTTCGCAACCGCGTCCAATAATCGAGCCGCTTCCGCAGCTCGCGCTCGAATCCGCGCTCGACTGGTTGGTAAAATAGATCCCGCTCCATCGTCTCCGGAAAATAATTCTGACCGGAAAAGGCTTCGGGCGCATCGTGATCGTAGGAATACCCGGCACCGTAGCCGAGATCCTTCATCAAGTTCGTCGGCGCGTTGAGGATGTGCTTCGGCGGCATCAACGAACCGGTTTCTTTCGCACTTCGGCGAGCGGCACCATACGCCCTGTACGCCGCATTCGATTTCGGCGCCGTCGCCAGATAAATAACGGCCTGGGCCAGCGAGAGTTCGCCCTCTGGAGAACCGATCCGCTCGAACGCTTCCCAGGCGGTAAGGGCCTGCACGGCTGCCTGCGGTTCCGCCAATCCGATATCTTCGTAAGCAAAGCGAAGCAGCCGCCGCGCGATATATCGCGGATCTTCGCCGCCGTCTAGCATGCGGGCCAGCCAGTACAAAGCCGCGTCGCAATCCGAGCCGCGCAACGACTTGTGCAGCGCACTGATCAGATTGTAATGGCCCTCCTGACTTTTGTCGTAGAGCGGCGCCCGGCGCTGAACCGTCCTTGCCAAGGCCGTCACGTCCAGCGGCCCATCCGTTTCGAGCGCGAACAGTTCCTCAGCGAGGTTCAACAAGAACCGGCCATCGCCATCGGCCATCGCTTTCAACGCAACCCGCGCATCGTTGTCGAGCGGCATTGTCTGGCCCATAACCGTCTCCGCCCGCGCCAACAATGTCTCCAAGGCTACACTGTCCAGCCGGTTTAAGACGAAGACTTGTGCTCGCGACAACAGGGCTGCGTTCAGCTCGAAGCTGGGGTTTTCCGTCGTCGCACCAACCAGAATGACCGTCCCGTCTTCGACATAGGGTAGGAACCCGTCCTGCTGCGCTCGGTTGAAGCGATGTACTTCATCGATGAACAAAAGCGTACCACGCCCCGCAGCGCGATTGCCTTTGGCCCGTTCGAATACCTTGCGAAGATCCGCGACACCGGAGAAAACCGCCGACAGCGGCTCGAACTCGAGCGCGGTATTTTCCGCCAGCAAGCGCGCAATCGTCGTTTTGCCAGTCCCTGGCGGCCCCCAAAAAATCATTGAGGCCAGCCGCTGTCCTTCGATCATGCGGTGAACCGCACCCTCCGGCCCCAGCAAATGGTCCTGCCCCACGACTTCATCGAGGGTCGCCGGTCGCAGCCTGTCGGCAAGCGGCCGCGGCGCCTCGTTCTCGAACAAGCCGGGCGCCGCGTCGGCAGTCATCCCGACACCTCAAACTCTATCGCGCGATCGCCCCGCAAAATTTCGACTCGCCAGTTCGGCTGCGGCGCCGCCGTCATTCGATTCAGATCGTTGACCCGTTCAATCGATTGTCCATTGACGGCGCGGATAATGTCATGCGGCTTAAACCCCAACCGTGCCGCTGTTGAGCGCCGATTGATCTGCACGACGATGACGCCGTCAACAGCGGCGCCCACCCCAATCTCCTCACTCAGCGCCGGCGATAGATTACCGACCGTCACGCCCGCAAACGGGTTCCGACCCTTGATTAACGTCAAGTTGCGCGGCGGGTCCTTCGGTGGCGCCACAAGATCGAACTGAAGCGCACGCAACTCCCCACGCCGAACGACCTTGAGATCGACCGAATCGCCAATGGGCCGGGTCGCAATCCGGAACCGCAACGCTTGCACGTCGTCCACATCGTTGCGGCCAACCGCCACGACGACATCGCCGGGTCGCAATCCAGCCTTCTTGCCCGGTCCTTTGTGACTTACATTTTCAATCAGAACGCCGACAGGCCGCACCAGCCCCAACGCATTCGCGATTTCCGACGTCACCGGTTTTCCCGTGAAGCTAAGCCAGGGACGGACCAGCGGCTTACCGCTTATCGCGCTGTCCACAATCCGACGCACCATATTGCTGGGGACGGCAAAGCCGATACCCAGGGATCCGCCATCCCGCGAATAGATCGCCGTGTTGACCCCAACCAGCTTGCCGTTCATGCCAAGCAAAGCCCCACCGGAATTGCCCGGATTGATCGCCGCGTCGGTCTGAATGAAGGATCGGAAGTCGCTGATGCCTACCGACGTCCGGGCCAACGCCGACACGATTCCACTGGTAACGGTCTGCCCAACACCGAATGGATTGCCGATTGCAAGCACTAGGTCGCCGACTTCAAGCCCATCGGAATCATCCAGCTTGAGAGCTGGCAAGGCCTCGCCGCTCGTATCGACCTTCAGGACCGCGATATCGGTTCGTTTATCGGCGACGACAAGAGTTGCCGGAAATTCCCGCCGATCGGAAAGCACGACAGTAATTTCCTGAGCTTTGTCGATCACATGATTGTTCGTAACAATCAGCCCCTCACTGCGGACGATGACACCAGAACCCAGCGAATTCTCAATGCGCTCACGCGAGAATCCCTGAAACGGGAAATCGCCGAAAAGCCTGTTGAAGATCGGGTCGTCGAATAACGACGCGCGGCCTTGCCGTCGAACGCGCCGTTTGGCGTAGATGTTGACCACAGCCGGCGCTGCCATTTTCACCAGCGGCGCATAACTCAACGTAATCTGTTCACGGCTTTTCGGAATCGACTGTGCCGCCGCGGAAAACGCTCCTAAAGCGATCAACCCTATCGTCGCAATCAGTATTGCGCGGCTTTTACCCATCATCTTGGAAATCATAGCCGGTATGTATGCGCTCGCAAGCCGTTTGCAACGGCTAGCAGCCTGTCCGATACAGACGAAAAGGGCGGCCTTGAAGCCGCCCATACCGCCTTGCCAAAGGGACCCTCGTCCCTATTCTTCTGTTTCGTCGTCCTCATCAAGAACCGGACCGGAGTCGAGACCTTTTACGTCCGGATCGCGATCGACGAGCTCGATGACCGCCATCGGCGCTGAATCGCCATACCGGAACCCAGCCTTGAGAACGCGCGTATAGCCGCCATTGCGTTCCGAATAGCGCTCCGCCAACGTGTCGAACAGCTTGGCCGTTGTCGCATCGTCCCGAAGCATCGAATGGGCCCGGCGCCTCGTGTGCAGCGTGTTACGCTTCCCCAAGGTGATCAGACGATCGACGATTGGACCCAATTCCTTCGCCTTCGGCAAGGTCGTCGTAATCTGCTCATGCTTCAGCAGTGCGACAGCCATGTTCGAGAACATTGCCTTTCGATGCGAACTTGTCCTGTTTAGCTTACGTCCACTCATGCGATGACGCATGACTTTAACTCCTGTCGTTTCTATGCCGCCGACTTTTCCCGCGAGGGCGCGGCAGCGTTAAAAGGGCTCCTCGAGCCGCTTGACCAAGTCTTCGATATTCTCGGGCGGCCAGGTGGTGATTTCCATTCCAAGATGCAGCCCCATCTGCGTAAGAACTTCCTTGATTTCATTCAAGGATTTACGCCCGAAGTTCGGCGTGCGAAGCATCTCCGCCTCGGTTTTTTGAACCAAGTCGCCGATATAGACGATGTTGTCGTTCTTGAGACAATTCGCCGAGCGCACCGACAGTTCCAGTTCGTCCACTTTGCGCAACAGATTCCGGTTGAACGGGAGGTCCGTGGGGGCTTCTTCGGCGACGCGCGATTCCGGCTCCTCAAAGTTGATGAAGAGTTGCAGCTGATCCTGCAGAATACGTGCCGCGTAGGCCACCGCATCGTCCGGCGTCAACGCACCATTGGTTTCGATCTGCATCGCCAAACTGTCATAGTCGGTGACCTGACCAACGCGCGTATTCTCGACCTTGTAGGACACGCGGCGGATAGGGCTGAAAACGGAATCGATCGGAATAAGCCCGATCGGCGCGTCTTCGGGGCGGTTCTGCGTTGCCGGAACGTAACCCGTGCCGGTTTCAACCGTCATCTCCATCGCGATCTTCGCGCCTTCGTCCAGGGTGCAGATCACCAGATCCGGATTCATGATTTCAACATCATGGCCGGTTTCGATCTTAGCCGCCGTAACTTCACCCGGCCCTTCGGCGTCGAGACGAATTTTCTTCGGCCCTTCCCCGTGCATGCGCAAAGCCAATACCTTGATATTCAACACGATATCGGTCACGTCCTCGCGAACACCAGGGATCGACGAAAATTCGTGCAGCACGCCGTCGATTTGAACCGACGTCACCGCGGAGCCGTGCAGTGAGGACAGCAACACGCGTCGCAGCGCGTTGCCCAATGTCAGCCCGAACCCACGTTCCAGGGGTTCCGCGACCACCGTCGCGGACCGTCCGACATCGTCGCCCGGCTCGACATTCAACTTGTTCGGCTTGATCAGCGCTTGCCAATTTTTTTGGATCACGGATGCGACCTCTCGTCTCTGTTCACCACACCGCCACTCGCAGACGGCCGATAAACGTAGTTTCAATCATAAATCAACGACGCACCGGCGTTTATCACCCCCGGCACGGCCGCTATTAAACGCGACGGCGTTTCGGCGGACGACACCCATTATGGGGAATCGGCGTCACGTCGCGGATTGCCGTAATTGTAAAACCCGCTGCCGAAAGCGCGCGCAGCGCGGACTCTCGACCGGAACCGGGCCCCTTGACGCAAACCTCCAGGGTTTTCATCCCATGCTCCTGCGCTTTGCGGCCAGCGTCCTCGGCTGCCATCTGCGCAGCATAAGGTGTCGACTTGCGGCTTCCCTTAAAGCCCTGGCTTCCAGCCGAAGACCAGGAAATCGCATTGCCTTGCACGTCAGTTATCGTAACCTTCGTGTTGTTGAACGTCGCATTGACGTGTGCCACGCCCGACGTGATGTTCTTGCGCTCGCTGCGGCGCGTTCTTGTTGCGGCTTTGGCCATAGACCCCAGTCCTCGCTACTTAGTAACTTTTTTCTTACCGGCAATCGCACGGGCCGGCCCTTTGCGCGACCGCGCATTGGTATGGGTCCGCTGCCCCCGGACGGGCAGTCCCTTTCGGTGACGGACGCCTCGATAACAGCCGAGGTCCATCAAGCGTTTGATGTTCATCGCAATTTCGCGACGAAGATCGCCTTCGACCACATGATCCCGGTCGATCGCTTCCCGAATGCTGATAATCTCTTGGTCGGTGAGGTCCTGCACCCGGCTCTCCAGCGAAATATTACATTGCTGGCAGATCTCCACTGCTTTGGTACGACCAATGCCATGGATATAGGTCAACGAAATTGCGACCCGTTTCTGCGTCGGAATGTTCACGCCTGCAATGCGCGCCACGCTCCATACTCCTTCTTTTTGAGGCCCGTCCGGCTCGATATCGGCCCTTAACTTCCCAGCCAACCGCGCGCCATAGGACGGGCGGGCGATTATATTTAAACGGGAAGGGCTGTCAATCAATTCACGGCCGCTAGCACCTCTTTCAGTTGCTCCGTAACATCGTCTAGGTCTTTCGTTCCGTCCACCGACCGCAATATACCCCGGCTCTCGTAGTAGGGGAGTATTGGTGCGGTCTGTTCATGATAAAGCGCCAGGCGGGTCCGAATCTTCTCTTCACTGTCATCCGCGCGCTGTTCGAACTCTGTGCCGCCACAATTGTCGCAAACACCGTCTTCGGCTGGAACCTTAAATGCCTTGTGATAGCCCTCGCCGCAAGTCTTACAGGCGAAGCGTCCATTGATCCGCTCGACGACCACATCGTCCTCGGTTTTGATCTCGACAACGACATCGACCTTCTTGCCGCGTTTCTCCAGCAAGCGATCCAACGCCTCGGCCTGGCCCGACGTTCTGGGAAAACCATCAAGAATAAAACCGTTCTCGCAGTCGGGCTCCTCGATGCGCGCCGAAACGAGGCCAATAATCACATCGTCCGGTACAAAGTTGCCGGCCTCGACCAAAGCCTTGGCCTGCTTGCCCAGCTTACTGTTCGATGCAATGGCGTCACGCAACAGAGCACCCGTGGACAGATTCCCGATAGAAAGGAATTCTTCGATCCGGCTTGCTTGCGTTCCTTTGCCGGCGCCCGGCGGTCCAATCAGGATCATGATCACCGACGCCTCCCGCGCAACTTGGACTTCTTGATCAAGCCTTCGTATTGATGCGCCAGCAAATGGGAATGGATTTGCGCCACGGTGTCCATCGTTACGGAAACAACGATCAGAAGACTCGTGCCGCCGAAGTAGAACGGTACCGCGTACTGCGACCTCAGGATCTCAGGAAGGACGCAAACGATCGCAAGATAGGCCGCGCCTGCAACGGTAAGCCGAGTCAGAACGAAATCCAGATAGTCCGCCGTGTTCTTGCCGGGCCGAATACCCGGAATAAAGCCACCGTATTTTTTCAGATTGTCCGCCGTTTCCGCGGGATTGAAGACAATCGCGGTATAGAAGAATGCGAAGAACACGATCATCGAGATGTAAACGAGCAGATAGAGCGGCTGCCCCGGTCCCAGCAGCGCCGTGACCTCGCCCAGCCACCCCGGACTCTGTCCACCGCTGAACCCGGCAATGGTAAGCGGCATCAGCAAAATCGAACTCGCAAAAATCGGCGGAATAACGCCAGCCGTGTTGAGCTTCAGCGGCAAATGCGACGATTCGCCGCCGAACATCTTGTTGCCCATCTGGCGCTTCGGGTATTGCACGATGAGCCGCCGCTGCGCCCGTTCGACAAAGACGATGAAGGCGATGACCGCAACGGCCATGATCATCAGGAATAGGATGAAAATCGTCGACAACGCGCCAGTCTTGCCAAGTTCGAGCGTACTGACCAACGCTACCGGCAAATTAGCGACAATACCGGAAAAGATAATCAGCGAGATACCATTGCCAACGCCGCGCTGCGTGATCTGTTCGCCGAGCCACATGAGGAAGATCGTGCCACCAACCAAACTGATGACCGTCGTCGCGCGGAAGAATATCCCAGGATCGAGCACCGCAGAGCCCGAAGAACTGCCGAGCCCTTCCAGGCCGACGGCAATGCCGTATCCTTGCACAGTCGCCAAGAGTACTGTCCCGTAGCGGGTGTACTGATTGATCTTTTTGCGACCCGATTCGCCTTCCTTTTTTAGCGCTTCGAGACGCGGCGACACAGCTGTCATCAACTGCATGATAATCGCCGCGGAAATATACGGCATGATGTTCAACGCGAAGATGGTCATCCGCTCGAGCGCGCCGCCCGAGAACATATTGAACATATCCAGCAGGCCACCGCGCTGCTGATTGAAGACGTCGGATAGAACCGTCGGATCGATGCCCGGCAGCGGAATGTAAGTGCCAATCCGATAGATAATCAGCGCGCCCAGGGTAAACCACAGGCGTTTCTTCAGCTCGGTCGCTTTCGCGAACGCGCCGAAGTTGAACGTCGATGCAAGCTGTTCGGCAGCCGATGCCATTCGTTAACGCCTCGTCATCGATTACGCGCTAGCCTCGTCCCCGTCGGAAGAGGTATCGCTTTTCGCCGCAGGTTTCTCCGCTTTGCCGTCATCACCTGAGACCGTTACCTTACCGCCGGCTTTCTCGACCATGGCCACAGCGCCCTTGGAGGCACCGGCAACCGTAATCGTAACCTTTGCACTGAGATCGCCATTTACAAGAAGACGAACACCGTCTTTGACGCGCCGAAGCACGCCGGCTTCGACGAGAATTTCGCCCGTTATCGCCTTCTTGGCATCGATCTTGCCGGCGTCGATTGCGGTCTGCAGACGTCCGGTACCGAGCTCGACAAATTTCTTGCGAAAGATGTTATTGAATCCGCGCTTCGGAAGGCGCCGATAAAGCGGCATTTGTCCGCCCTCGAAGCCTTTGATCGAAACACCACTTCGGGACTTCTGTCCCTTCATGCCTCGGCCGGCGGTCTTTCCCTTGCCCGACCCGGGGCCGCGCCCGATCCGCTTGCGATTCTTGTGAGCACCCGGGTTATCGGAAAGTTCGTTGAGTTTCATACGCTTAATTCCTAGCTCAGCATCAATGCCGGCACTCAGCCGGCGTCTTCAACGCGGACGAGGTGGCTGACCTTATCGATCATCCCCCTGACCGACGGTGTGTCTTCGAGAACGCTCGTCTTATGCATCTTGTTCAGTCCGAGACCAACAAGCGTCGCGCGCTGATCGCCTCGGCGACGGATCGGACTGCCGGTCTGCGTGACCGTCACGGTCGCTTTCTTCGCGTCAGGCATCTGTCGCCTCCCGCGTCTCGTCGCCCGACTCGCCGCGGCGGCCAACGATATCGCCAACCTTCTTGCCCCGCTTCGCCGCCACCTGACGCGGCGAGACACAGTTCGTCAGCGCCTGGAAGGTAGCCTTGACCATATTGTGCGGATTGGACGAACCAATCGACTTGGCCACCACATCCGATACACCCAGCATTTCGAAAACTGCGCGCATAGGTCCACCGGCGATGATGCCGGTACCCGGAGGCGCGGCGCGCAGATAAACCCGGCCTGCGCCGAAACGGCCCGCGACATCGTGATGCAGTGTGCGCCCTTCGCGCAGCGGTACACGCTGCAGGGTCCGCTTGGCACTCTCCGTGGCTTTGCGAATAGCCTCCGGCACTTCCCGCGCCTTGCCGGAACCGTGCCCAACGCGGCCCTTCCCGTCGCCGACGATGACGAGAGCAGAGAAGCCGAACCGGCGACCGCCCTTCACCACCTTGGCCACACGATTGATGTGAACCAGCTTCTCCTGAATTTCCGACTCTTCGCGCGGCACATTGTCACGACGGCGACCGCCGCGTGAATCGCGAGAAGATCTTGTATTGCGAGCCATGCTCTGTCCTCGTCCCTAGAAATTCAACCCGGCTTCCCGGGCGGCATCGGCCAAAGCCTTTACCCGACCATGGAAACGATACCCGCCACGATCGAAGACTACCTTCTCGACCCCGGCTTCTTTAGCCCGTTCGGCGATCAACTTACCGACGGCAACCGCCGCGTCCTTATCGGCGCCAGTCTTGACCTTGCCGGCAATCGCCTCATCCAATGTAGACGCCGCCGCGACCGTCTGGCCGGCACCGTCGTCGATAAGTTGCGCGTAAATATGCTTGCTCGACCGGAACACCGAAAGACGTGGTTTACCGCCCCCCCGCTTGCGCAGTTGGTACCGGTTCCGCTTCTTACGCCGCTCGAATAGTTCCCGTGAATTCATCATCGCCTTGGACCCTACTTCTTCTTGCCTTCCTTACGGAGGACATATTCATCGCTGTATCGAAGTCCTTTGCCCTTATAGGGCTCCGGCTTCCGGAAACCACGTATCACGCTCGCAACCTGACCGACCTGCTGCTTGTTCGGGCCGGTGATCGCGATAACATTGCCGCGGTCGCCTTCCAGCTTTATCGAAATGCCTTCCGGAACCGGAAAGGGAATATCGTGGCTGTAGCCGAGCTGCAGATTGAGTGTCTTGCCCTGCATCTGCGCACGATAGCCAACACCAACGATCTCCAACCGCTTCGTGAAGCCTTCCGAGACACCGGAAACCGCATTCTGTACGAGGCTCCGCGTGGTGCCCCACATCGAGCGCGAATGCTTCGACTCGTCCTTTGGCGTGACCCGGATCTGATTGTCCGCAACCGTAACATCGACCGCATCAACCAACGTAACGGCTTCCTCGCCCAGCTTACCCTTTGCCGTGAGAATTCCATCAACAATGGAAATATCCACACCGCTTGGAACTTCAACAGGGCTTTTACCAACGCGTGACATCGGCCGAACCTCCTAAAATACCTTGCATAGCACTTCGCCGCCGACATTGGCCTCGCGCGCTTCCGCATCCGAAAGCACGCCACGCGGCGTCGACAGGATCGACACACCAAGGACATTGAACTCGCGCGGAAGGTCCTTGATCTTTGAGTAGACCCGCCGCCCCGGTGTCGACACCCGGGAAATTTCTCGAATTACCGGATCGCCGTTGCTGTACTTCAGCTCAATGGTGATTTCCTTGATGCCTTGTTGCAGTTCGGCCCAGCTGAACCCGCGGATATAGCCTTCGCGCTGCAGCGCTTCCAAAACATTGGCGCGCAACTTCGACGCCGGGCAATTCACCGTCGACATCCCGCAACGTTGTCCGTTACGGATACGGGTGAGCATATCACCCAGAGGATCGGTCATCGTCATTGTGAGTCCTCTCCTACCAGCTCGATTTGACCATGCCGGGGATCAAACCGCTCGACGCGAGTTCCCGCAGCGCGATGCGGGACAGCTTGAACTTGCGGTAAAAACCACGCGGCCGGCCAGTAATTTCACATCGATTTCGAACACGTCCCGGCGACCCGTTGCGCGGCATCTCGGCCAGTTGCAGCCGCGCGGCGAACCGGTCTTCCTGCGGCAATGCACGGTCGTTCGCGATCTCGAGCAGCCGGGCGCGACGCCCTGCATACCGCTCCGCCAACCGCCGGCGCCGTTTGTTCTTTTCGATTGCGCTTTTTTTCGCCATATCTCAGATCTCTCCGATTTTCCGCTCAGCTCGTGAACGGCATGTTGAAGCCTTTGAGAAGCGCCAACGCCTCTTCGTCCGTCTGGGCAGATGTGCAAATCACGATATCCATGCCCCGAATCGTATCGACCTTGTCGTAGTCGATTTCGGGGAACACGATCTGTTCCTTCAGCCCCATCGCAAAGTTGCCACGACTGTCGAAGCTGCTGCTCGACAGGCCCCGGAAATCCCGAACCCGGGGCAGCGCGACATTCACAAGACGGTCAAGGAAATCGTACATCCGTTCGCGGCGAAGAGTCGCCTTCACGCCAACACTCATTCCCTCGCGCAGTTTATAGACCGCGATCGACACCTTGGCTTTCGTAACCACAGGTTTCTGCCCGGTAATCAGGGTCATATCGTTGACCGCACCGGCAATCTTCTTTGTATCGGTCGCAGCTTCTCCAACGCCCATATTGAGGACGATTTTCTCAAGCTGCGGAATTTGCATGGGATTCTTGTATCCGAAATCGTCCGTCATCGATTTTCGGAGTGCACCCCAATAATGTTCCTTCAAACGCGGAACGTATGTCTCGGTTGCCGTCATATCAGCGCCGCCTCCTGTTAGCGGTCGATAATTTCGCCGGAACGCTTTGCGTAGCGTACCTTGCGATTATCTTCGATCGTTTTGAATCCGACCCGGGTCGGCTCGTCCGTTTCCGGGTCTAGATGCGCCACGTTCGACATGTGAATTGCCGCTTCTTTCTCGATGATGCCACCAGGAGACGTCTGCGTCGCCCGTGTGTGCCGTTTGACAACATTTACGCCCTGGACATAAACGCGCGATTCCGCAGGCACGACGCGCATAATTTCGCCCTTCTTGCCCTTGTCCCGACCGGTCATAACAACAACCGTATCGCCTCTTCTAAATTTCGCCGCCATACCCACATTCACTCCGAAATTCGCCGCCCGCCGCCTAGATAACTTCCGGCGCGAGCGAAATAATCTTCATAAACTGCTTACCGCGCAGCTCACGTGTCACCGGGCCAAAAATACGCGTCCCGATCGGCTCCCCCTGAGGGTTGATCAAGACCGCCGCATTACGGTCGAACCGAATCGCAGACCCATCCTGCCGGCGGATCTCTTTAGCAGTACGAACAATGACCGCCCGGTGGATATCGCCTTTCTTGACTCGGCCCCGCGGAATCGCCTCCTTGACGCTGATGACGATGACATCGCCAACGCCGGCGGTCTTCCGCTTCGAGCCGCCCAAGACCTTGATGCACTGCACGCGGCGCGCGCCGGAATTATCCGCGACATCAAGGTTGGTCTGCATTTGAATCATTGCTCGACTCCCTTACGCCGACTGCGCCGCTTCGGCGTCGCCCGCGCTTGCTTCGGTGACGACCTCCCAGCATTTCTTCTTGGATATCGGCCGGCATTCTCGGATCCGGACGATATCGCCATTTTTGCAAGCATTTCCCTCGTCGTGCGCGTGGTACTTCTTCGACTTGCGAATGATTTTCTTGTAGACCGGGTGCATGATCCGGCGCTCAACAAGGACGACAATCGTCTTGTCCGGCGCATCGGAAACCACTTTTCCCTGCATTACTCGCCTGGGCATCTATCCCTCTCCTTCAGGCCGTCGCGCGGCGTTGATGCAAAACTGTCTTGATACGTGCGATATCGCGACGCACCTGCCGCACCCTGGCTGTGTTCTCGAGCTGCCCACTCGCGCGCTGAAAGCGCAAATTAAACGCCTCTTTCCTCAGGTCCAGGACTTGCTGGTTCAGCTCGTCCTCTGATTTCTGGCGCAGATCTTCGACCTTCATCCGCTTTTCCTTCTCAACCCTGCGTCAACCGAGACGCTGGATAAAACGTGTCTGGACGGGGAGTTTCGCCGCCGCCAGTTCGAACGCCTGCCGGGCAACATCCTGGTCGACACCGTCGAGTTCGAACATGATCCGACCCGGCTTGATCCGGCACATCCAGTACTCCGGCGACCCCTTGCCCTTGCCCATGCGTACTTCCGCTGGCTTGCCGGTAACCGGCACATCCGGGAAGATGCGGATCCAAACCTTCCCCGCGCGCTTCATGTGGCGGGTAATCGCACGTCTCGCCGCTTCGATCTGACGCGCCGTAATCCGCCCGGGCGTTACCGCCTTCATGCCGTACGTGCCAAAATTCAACGTCGTACCGCCTTTGGCCAGACCATGTACCCGGCCTTTGAACTGCTTGCGGTGCTTCATACGTTTGGGTTGCAACATCTCGCTTACCTTCCCGATACGCCGCTCTAGCGGCTTACCTGTTGCTCCTGAAGCTTCTTGTCTTGCGCCATCGGATCGTGGGCCAAAATTTCGCCCTTGAAGACCCAGACCTTCACGCCGCAGATTCCATATGTCGTGTTCGCCCGCGCAGTGCCGTAATCGATGTCAGCGCGCAACGTATGCAGCGGCACGCGGCCCTCCCGGTACCATTCCATCCGGGCAATTTCCGCGCCACCGAGGCGACCGCCGCAATTAATACGGATACCGCCGGCGCCAAGCCGCATGGCCGATTGCACTGCGCGCTTCATCGCCCGTCGGAACGCCACACGCCGTGTCAGCTGCTGCGCGATATTTTCCGCAACCAGTTTAGCGTCGATTTCCGGCTTGCGGATCTCGACAATATTGAGATGAACCTCGTTCCCGGTCATGCCGGACAGCGTTTGCCGCAGTTTCTCGATATCCGCACCCTTCCGGCCGATCACGACTCCGGGCCGTGCCGTCTGGATCGTGATGCGCGCGCGCTTGGCCGGACGCTCAATCACCACCTTGGTGATGCCAGCCTGGCCCAGATTGTCGAACAGATACTCTCGGATCGCCAGATCTTCGTGCAGCAGGTCGGAATAGTTCCGGCCCGCATACCACCGCGAATCCCATGTCCTGTTGATCCCGAGGCGCAAGCCGATCGGGTTGACTTTTTGACCCATTATTCGGTCTCCTCGCGTTCGCGGACGATGACGGTCAGATTGCTAAAAGGCTTTTGAATACCGCCAACACGACCACGCGCGCGCGCCCTGAAGCGCTTCAGCACCATCGTCTTGCCGACCGTGGCTTCCTTCACATAAAGACGATCGACGTCCAACTGATGGTTGTTTTCCGCGTTCGCGATCGCCGATTCCAGCACCTTTCGGACTTCTCCTGCAATACGCCGCCGGGAAAAGGCCAGCGACGCGAGCGCGGCATCGGCCGACTTTCCGCGGATCGATTGTGCTACCAGATTCAGTTTCTGTGGGCTGATGCGCATGGTCTTGGAAAACGCCTTCGCTTCCGTCTCGTCGAGGCGTCGTTCCATCTTCCGTTTACCCATTGCCTAACCCCTCCGCGCACGCTTGTCGGCAGCGTGCCCGTAGAATGTCCGCGTCGGCGAAAATTCACCGAACTTGTGGCCGATCATGTTTTCGGTCACCAAGACGGGAATGAATTTCTGGCCGTTATAGACACCGAACGTCAGGCCGACGAACTGCGGCAAGATCGTCGAGCGACGCGACCAGGTTTTGACGATATCGTTGCGACCCGACGCACGCGCGGCCTCCGCCTTCTTAAGCAGATAACCGTCGACGAACGGACCTTTCCAAACAGAACGAGACACCGGCCTCTCCTCTACTTCTTCTTGGCGTGGCGGCTGCGGATGATTAAACGGCTCGACGTGTTACGTGTCTTGCGCGTCCGCTTGCCCTTGGTCGGCTTGCCCCATGGCGTCACTGGATGACGGCCGCCAGAGGTCCGCCCTTCGCCACCGCCATGCGGGTGATCGACCGGGTTCATCGCAACGCCGCGCACCGACGGACGCTTGCCCAGCCAGCGTTTGCGGCCTGCCTTGCCGATTTTAATATTCGCCTGATCCGGATTGGAAACCGCACCGACCGTGGCCATGCATTCGCCGCGCACCATGCGCAGTTCGCCGGATGTTAACTTCAACTGAGCGTAGCCTGCGTCGCGGCCGATAATCTGGACATAGGTGCCCGCAGACCGAGCAATTTGACCGCCCTTACCTGGCTTCATCTCCACATTGTGGACGATCGTACCAACCGGAATACTGTTCAACGGCATTGCGTTGCCGGGCTTGATATCGGCCCGCTTCCCAGCGACGACTTGGTCGCCAACACCCAGCCGCTGCGGTGCCAAGATATAATTCTGCTCGCCGTCGGCGTAAGAAATCAGCGCGATGAAAGCAGTCCGGTTCGGATCGTATTCGATACGCTCGACCGTCGCGGGCATATCGAATTTCTGCCGCTTGAAATCGATCAAACGATATTTCCGCTTATGACCGCCACCGCGGCGCCGCGCGGTAATCCGTCCGAAGTTATTGCGTCCTCCCGCGGAGGTCAGGCCAACCGTCAACTTCTTGACCGGCTTCCCTTTGTATAGCTCCGAATGGTCGACCAGCACGAGATGCCGCCGCGTCGACGTTACGGGTTTGAAGTTCTTCAATGCCATCGTCTTACAACCCTGTCGTGACGTCTATGGATTGGCCTTCTGCCAACCTGACGACCGCTTTCTTGGTATCTTTCTGACGGCCGGGGCGTCCCCGGAACCGTTTCGTTTTACCCTTGTGCACAAGCGTGTTCACCGAAAGGACCTGGACCTCGAACAGCCCCTCGACAGCGCTCTTGATCTCCGGCTTGGACGCATCCAACGGCACCTGGAAGGTTACCTGGTTGTGCTCCGAAGCCAGTGTCGCTTTTTCCGTAATAACCGGGCTGCGCAGAATTTCGTACATGCGTCCGCGGCTCGTTTTAGCCTTGTTAAGGTACTTCCAGCTCATTTCAAGCGCGCCTCCAACGCCGCAACTGCATCGGTAGTGAGCACTAGATGATCGCGGCGGAGAATGTCATAGACATTCGCACCCTGCGTCGGCAGCACATCAAGGTTCGGAATATTCGCCGCAGCTCGCGCCAAATTCACATCCACCTCGGCGCCCGCAACGATCAGCGCATTGGCCCAGCCGAGCTTGGCCAGTTTTTCGATGAGCTCCTTGGTCTTCGGGCTCTTCATCGCGGCATCCTTGAGGATCACCAGCTTGCCATCCGCCTGCTTCGCGGACAGTGCCGTCCGCAGCGCCATGCGGCGCACCTTTTTGGTAAGCTTGTGCCCGAAATCCCGCGGTTGCGGACCAAAGACGACGCCGCCGCCCCGAAGCTGCGGTGCCTTGCGCGATCCCTGCCGGGCACGGCCCGTACCCTTCTGGCGAAACGGCTTCGCCGTCGTGCCACGGATGTCCGAGCGCTCCTTGGTATTCGCGCTGCCGGATCGGCGCTTGGCGAGTTGATAATTCACCATGCGCGCCAGGATATCCTTGCGCATCGGCGCGCCGAATACCTCGTCCGCGAGATCGATCTCGCCGGCCGCCTTGTTTTCGAGAGTGATGACTTTACTCTTCATCGCCGTCAATCCTTCTCGTCGCCATTCGAAGCTTCCGCTTCGGGCGCTGCATCTTCCACTACCGCCGTCTCTTCCGTCACCGCATCGTCTGCAGGCGCTTCCTCAGCCGGCGCATCTTCCGTCGCGCGCAGTCCTGCTGGGAACGGCAGATTGTCAGGCAGTTTCCGCTTGACCGAGTCCTTTATCGTTACCCAGCCATTCTTGGCACCCGGAACCGCACCCTGAACCAAAATCAAACCGCGTTCGTCATCCGTTGAATGAATTTTTTGGCTTTGGACTGTCACCCGCTTATCGCCGAGATGCCCAGCCATCTTCTTGCCTTTGAAAACCTTACCCGGATCCTGACACTGACCAGTCGAGCCATGCGAGCGGTGAGAAATCGAAACACCGTGGCTGGCACGAAGACCAGCGAAGTTATGCCGCTTCATCGCACCGGCGAAGCCTTTGCCGATGCTGGTGCCGGTAACGTCGACAAACTGCCCATCGGCAAAATGAGACGGCACAAGTTCCGCGCCAATGTCGACCAGCGCGTCCGCACTGACTCTAAACTCAACCAATTTCCGCTTCGGCTCCACGTTCGCCTTCGCGAAATGGCCGCGCATCGCTTTCGAGACGCGCTTCACCTTTGCCGTACCGACGCCAAGCTGAAGTGCATTATAACCGTTCGCTTCCTCGTTCCGGACAGCGACGACCTGGCAGTTGTCGACCTGCAATACGGTCACAGGGACATGATCCCCCGCATCGGTAAACATGCGGGTCATCCCAACTTTTTTTGCAATGAGGCCAGAACGCATTTCCCCAACCCCTATAGTTTGATCTCGACATCCACACCGGCGGCAAGGTCGAGCTTCATCAGCGCGTCCACCGTTTGCGGCGTCGGATCGATGATATCGAGCAGCCGCTTATGTGTGCGGATTTCAAACTGCTCTCGGCTCTTCTTGTCGATGTGCGGAGACCGGAGCACCGTGTACTTTTCAATACGGGTCGGCAGTGGAATTGGTCCGCGCACCTGAGCGCCCGTACGCTTCGCCGTCTGCACGATCTCGCCCGTCGATTGGTCGAGTACGCGATGATCAAACGCTTTCAGACGAATTCTTATATTCTGGCTATCCATGCCGCCCTCGTGCCCAATTGAAACCGGCGCCTCAAGGGCGCCGGAGCTTTTTTGTTTACGTTATTCGATAATGCTTGCGACGACACCGGCGCCGACGGTGCGGCCGCCTTCGCGGATCGCAAAACGGAGGCCTTCGTCCATCGCAATCGGCGCAATCAGCGCGACTTCCATCGCAACATTGTCGCCCGGCATCACCATCTCCGTTCCGTCCGGCAAGACGACCGAACCCGTAACGTCCGTCGTGCGGAAGTAAAACTGCGGACGGTAGTTCGAGAAAAACGGCGTGTGACGACCGCCCTCGTCCTTCGTCAGGATATAGCACTCGCACTTGAACTTCGTATGCGGCGTAATCGATCCAGGCTTCGCCAGAACCTGACCACGCTCAACTTCCTCCCGCGCAACACCCCGAAGCAGCGCACCGATATTGTCACCCGCCTGACCCTCGTCAAGGATCTTACGGAACATCTCAACACCCGTGCACGTCGTCTTCGACGTGTCCTTGATACCAACGATCTCGATCTCGTCGCCCGTGTGAACCACACCCGTCTCGATCCGACCCGTCACAACCGTGCCACGCCCCGAAATCGAAAATACATCCTCGATCGGCATCAGGAACGGACGGTCTACAGGACGCTCAGGCTGCGGAATGTACTCGTCAACCGCCTTCATCAACGCCAAGACCGAATCCCCACCGGTCGCCGCGTCGCCATTCTCAAGCGCCGCCAACGCTGAACCCGAAATAATCGGAATGTCGTCCCCCGGGAAGTCATAGCTCGACAGAAGCTCGCGAACCTCCATCTCGACAAGCTCAAGCAGCTCCTCGTCATCAACCTGATCCACCTTGTTCAGGTAAACCACAATCGCCGGAACACCAACCTGGCGCGCCAGAAGAATATGCTCGCGCGTCTGCGGCATCGGACCGTCGGCGGCACTCACGACCAGGATCGCACCGTCCATCTGCGCCGCACCCGTGATCATGTTCTTCACATAATCCGCGTGACCCGGACAATCGACGTGCGCGTAGTGACGGTTCGACGTCTCATACTCGACATGCGCCGTGTTGATCGTAATCCCCCGCGCCTTCTCTTCAGGCGCCTTGTCGATCGACGCGTAGTCCTGAAACTCGGCACCGCCCGCTTCCGCCAATACCTTCGTGATCGCGGCCGTCAATGTCGTCTTGCCATGATCAACGTGGCCAATCGTACCAACGTTGCAGTGCGGCTTCGTACGCTCAAATTTCGCTTTCGCCATCTTACCGTTCCCTTAATACTGTCGTCTCGTTCCTGCCCGCGTCCCGAAGACGTTAGGCGAGTTTCGCCTTGACCTCTTCCGCCACCGCCTGAGGCACCTGCTCATAGCGGTCGAAGTGCATCGTGAATTGCGCACGGCCCTGACTGGATGACCGAAGCGTATTGATGTAGCCAAACATGTTCGCCAGCGGCACCGTCGCGGAAATAACCCGCGCGTTGCCCCGTTGATCCATGCTGCCGACATTGCCGCGACGACTGTTCAGGTCACCGATAATATCGCCCATATACTCTTCCGGCGTCACAACCTCGACCCGCATCACTGGCTCCAGCAAGCGCGGACCGGCCTTTTGCATGGCTTCGCGAAACGCCGCACGAGCCGCCAGCTCAAAAGCCATGACAGAAGAGTCAACGTCGTGACTTGCACCATCAACAAGCGTCGCATGGATGTCGATGACCGGGAAACCGGCGAGCACACCTGATCCACGCGCGCTATCCAGCCCCTTTTCAACACCAGGAATGAATTCCCGAGGTACAGAGCCACCAAAGACCTTGTTCTCGAACTCAAAACCGCAACCAGGATCACCAGGCTTAAACTCGATCTTCACCCGCGCGAACTGGCCGGCACCACCGGTCTGCTTCTTATGGGTATAGTCGATTTCAACGGCCTTGGTGAACGTTTCACGATACGCCACCTGAGGTGCACCAATATTCGCGTCGACTTGGAATTCGCGCCGCATCCGATCGACAATAATGTCGAGATGTAGCTCACCCATGCCCTTAATAATCGTTTGTCCGCTTTCGATGTCGGTGGACACACGGAAGCTTGGGTCTTCCTGAGCAAGCCGCGCCAACGCCGTCCCCATCTTTTCCTGATCGCTTTTGGTTTTCGGCTCAACCGCGATCTCAATAACCGGATCGGGGAATTCCATACGTTCTAGGACAATCGGCTTCGATGAATCACAGAGCGTGTCACCTGTCGTCACATTCTTGAGGCCAGCCAACGCGACAATATCGCCCGCACATGCGGTCTTTACATCTTCACGATGGTTCGCGTGCATCAGCAACATACGGCCAACACGTTCCTTTTTCCCCTTAACGGAGTTAAGGATGGAACTTCCCGTCTCCATAACGCCGGAATAGACCCGGGCGAATGTCAAAGACCCAACAAACGGATCGGTCATGATCTTAAACGCCAGCGCCGAGAACGGCTCATCATCGCTCGGCGCGCGCTGCATTGTTTCTTCGCTATCGACCTTCAGGCCATCGGTGGCACCGATATCGATCGGAGAGGGCATGTAATTTACGACAGCATCCAATAGCGGTTGCACACCCTTATTCTTGAAGGCGGAGCCCGTAAGAATAGGAACGAACGCGCCTTCAAGCGTGCCTTTACGAATGCAAGCCCGCAACGTATCGGCGGTCGGCTCCTCGCCCTCGAGGTAAGCCTCAAGCGCCGCCTCGTCCTGCTCTACGGCGAGATCGACCAATGTTGTGCGATATTCCGCAGCCTGGTCGGCAAGATCTTCCGGGATATCTTCGATCTCGAAGGATGCGCCGAGGGTCTCTTCGACCCAGCGAACCGCTTTCATTTCGACCAAATCCACAACGCCAACGAAGTCGCCTTCGGCCCCAATCGGAAGTTGGGTCACCAACGCAACAGCGCCGAGGCGATCCTTGATCATCTCGACGCAGCGGTAGAAATCTGCTCCAGTCCGGTCCATCTTATTGATGAAACACATGCGCGGAACGTTATATTTATCAGCTTGCCGCCACACGGTTTCGGTCTGCGGCTCGACACCGGCGACGCTATCGAAAACGGCAACCGCACCATCCAGCACCCTCAAGCTACGTTCGACCTCAATCGTGAAATCAACGTGGCCAGGGGTGTCGATAATGTTAATTCGATGGTCGTTCCAAAAACAGGTCGTCGCGGCAGACGTAATCGTAATGCCGCGCTCTTGCTCCTGCTCCATCCAATCCATGGTCGCGTTTCCGTCATGGACTTCGCCAATCTTATGCGACCGACCCGTGTAATAAAGAACCCGCTCCGTGGTCGTCGTCTTGCCGGCGTCGATATGCGCCATGATGCCAATGTTGCGATAGTCTTTGATAGGTGTGGTGCGTGACATGACAGATATCCCGACGGCGTCCTAGTTTCGATTACCAGCGATAATGCGAGAACGCGCGGTTGGCTTCCGCCATACGGTGCGTGTCTTCGCGTTTTTTGACGGAACCGCCGCGATTATTCGCCGCGTCCATAAATTCACCCGACAGCCGGGCGGTCATCGTGTATTCTGAACGGCCCCGAGCCACACCGATCAACCAGCGAAACGCCAGCGCCTGCGCGCGATCCGAACGCACCTCGACGGGGATCTGATAGGTCGCCCCACCGACGCGCCGTGACCGCACTTCGATATGTGGGCGAATATTCTCCAGCGCTTCATGAAAAAGCTTTACTGGATCATTGCCCGTTTTGTGCTGCACTTCGTCGAATGCGCCATAAACAATCCGTTCTGCAACGGACTTCTTACCGTCCAACATCAGACAATTGATGAATTTGCTCACTACCACGTCGCCGAATTTGGCGTCGGGAATGACTTCGCGTTTTTCCGCTCTGTGCCGTCGCGACATAACCCAATCCTCTTTCTACTTGGGACGCTTCGCGCCGTATTTGGAACGCCGTTGTCGCCGATCACCAACGCCCTGCGTGTCCAACGTGCCACGAATGACGTGATAGCGAACGCCCGGTAAATCCTTCACACGGCCGCCGCGGATCATAACGACTGAGTGCTCCTGGAGATTATGCCCCTCGCCAGGAATATAGCTCGTCACCTCGAAGCCATTCGTCAGACGAACGCGCGCGACTTTCCGCAGCGCGGAGTTCGGCTTCTTCGGGGTCGTCGTATAGACACGTGTGCAAACACCACGTTTCTGCGGGCATCCCTCAAGCGCCGGAACCTTGTTCCGGGTCGGCGGGGATTTCCGCGGCTTGCGGATCAACTGGTTTATTGTCGGCATTTGCCGTCCTCATAAGTTCAGTCGCGTCAAACAATTGCAGCACATCCAGGCGACGCCACCTCGATGCATCTCGTCGAAATATGCCGATGACTCGGACACAAATCGCCCCGGAGGCTTCCGACAGCATGCCGGACGCCTCGCGGGCGTTCACTTTCTAGACCAGCGTACCAGTCTTATGATCTTTCAGGTATTCGGGCACTCCGTCTAGGCCGTGACGGTAATGTCTTCAAAGTCTTGGCCTACAGCCAGCCCCCTGAAAAGTTGGCGCATACTAGGGATGGCCCCTAGGGTCGTCAAGCAAAACATAACGAATATTTTCGCGGAATTCCGCTGTTTTACAGCCGCCTATCCAAGCCGGGGTTCGCCGCGCGATTTTGAAACATTATTGCGCGCACGGCGAACCATTAAGACTCGATATTGCGGGTTTAGGCGACTTCGTGTTGCTCTTCGCCCTCAGCTGCGTCTCCTCCTTCGAGCGCAGCGGCTTCTTCCTCGGCAATCGCCAGTTCCTGGTCGCGCTCCGTGGCAACTTGTCGCATCCGGTTCATGAAGCTGCCAGTACCGGCCGGAATCAGACGGCCAACGATGACGTTTTCCTTCAGACCATCGAGGCTGTCCACCTTACCGCTGACAGACGCTTCGGTAAGGACACGGGTCGTCTCCTGGAACGAAGCAGCCGAAATGAACGACTTGGTCTGCAAGGACGCCTTGGTGATACCCTGCAGAACCGGGTTGCCTTGTGCCGGAGCCTTACCTTCCTCCAGCGCCTGCTGGTTGGTCTCCTCGAATTCGTCTCGGTCGACCTGTTCACCGACAAGCATGATCGTGTCACCGGACTCGGTGATCTCTACCTTCTGCAACATCTGGCGCACGATCACTTCGATATGCTTATCGTTGATCTTCACGCCTTGCAGTCGATAGACCTCCTGGATTTCATAGACGATGTACTCGGCGAGCGCTTCCACGCCCAGGACATGAAGAATATCATGGGGTACCGGATTGCCATCGAGGAGGTAGTCGCCCCGTTCGACGTAGTCGCCCTCTTGCACCGTAATATGCTTGCCCTTTGGCACAAGATATTCCGATGGTTCGCCCTCACCTTCGTCTGGGCGAACGATTATCCGTTGCTTGGTTTTGTAGTCCTTACCAAACTCAACCCGTCCGTTGCCTTCGCTGATGATGGCAAAATCTTTCGGCTTCCGCGCCTCGAACAGCTCTGCCACACGCGGTAGTCCGCCTGTAATGTCGCGTGTTTTCGACGATTCCCGTGGAATACGTGCCAAAACATCACCGGCGTGCACTTCTGCACCATTTTCGACCGATAGGATAGCATCGACCGACATGAAGTAACGGGCTTCCAGATCGTTGCGAAGCTTGATCACCTCGCCCTTCGCATCCCGCAGCGTGATACGCGGCCGAAGATCCGCACTGCGCGGCTGCTGCTTCCAGTCGATGACAACCTTGCTCGCGATGCCGGTCGCCTCGTCGACCGCCTCACGCATGGTGATCCCTTCCTGCAGGTCAACATAGTTCGCAATGCCGGCCTTTTCCGTGATGATCGGTATCGTATAGGGGTCCCACTCCGCCAAACGCTGGCCCTGAGTCACCGGTTCCCCGTCGTCGACATTCAGCCTCGATCCGTAGGGGACCCGGTGCCAGGCGCGCTCCCGCCCCTGCGCGTCGCGCAGGATAAGCTCGGTGTTGCGCGCCATAACAACGGGCCGTCCGCTAGAATCGCTGACAATGTTCCGGTTGCTGATCGACAAAGTGCCGTCGATGCTGGATTCAACCGAGGACTGCTCCGCACCACGCTGTGCGGCGCCACCGATATGGAACGTCCGCATCGTCAACTGCGTGCCCGGCTCGCCGATCGACTGCGCGGCAATAACGCCAACTGCCTCGCCGATATTGACATCCGTGCCCCGCGCCAAGTCGCGGCCATAACAGGAGCCACACGCCCCACCCTTGCTTTCGCACGTCAAGACGGATCGGATCAGGACAGCATCAATTCCCGCCGCGTCGATTTCATCAACCTTGGCTTCGTCGATAAACTGACCTGCTTTCACAAGCGTATCGCCGGTTTGCGGGTCGACGACATCAGCCGCCGAGGTGCGGCCTAAAATCCGCTCCGCGAGCGGATCAATCAGTTCACCGCCTTCGATAATGGGCCGCATGGTAAGGCCATTCTTCGTGCCGCAATCAACCTCGACGATGACACAATCCTGCGCCACGTCGACCAGACGCCGCGTGAGATAACCCGAGTTGGCTGTCTTCAGAGCCGTATCCGCGAGTCCCTTGCGCGCGCCGTGGGTCGAGTTGAAGTATTCCAGAACGGTCAGGCCATCCTTGAAGTTCGAGATGATCGGCGTTTCGATGATCTCTCCGGAAGGCTTGGCCATCAGTCCGCGCATGCCGGCAAGCTGCTTGATCTGCGCCGCCGAGCCACGCGCGCCGGAATGCGCCATCATGTAGACCGAGTTTTCCGGCTCGCCCGCCGCGGTCGTCGAAATCTCGCGCATCATCTCTTCGGCAACACGGTCGGTGCAGTTCGACCACACATCGACGACCTTGTTGTATTTCTCGCCCTGTGTGATCAGACCGTCGAGATACTGTTGCTCGTATTTCTTGACGTTCCCATGGGCCTCGGAAATCAACTCGCCTTTCGCCTGCGGTACGACGAGATCGTCCTTGCCGAAGGACAGACCCGCTCGGCAAGCCCAACCGAAACCGAGAGCCATGAGCCGGTCGCAGAAGATGACTGTCTCTTTCTGACCGCAGTGACGGTAGACGATATCGATCACATTCGAGACATCCCGCTTGGTCAACAGCCGATTGATGTTCTCGAATGTGATGTTTTTGTTGTAGGGCAGAATCTCGCCAATCAGCATTCGGCCGGGAGTCGTGGTGATCCGCTTGATAATCGGCTCCCCGTTCTCATCGAACGTCCTGCAATTCGCCTTGATCCGCGTGTGCAACGAGATCGACTTGCTCTCCATGGCGTGATGAATTTCGCCGATCGACCCAAGCACCGGGATGCGATAAGCGACAGCCTTGCCCGCCTTGATCGCCTTGAACACTTTTTTCGGGTCGCTGTCTTCGATCGCCTTCCTAGGATCGGACGCATCGCGCAAGATGATATCCTCACGCTCCATCGCGGCGCTCAAAGCGGCTTCCGAATCGATGCTTACCTGCTGCCCAAATTCGTCATCGCGTTCGATTGACAGGTAATAGAGGCCCAAAACGATATCCTGACTGGGCACGATGATCGGCTTACCGTTGGCCGGCGACAGAATATTATTGGTCGACATCATGAGGACGCGCGCCTCGAGTTGCGCCTCGAGCGACAGCGGCACATGGACCGCCATCTGATCGCCGTCGAAGTCCGCGTTGAACGCGGTACAGACCAGCGGATGCAGCTGAATGGCCTTGCCTTCGATCAGTACCGGCTCGAACGCCTGGATGCCCAAACGGTGCAAAGTCGGTGCACGGTTGAGCAGAACCGGATGCTCGCGAATGACTTCCTCGAGAATGTCCCAGACTTCCGGACGCTCCTTTTCGACCATCCGCTTGGCCGCCTTGATCGTCGACGCCAGACCGTAAAGCTCCAGCTTCGAATAGATGAACGGCTTGAACAGCTCCAACGCCATTTTCTTCGGCAAGCCGCATTGATGCAGCAGCAGTTCGGGGCCGACAACGATGACCGAACGGCCGGAATAGTCGACGCGCTTGCCGAGCAGATTCTGGCGGAAGCGGCCCTGCTTACCCTTGAGCATGTCAGACAGCGATTTCAGCGGCCGCTTATTGGCCCCCGTAATCACGCGCCCGCGACGGCCATTGTCGAACAAGGCGTCGACCGACTCTTGCAACATGCGCTTTTCGTTCCGCACGATGATGTCCGGCGCACGCAGTTCGATCAGCCGCTTCAGCCGATTGTTCCGGTTGATGACCCGGCGATACAGATCGTTCAGATCGGACGTCGCGAAACGGCCGCCATCCAGGGGAACGAGCGGGCGCAGCTCCGGCGGAATCACCGGCACAACATTCAGGATCATCCATTCCGGACGCGTATCGGACGCGAGAAACGCCTCAACCAGCTTCAAACGTTTCACGAATTTCTTACGCTTGGCCTCCGAACCGGTCTCCGCCAGTTCTTCACGCAGTTCGACGAGATCCTTTTCGAGATCGATTGCGGTCAGCATTTCCTGAATCGCTTCGGCGCCGATCTTTGCCGTGAAGTTCTCGCTGCCGTATTCGTCCTGTGCGTTGAGGTACTCTTCCTCACTCAAGAGCTGACGGAATTCAAGTGCCGTAAGACCCGGCTCGACGACCACATAGTTCTCGAAGTACAGAACCCGCTCGAGATTCTTCAACGTCATATCGAGCAGCAGGCCGATACGACTTGGCAGCGACTTCATGAACCAGATGTGAGCGACCGGCGAGGCCAGTTCGATATGGCCCATGCGTTCGCGGCGCACCTTGGACAGCGTAACCTCGACACCGCATTTCTCGCAGATGATGCCACGGTATTTCATCCGCTTGTACTTGCCGCAGAGGCACTCGTAATCCTTGATCGGTCCGAAGATCCGCGCGCAGAAAAGGCCATCACGCTCCGGCTTGAACGTCCGGTAATTAATGGTCTCCGGCTTCTTGATTTCACCAAAGGACCAGGAGCGGATCCGATCGGGGCTGGCGATCGAAATCTGGATTTGATCGAAGCTCTGCGGGCCGGAAGGTTGGCCGAAAAAATTCATTAACTCGTTCATCGAGTCACTCCTGGGTTCGCGCGTTGCGGTACACCGATGACCGGCGCGGCTGCACCGGTCATCATATTCATTATCAACTCTGCTTTAGTTCGACATTGAGGCCGAGCGACCGAAGTTCCTTCACCAAGACGTTGAAGGATTCCGGAATGCCTGCCTCAAAGTTGTCGTCGCCCCGAACGATGGCTTCGTACACCTTCGTCCGGCCCGACACGTCATCCGATTTCACCGTCAGCATCTCCTGCAGCGTATAGGCGGCGCCATAGGCTTCCAGCGCCCACACCTCCATTTCACCGAAGCGCTGACCACCGAACTGCGCCTTGCCGCCCAACGGTTGCTGGGTGACCAAGCTGTACGGGCCAATCGAACGCGCGTGGATTTTATCATCGACCAAGTGATGCAACTTGAGCATGTAAATATACCCAACCGTCACCTTTCGATCAAACTGTTCGCCGGTACGGCCGTCGACCAGCGTGACCTGACCAGAAACGTCCAAACCAGCTTGAGTCAACATTTCGAGGATGTCCTCCTCGCGTGCACCATCGAACACCGGGGTCGCAATGGGTATGCCCGATGTCACGTTCGATGCCAGATCAAGCAGTTCGCCCTCATCAAACGACTTGATGTCGTCGGCATACAACTTCCCGTACGATGCGTTTAGGTCTTTGCGCAGATTGTCGATCTTACCACCGCGCTTGACCGCGTCGAGCGACGCTTGAATTTGGCGTCCCAGTCCCCGGCAAGCCCAACCAAGATGGGTTTCCAGGATCTGCCCGACATTCATGCGACTTGGCACCCCAAGCGGATTGAGCACGATGTCGATCGGCGTACCGTCCTCAAGACAGGGCATATCCTCGATCGGAACGATCTTGGAGATAACGCCCTTGTTGCCGTGCCGTCCGGCCATCTTGTCGCCCGGCTGGATCTTCCGCTTCACGGCGACGAAGATCTTCACCATCTTCATCACACCCGGCAGCAAGTCGTCACCGCGCTGCAGCTTGTCGACCTTATCCTCAAAACGTGCCTGGAATTGGTCTACAGCATCGTTGAACTGCTTCTTAACACGCTCGATTTCGTCGTTGACCTTGTCGTTCTTGACGACGATCTGCTGCCATTGGCCCGGGGTATACTCGGTCAGCAGGTTTTCCGTAACACGACCGCCTTCCTTCATCCCTTTGGGGCCGCTGACGATCGTATGGTTCAGCAGCAACAATTTCAGACGGTCAAAGAACCACCGTTCGAGGATCGTCTTCTCGTCGTCCCGGTCCTTGGCAAGCCGTTCGATTTCCGCCCGCTCGTTCGCCAACGCGCGCTCGTCCTTATCGACGCCGCGGCGCGAGAATACCCGAACTTCGACAACCGTGCCATTGACGCCCGGCGGAACCCGAAGCGAGGTATCCCGCACGTCGGACGCCTTTTCGCCAAAGATTGCACGCAGCAACTTCTCTTCCGGCGTCATCGGCGACTCGCCCTTCGGCGTTACCTTGCCGACAAGAATGTCGCCCGCCTGCACTTCCGCACCGATATAGACGATGCCGGCCTCATCGAGGTTCTTCAGCGCTTCTTCACCGACATTCGGTATGTCGCGCGTGATTTCTTCCTGGCCGAGCTTAGTATCGCGGGCCATCGCCTCGAATTCTTCGATGTGAATTGAGGTGAGTTCATCCTCACGGACAATCCGTTCGGAGATCAGGATGGAGTCCTCGAAGTTGTAGCCGTTCCAAGGCATGAACGCGCACAACAGATTGCGGCCCAATGCCAGCTCACCGAGGTTTGTCGATGGGCCATCGGCGATAATATCGCCCGCCTCAACCTTGTTGCCAACCTTCACCAGAGGATGCTGCGTGATGCAGGTGTTCTGGTTCGAACGCTGGAATTTCAAGAGGTTGTAGATATCGACACCCGGCGTCGCCTCGGTCGACTCCGCTTCCTCAATCGCACTCACGACGATACGAGTCGCATCGACCTGGACGACCGTACCGGCTCGTCTGGCGATAATCGTAACGCCGGAGTCGCGTGCGACCCTTTCTTCCATGCCGGTGCCAACCAGCGGCGCGTCGCTTCGGATCAACGGAACCGCCTGACGCTGCATGTTCGACCCCATCAGCGCCCGGTTCGCATCGTCGTTCTCCAGGAAGGGGATCAGCGCCGCCGCGACCGACACGATCTGTTTCGGCGACACGTCCATCATGTCGATATCCTCGGAACGCGCGACGATATAGTCGCCGCCGGCCCGGCAACTGATCATTTCCTCGGTGAACGCGCCGTTCTTGTCGAGCCCGGCATTCGCCTGCGCGACCGTGTAGCGGCCTTCGTCCATTGCCGAAATGTACATGACATCGTCGGTGACTTTGCCATTTTCGACCTTGCGATAGGGCGATTCGATAAAGCCGTATTTATTGACCCGCGCGAACGTCGCCAGACTGTTGATCAGACCGATATTCGGTCCTTCCGGCGTTTCAATCGGGCAGATCCGGCCATAATGGGTCGGATGAACGTCCCGTACCTCAAACCCGGCACGCTCGCGTGTCAGGCCACCCGGGCCCAAGGCCGAAAGGCGGCGTTTATGGGTAATTTCCGCCAGCGGATTGGTCTGATCCATGAACTGCGACAACTGTGAGGAGCCGAAGAATTCGCGCACGGCCGCGGCAGCCGGCTTCGCATTGATCAGATCGTGCGGCATCACGGAATCGATATCCACCGAGCTCATCCGCTCGCGGATCGCGCGCTCCATGCGCAACAGGCCAATGCGATATTGGTTTTCCATCAATTCGCCGACCGACCGCACACGCCGGTTGCCGAGATGATCGATATCGTCGATCTCCCCCCGGCCATCTTTGAGATCGCAAAGCACTTTTACGATCGCCAGGACATCTTCCTTGCGCAGAACCCGAAGCTGGTCATCGGTTTCCAGGCTAAGACGGGAATTCATCTTGACCCGGCCCACCGAAGAAAGATCGTACCGATCGCTGGTGAAGAAGAGACTGTTGAACATTGCTTCCGCGGTTTCAAGCGTCGGCGGCTCGCCGGGGCGCATGACCCGGTAGATGTCGATCAACGCGTCTTCACGCGACGCATTCTTGTCCACCGCCAGCGTGTTGCGGATGTAGGGCCCGACATTGACATGATCGATACCGAGGATCGACAGCGCGCCGACCTTCTCTTCGGCCAAAAGCTCGATCGTCTCTTCCGTAACTTCGTCGCCGGCCTCAACAATAACCTCGCCGGTTTCTTCGTTGATGATATCGTTGCCGATATATCGTCCGATCAGCTCCTCGTCGGTAACGCGGATATCTTTTACCTTGGCCTCTTCGAGAGTGCGAAGCAGCCGCGGCGTTACCTTCGCGCCGGCTTCGGCAACCACTTTGCCGTTCGACGCATTGACAAGATCGAAATTCAGTTTCGTTCCGCGAATCCGCTCGCCATCGAACGGCGTCTTCCAACCGTCCTTAACGCGGGTAAAATCCATTACGTCGTAAAAGAAGTTGAGAATGTCTTCCGGCGTCATGCCGGTTGCGTCCTCGGGCGCCAGCTCAGCGCCTTCGTGCGCCAGCTCTTCACGCTTCGCCTGCGTCGCATCGCTGTCGAGAGCGAGCAAAAGTGTCGTCGCGGGCAGCTTGCGGCGGCGGTCGATACGGACATAGGCAAGGTCCTTGGCATCGAATTCGAAATCGAGCCAAGAGCCGCGATACGGGATCACGCGCGCGGCGTGCAGGTACTTGCCGGAAGAATGTGTCTTGCCTTTGTCATGGTCGAAGAACACGCCGGGCGAGCGGTGCATCTGGCTAACGATGACCCGCTCCGTGCCGTTTACGATAAACGTGCCGTTCGGCGTCATGAGCGGCATGTCACCCATATAGACGTCCTGTTCCTTGATGTCGCGGATCGACTTGGCGCCGGTTTCCTCTTCGACATCCCAGACGACCAGGCGCAATGTCATCTTCAAAGGCGCGCCGTAGGTCATGCCGCGCTGTTGGCATTCCTCGACGTCGTATTTGGGTGCCTCAAGCTCATAGCGAACAAATTCGAGCTGCGAGCGCTCGGAGAAGTCGCGGATCGGAAACACCGACTTAAACACCTCCTCGAGGCGCGAGCTCTCTCCTTCGCGTTGCAGGAGAAACGTATCGTACGAGGCTTTCTGAACCTCAATCAGGTTCGGCAACGGGGCAACTTCCTCAATCCGACCGAAACTCTTACGTATACGCTTACGAGCCGTGAACGACTTCGCCATAATCTATCCTCGTCTTACCTGACATGAGCGCCACGCGCCGCGCCTTCCACTAGGGAAGGCGCCAGCGCGCCGAGGGGCAACGCCGTCCGGCGCGCCCCTCACTAATCTTATAGGCCCTTTGGTTCTACTTAAGTTCAACCGCAGCGCCTGCTTCCTCAAGCTTCTTCTTCAACTCTTCCGCTTCGTCCTTCGTAACGCCTTCTTTAACAGCCTTGGGTGCACCTTCGACCAAGTCCTTGGCTTCCTTCAGCCCCAACCCGGTCATGGCGCGCACTTCCTTGATGACGTTGATCTTCTTTTCGCCGAAAGACGCAAGAATAACGTCGAACTCGGTCTGCTCTTCCGCCGCAGCACCAGCATCCGCCGCACCTGGCGCAGCCGCAACGGCTACCGGAGCGGCCGCAGAGACGCCCCATTTCTCTTCGAGCATCTTCGACAGTTCCGCTGCTTCGATCACTGTCAACGCTGACAGGTCTTCGGCAATTTTCTCCAAATCAGGCATTCTGTAACTCCTTGGCTTGAATATCTCGGTTTTCGTTTATCCGAATGTGCATCATTCTGTACTGCCGTAAGCACTGAAGACACGAGCAAGCTGTCCCGCCGGCGCGTTCAAAACGCCAACGATTTTGCCAGCCGGTGCCTGAAGCAGGCCCACGATCTTGCCACGCAGTTCGTCCAGCGACGGAAGTTTTGCCAGGGCTTTGACGTCGTCGACGCCCAGCACCTTCTCGCCCAACGCGCCACCGACAATCGTCAGCTTATCGTTGTTGTTGGCGAATTCGACAGCCACCTTGGCGGCAGCTACCGGATCCTCCGACACGGCGATCGCCGTCGGCCCCGTAAAGGAGCCTTCCAGCGTTTCAAACTTCGTCCCTTTCAACGCGATCTTGGCCAGCCGGTTCTTGGTAACGTGAAAGCTGGCACCTTCACCGCGCATTTGGCTGCGAAGCGCAGTCACTTCCTGGACGGTCAACCCGCTTTGCTGGGTAACGACCACCAGGTTCGTGTCCTCGAACGTCCGATGCAACTCGGCTACGAGCTCTTCTTTGCGTGATCGGTCCACACTTGATCTCCGATCGTTTGGCTGGTTCCGATGGAAGCCAACCGTTTCAGGATGAATACGGCATAACGAACCACCGTATCCGACTCTCCTGTCCGAGAGGTTCAAGCCACGCCGGCATTGCCGTTTTGACTCTCGACCTCCTGTCTCATGCAGGCTGGTTTCCCAATTAAACCCCCCAGTGGGCGGCGCCTGCAGTCTCGGACAGTTCATGGCAAACCCGGCAATGGGCATGCCACAACAACGCGGACGGTGAAACCGTCCGGCGTATTCGCTTAGGCAGTATCCGTCGCGCTGCCAATCTCCACCGCCATACCCGGCCCCATTGTGGAGGAAATCGAAACCTTCTTGATGTATGTCCCTTTTGCGCCGCTCGGCTTCGCACGGGCGATCGCTTGAACGAAGGCGCGAACGTTCTCGGAAAGCTGCTGTTCCGAGAAACTCGCCTTGCCGATGCCCGCATGAATGACACCCGCTTTTTCCGCGCGGAACGTCACCTCGCCGCCCTTAGCGGCCTTGATCGCCGTCGTAACATCGGGCGTCACGGTTCCAAGCTTCGGATTCGGCATCAGACCGCGCGGACCCAGCACCTTTCCAAGCCGGCCGACCACCGCCATCATGTCCGGCGTGGCGACACAACGGTCGAAATTCATTTCGCCGCCCTGAATCTTCTCGGCAAGGTCCTCGGCGCCAACGATATCCGCACCGGCAGCCTTGGCTTCCTCCGCCTTGTCTCCCTTGGCAAACACCGCAACGCGCACCGTTTTGCCCGTGCCATGCGGCAGTTGCACGACGCCACGGACCTGCTGATCGGCGTGGCGTGGATCGATACCGAGATTCATCGAAACCTCGACCGTCTCGTCGAATTTCGCGCTTGCGCAATCCTTGAGATGCTTCACCGCATCCTCCACCGGATGATGCGCACCGTGTTCGATTTTCTCCGCGAAGCCTTTGAGGCGTTTTACAATTCGTTTTGCCATTTCCTAAGACCCCGCCACTTCGAGACCCATCGACCGCGCAGAGCCCGCGATGATCTTCATTGCCGCTTCGACATCGTTGGCATTGAGGTCTTCCATTTTTGCCTCGGCAATCTCACGCAGTTGCGCTTGCGTCACCGTACCGACCATCTCCCGGCCGGGCGCCCCCGACCCCTTTTCCAGCCCTACCGCCTTACGCAGGAAATGAGATGCCGGTGGTGTCTTCGTCACAAAAGAGAAGCTGCGGTCACCATATGCCGTGATAACCACGGGAATAGGCGTCCCTTGCTCCATATTCTGCGTATGCGCGTTAAACGCTTTGCAGAACTCCATGATATTCAGACCGGCCTGACCCAATGCCGGCCCAACCGGCGGCGATGGGTTGGCTTGTCCCGCTGGAATTTCCAGCTTGATATAGCCGGTTATCTTCTTTGCCATGTTCTACCTTCCAAAATCGGCCGCGCGGTACGGTGCTGACTCACCTCCCGCACGAATAAATCAAAGTTTTTCGACCTGGGCATATTCCAGATCAACTGGCGTCGCACGTCCGAAAATCGAAACGGACACTTTAAGCCGCGCCTTGTCTTCGTCCACTTCCTCTACATAGCCGTTGAACGACTGGAACGGGCCGTCGCTGACCCGGACCTGCTCGCCAATATCGAACGTCACCGACGGCTTCGGCCGTTCAACGCCTTCCTTGACCTGATGCAGAATGCGCTGCGCCTCGGAGTCGGAAATCGGCGAAGGCTTTCCGCCTCCACCCAAAAACCCGGTTACTTTCGTGGTATTCATGATCAAATGCCACGATTCGTCCATCATTTCCATATTGACGAGGATATAGCCAGGAAAAAATTTACGTTCACTGCTGACTTTCGAGCCTCGACGCATCTCCACGACTTCTTCGGTCGGCACGAGCACCTCGTCGACAAGATCCTCCATGCCTTTGATCTGGGCCTGCTCCTCGATCGATTGCGCAACCTTCTTCTCAAAGCCGGAATAGACGTGCACGACATACCAACGATTCGCCATGTCTAGCCCCCAATTCCGAGAATGCCCTGAATACCGAGCGAGATAATCTCGTCGACGATCAGGAAGAATATTGCCGCAAGCGTCACCATTATGAACACCATCACGGTCGTAACACCGGTTTCCTTGCGCGTCGGCCAGGTAACCTTGCTCACTTCCTGGCGGACCTGGCGCATGAACAGTGCAGGATTTGTCTTCGCCATCTTTCGCTACGCCCGCTTTCCAGACTGTGTTGCTGCAAGCCCGCCAACCATGGCAGGGGCACTAGGGCTCGAACCCAGGACCTTCGGTTTTGGAGACCGACGCTCTACCAACTGAGCTATACCCCTAAATTGACCAAATTGTGTCGTTGCCGTTATTCGATAATGCTTGCGACGACACCGGCGCCGACGGTGCGGCCGCCTTCGCGGATCGCAAAACGGAGGCCTTCGTCCATCGCAATCGGCGCAATCAGCGCGACTTCCATCGCAACATTGTCGCCCGGCATCACCATCTCCGTTCCGTCCGGCAAGACGACCGAACCCGTAACGTCCGTCGTGCGGAAGTAAAACTGCGGACGGTAGTTCGAGAAAAACGGCGTGTGACGACCGCCCTCGTCCTTCGTCAGGATATAGCACTCGCACTTGAACTTCGTATGCGGCGTAATCGATCCAGGCTTCGCCAGAACCTGACCACGCTCAACTTCCTCCCGCGCAACACCCCGAAGCAGCGCACCGATATTGTCACCCGCCTGACCCTCGTCAAGGATCTTACGGAACATCTCAACACCCGTGCACGTCGTCTTCGACGTGTCCTTGATACCAACGATCTCGATCTCGTCGCCCGTGTGAACCACACCCGTCTCGATCCGACCCGTCACAACCGTGCCACGCCCCGAAATCGAAAATACATCCTCGATCGGCATCAGGAACGGACGGTCTACAGGACGCTCAGGCTGCGGAATGTACTCGTCAACCGCCTTCATCAACGCCAAGACCGAATCCCCACCGGTCGCCGCGTCGCCATTCTCAAGCGCCGCCAACGCTGAACCCGAAATAATCGGAATGTCGTCCCCCGGGAAGTCATAGCTCGACAGAAGCTCGCGAACCTCCATCTCGACAAGCTCAAGCAGCTCCTCGTCATCAACCTGATCCACCTTGTTCAGGTAAACCACAATCGCCGGAACACCAACCTGGCGCGCCAGAAGAATATGCTCGCGCGTCTGCGGCATCGGACCGTCGGCGGCACTCACGACCAGGATCGCACCGTCCATCTGCGCCGCACCCGTGATCATGTTCTTCACATAATCCGCGTGACCCGGACAATCGACGTGCGCGTAGTGACGGTTCGACGTCTCATACTCGACATGCGCCGTGTTGATCGTAATCCCCCGCGCCTTCTCTTCAGGCGCCTTGTCGATCGACGCGTAGTCCTGAAACTCGGCACCGCCCGCTTCCGCCAATACCTTCGTGATCGCGGCCGTCAATGTCGTCTTGCCATGATCAACGTGGCCAATCGTACCAACGTTGCAGTGCGGCTTCGTACGCTCAAATTTCGCTTTCGCCATCTTACCGTTCCCTTAATACTGTCGTCTCGTTCCGACGTCTCCGTCTGCTCTTCACCTCTGCCACTGCGCACCCCGTCACCGCACAGTGCGTCAGAGGAGGTATTTGGAGCGGGTGATGGGAATCGAACCCACACAACCAGCTTGGAAGGCTGGGGCTCTACCGTTGAGCTACACCCGCGGGTGGACCCGCAATTTCCTCTCCGTCTTCACTATCGATCCGAACCAATCGATAAAAGCCAGCCCGGGCTTGCCCGTCTGGCTCCGTGTCCGCCCCGCGCCTCTTCCGCGTTCTCAAACGCGCTTGGTGGAGGGGGTTGGATTCGAACCAACGTAGGCATAGCCAACGGGTTTACAGCCCGTCCCTTTTAACCACTCAGGCACCCCTCCGTCGACGCGATTCAGTGGCCGTCGCGGCGGCGTGCGAACTATGTTTATTTGTTCCCGGTTGTCAACGGTTAAAAAGCGCAAAAAAACGCAATTTCCCGCCCTTTATTCATGTAGGGTCGGAAAGCGTCAATTGCGATAGTGTCCAAGGCTGTAATATTACGGAAGGCAATGAAAAAACGCAAGACAACTAACCGCCGCCACGACGCTGGCAAGGGCAGGCCGAAAGCAGCCCGCAACGCCCCCGCAATCCGCGAGTGGATATATGGCCGGCATGCCGTTCTGGCCGCCTTGAGGAACCCGCAACGGCAGAGCGGCAGGCTCGTTGCAACAACTGAGGCGGCGGCGCGGCTGCAGGCGGACTTTGCCACCACCGCTCCCGAAATCATGACCCGCGCGCAAATCGACGCCCTACTGCCCGAATCTGCCGTGCATCAGGGATTAGCTCTCGATGCCCCAGCACCGTCGAACATTGCGCTCGAAGATGTGCTGTCGAACACGGCCGAAACGGCCGTTATTGTCGTTCTCGACCAAGTCACCGATCCGCACAATGTGGGTGCCGTGCTGCGCAGCGCTGCCGCATTCGCCGCCGTCGCAGTGGTTGTCCAGGACCGGACGGCGCCACCATCGTCAGGCGCGCTAGCCAAGGCAGCGAGCGGCGCCCTCGACGTCGTACCGTTGGTCCGAGTGACCAATCTGGCCCGCGCGCTGGAACAGATCGGAAAGGCCGACTTCTGGCGTATCGGGTTCGACGGCGACGCGGAAACTACCTTGGCGGATGCACCACTCGACGGGCGGGTGGCCTTGGTGCTCGGCGCGGAGGGCAGCGGTCTTCGGCGCTTGAGCCTACAAAACTGCGACCATATTGCCCGCATCCAGACGCAAGGCACACTGACGACATTGAATGTCTCCAACGCGGCGGCAATCGCCCTGTACGAGACCGTACGACGCAACGATTCGGGGACATAGAGACGCGATGATCGGCAACCAGAAACACCTGTTCGATATTCCCGAGGGGGTGACCTACCTGAATTGCGCGTCGCAGACGCCCTTGCTCCGCGCGTCCGTAGACGCCGGGGCGATAGGCGTCGCCCGCAAGGCGCATCCCTGGGAACCCGTCCGCGAGAACACTGCGCGCGAAGCGCAAGAAGCGCGCGCGTTGTTCGCCGGCCTGATCGGGGCAACGGCGGACGACATCGCCCTTGTCCCGGCGACCAGCTATGGCATGGCCGTTGCCGCGGCAAATCTGGATATCTCCCCAACCCAGGAAATCCTGATCCTGCACGAGCAATTTCCGTCGAACTACTATGCGTGGCATCAGCTCGCCGAAAGATGCGGCGCGCGCCTGACAACGACGCCTCGACCGGCGGACGGCAACTGGACGGCGGCCGTTTTGGAGCGGATCGGCCCGGATACCGGCATCGTCTCCCTGCCCCCCTGTCACTGGACGGATGGCAGCAGCCTCGATCTGGAGGCCATCGGCGCGGAATGCCGGTCGCGCGGTGCGGCGTTCGTTATAGACGCCACGCAGTTCGTCGGCGCGGCTCCCTTCGACATTGCGGCTGTCCAACCCGATTTCATGGTCTGCTCGGCCTACAAATGGCTGCTATGCCCCTATACGCTCGCGTTCCTCTATGCCGCACCGCACCGCCAGAATGGCCGTCCCGTCGAGTTTCACGCCGGCGCGCGGCAGGCCGTAACGGGGGGTGTCGAGCAAGGCGGCGGCTATGCGATGGACTTCGTAGACAGCGCGCATCGCTATGATATGGGCCAGCGAAATAACCTGATTAACCTTCCGATGGCGGTTGCGGCATTGCGGCAGCTACAGGAGTGGACACCGCAAGGCATCGCAACGGCATTGGAGCCGCTCACCGCCCATGCCGCCGAAAAAGCCGCGGAACGTGGTCTCTCGGTGCCGCCGGCGGCGCATCGGGTGGCGCACTTCATCGGGATGCGCGGCTCCGAACCGCCAGCGCCCGATCTTGCGGAGCGTTGCGCCGCCGAAGGCGTGCACTTCAGTCTGCGAAGCGACGCGATACGGATCAGCCCGTATCTTTTCACATCCCAGGCGGATATCGATCGGTTCTTTACGGTACTCGACCGGCATAGATAACGAAGGCGCCGTCCGGCCATGCCGGTTTTGCTTGGTTTTGGAGTCAGCCTTTTATATTGTCCGCCCGCCGCCGCAGTAGCTCAGTTGGTAGAGCAGGGGTTTTGTAAACCTCAGGTCGGGAGTTCGAGTCTCTCCTGCGGCACCATTTTACCAAATTGAAGTAGCGAAGGGTCTAAAGTGCTTGCGGTGCTGGAAGGTGCTGCCAGAGGTGAAAGGCCCTGAACGCCTTTGTTTCCGGTGCTTTCAGGCCGTTTCCCGTCTGCAGAAAGAGACTTCAAAACCTTAAAAGGCAAGGTCGTTTTTGGAGTTCTATATCCCTGATTTCGGCAATACGCCAAACGCTCCGCAAAGGCCAATTTAAGCACCGCTCGCTTGTGCTCGAATTGCTCTGAATGCCAGAGTTTCCAAGGGTTTGCGAGAAACGACAACGAGAGTTCTAGAATATCGTCATAGGTTCTCTCCGGTACGGGCTTTTCGGCAAGTTTTTCCTGCAATAGCAGCTTGTCCTTTTCCAACGTTTCAATACGGCGCTCATAGGCCGCGATGACACTGGAACTGGTCGCCTCGACAATCCGATCAAGCAGCTGCCCGATTTGTTTGTCGAGCTTGCGCAGTTCCACTTTCATATGCGTACCGGCTGCTTTGGTCTGGGTGATGTGTTGGTCTCTTGCGTCATAGAATAGAGCTTTGACATGCGCGAAGAGCGATTTTGCCGGCGCGAGGCCGTGGAGCACTGTCTCAAATTCGCCCTCCAGCTTGTCGCGCGGAATCGATTTGCCGTAGCTGGCGCAAGATTTGGTCTGACAGAGGTAATAGGGGTAGCGCTTGTATTTGCCTTTCGACCAGCAAGACTTTAGCGGTGCGTCGCAATCGCCGCAGGTGACAAACCCGCGCAGTGGGAAGTCTTCATTCAAGTCCTTGCGGGCCGGTGCTTGAGCCTTGCTATTGAGCCGTTCTTGAATCTTTTCGTACGTGGCAAGGTCAATGAGTCCCGGATGCTTGGCCTTGCGCAGAGAGATGTTCCAATTGGGCACTTCGAGATATCCGGCATAAAGCGACTTGGTTAAAATGCGTACGATGGTTTGCGGACGCAATTCACCGTTCGGCAAATCCTTCGGGAAAAGCGGGTGGCTTTCCAGGAACCGCTTGAACTCCGCTTGCGTCTGGAAGCGGCCATGCGCGAAGCCTTCCAAGGCCTCCTGCACGATGGAGGCAACCGGTTCATCACGGACCAGTATTTTGCCTTCGCCTTTCGTCTGGACGTATTTGTAGCCCTTGGGCTTCTGGAACGTCCAATAGCCGTTCATGGTTCGGGCGCGCATACGGTTGACCACCTGTTCGCCGTTCTTTTCGCGCTGATGCTGGGACACGCTGGCGAGTAGGTTCTCAACCAGAATGCTGTCTGAATCGTCGCCGAACTCGATGGAGGGAGATTCCAGCTTGCCGCCGACCGAGGCAATCGCGGCGCGCAATTTGATATGTGCTTCGACATTGCGAGCGAGGCGCGAGATGTCATCGATGATGACCGCGTAACCTTCACCCCGGAACTGACGCAAATACGAAAGCATCGCTTTTATGCCGGGGCGGGTTTCGAGCTTGCCTGTAATATCGTCAGTAAAAACCTCAGTGACCTTATAATCTTTGAACCGGGCATATTCACGGCAGCGCGTTTCCTGGCTATCCAGACCATGCCCTTCGTCCTTCTGTTTCTTGCTGGACACCCGGCAGTAAATCACCGCGTTTTCGATCTCCTTTTTATTGTTCATCTGGGACTCCTCCTTGCTGCGGATCGTGCGTCCGGTCTGCCGCGCGTACAAATTTGTCATTCAAATATTGAGGTTTTGATTTTATCACATCGTCGGCGGATTTTGCGCTGCAATCGGCGCTCTCAGGGGGTTTTCCACAGTCTTGCGATGCGGGCCGCACCTCCACGCCCAATTGTATAAAACTGACGATGATGTTCCAAAGCGCTTGTAGATACTCGCACTTCTGATCTTCCGTCAGGTCCTCGCCCTCGAAGAAGTGTTCGTACTTCTCGACGTCCAAGGTCAACGCCATCGGCGGGGTTACCGCAGCATCACTCTCGCCAGCCTGTTTCAGCCTGTAATCTTCATTTTTAAGTTGGTTCTCAGCCACTTTTCATATCCTTTACTCGTTATCTTACCTCCATCGCATATTTTCTCCTGTAATAGAACAAAAAGGGAACATTATTAACTCATGTTCCCAATTTATGCAAGAAAAATATTATTCTTTTATTCCTATTTATTGTAATCGCGACGTTGTGACTGGTTTGAATTGCCGCGTTCTTCTTTGAAGTCTTCGCGGCGATTTTCGCGCGATTGCTCGTGATCTTCGCGGCGCAACTCGTTCGTCCGCGCATAAGCGCCGCGGGCTAGCTCGGAGAGCTTCAACAAATCCGTGCCCGTAAAGCTCTGCGTGTCGCGGTACTTGCCTTCGGAATCCTTATAGCTCCGCGAAAACGTGGTGCTGTAGAACGCACCCTTTTCGCCCTCATTACGCCAGATACTGGCTTTGAGATGTCCGTCGTTTATTTTGTCTATCGGGCGGTTACTGTTTTCATTTTCGTTTCTGTTGTTTTCCATGATGCATACTCCTGTGTTCGCATTGATTGGGGTTTAGCCGTGCATCCGGTTGTTAAAATCCCGGACACGGGTTTGATCGGGTCCGGTTTCGCTCCGGGCCTTCTTGAATGCTGCTTTACGTTCTTCCTTGGATTCCGCCGTCTTGGCGCTTTGGGCTTCCGCATCCCACTGCGCATTGAAGACGGCTTTGTCCGTTCCGTAGGCCAGTGCGGGCGACGGTCTTAGAACCGGTGCAGGCTTTTGGCGTTTGACCATGAACGAGTCCCGGCGCTCTTGGCGTTCGGCATTCTCGTTCCGGCGCTGGCTTTCCGTTTTTCCCGCATCGGCCAATTGCTTGGCGTTGTGTTCACAGCGCTCAGTCTCAAAGCTTTGCCGCAACGCGCCCGCCTTGCTTTGCAGATTGTCTTGGCCGGAAAGATTGCTTTGCGCACGCGCGAACGACGTACCGCTCCGATTTGCGCCGCCGGTGCGTGATTGTCCTGAGGTTTTCATTATTTCACCTTCGACCAGAAGCCGTCCTTGTATTGCGGGTAATGGGCGTATTGTTTCGGCACGGGCTCGCGCACCACGCGCCGCCAGGCATGGCCGAACAGGGTTTTGACGCGCACTTTATCCAGCGGCGGGTAAAAAGGGTTCGGGTGATACCGGCCCGTCATAAAGCGTTGCTCGTAAAAATTCTTACGGCCCGCTTCGATCGGGTGATTGACGCCATCGGCGAAAATCAACTGCTTGTCACCCGGCATATTTAAATTTTCATCGGGCGTGCGCAGGCGTCTTTGTTTTTTAGATTTAAGCTTGGCTTCTTTTGTGTGATGGGCGTACTCCGACCGACCTTGTAGGGATCGCCGCCATCGAGCAACGCACGCAGGGCCTTCTGCTGCGCATGGCGGGCGCTGGCTTGTTTGAATTCGTCGGTGAATTCCAATGTCTCATCGCCCATCATGGCAGAGATGGTCTGTGCACTGGCCAGATCACGAATCGAGAAATAGCTTCTTAATGCAGCGCTTGAGGTCACGATGTTTTCCGCATCAGGTGCAAGCGCGCGCATTTGATAGGTGCTCTGGAACACACACCAGGGGCGGATGCCAATCCCAGCCCCGTAAGTGTAAAGCTTGACGGCGAGCGGGAATGCGCCAAGCTGTGCGCACTCGTCAATGATCCAAGTCTGCTGCGGTGACGATGGGCTGCGCGATTTGTAGATCATCGCCGCGACGAACATCGATTTGATCACCGGCCCCCAGGCTTGGATAAATTCAGCCGGAGGCATCATGTAAAACTGATAGGCTTGATCGCTCTCACAAAGCTGCGAAAGCGAGAAATCGTACGGCGGCGAGACGGACTCCATGAGTGTTGGATCGCTCAAGCACGCAAACGCCTTGAATATCTCGCCGAGTATGCCCTTGAAGCCGTCGCCCGTGTCGTTATCGCGGCTGGCGGCGATTTCGGCCTCAACGCGCCGCGCGATTTCGAATTGCGATTCCGACATCTCGAACGCGAAATCGAGCCACGCATCCCCACCCACCGGAATGAGGTTGATGGCGTGATAGAGATCGGGAAGTGTCAAAACGCCGTTCTTCTCGACCAAGGCCAGGGCGATGGCTTCAACAAATTCCCGCGCGCGGCCTATGAAATACCCCGCGTTCTTCTCCCCCGTCATCACGATGATGTTTTCGCAAAAGACTTTTACATCCGAGACCAGCGAAGGGCTGTCTGCGCGGATGTAATCGACCGGATTGATCCGGTTTTGCGGCAAGCCGTGCAGCGCCGCAGGATTCCAATAAATGCAGAATTTTTTATCCGGGGTTTGATCCTGGCTGATGGCGGCAAGCTCGCCCTTCATGTCCAGCGCCAGGAGCGTTTGGCGATAAATGCCGCTGCATATGTTGTATCCCAAAATGGTAGCGAGCTTACCCCCACGTCCGCCAGCCGTTAAAAGCAAGCCACCTTGCCCGCTGTACCAGAGAGGACGATTGCCCCAAAAACCGACCAGCAGCGAATTGGGTTTCTGTTTAAACATCCCCGCGCGCGCGAGGTCGGTTGCGCTAGCAAATTTTGCCGATCCGAAACGATGTTCTTCATTCGACATTTTGACCTCGCTTCGGCGAGAGCGGAGCGGCGAGAACAGAGCGCCCGGCCCTGGCCGTTTCGATGTTCATGCGTTTTCTATAGGGACCGCCGCAAAATAAGCGCCGAGATCACGGCAACGATCATGGTCACCGTGAGATAAATCACGCTCTGGAGCAGAGCAAAGCTCAACACGTACACGCCCGCCTTAATCAACCAGTAAATAATTTCGAAAGCTTCGGGGTATTGGCGCTTCACCAAATCCGTCAGGTGCGGATCGATAAGCTTGATCAGGCTAGGCACGCCCAAAAGCGTGATAATCGCCGCGCATATATAAGACGCGACATTTTTGAGATCGGGGAGCTTGCGTTCGCTCATGGTTGCTTTCCTCCTAGCAGTAGGGCTAAGAAAAAAGCCGGGAAGTGGTGCAACACTCCCCGGCTCTGGCCGTCACCGGCTGGGGTAATTCTCGGGCGACTCTCGGAGGTTTCCTTCGAGAGTCGCTTCGCGTTTTGAGGCCCCTATTTTTGCTCCGCCGGGATAGGCGAAAGCTTGTCTTTATCATCGACCCACTGCGTATCAGGGTGCGGGATAATCCGCCCTGAAGTTATTTGCTGCGGGGTATCGTCGTCGGAAATAAGACCGACAACCGTTAAAATCACAGCCAGTACGAAGACTGCTTTGAAAAAGTTTTCCATGGGTTTATTCCCTCATCGAAGTAGATAAGAGATACCATAAAGATGGGAAGGACTTATGCCAATAAGATAGGAAGGACTTTACGGGCCTTCGCTCATTTTCAGCCCGGCTGCGTCCTCTTCAGCTTCCTTGAGAGCAGTGAGGAGTGCGGTCGCTGTTGAATGATAATTAGGGCCTTTCGCTTTCAACCAATCAATAACATCTTGAGGTAAGCGGATTCTGGTCTCGATTTTGGGATGATAATTTGAACCCTTAGGTGGTCGCCCCTTGACCGACGTCGCATCGATTTCTTGAGCTCTTGCAAAAAGCCGTTCGAGATTGAGTGGCGTATCTTCTATGCTCGTTTGAGTACTTCTGGCCGTCGTGTCGCGGTCAGTTGGGGTGGGCTCCGTTGCTGGACTTTCCTGCTGATCAAATAACTTGCTACTAATTGATTCCTCAAAATCTAAAACCTGTGCATTATTTTTTATAAAATTAAAATATGCATAAGCAAAAATAAAATATATCCCAAATTTTTCTAGTTCATTTTTGTTCCATAAACAATAAATAAATATCGATAACGGTTCACTAATCTTAGACATTTCTAAGAACTTAACAGCTAAATTCTTATCAATACTGTTATTCACATAAGAAAATCTGAACTCTAATTTAATGATGTTTCTTTTATTTGATTTGTTTTTCTTATCAAGAATAAATACTCCGATAAATACATCTTTTAAAGTGCATGCTAAATCAACGAAGATGTCATTTGATATATTCTCTTTGTAACTTAAAGAAAAAATAATTTTATCAGACTCTTTCAAGCCAAGTTTCTCTAGACGTTTTTCAGTTTTCCGATTTGAATACTTCTTGAAATTATTTGCTAATGTCATTACTTCGTCGAACTGTTCTTCGCCCGGAAGTTCGAAAACTGAATTGGGTGAATACTCAGATACGCTAGTAGAAGACCCACCGTCTTTTAACTTTAGGGCGCGCTCCATTATCTCTTTCTGCCTTGAAGCAGGGCCCGCCCCCCTCTTTGCCTTCTTTTTCCTCTTAGGAGACACCTTCAACTCTTCCAATCTTGGACACTGAATCAATGTTAAATTGCAGTTCTTTGCTGAAACCGATTACAGCATCAGTAGAAAATTCGTTCCAGCAAAATTAGCGAAACCGTTGATAACGGTATTGGTAACGACGATCTCCATCGAACGCTCGAAAACACCGTCGCCGATGTCGCAAAGGAGCTATCGTCGGAGGAGAACGGCCCGACATTTATAATGACCGCGTCAGTCCTGCAACAGGTGCTTTTTAAATAGTGCGGTGTCGTCTCGCGACGGCAAGCCCGGCCAGACCAAGGACGAGCAGCGCTAGGGTGCCGGGTTCTGGGACAGAGGCTAGCGGCCCCTTCAGTGTTCTGACATTGAACTGTGAGTCGTCCCCGAAGATCAAGGTATCGATGCCGCTGTTGGGTGCATCGAACTGTCCTATGATGAGAATTTGGCTGCCGGTGTCCAGTGATAGAAGAAGATCGGTGCCGAGGTTTTGAAATCCAATATCGCCCAGGCTGATCCCGGCTGCGAATTGCACGACATTGATGTCATCACTCGCCACTTCGATGATGGTGTCTAGAAACAAGCCGTTACCACTACCAACACTATAGGTATCCGCGCCGCCGCCGCCGACAAGAAGATTGGTACCGGCTCCACCATTCAACCGATCCGCGCCGCCGCCGCCATCTATAAAGTCAGTGCCGTTGCCTCCGTTCACAACGTCATCGAAAAGCGTGGCAAAAATTACATCATGGCCATTGCCGCCTTCGATACGGGCACCAACATTGCTTTGGCTGACATCGATAAAATCGGTGCCATTGCCAGCAATAAAGACTTCCACATTCTGAACGGCGCCGGCTTCAAGAAAGTCCCCGGAGTTAGAAAAGAAAATGGTGTCCTGGCCTCCAAGGCCGTCATAGGTCCCGGTGTTTATGAGAAACTCGCCGGCGACCGGCACGAGGTGACCGCCGGGGCTCAAAAATTGTGCGTCGATTGGCCCAAGCTGGCCCTGAAATATAATAATGTCGTTCGCATCGGAATTCATGGCGTGGGCGTGCGTTCCCGTGACAGCAAGGATGCTGGCCGCAGCGAGCAAGAATTTCAATTTCATGATAAAGAGTCCTTTAGGCCGTGCGCCGCCGCGCGATGCCCAGCCCGGCCAGCCCGAGGGCGAACAGCGCTAGGGCAGAGGGTTCGGGAACAGGCGTTATGCTTTGATCGTCTGTGCTTTCGACCGTAACGCTGAGCGCGAGATCGCCTCTAATTTCCGCAAATTCGGCGTTGGGAGAGAGATTTGAAAAATCAAAGAACACCTGACCGAGGGCAACAGTGTCGAAAGCCGTGGCAAGGTCTGTTGTGTCAGTAAAAAAATCACCCTCAAAGCGAAACCGTATCTCCGCGAGCACATGATTGTTCAGAAACGGCCCCGTAGGAACGAGCGTCACGTAGTCAATCGTGTCATTCGCCCCATTCTCTGCCAGCGTTAGACCGCCAATGCCGCCGTCATACGCAACACCGTCAATCTCAAAGATCGGGTTAAGAATGTTGTAGCCGGAGAACGGCGCAGACAAGATTCCGGCACTGCCTGAATCAACGGTAAAATTACTGAGCGTTAAAGGTGAACCGATATTGACGCCAGTCCCTGTCAGACCGGGACTGATCAGGGTGATCTCCCCTATCCCACTTATATTAAGGACAGTCGCTTCGGCGCTTGTCGCCGCAACCGCCATACCAAGCACGGCGCAAGCTGTGATGAATGGTTTTCTTTTTGAGAAATTGTCAAACATAATACCACTCTCGGTTAGTCAACTTGTATGTAAAAGTTGGTGAGCCGCACTCAGTAAGGGATAGGAGAGAGATATTGTCCGCATTGGCTCAAGCCTTGGCTGTGAATTACATTGACATTTCAATTGCTTTCCATAGTATCCCAAGTTCTACATAAAAGTTGGTGTTGAAATAGAAGGCTGGTAGCGTCGGGCTTATGACGGCTCGAAACCCGCGCAATACCAATCATCCGAAGAAAGGCTCATCAATAAAGGTTGCGCCGATCCGCAGGCGTAGGGATATCAAGCGGATCAAGAAGCAGCTAAAAAGTAATCCGCGCGATCTGTGCCTATTTACGCTTGGGATTAATTCGGCCTACAGGGCGAACGAACTGCTTTCAATTACGGTCGGGCAGATCGAACATCTGAGCCGTGGCGATATCCTGGATTTGAAGCAATCCAAGAACAGCCGATACCGTGCCGCTACGCTCAACCGGGCCGTCATCAAATCTATTAAAAAGTGGCTGGAGGTCCACCCCTACCCGGAGGCGGATGCCCCCCTGTTTATATCCCTGAGAAATCACAAAGCGAGCACGCCGCTAACACTACGACAAAAGATCGGAATGCGGTGCCGGACGCTCGCCAAAGCGATAGCGCAGGAGGGCAGGCCTCCCACTGCGCCAAGATCGATGGGCCAGCGGGTCCGGCCCTTGAGACCATCCAAAGCGCTGACGGTTTCGACTCTCAGCCGAATGGTCAAAACATGGTGCAAAAATGCAGGCCTGCACGGCAATTACGGCTCGCACACGCTCCGCAAGACCTGGGGTTATCATCAGCGTGTGCGGTTCAAGAGATCGTCATCCTTGCTTATGGTGAGCGTCCGGTAAAGCAGCCCTGCCTATGATGACGTTGGACTGTTACGCTCAGGTTTGAGCGTAACGCCAGGGGAGCAGTTCGTCGATCCGATTGATTTTATGGTCGGCGATACAGGCTAGCGTGTCGGTTAGCCAGGCCTGCGGATCGACGCCATTGAGTTTTGCTGTCTCGATCAGCGTATAGGCGATGGCGGCTGATTTGCCGCCGGCCTCGGACCCCATGAAGAGATAATTCTTCCGCCCCAGGGCGATGGGCCGCATGGATCGCTCTGCGGTATTGTTGTCGAGTTCAAGAAAGCCGTGATCTAGATATGGTCGCAGCTTCTTCATGCGGGTCAGGGCGTAGCGAATAGCACCGGCTAAGGGTGATTTGCCGGGTATCCGGGTCAATTGGGCATGCAGCCATGATTCCAGGTCGTCGAAGATTGGTTTTGATTGGCGCTGCCTGATCTTCACCCGTTGATCCGGCGATTGGCCCCGAACCTCCTTCTCGACGCCATAGAGTGTGGCGATACGTTTTATGGCTTCCTCGGCAATCGCCGATCCCTGAGCTTTGTGGATATCGACGAACTTGCGTCGGATATGGGCCATGCAGGCCACTTCCGTCACCTTGCCCGTGCGGTACAGGTCATTGAACCCCGCATAGCCATCGGCATGCATGAAGCCCGTGAAGTCCGCTAGATGTTCGCGCGGGCGAACGCCCTTCCTGTCGGACGAGAACTGATACCATGCGGCAGGATGCGCCTCTCCGGCCCAGGGTCGTTCATCGCGGACATAGGCCCAAAGCCGCGCGGTCCTGGTTTTACCGGAGCCTGGGGTCAGCATTTTTACCGGCGTATCATCGGCGAAGAGGGCCTGTCCCTTTAAAACATGGCGCGCGACGGCGTCCGCCAAAGGTTCCAACAGAGCCGTGGATTTGCCAACCCAATCGGCCAGGGTGGAGCGGTCCAGATCGATCCCCTCGCGCTGGAATATCTGACTTTGCCGGTACAAAGGCGAATGATCGGCGTACTTGTTGACCAGCACATGGGCCAGTAGGCCAGGACCGGGCCGCCCGTGCTCAATCGGCCGCGACGGCAGGGCTGCCTGATGGAACGTCTCACAGCAGGTGCAGGCCATGCGCGGGCGAACAATCCGGTTCACGACAAAACGTCCGGGGACATATTCCAGTTCCTCGGTGACATCGTCGCCAAGCGTTTTGAGCGCACCGCCGCATTCCCCACAGGCATCGCCCGGCGACAGTGTTGTCTCGTTGCGTGGGAGATGACCGGGCAGCGGTTTACGTTTGGGCTTGTCTTTTGGCGCTGCAGATTGATCTGCATTTGCATCGTCTGACGCGGGCTCCTGCGCGGACGCCGCAATCTCTTCGTCTTCCAGCGTCAACGCCAGTTGATCCAGAGCCTCCGAGCGCGACCCGAAGCGATGCTGGCGCATCCCGGCCAATTGGTGTTGGAGCTTCTCGATCAACACCGCCTGTGACTTCACTTCCGACGCCAGCGATGCCACCAGACCTTTTAATGCGGCAGGTTCATTCGGGAGGTTCTCAGCGTCGTCGAGCATGCCGGCAATCTATCAGCCGCCACCCCGCATGGGAATCCCCGGAAATTGACAACCCTTTGCTGTGAAACGACTTTACCCAGCCGTCAGGGGACGCCACGTTCGTTGTGGTATGCGCCAATCAATCCCTTCCAGCAGCATCGCCAATTGAGCCGGGGTCAGCGCAACCTTGCCCGCTTTCGCAGACGGCCAGACAAACCGTCCCTTCTCCAGACGCTTCGAGAACAGACATGCCCCTTGCCCGTCCCACCAGATCACCTTGATCAGATCGCCACGGCGACCCCGGAAGACGAACAGATGACCGCAATACGGCGCCGCCTTTAGAACCTTCTCTGTTTGCGCTGACAGCCCATTGAACCCCTTACGCATGTCCGTCACGCCGGCCGCAAGCCAAACCTTCGTGTTCGTGGGAACCGGGATCATCCCGACAAGCACCGGAGCAGACGTACGAGCGCTTCGGGATCGTAAGGGCCGCTAATGCTCAAGCGATGACCTCCGGCAAGCGTGACCTCGATCTTGCCTTCGTCACCAACAGGGCGCTCGGCTTCGTGCTCGACGTGACGCGCAATCTCAACCGGCAGGAAACAGGCGGCGTCATCGACCGTGTCACTTCTCGCAAACCGGGGATCTTTCAGCCAGTTGAAAACCTGATTGGCGTTCACATTGTAGCGCCGTGCAACCTGTGAAACCGAAACGCCCGCAAACCGCGTCTGTGCGCAAATCATCCGCTTCTCGTCTGCACTCCAGCGCCGACGCTTGCCCCGCTTCGCCACATCCTGATCCCCGTTAGTGTCCACCTAAACAAGTGGACACTAAACCTCACTTCTTCTGCACGGCAGAGCGGTCAGGCCGGACGCTTACTGTCCGCCTACAATGAGGCACGCAATATCGTAACGTGTGTTGATAGCCTTTTGTCACAGAAGCTTTCCCCGGAGTCTATCTTGGTGGTCGACGACGGCTCCACGGACGACACGTCGAAGATGTTGAGCCGCTTCGAGAGCAACCCTCGAGTGAGCATCTTCACCCTGCCGCACAACGTTGGCGTGCCTGGCGCGCGCAACGCAGGCGTCGCGCACAGCCGATCGGACATTGTCGTCTTTCTCGACGCCGATGCTATTGCCCCGTCGGACTGGCTTCTCAACCTACTGGCGCCCTTTGCCGATTCGACGGTCGCTGGTACTGGCGGACCGGACAGGGCGCCCGAAGGCGACAATCCATTTGCACTTGCCGTGGATTACAGCATGCAGTCTTGGATCGCTTCTGGCCGGTTGCGGTTGAACAATCCCTTTGCCCCCTTCGTGCCCGCAGGATGCAATTTCGCAATTCGTCGCAATGTCTTCAACGATCTTGGTGGTTTCGAAGTGCGCCTGAACCGACGTGGCGAAGAAAAGGAACTAATACAGCGGATGCGACGCCGCGGTCTTGGCATCGCTTACTGCGACCGGGCTCTCATCTGGCACCATCGCCGAGTCTCGCCGAAGCAGTTTTGGCGCCAGAATTTTCTGTCTGGCCGGGCGCGCATCGATATTTTGCGGCTTGCGCCGGATGCCTTTGCCTGGCCACACTTGGTGCCTGCCATGCTGGTGATAGCCCTATTGTCGTCAGGGGTTCAATTTGTTGTAAGCGGCAGCGAGGGACCCGGTAGCATTGTGCTGGGGGTCTACATTCTTCTTTTGCTTATTGATTATCTGATCGCCGCTACCGCCAATCCTTTTCGCCAGGCATTGTCATGGGTGCCCTTGACGACAGCTACGATCCATTGGGGATATGGCACCGGTTTGATTGTTGGAAGCCTGCGTTGGTTGATGGGCTATCCGGTGGGCAGCGGTTGTGCTCCGACCGAATCGATTGTCGATGCTCCCCCAAAGTGACTGTATGTGTCGACCGACATCACCAACAAAGGAAGGAGGCGGTGCTCAGTGCACAGACGCATTCTGCTGATTTTGTACTCAGCAACGGCGTAATGACGCCGTAATGCCGTATAAACGATTATGAGAATTCGAGAAATGGATAGCCACCGACAAAGCTAATTGCGGGTCACGGCTTTGATCCAATAACTTGATCGCACTACGCTGCCGGCAGTTCCAAGAATAAGCGTCCCATTCCGGCCAGTGGTTCTCTGATGTCCATTGCCAACATCACAGACCAAATGACCGCCTGATTGGTGGTGATGACTGGCTTGTTAAATTGCCGTTCCCAATCTGCGACGTATTTCATGGTCGGGAAATTGCCACCCGGTACGACCAGCACTTCGATCTCCGGCCGGTCGATGCGGGCGAAGGCGTCGGTCGCGTTGTCAGCGGACAGTCCGCCGATGGCGTAGGAATCCGTGGCGCCGAAGGCTTCGGTCGCCAGGACCTCCAGTCCGAAACGCGTTTCGTAATAACGCTTCGCCCGGCCAATCACATCTTCCGAATAGGGCGAGACCAGCGCGATCCGCTCGGCACCAAGCGCACGGACGGCCTGCCCAATCGCCTCCGCCGATGTTATGGCCGGCGCGCCTGAATTGTCGGTCATGGTCAGTTTGGCGACCGCATCGTAGTCGTCCTCGAACAAGCTGGCCGATGTCTGGATCAGGCCGATCGCCTCGACCTTGGCATTGCCGAGCATCTTGGATTGGTATTCCAGATCGTCCTTGCGACTCGGCATGAACGGGACGCCGCGCTCCTTGCCGAGGCGCGCATAGTGCGCCTGCAAGGTTGGCGGCAGCAATCTTGTGTACTCAATTTCGACCGTCGTGTTGGTAGAGGGAATCAACGCGCCAAAATGTCGGGTCATGACAAAGCTCCTACGCCCAGGGCGTTTCCGCCACGGCATTGCGCGCGGAGATCCGGCCGAAGACGAGACATTCGCCGATATTGCCGGTCCCCTGATAGAGATAACTGTAAATCGAACCGAGTTCGCCCGCACTGTAGAGCCGGGGGATCGGCGTGCCGCCGGGGCGCACGATTTGCGCTTTCTCGTTACGCCGCGGCCCGCCCTGCGTATTCAGCATCGAGGGCGACATCTCAATCGCATAGAATGGTCCGTTCTCGATAGGATTCAGCATCCGGGTGCGGCCATGCTCGGGATCATTACCTGCCGCGCAACCTTCGTTCCATCGCGCTACCGTCGCCACCAGTGCTTGCGGGTCAAGATTTACGATCGCCGCCAGCGCTTCAAGCGTATCGGCTTTCCTGATCCAGCCTTTCTCCAACTCGGCACTGTTGTCATCGCTCCAGGGGTACTGCTCAACGAGCTGCGTCCAGCCGTGTTTCGGCGCCTTGTCCCACAAGGGACCGGCCGTCATGTGCGTATCGTCGAAAATCATCTGCATCGGGCACGGCGTCGGCATCTTCTTCCAGGTGCCGTGCAGCAGCACCTTGCCATGACGGTTCTTGTATTTTTCGTCGGTGAAGCGTTTCGCGTCCGGCCCGACGGCGATCGCGCCGCCCGCCATCTCTTTGCTGAAATGAAATGCCTGCATGGAAAATGACGTTGGGATTTCCGCCGCCTTGAACGCCATGGTGGGCCCAGCGAAGTTGTTCATGTGCCAAAGGTCCGCGCCGACCGCCAAGGCCATCGAAACGCCGTCTCCTTCGTTGTACGGCGAGCCGGACGTGTAGCAATAGGGAAGATCCGGCAGGTAATCGCGGATCATTTCCTGGTTGTTTTCAAACCCGCCGCAGGTCAATACGACGGCCTTACGCGCCTTAACGGCAATGACCTTCCCGCCGCGCTCCGCACGAACACCCAAAATCTCTCCCGTCGCACCGTTCTGGATCAAGCTCCGCCCCGGCGTCTCATACGCAATGCGGATCGGGCGTTCCTTGACCAGGCTTTCGAAGCGTTTCCAGGTCAGGGAATAACCATAAGTCGGACCATCGTGGAATTTATGAACGCAATCCGATCCCGGCAGGTCGGGGAATTCGATTCCTTCCGGCGGGTGCTGATGTTCCTGCGGGTCGGCGCCCAGGCTCCTAAGCCAGTCATTGTTGAGACACATCTCATGCGCCCAGACGCGAACCATCTCTTCCGGCACCTTGTAGATGCCACAGAGTGCCGTCAGATAGGCAACGGCGCTCTCTTCCGACGAGGTGTTGAGATAGCCCTGGCCAGCAACGCGGGTGTTACCGCCTTCTTTGCCTTCAGGTGCTTTCTCCAGGATTAGTACGTCGGCGCCCAGTTCGTGCTCCGTGACAGACGCGGCGAAACCAGCCGCGCCAAATCCCACGACGACGATATCCGCTTCCTCGTCCCAGGCCTCGGGAAGGGTCGTTGGGGGCTCCATTCCTACCTCTACTCGTTGACGACCGGGTTGCGCAGCACGCCGATGCCGGAAATATCGATCTCGACCGTGTCACCCTCCTTCATCCAGACCGGTGGCGTGCGATAAGCGCCAACACCGCCCGTCGTGCCCGTGACGACAACATCGCCAGGCACAAGTTCGGTAAAGGTCGTGATATAAGCCATCAGCTCCGGCACGCCGAAAATCAGATCGTCGATCGTCGCCCGTTGCATTTCTTCGCCGTTCAGCCGCGTCACCAAGGACATCACTTCGGGATCGGGAATCTCATCCGTGGTCACCAGCCAGGGGCCGAACGCGCCCGTGCCCATGAAATTTTTTCCCGGCATGAACTGCCCGGTGTGGCGCTGCCAGTCGCGCACACTGCCATCGTTGTAGCAGGCGTAGCCAGCGACATAATCGTAGGCGTTTTCCTTGGCAACATGCCGGCCCGTCTTGCCAACGACGAAGGCCAGCTCGCCCTCGAAATCGAGACGCTCTGACGCCTTCGGCCGGATCATCGGCTGCCCGTGTCCGACCTGAGAGTTGGCGTAGCGCGGAAACAGCATCGGATATTCCGGTGTATCGCGCCCGCCTTCCGCAACATGGGTCGCGTAGTTCAGCCCGACCATGATGATCTTATCCGGGTTCTGGATGGGCGGCAGCAGGGTTACCGCGTCGAGCGCGGCATCGGCCGCGCGGCCCTCGGCGTGTTCGCGTACCTCGTCCAACGCACCTTCTTTGAGGACCGCACGCAGATCCGCATAGTACAGCGCCCGCCCGACATTAACGACGCCGTCATCGGTCGCGACGCCGTAGCTCTCGCCTTTATCATCACGGTATGTGACCAATTTCATGATATTTCTCCCCAATAGCGCTTGTTATTTCATACCCCACGCTCCCCCTAAATCGTCACCCTTGGGCTTGACTCACTGTTGTCCGGTTTAATTTCTCTAACATATGAAGGCCAACTGATTTTGGCATTGAGGTGTGTTTGGTTCAGGTTCGAGCAGACGGTCAATGCGCTTTCGATGCATGAGGTTTGTTCGGACGAGGCGAGCGAATGCGAGCGGGGATTTGACGGTTTTCTGATCGGCTTTTGCGAGGTGAAGCAAGAGATAGGCGATCAGGGCAACGGTGATCTGAATGCGCACGGCATTCTCGGACCGGCCGAGGAAGTGCCGGATTTTGAGGTTCTGTTTGACCCAGCGAAAGAACAGCTCGATCGCCCAGCGGCGCTTATAGAGGTCGGCGATTTGCCGGGCCGAGGCGTCCAGATCGTTGGACAGGATCCGGAGGGTCTTGCCGGTATCGATCCGCACCGTGACTTCGCGCACGGGCTTGGAGAAGGGGTTTTTGCGGCTCATCCTTTGCCGTTTGGGCAGCAGGCCGACCCGGTCGGACAAGATGTCTTCGCCCTCGGGCACCGCCCGATCGGTGGCCTCTGTTAGCGGCGTGTGCGACTTGAAACGGGTGACAATGCGGCAACCCGCGGCGTCGAGCTTCGCCCACCAGGCGTAATCGTAGTAAGCCAGATCAAAGACATAGGTCGCGCCCGCCTCGATCGGCATCTCCTGCGCCACCTTGATATCGGCGGTCTTTGCCGGCGTCACCGCCGCGTAGACCGGGTGTTCGGCGCCCGCATCGTAAACCACATGCAGTTTCGCGCCACAGGCCCTGGCCGAAAAATACGCCCACTGCGATCCCCGGCCACTCAAGGCAAGCGGACTGGCATCGATCAGGTAGGTCGCCTCGCCAAGCGTCCGCCGCAACCCGCGCCCGGCGCGCCCAACCAACGCCGTGAACAGCTCCGAGAACACCGCGCTCGGCCGCGTCGCGTTCGCATCGGCCAGCGTCGAACGCGTCACAAGGCGACCGCCGACATGATAGAGCCGGGCACGATGGCTCTGTAGACCGCCGACGATCTCGCGCAAGCTCACCGCACCGGAAAGCTGAGCATATAGCAGGGCGATGAACTGGTCCTTCGTGCTCAGGCGGCGAACGTGTTTGTCGGCTTCATGCCGTTCCACCAAAGCCGCAAAACGATCCCAAGGAACACGCTTCATCAGATCATGAAATACGCTATTCTCATGCCGCATGGTGTTGATCCTTTCCCGTGTCCAAAACGTCGCCAAACGATTGGTCACCAGTAGAATCAATGCCATGCAAACCGTCCACTGAATTAAACCGGACAACAGTGGGCTTGACTCGAGGGTCCATGTTTGTCGAAGGCACCCCATCGACTTGGATTCTCAGGTCAAGCCCGAAAATGACGTAGGGAAGGATTTTCAGCCATTATCTGCTTTCACCAGTTTCACCTCTCGCCTCACGTCCGCTTCTCCGGCAGGTCAAGCCCGACGCCTTCGAGATGACTGAACAGTTCCTCCAGTTTCGCGACATCCTCAGCCGGCAGCGGTCCCTTCAAGATCGACGCGAGGTTGGTGCGCAAATGATCCGCGTTCCCGGTACCGAACAGGATCACGTCCGTCCCCGGTTCGTGCCGCGCGTAGCGGTAGGCCGCATCGATGACGCTTTCCGCGCCGCCCTCGTGGATGAGAAACCCGAGCGGGTTATCGCTCTCGCCAAGCCATTCCGGCACCTTCCCTTCCGCTGCCAACGCCGCCATCGTTTCCTCGAGCCGGCCCGGAATACTGAAGATGCTGCGCACGACGAACATAAGCACCGTGCCGATGCCGTTCGCCATGGTGCCGGGGAAGCAGTTTCGGCGCGCGACCTGATGCATCATGTGGAAGCCCAGCATGATGACTTCCCAGACCGGGTCCTGCGACGCCTTGATCAGCATCTCGCCGGCGGGATCGTTCGGCGGCGTCTCGGTTAGGCCGAGATGGCGCAGCTTGCCTTTCTCCTTTTCCCGCAGCAGCGCCGGCGCGTATTCCTCGCGGATACGGTCGTACAGCGCGGGCGGCACGGCGTGGAACTGGAAGACGTCGACATAGTCGGTATCGAGGGTGCGCAGCGAGTTGTCGAGACTGGCAAGCACGTCTTCTACCGGAACCAGCTCCATGCCCTTGCGGATCGTCGCCTTGGTCGCGACATAGATCTCGTCACGCTTCACCGATTTGATCGCCTCGCCGACAATGCCCTCGGTGCCATAGACCGCCGCCGTGTCGAGATAGTTCACGCCGAGATCCATCGCCAAGCGCACTAATGCCACGGACTCCGCCGTGCTGAGACCCCGGTTCATGCCGAGCCGGCTTCCGCCGCCACAGCCAAGGCCCGCCACACCAACCCGCAGGTCGGTGTTCCCCAACATTGTGTATTCCACTGAAACCTCTTCCGTAACGACGAATGTCGAGGCATTCTTATAATCCACGAGACAAGGCCGCGCGACTCGGCGCGGCAACTTAATGCGTTAGGGAGCAGGGATCATGGCGGACATCTACGAAGAGCGGACCTACAACAGCGGCGAAATCGGTTTCGGCGAAAACCCAGGTATCCTGGTCGTCGACTATATGACCGCCTTCACCGATCCTAAATTCCCGCTCGGCGGCGCGCCCCTGATCGAGCGCGGCGTTCAGAACACCGCCCGCGTGCTAGACGTCGCAAGACGGGCCGGCGTGCCCATCGCCAACTGCTGGACCAGCTACAAAAGCGAACGCGAGATGCCGCACTGGAAAGTCCAGGCGGTGCGCGAACAGTTCATCCACGGCGCCCCCGGCACCGAACTCGACCCGCGCATCTATGACGAGACTTACGACATGGGCATCTGCAAGAGCGGTCCGTCGATCCTGTTCGAAACGCCGGTCGCCTCCTTCTTCGCCAAGGAGCGGGTCGACACGGTCATCATGACCGGCTGCGTCACCAGCGGCTGCATCCGCGCCTCAACGATAGATAGCTTCAGCCATGGCTTTCGCACCATCGTCCCCGAAGACTGCGTCGGCGACCACGACGAAGGCCCGCACCGGGATAATCTGCGGGACGTGGGCCGGCGCTACGCGGACATTTCGAGCGCGGATGCAGTGATCGAATATATCGAGGATTGGCGGAAGAAAAATCGGTGAAACAAAAACTCTCTAAACTGGCCGAAGTATTTGTTTCATAAATTTTTCTTTGAATGTCTCAAATTCAAAAAGCATTGGAAGCCCCTGTGTTTTAGTCTGGCCAATAACTTTCTCAAATCTGTCATGAACTTCTTTCTGATCGTTAAATACCCATGTCTCCCACGCATGGCCAGCCATTGCTTTAGAGAGAACAATTAGTCTTTCAACAGCGGAATCAATCGGAGATAATTTGTAACCGATAAATACTAGTCTATCTGACTTCGCTAAGGCGATCTCTGCAGAGCGCCAAGTCCGTTTTATAATTTCATTATCATACATTTTTTCAGACACAGGCGGAACAATTAGCCAATTATATGGCGCACCACATTGTGCGCATGGTGGCTGTTTCCAATTATAAACGGATGAAAGCTCGTATCTTGTACGTGAAAGGTCGAGCGCTTTACAAGTACCGCAATAGGACCAGTTAATACTGCCGTGAATTTTGTAAATCTGAATACCTTCTCTAAATTCACTCCATGGCTCGACATCTTCTAAAAATTCAGATCTCTCATATTTTGCTTGCCAAATACCACGCACGTATTCTCCATAGGTGTAGCGCCGGAGATCAGGTGCCGGTGTGTCTAAGTTTTTGTGGCCAAGAAGGCGATCATTTATCCATCCAGTGGCCTTATCGGCAACCAAGTCATAATTTGTCGTAATGATTGAGACAGAATTACAGCGCTTTCGAATTTCTTCTAAAACTTCGATCAGAATATTCATCCTCGGATGTAATTTATAGCGAGAATACTTATTTAATTCTGATTTAAAAGTAATAGATGATCCAAGTGCTGATCCAATCAAATACCAAATATTATCTGCATCGATATTCCCCATTCGGCGTGATCGAAAACGGTTTTGGTTACGGCGCAAATCATCTATCGCGCTTAGAAAGCTTTCGAAATCAATTTCGCGCGGTGTCTTGTGCGGAAAAATTCGCTTCGCCGCGTCAAGAACCTGATCTGAAAAACCTGAAGGAAAAGAATCTAAAGTATCAAGTATCCTTGGAAACAGATCGGTAACCACAGGAATTTGATCCGACATTCCATGTGAAAAGGCCCTCGAAAAACCGGCACCAAGGAATAATGTAACATTTGGCATTCTTGGCATCTTCAATTCTCAAATTTTCGTGCTGTTAAATAACTAAAGAATAAGCACACTAGGTAACGTGTAACTCTCTGACTGTCGAATCCCTACGGTTCGCCGCGACGCGAACGCGATACAAATACCAACAACACTCTAAAGGAATTTTTCCCCACCTATCGTTTCTATATAGTAGTTGCGATAGATCACAAATATGAAAACATTGACGCGATACTTATTTCAATCTGCAACCCGCGACAAACTCAGGAACTTTGCGGTAGCCACCGCCACCTAAGCTATAATTACGAAACTACTATCTCATAGCCACATCATCCCCGGTCCTCCAACCCCGCGGCATAGAAGTTGTCAATTCCGATAGCCGCGCGCATTTCCGTTGTATCGGTCCCAAAACCGGCGTGCTCGTAGGGAATGCCGGTGGCGTCTGCGAGCCGGACATAGCCGTGGAAGGCGGCAACGGTGGCGGCCGCATCGACGACGCCGGCAGGCCCCAACGCCTGCAGCAGCGCGTTACGGTATTCGGTCAGCGGGCCGGTCTCCCGCTTCACTGCGGCTTCGGCAAAATCGGCCAACAGTTTGGCGGCCTGAATGTCGCCGGCGCCTGTGACGCCCGCGGTTAGTTCGGTCAGATCGAAATCGCTGTTGTTAGTTAAACTGCTCTCACGGAGCATGTAGGCATGCGCCGTCGTTCAGTAGAGGCACTGATGCAGCGCCGAGACCCGTCCGGCGATTAGCTCAATCTGCGTGCGGTCGATGGCACGGGCGTTGGTGTCCCATCGCGGGATCTCCTCCATCGGCAGGTAGTGGCAACTGGCGAGGTCCCAATAGGCCCACTTCGAGTCTGGGACCGCCGAAATCGCGCGCTGTATATAGCCGACCCGGGCACTCGGATAGAGATCGCCATCGCTTTCCGTCATGTCCCGCGGCTCGACGATGGGTACCCACGCCGCCTGCACCTTCGCACCCGGCGAGCGGTAGCGCGTTGGCGCGCCGGGAACCGGCGTCGGCAAGGGATGATCCGGCAATCCCAGCGCAAAGGTGAAGCTATCGACGATCGTGACTATCGCGACGAGGCTGACGAGTTCCACATAGGGCTCGTCCCCGAGGCCTTCGGCTTTGTTCTCTTCGTACCACGCCTTGCTAAGCCGTGCGGGATCGGAAGCAATGCGATGCACCGCATCGACCTCCACGTCACTCAGTTCACCAAGCCCGGCATGTGATCCCGCGACCGCGTTCGGCGACAACGCCGCCTTCTGCGCCTGGCAATAATCGCAGTTGCGGGCGTTCCGCGTTTCCGCCGCAATGGCGACGCGCCGCGCGCCGTCATGCCAAGTGCCGGCCCGTGCCAGCCCTTCCCAGCACCGCCGCTGCGCCGCGATGAGATCATCTCTTATGGCGTAGGGAACTTGATCATAGGAAATTTCGGACATCGTCGGCATCCTCCCTCGCGGATCATAGAGGCATGAAATTCGACATCCAACCTACCGCAGAAACGGCCGGATCGCGACGTGCTTCGAAACTGGGGGCCTTTCCACCTGCATGGCGTTCAACCTTTCTTCAGTATTTCCACCTAGGGTCGCGTCTTCCCTCGAACGACGCCATCCAGAACAACATGCTGAAATTTGCCGACACCGACTTCGAAGGCCAGTCGGGCTTTGTCGACCAGGAACACCGCGAACAGTGGGGTCGTCAGCGTCGTGCGATGGAAGAAGGGCTTGTCCCCTCCGATCTGCAGAAGCGCCTGAGAACGGTCCGCGAGCGGGCCTTCAAGTTCGCCCGACGAGCCTTTGAAAACGGGTTGCGCGAGGCGCGCCTGTACGAGCGCGGCATCGAAAACGCTGTCATGCTGCAGCGGACCGATTTCGACATGATGCTCGACGGACTGCCCAAAGCGCTCGATGGATATCGGATCGCACATATCACCGACTGTCATTTCGACACGAACCCCGGCCTGCTGGCCCGCCTGAAAGGGCTTGTTTACCGCGAAAGCGTCGATTTGTGCGTGTTCACCGGGGACTATCAGGACAACCGCAAATGCCCGCAGGCGTCGGCAGACGCGGCGGCGGCGCTGGTCGAACTGATCGCCACCTTCGAGCAACGCGACGGTGCGCTTGCGGTGCTCGGCAATCACGACAGAACCGATATCGTTGAACCGTTGGAAGCGCAGGGCATCAGAGTGCTCGCCAACGAATGGGTGACCGTGCCGAAAGGCCGCGACCAGCTGGTCGTTACCGGCCTCGACGACGTGCATTATTTCGAAACGCCGATGGCGTACCGCGCACTCGCTGCCGCCCCGGAAGGCTTTCGCATCGTGCTCGTGCATTCGCCCGACGCCGCGCACGCCGCATCCTTGCACCAGCACGACCTGTATCTCTGCGGGCATACCCATGGCGGGCAAATCTGCCTGCCGGGCGGCCGACCGATCATTACCAACCAGCGCGGCCATCCGCGCTTTAGCCGTGGCAGATGGGGCTGCGGCCGCATGGCGGGCTATACCAATCGCGGTGCGGGCACGTCGCTGATGCCGGTGCGGTTCAACGCACCGCCGGAAGTCGCCTTCATCACCCTGCGCCGCTTCAAGAAACGGCTGGATTGAACTTCATAGCGACTTCAGCCAGGCGACGATTTCATCCTTGCCGATCCGCGGCGTCGCCTTGTGGCCACCGGGGACAACTGTATACCGGCTCTTGGGGTGGGACGGCGCCTTATCGAAAATGTAGTCCCGGTCGCCGCGGCCATACCGGAAGGTGTGGTCCTTCTTCCCGATAATCAGCAGCAGCGGCGTATCCGGCTTCAGGCTGGCCGCATTCTCGGGCATCGCCAGCGGTCCTTCAGGGTCCATGAAGTCGACATAGGCGTCGGCCCGCATGACGAAAGGTCTGGAGTCGCCTCGGTCGATATCGCGAAAATCCGCTGTCTCTGCGCCGTTGCCGGCGGCGACCATCGACTTCGCCTCGGCGACATCCGCGCCAAACCGTTTCCGGAACCCTCTGCTTTCGGGAAAATGACCAGGCGCGATCACGAGGACCCCAGCGAGGCCGTCCCGCCGCGCGCCATAGGCCAGCGCGGCCCCGCCGCCCAGGCTGTGCCCGCCGACTACGATCCGCGTAACGCCATCGCTTTTGAGGAACGTCACCGCGGCATCGATCTCGGCCAGGATTCCCCGAAACGTCTTGTCGAGAAAACGGTCCCGCGACCACGGCATCTCCGGCGCAACAACCGCGATGCCCGTATCGCGCAGCGCCTCTTCGAGCGGCCCGATGAGCGTGCCAGCGCCGACCTTACCGCGTTTGCCGTGCATCAAAACGACACCGATGCGGTCTTCGGCAAGAATCTCCGACGAGGAAACCGCAACAAGGAGCAAGATGCCAAGGCCGACCGCAATCGCTCGTATCGGCCATCCTGCCACAGCCATCATTCAAATATTCCCCGCAACGCCTTCGCCGCATCGCTTATCCCCACCGCCGCATCGTCGACCAGCGCGCCCATGCGCATGAAGCCGTGGATCATGCCGTGATAGTTGATGTGGATGGCGGTGCCGCCCGCGTTTCTCAATGCCTCAGCGTAAGCCTTGCCTTCATCGTGCAACGGATCGAATTCGGCAGTCTGTATCAGGGCCGGCGGCAGTCCCGAGAGATCTTTCGCCATGAGGGGCGAAGCGCGCGGGTCCGTGGCATCGAAGGGGTCGGTGAGGTAGCAGTTCCGCATCCATTCGATTGACACATCGGACAGGCCGAAGCCGGCGGCGTTGCTGCGCGGCGAGGTCATGTCGGCGGTGAAGTCGGTGGCGGGATAGATCAGCAGTTGGAAGACGATCGGCGGACCACCCTTGTCGCGAGCGACCTGGCAAGCAGCCGCCGCGAGATTGCCGCCGGCACTGTCACCACCGATGGCGATCCGCGAAGCGTCGCCCTCAATACCAGTTGCGTTCGCCGCGACCCAGTCGAGCACCGTCAGGCAATCCTCCAGCCCCGCGGGGAATTTATGCTCTGGCGCCAATCGGTAGTCGACAGAGACGATCAGGCATGCCGCTTCGTGCGCCAGAACGCGGCACATCGCATCATGCGTGTCGATGTCGCCGAATATCCAACCGCCGCCATGCAGGAACACCAGGACGGGTAGGCCGCTCGGACCGGATTCCGCTTCCGGCGTGTAAATCCGGACCGGCACGTCCGCCGTTTCACCGGGCACGCTGCGGTTCTCGACCGAGCGCAGATCCGGCGTCGGTGGCGCGAACATGTCCGTGCTGGCAGCGTAGAGGCGACGCGCTTCCAGCGGATCTCTTGTGTCGAAAACGGTGGGACCGTCGGCGTTGGCCATCGCATCGAGGATCGCTTGACATTGCGGGTGAACGGGCATGGGTCAAATCCGAAAGATTGATCGACAGGGATCGGCATCATAGGTTGCGACAGCGAATTTTCAGAAGAACAAAAGGAAGCTTGTTATGGACAATCCCATGAGTCTCGAAGACCGCGTCATCATCGTCACCGGCGCGGCACAGGGCGTCGGTCGCGGCGTCGCGAAGAAAGCAGGGTCCCTTGGCGCGAAGGTGGCGCTGGTTGATCTCAACGAAGAGGGTGCGCAGGAAACCGCCGCCATGATCGGTGATAACGCGACGGTCTATGCCGGCAGCGTCGCCGACGCCGGTTTCGTGCAGGAAATGGTCGCCGCGGTGATCGAGAAGCATGGCCGGGTCAACGGGCTGTTCAACAATGCCGGCATCATCCGCACCGCGATGATCCACAAAATGTCGGTCGCGGACTGGCAGGCGGTCATCGACGTCAATCTGACCGGCGTGTTCCTCTGCCTGCAAGCGGTCGGCCGGCACATGATCGAGCGTGCGCAGGACGGCGACGACACCCCAAACCGGATCGTCAATGTTTCCTCCGTGGCGGGCCGCAAGGGCACCATCGGGCAGATCAACTATGGTGCTGCGAAATCCGGCGTGCTCGGCATCACGATGAGTGCCGCGCGGGAATGGGCGCGCTATGGCGTCTGCGTGAACTCAGTGTGTTTTGGAGTCGTCGAAACGCCGATGACCGAAGTCATCCGCAGTCCGAAATTCGCCGAACGCACCATGGCCGGCATCCCGATGGGCCGCGTCACCACGCCCGACGAAGTCGCCGGACCGTGCTGCTTCCTACTGTCCGACACGGCGAGCTACGTGACGGGGCAGCACCTGAATATCGACGGCGGATCGCATATCGGGTTTTAGCGGTGCGTTTCACCCCCCATCCTAACTTTCCCCCGCAAGGGGGGAAGGAACTATACAAGCGCCTCATACCTTTTCCTCCCCCTTGACGGGGGAGGCCAGGTGGGGGTGGACGGCGATGCGCTCGAAACCAAATAACTCTCCCAAATGGTCTCAATCCAAAACCTGATCCAGCACCCAGTTATCAAATGCGTGGCACAGCGTTTCCATGTGCGTGAAATTGGACGCCGCATTAACCGGTGCGCGTAACCCCTGCTGCTGCCAGCTCACCGCCTCGTTGTCTTCCGGCAGGATGGTATCGATTCGGGCGTAATAACGCGCCGCGACTTCTTCGAAGTCGGGCCGCTCCAGGCGGTCCTTCGGGAAGAAAGAACTGGCGACGAGATCCATCGTCTCCGGCCCAGTCGGGCGGATTTCGAAGATCCACAGGCAGTCGATGGTCCATCCGAACAAAACGGTGGGATAGAGACAAGGATAATAGGTGCCCGCTTGATAACGGCCGGCCAGCGCCCCGATCGGCGGAAACCCCGTTTCTCCTGTTAACAGCCCGCGACTACCTTCATGCTTGGTGAAATGAGTGATGTAGGATCCGTTGGTCTCCTCGTGCGTCGACCGGGCACGGCCTTTGACTTTCTGCTTTGCCAAGGTGCCCTGATGCACGAAGGGAATGTGCAGCGAATCGTTGTAGTTCTCGAAATAGAGTTTCCAGTTCCCCTCGACCGAATAGGTCTTACGGCGCGCGCAAACCAGGTTCTCCGGCGCATAGGCCGCGCAGTTCGCCGGCAGATCGCCCAGATAATCGGCAAGCGGCGCGCAGGCCGGGTCGAAATTCACGAATAAAAACCCGGCCCAATGGTCCATGGTCACCGGCAGCAACGGATAGTCGGCGCGGCTGAAATCCTCGTCTTCATCGATCAAGGGCGTGGCAATAAGGTTCCCGTCCCGCGCATAGGTCCAGTTGTGGTAGGGGCAGGTCAGGTTCTTGCAGCTCCCCTCGCCCCATGCGACGCGCGAGCCGCGATGGCGGCAGGAATTGTGAAACGCACGGATCTCCCCATCATCGCCCCGGATGATAATGACCGGCGCGCCGGTAATCTCGATTGTGAAATAGTCACCCGCTTCCGGAATTTGGCTTGCATGGCCGACATAATTCCAGACCTTCATAAAAATCCGTTCGACCTCGCGCATATAGAATTCGGGACTGGTGTAGCACCAGTTCGGCAACGGCACCGCCCGCGCCGCCGGTTCGCGGACGCGCGCGTAGCGGGCTGGATTGAACAGATCATCAGGTGCATGCATAGGCTGGGCTCGCTTGCCGTAAGAGGCGTCGACAATTCTGTCCCAGGTCACAAGGACGAGCAAGGGGGTGACAGACGCAGCGGTCTTACGAGCAAATCAGTGCCTGCTATCGCCAACAGCGAACATTACATAGAATTGGCTCACCTAATTGGCGGCAGACCTATCGAAACCAATGCACGATCTATTAAACAGCGCCAGCCCGATGCGCCTCAAGAAATGCCGGCGCGGGCACATGCTCTACAGCATGAACGACGCGACAATCGGCCGGTTGTTCGACCTATACGGCGAATTCAGCGAAGGTGAAGTTACGCTTCTGGAGAAGCTTATTCGGCCCGGCGACACCGTTATCGAGGTCGGCGCGAATATCGGCGCGCTGACCGTACCAATGGCTCGGTTCGTCGGAGCGGCGGGAAATATCGTCGCGTTCGAACCCCAGCGGGTGCTGTTTCAAAACCTCTGCGCCAATATCGCGTTGAACGGCTTTACACACGTCAGAGCGCAAAACATGGCCGTCGGAACGGATGGTGGTTCGGTCGTCTTGCCGAAAATCGATTATGCGCAGCCGGGTATTTTCGGCGGTCACTCAATCGAAGGCGCCACAGATGGAGAAACCGTGCCGCTGGTTGCTTTGGACCAATTTATAAAAACAAACAAGTGCCGGCTGATGAAAATCGATGTCGAAGGGATGGAAGAGGACGTCATCCGCGGCGCATCAGATCTGATAACGCGCCTGCAGCCCTTTCTGTATGTCGAGAACGATCGACAGGAAAAATCGGAAAGCCTAATCAGCACCATTCAAGGGTTTGGATACACCCTATATTGGCACCTGCCGCCGCTTTGCCGGATGGACAACTATTTCGGCCAACAACTCACGCTTTTTCCCAATACATTGTCGATGAACATGCTCTGCGTGCCGCCGCAAGCGACCGTAACCGGCATGGAAAATATGCGTATTTCCAGCCCACAGGATTGGTGGAAGGATTTCGTGGGCCGTTAAACTGTCCGGCAGACGTTACGTCAAACCGGCGTCTTGCGGCCATCGGCCACTTTTGTCAAAAAATCGAAATCGACACCCTCGCCCGCCTGCTGAACATGGTCGAGATAGAGTTTCAAATAGCCCCGGTCCGATCCCTCATGCGCGGGCGGTGGCGTCCATGCGGCGCGGCGGCGTTCCAGTTCCGCATCATCGACGAGAAGACCGAGCCGCCGGTTGGGCACATCTAGCTTGATCATATCTCCGTTTTCGACAAGCGCCAGCGGACCGCCAGCGGCGGACTCCGGCGTAATGTGCAGCACGATGGAGCCAAAGGCCGTACCGCTCATTCGCGCGTCCGACATGCGTAGCATGTCCTTGACCCCAGCGGTCGCAAGTTTCTTCGGGATCGGCAGATAGCCCGATTCCGGCATGCCCGGCGCGCCTTTCGGTCCAGCATTCTTCATCACCAGAATATCGTCCGGCCCGACATCCAGATCCGGATCGTCGATGCGGTTGGCCAAATCTTCCTGGCTTTCGAATACCACCGCCTTCCCGGTATGGCTCATGAGCCGCTCAGATGCGGCGGACTGCTTCACGATGGCACCATCAGGCGCGAGATTACCGTGCAGAACGGCGATGCCGCCTTGCGGGTAGAGTGGGTCGCTCATCGGCCGCACGACATCCTGTGGCCAGGAGGGCGGCGCGGCGTCCAATTCTTCCCCTAGTGTCCGGCCGGTCACGGTCAGGCAATCCAAATGCAGCAAAGGCCGCAATTCCCGCAGCACGGTGATCAAGCCTCCGGCATTCTGCAGATCCTGCATGTAATGCTGCCCGGACGGTTTGAGATCGACCAGCACCGGCGTTTCCTCGCCCATACGATCAAGCGCTTCAAGATCGACCTCAATGCCGAGCCGCCCCGCAACAGCGGTCATGTGAACCAAGCCGTTGGTCGAACCACCGATTGCCAGCAGCACGCGGAAAGCATTGGCAAATGCCTTCGGGGTCATGATCTGGTCCGGCGTCGGTCCGTTCGCCGCCATGGCGACGGCGCGCGCGCCAGCTGCTTCCGCATGCCGCAGGCGATCCGCTGCAACAGCCGGGATCGCCGCACCGCCCGACATCATCATGCCCAGCGCTTCGGTCATGCAGGCCATCGTGCTGGCCGTGCCCATGACCATGCAGGTACCTGCCGTCGGCGCCAGCTTGCCACCAACCTCGTCGATTTCGTCCGCGTCGATCTCACCGGCGCGGAACATGCCCCAGTAGCGGCGGCAATCCGTGCAAGCGCCGAGGCGCTCGCCCTTATGGCTGCCGGTCATCATCGGGCCGGTGACGACGGAGATTGCCGGAACATTTGCACTGGCGGCGGCCATGAGCTGCGCCGGCACAGTCTTGTCGCAGCCGCCGATCATGACGACAGAATCCATCGGCTGGGCACGGATCATTTCTTCCGTATCCATCGACATCAGATTGCGCAGAAACATCGAAGTCGGATGCGAGAAGGACTCGTGCACCGAGATCGTCGGGAATTCGACCGGTAGCCCGCCCTTCAGCATGACGCCACGCTTGATCGCCTCGACCAGTTCCGGCGCGTTGCGGTGGCAGGCATTATAACCGCTGAACGTGTTGGCGATGCCGACAATCGGCCGGTCCAGGGCATCGTCACTGTAGCCCATCGCCTTGATAAAGGCCTTTCGGAGATACAGCGAGAAACCGGCGTCCCCGTAGCTCGTCAGCCCCTTGCGCATTCCCGTCGCGTCGTCGCTCATAGCCAGCCCTTGTCCTGATTTCCAATTCGGGCGTACTGTACCAAGCACACGCCACGATCCGCCAGCGCATTGCGGATCCGGTCGAGTCAATTCAGGTAAAGAGGCACCCTCATGAGTACATCGACAACCGCGCAATCCGCCGCGCTGTTCGACCGCGCGCTCGACGTCATGCCGGGCGGCAATTCCCGCACCACGGTCTGGCACGCGCCGCACCCCCTTTACGCCGCCTCGGGCAGCGGCTGCCGGATCACCGATGTCGACGGGAAGCAGTATCTCGATTTTCTGAACAACTACACCTCGATGATCCATGGGCACGCGAATCCGGTCGTCGCCGAAGCGGTTCGCCGGCAGCTCGAACTCGGCACCTGCTTCGCCATGCCGACGGAAACGGAAATCGTTCTGGCCGAACTGTTGTGCAGCCGGGCGCCGGGCTTCGAGCGGGTCCGATTTACCAATTCCGGCTCGGAAGCGGTGATGATGGCGCTCAAGGCCGCACGTGCGCGTACAGGCCGGCCCAAGATCGCGAAATGCGAAGGCGCCTATCACGGCAGCTACGATTTCGCCGAAGTCAGCCTCGACTCCGCACCGGAGACCTGGGGCAATGCAGACCCGAATGCTGTCGCCTACACGGCAGGCACCCCGAAAAGCGTGCTGAGCGATGTCATCGTCATTCCGTTCAATCGGACGGAAGAGGCGGAGCGCATCCTGAGGGCGCATGCCGACGAACTCGCGTGTGTCCTCATCGATCCGATGCCGAACCGGGCTGGGTTGATCCCCGCTGCCACTGAATTTCTGGAGATGCTGCGCCGCGTAACGCGCGAGACCGGCATGCTTCTGGTGTTCGACGAAGTCATTAGCTTCCGCCTCGGCTATACGGGCGCACAGGGCGCCTTTGGTGTCACGCCGGATCTGACCACGCTTGCCAAGATCATCGGCGGCGGCTTCCCAATCGGAGCGGTTGCCGGCAGCGCCGATGCCATGTCGGTATTCGACCCACGTCAGGGCAAGCCGCTCGCCCCGCATGGCGGCACTTTCAACGCCAATCCGATCAGCATGGTCGCCGGCGCCGCTGCCATGGAACTACTCACACCGAACGCCTTCGACCGGCTGAACGCTTTGGGCGCCCGTGCCCGCGATGGCATCGCGCACGCTTTCGACGCCGCCGGCATCGACGGACAGGTCACTGGCCAGGGCTCGCTGCTGCGCATCCATATGACGAGCGTGCCGCTGGTCGATTACCGTTCGGCCCGCGCAACGGAGGCGCAAAGCAGAGCGCTCGCGGCCGTCGTCGACTTCATGCACGCCCATGGCGTGCTGATGGCGGAGACGGGTTTATGCGCGCTGTCGACACCGATGGGCGAGGCGGAAGTCGACGAGTTCATCGAAATATTCGCCGCCGCACTCGCGTCGACCGGTCAGCCACGTCACGCGGCCGAATAGTGGAACTCTAGCCCTGCCGCGCTTTTGCGATTGCGTCGCGCAATTCGGTCGCAACAATGCCGTCGGCGCGCGTATCGAAGGAGCCGGAAACACCGATCATCGTAATCACGGCGTCCAACCCGCCGCGATGATCGAGCACAGGCGCCGTAATGCCGGTCATGCCCGGTATCCGCAGGTCGTTAACGACAGCGATACCGTCACGCCTGATCTTCGCCAACTCGGCTTCGAGTTCCTTCTCAGACAAAACGCGGGCCCTGCCGCCCCAGGGCGATACCGTATCTCCCTCAGCGGCCGCGACGACCGGCGCCGTCACAGAACGCGGCAAGTAGGCGAGAAAGGTTCGCCCAGTTGCGGTATAGAGCGGAGAGCTATGGTGTCCGACCCGCAAGTCATAGGGCACGCCCGAGACGCCCTCGTCCCGCACTACGATGACGGGCCCCTTCTCCGACCAGATCGAAACAAACAAACCGCTGCTCAATTTGCCACGCTCGCGGATAAGCAGGATCGCCCGTTCGGCGACGTTCAATCCGCCACGGCGGGCCAGATAGACCAGTCCAAGTTCCAGAGCGGCGGGTCCCAACATGTAATGGCCCGTCTCGGAATCTTGCGCCATCATGCGGACCCGGCGAAAGCTGACGATGTAATTATGCGCCTTGCTCGGCGACATATCGGCGGCGGCCGAGAGATCTTTCAAAGGCATAGGTCCATCGGCCTCCAGAAGCGCGTCGATCAGACGGAAACCGACATCGATAGATTGGATACCCTTGCCTTCAATGGGCGCATTCACATCCAACGTGACGGGTCTCCCAATTGATAATTGGAATGTTTGACACAAAAGCCGTTGATACAGGTATAATGAATACAGTTCAATAATATTGAACATGGAGCAAAAAATGAAGTTCGGTGTCCTGCAGTTTTTCTCATGGCCACAGCGGCGAAATACGCTGCAAACCGTCTATGACCGGGCCATGTACCGCATCGAAGTGATGGACAAGTCCGGCTATGACGCGGTGTGGCTGGCGGAACACCACTTCACGGATTACAGCGTCTGCCCCTCGGTCCATATCATGGGCATGCACGTCGCGCACAAGACGACGAACCTGCGTATTGGAACCGCCGTATCGCTAGCGGCCATGTATCATCCGCTCCGCCTTGCCGAGGAAGTGGCACTGCTCGATGTCCTGACCGAAGGGCGGGTCAATTGGGGCGCCGGGCGGGGCTTCGATCCCGTCGAGTTCAAGACCTTCGGGGTGCCGTTTCCTGAAAGCAAAATGCGGTTCCGCGAAGCGGTCGATATCGTGCTGGCGGCCTGGCAGAACGAGCGCCTCACTTGGAAAGGCGAGTTCTGGCAGTTCGACGACATTGAGGTCCTGCCGAAACCACACCAGGATCCGCACCCACCCGTCTGGGTCGCCGGGGGGTCCGCCGACTCCGTCGCATGGGCCGGAGAACAGGGATATACGGTGATGCTCGGCCCGCATGCCGAATTTGCACAGATTGCCGAGCATCGGAACAATTTCCTGAAGCTACTGGTCGAGAATGGCCACTCCGCGGAGAACCGGGAGATTCCTATGGCCCGGCTGATCGCCGTCGCGGCAACGGAGCGCGAAGCCGAAGAGATCGCGCGGCAAGGAGCAAAATGGATCGTCGCAACCTACAAGAACGAATCCAAGGGAATGGCCAATCCGGTAAAGACCATTGAGGTGGACGGCAAAACACTGGAGGTCGATCCGATCGACCGCTATCTCGAAGACTCCATTATTTGGGGTACGCCGGAGCGGGTCATCGATACCTTGCAACGGCTAGAAGTGGAGATGCATCTCGACTATCTGATGTGCGCGCCACTCAGCCATTCTTCCTTTATGATGTTTACGAAGAAGGTCATGCCGCACTTCTTGGGCAGCAATAGTCAGGACGTGCGCGCGGCTGTCTAATACCAAGGAACGCCTGGACGCGGAAATGGGCGACCCCGCCAATAAAGCGATCATTGCCGGCGCGGGACTGGGCGGGCTTACGCTCGCGCTTTGCCTCGCCCGCGAAGGGTTCGAAGTCTGCGTTCTTGAGCAGGCGCGAGCGCTCGGCGAAGTCGGTGCAGGTGTACAGATCAGCGCAAACGGCGCGCGCGTACTACACCAGCTCGGACTGGAAGAAAGGCTACGCCGTGTCTCCTTTACGCCCGAGCGCGGTGAAATTCGGCACTGGCAGTCAGGCGAGACATTGGCGACCCGTCCGCTCGGCGCCTCCAGCATCGAGAAATTCGGATTCCCCTATTATCATCTGCATCGCGCCGACCTGCATGACATCCTCTCGGAAGCCATCGTGGACACCGCCGTTGCCTCCCGTGCTGCCATGACGATGTACCTGGGCCATAAAGTCACTGGCGTCACGCAAACGGACACAGAGGTGAGCGTATCGACGGCAGCCGGAACCGAGATCGAAGCCGATGTCCTGATCGGATGCGACGGTATTCACTCGACGGTCCGCGCAGAACTTTTCGGTCCCGATCAGCCGCGATTCACCGGTTGCATCGCATGGCGCGCGACTATCCCCACGCGCCGGCTGCCGGCGGATCATGTCCGGCCCGTCGCCTCCAACTGGATCGGGCGTGGCGGCCACTTCGTGCATTATTACTTGCGCGGTGGTGATCTGGTGAATTGCGTTGGCGTCACGGAACGGGACCAATGGACCGCAGAATCCTGGTCCGCCGAGGGTGCACGCGGCGAGTTCCAGAGCGATTTTGAGGGATGGCACGAAGATCTTCAGCTTCTCATCCAGAATACCGAAACATGCTTTCGCTGGGGATTGTTCGACCGCGATCCGATGCCGCAATGGTCGGAGGGCCGCGTCACCTTACTTGGCGATGCCTGTCACGCCATGCTGCCTTTCATGGCGCAGGGCGCGGTGATGGCCATCGAGGATGGCTATACGCTTGCGCAATGCCTTTCCGTCGGCCGCGAGGATATTCCCGCAGCCCTTGTGCGATACGAGACCCTGCGCCGCGACCGAACCGCTCAGGTGCAGCAGATGTCGCGGGACAATATCCAGTTTTTTCACAACGCCGATATCGGCAATCTGGAAGAACGGCTGAACAGCCATCGCGACGCGCATCTCTGGCTCTACGGCCACGACGTCACAAACCAGGATTTCCGCGCCTAAAATCAAGCAAGAATTTTTCACCGATGGTGCGGTGCGCTACAGTGGCGCCCAAGAACTAATTCAATCAGGGAGAACAACGAATGCTCAAGATCTGGGGGCGTAACGACGGGTCCAACGTCATCAAGGCATTGTGGTGCCTCAACGAGCTCGGCGTCGAATATGAACGCATTGATTGGGGCGGCGAGTTCGGCGGCAATGACGACCCGGAATATCGGCGGAAGAACCCTATGGGCCGCCTGCCGACGCTGGAGGAGGAAGATGGCTTCACCTTGTGGGAATCCGGCGCCGTCGTGCGCTATCTGTGTGCCAAACACAGCATGGGCAACATGTGTCCGGACTCGCTGCGGGGCCGGGCGGAGGCGGAAAAATGGATGGATTGGAGTTCGCTCAATCTCGCCCCGTTCAACGGGGTCTACCTCAATCACTTCTGGCGGCTGCCTGAAGCGGAGCGCAGCCAGGATGTCGTCGAAGCGGCCATCAAACAGGCGATCCCCATGTTCGATATCCTCGATGCGCAGCTTGCGGACCGCGACTACATATGCGGCGATCATCTGACCATGGCGGACATCCCGGCCGGCGTCCTGACCCATCGCTGGATCGCCTGGTCACCGCATCGGCCGTCGCATCCGAATGTAGAAGCCTGGCATGCGCGTCTTTCGGAACGACCGGCCTATCGCGACCACGTCATCGCCGTTACGCGCCCTGCCCCTTAGACCGGATCAGGATTGATGCCAAGCATCAATCCTGTGAATCCGCTCGCAAATATTAAAGATAGATCAAATTCACAGAATTGCCGGATCGCCAAAGGCGATTCCGGTCAATCCTGATTTGATCTAAAGAACGTCTCCAGCCGTTCGACCGCAGCATCCAGGACTTCATCCTTCTTGCAGAAGCAAAAGCGGACGAAATGGCTGGGACCATTTTCCAGATAGAAAGCGCTCACCGGGACGGCGGTAACGCCGGCCTCGACGGTGATGTGGCGGCAAAATTCGACATCGTCGCCTTCGAAGCCGAGCGGCCGGAAATCGGCGGTGATGAAGTAGGTGCCCTGGCAATCGATGACGTCGAAACCGAGGCGCGCTAGGCCTAGGCCGAAACGGTCACGCTTGGCCTGCATCTCGTCCGATAGGCCCTGGAAATAACTGTCGTCCTTGCCAAGCCCATAGGCAACGGCTTTTTGCAGGTTCGGCGGAGTCGTGAAGGTCACGAACTGATGCGCCTTGGCAATCGGCGCCAAAAGTTCCGGCGCCGCGGTAGCGTAGCCGACCTTCCAGCCCGTCAGCGAAAAGGTCTTGCCGGCGGACCCGATGCGCACGCAGCGGTCCCGCATCCCCGGCAACGAAATCAACGGCGTGTGGCCGCGGCCGTCGAAGACGATGTGTTCGTAAACCTCGTCGCACACCGCATAGGCATCGTGCCGTATGACCAGCTCAGCGATGAAGGCCAGCTCATCGTCGGTGAACACTTTGGCAGCGGGGTTCATCGGATTGTTGAGCAGGATCAGCTTCGTGCGGTCGGAAAATGCCGCTTCGAGGTCCGCCTTTGGCAAGGTCCAGTTCGGCGGTTCGACTCGCACCATTTTCGGAATGCCGCCGGCACGGCGGATGATCGGCAGATAGCAATCGTAGAGCGGTTCGATCAGCACCACCTCGTCGCCCGGCTCGATCAGCCCAAACATGCATCCCGTCAGCACCTCGGTCGCGCCGGACGCAACCATCACCTCGGACTGCCAATCCACATCCAGCCCGTAATGATGTTTGGCGTGCGCGGCGACGGCCTGGCGCAATTCGGGAATGCCGAGCATCGGCGGATACTGGTTCGGACCGGCCATGAGCGCATCCGCTGCAACCTGCCGAACATCGTCCGGACCGTCTTCGTCCGGGAAGCCTTGCCCAAGATTGATCGACTCGTGCTCCATCGCGAGGCGCGACATCACCTCGAATACGGTGGTTCCATAACTGGAGAGAATTGTGTTGGCTGTTTTCACGCCGATTGCCCCGCGCGTTGCAGATGGAACGGGCGGAGAGAATAACCCGATCGTCCCATCGAAACAAAGCCGAACCGAAGTTCCGCCAGGCGGATCAGAGCCTAACAGTCATCGCCAATCGCGGCCCGGATCATGGCACGCGCGTCCCCCGCTTGAATCGTCGGATGGCTTTGCACATAGACGGCCGCCGCATAATTCAAGGCGACGTTCGGCGTGCGCCCGAGACTGACCTCAAGCGCGTATGCGTCCGTCGCCTTTCGTAAGTCCGCAGCGCGCGAATTTGGCACAAATGCTAGAACTGAAAAATTATCCTTCTTCACCACACCGATCTTCCATTCCCATTGATTATCGTTTTTGACTCATGTGTTAATTCCCAGAGCCTCACCAACCAGCATACGGGCCTGATTTGCCGGCACGCGTGGATGGCGCTGCTGATAGACAATTGTGGCCAAGTTGAGCGCGCAATCCCGTTCGCTTCCGAACTCAATTTGTTCCCGGTAAGCTGCGCGCGCAGCACAAAACGCATCTTTCTCGACACTTCTCGCCATTGCGTTCACCTATTTCGTTTCTCCGCTCACTCTCGTCTACCCAGCCATTCAACGGCAAATCGCACCATAAATAGTCCCCCAAATGAGGGATAGTTTGCGGACCGGTCAATTGCCCGTTATCCTTTGCAAACATTGCGGTTTTCCTCGAGAAAGGGGCGAATTGGCGGTATCGGTCACACCTGGATGGATAAAGATATGGGAACGGTAAGGCACAGCAGTCATTGGGGGGCATTTTCGGCCGAGGTGCGCGACGGCCGCGTCGTCGGCGTGACACCGTTCGAAGCGGACCCGAATCCATCGCCGATCTTGCAGGCAATGCCAGAGGCGCTATACCACGATTGCCGCGTTGCGGAACCGATGATCCGCAAGAGTTGGCTCGAGAATGGGCCCGGCAGCAACCGGGAAGCCCGTGGCGGCGAACCATTCGTCGCCGTACCATGGGATCGTGCCCTTGACCTCGTCTCCGACGAACTGGCCAGGATCAAGCAGGAGCACGGTAACGCGGCGATCTTCGGCGGTTCCTACGGCTGGGCCAGCGCAGGCCGTTTCCATCATGCCAAAACGCAGCTTCAACGATTTCTAAACTGCCACGGCGGTTTCACGGCTCAAGTACACAGCTATTCGATCGCTGCCGGTCTGGCGATCCTTCCGCATATTCTGGGCGACCTTCAATCCCTGCGCAGTGTCAGCTCGTGGCGCGATATCGCCGAGAATTCGGGAATGCTCGTATCGTTCGGCGGTGTTGGCACGAAAAACGCACAGGTTGAGCCTGGCGGCTCCGGCGAACATTCGACGGATAAGTGGCTGCGCCAGCTTCGCACGGCCGGCGTCAAGGTCGTGAATGTCACGCCGCTCCGCGATGACACGCCGGACTATCTCGACGCGCAATGGATCGCGCCGCGCCCGAATACCGACGTCGCCCTAATGCTCGGCCTTGCACACACACTGGTCGCCGAAAACCGTCACGAGCCAGACTTTCTGGCCCGGTATTGCGCTGGCTTCGAGCGCTTCAAACAATACCTGACCGGCGAAAGCGACGGCCAACCGAAAGACGCCGCATGGGCCGCCGCGATCACCACCATCGACGCAGATACCATTCGCGAACTTGCGCGAGCGATGGCGTCGAACCGTACGATGATTACCACAAGCTACTCCTTGCAACGCGGTGACCATGGCGAACAGACCTGGTGGATGACCGCCGTACTGGCCGCCATCCTCGGTCAGGTCGGACTGCCAGGCGGTGGGTTCGGTTTCGGTTATGGCAGCATGCAGGGCCAGGGGAATCCTATCGATCCGATTACCGCGCCCAACCTGTCCGCTGGCGCGAACCCGACCGGCAGCTTCATCCCCGTTGCCCGGATCGCCGACATGCTGCTCGATCCGGGCGGGCATTACGACTTCAACGGCCGGAAGCGCACCTACCCCGACACGCGAATGATTTACTGGTGCGGCGGCAATCCATTCCATCATCACCAGGATATCAACCGGCTGGTCCAAGCCTTCCGCCAGCCGGAAACGATTATCGTCCACGAACCGTGGTGGACTGCTACCGCGCGTCACGCTGACATCGTCCTGCCTGCCACGACCACGCTGGAACGCAACGATATTGGATCGAGCTCTCGCGACCGCTTCATCCTGGCGATGGAGCAGGCCGTCGAGCCCGTCGGTGAAGCACGAAACGATTTCGATATTTTTTCCAGTTTGGCGCAACGGCTCGGCTTTCACGATGCCTATACCGAAGGCCGCGACGAGTCCGAATGGCTTCGGCACCTCTATGAGGTGGCCCGCCAACAAACGGCGCAAAATCGTATTGAACTGCCCGATTTCGAATCCTTTTGGGCCGATGGGTATGTGGAAAGACCTGAATCGGAGCAACCGCATGTCGTTTTTGCCGATTTCCGCGCCGAACCGAACGCCAATCCGTTGCAAACGCCATCTGGCAAAATCGAGATCTTCTCGGAAACGATCGACGGATTTGGCTACGACGACTGCCCGGGGCATCCGGTCTGGCTAGAACCTGTCGAATGGTTAGGAGCAACAGCGGCGAAACGGTTTCCTCTGCATCTCATGTCGAACCAGCCGGCCACGCGCCTACATGCGCAGATGGACTGCGCATCCGTTAGCCGGGACGCCAAAATCAAGGGGCGCGAACCGATCGCGCTGAATCCTGAAGACGCGGCGGCCCGCGGCATCGAAGACGGCGATATCGTGCGGGTCTTCAATGATCGGGGCGAGACGCTCGCGGGTGTGATTTTGTCGGAGGCGGTACGGCCCGGTGTCGTTCGGCTGGCAACGGGCGCCTGGTACGACCCGACGGAGCCGGGGCGGGTCGGCACGCTGGACAAGCACGGCAATCCCAATGTCCTGACAATCGATCGCGGCACCTCGAAATTGGGACAGGGTCCGATCTCGCACAGCACCTTGGTTGAGGTCGAGCGTTTCGAACGAGATTTGCCGGACATCACCGCATTCACAGGGCCCGTCGCATCGAAGGTGAGTTCGTGACTTTAGACGATATCGAGATCGTCGATGCACACCACCATCTTTGGGATTTGCAGGCGCTGCACTATCCCTTCCTGACCGACTCGGTCAATGAGGCGTTTTTCCTCGGCGACAACACCCCCATCCGCAGGAACTATCTGCCGGAAGATTATCGCCGGGACTCGACGCGCCACAATGTTATCAAGACTGTCCATGTCGAAGCGGAGTGCGATCGAAAAAACCAGATCGCCGAAACCGAATGGATTTCACGGATCAACGCCGAGTACGGCTTCCCGAACGCAATCGTTGCGCATGCATGGTTCGACGAAGAGAACAATGAAGAAATCCTCGCCGCACAAGCCGCGTTTCCGCTGGTTCGCGGTATCCGTTCAAAGCCGGTTACCGCATCGTCGCCCGACCGGATGCAACCGGGCGCACCGCGCACCATGCAGGACCCGAAATGGCTCAAAGGGTTTGCCCTTCTCGAGAAGTATGGCCTTTCCTGGGATCTTCGGGTCCCGTGCTGGCACCTCGAAGAAGCGGCGGAAGTGGCACACGCGTTTCCCGGAACGCGGATCGTCCTCAATCACACCGGCTTTCCCTGGGACCGCAGCGAAGCGGGTCTCAAGATCTGGCGACGCGGCATGCAGGCCCTCGCCGCTGCCCCGAACGTGCATGTGAAAATTTCCTGCCTGTGCCTGCCGGACAGCCTCTGGACGCTTGAAAGCAACCGGCCCATCGTGCTGGAGGCGATTGAGACCTTTGGCGTTGACCGCTGCATGTTCGCCTCGAACTACCCGGTTGACGGGCTGCGGGCGAGCTATGACCTGATTTACGACTCGTTCAAATCAATCGTCGCGGAATTTTCCCGCGATGCGCAGAAGAAACTGTTTTCCAAGAACGCGATGGCATTCTATCGCATCGACCCTTGAAAAGACGCACAAGCGGAGCCGCTTTACGATGACAGATCATCTGGAAATCAACGCCAGCCCGGAAACGGTGCATTGGGGTGTGTTCGATGCCGCGCTGCCGGCAATCCATACCATCGAGTCCGGAGAAACCGTCACACTGCATACCGTTTCCGGCGGACCCGACATCCTACCCGACGGCGATTTCGAAATCCTTCCCGAACATCGGCAGATCCACGCAAACGTCACGCCAGCGCAAGCCGGCCATATCATGACAGGTCCGGTCGCGGTCCGTGGTGCCAGTCCAGGCGATATGCTCGAAGTCCGCATCCTCGACGTCTCCCTGCGCGTCAATTGGGGATGGAACCGGATTCGTCCGCTCGCCGGAACACTCCCGGAAGACTTTCCCACCATGACGCTAACCCATATCCGCCTCGACCGGGAAAAATTGGTTGCGCATCTGCCGTGGGGCGTCGATTTGCCTCTCGCCCCCTTCTTCGGTGTGATGGGTGTGGCGCCGCCCGCGGAATGGGGACGCATTACATCGATTATTCCAAGAGCCCATGGCGGCAACCTAGACATCAAGGCGCTGGGGTCCGGAAGCACTTTGTATCTGCCGGTCTTCAATGACGGCGCACTATTCTCCGCAGGCGACGGGCACGCGGTGCAGGGAGACGGCGAAGTCGACGGAACGGCGATAGAGACCTGCCTGTCCGGAACGTTCCAGTTGATTTTGCACAAGGGCAACGCGCCTACGATGCCGCGTGCCGAAACGGCGAGCCACTACATCACGACTGGGATCGATCCTGTTCTCGACAATGCAGCGAAACAAGCGTTGCGCGAGATGATCACGCTCATCCAGGAAAAGACGAACCTGTCCAAGGAAGACGCCTACATGCTGTGCAGCCTTGCGGCCGACCTGCGCGTCAGCCAGACAGTCAACGTGCATAAAGGGATCCATGTCATGCTCGCCAAAAGCGCCCTGCATGGGTGAGGGCTGATTTCAGATTGTGACGAGCGGCAACCGGATCGTCACACAAGTACCCGCGCCGACGGTGCTCGACATTTCCATCTTACCGTTGTGCAATTTCACCATCGAGAGCGTGACCGCGAGACCGAGTCCTGTTCGCTCTTCGCTGCGGTACGGATCACGTCTTCCTTGTTCGAAAGGATCGGTAAGCTTCGGTAGGTCTTCTTCGGAAATGCCGACACCGGTATCTTCGACAGTGATGCTGAACCATTCCTTGTCCGCCTGGGCGCGGACCGAAACTTGGCCTCCCTTGGGTGTGAATTCGATGGCATTCGAGAGGAGATGCAGCAGCATACTCTGAACCGCCCGCCGGTCCGCGGGAAACACCGGCAAGTCGTCGTCCAGATCAACGATAAGCTCTATCGCTCCATCGGCGACCTCGTCCGCAACACTCTTGCAGCATGCGTCGGCAAGCGCTGAGAACTCGACGCCTTCGACATCCAGCACATAGCGTCCAGCATCCACCGTGGAAATGTCGAGGATGTCTGTTATCAATCTGAGAAGATGCGTGGCGCTATCGTGAATGTTCTTGGCGTAGCCAAGATATTTTTCAGGATCGGTATGACCCAGTATCCGCTGGCTCATCATGTCCGAGAAACCGATAATCGCATTGAGTGGTGTTCGGAGTTCGTGACTCACATTGGCAAGGAATTCCGACTTTGCCCTGTTTGCTTCTTCAGCCCGGTCGCGATGCAACAGCAGTTCCGCTTCCCGCCGCCGTAGGGATACTTCCGCTTCCACCTGATCGGCGATATTTACGCCTGTCCCGCGATAACCCTTGAAATTTCCGCTTTCGTCAAAGACAGGTTTGCCGCTGAGTGAAATAAAGCTGGTAAGCCCATCATCGCGACGGCTCGGCGGTCGAAAGTCGCGGAACGGCTGACGCCCTTCGATGATGGCAAAATATTCGTCCCACTTTGCTTTTGAATTGGAATTGTTAAAGTTCGCTTGTCCCGCCTCAAGCAACTCCCGTCGTGTCCTGCCAAGCATGATCTCAGGTGAAATACCTGTTCCTTCCTCGAAGCGGTCGGAGAAATATGAAAAGCGAAGATTGGCATCCATTTCCCACAACCAGTCGGTTGCGGACTCCGCAAAATCCCGAAAGCGCTCCTCGCTCTCTCGCAATGCCGCCTGAGCCCGCTTGCGCTCAGTAATATCGAAATAGGTAGTAAGGTTCGCCGGCGCGCCATCCCAATCAACGACGGAGACTCGGTTCTCAAGCCAAATCAGCGTGCTGTCAGCGCGTACGCCTTGATACTCGTATGACGCAGGCGCCGGTTCTCCACGCATTCGCGCGTCTTTGTATCCCTTGAGCCGCTCTCGCTCATGCGGCGCATAGAATTCAACGATCGAACCCCGCGCTAGGATATCCGTGGGCCCTGCAACCCCAAAAATATCCGCCGCCGCCTGGTTGGCAAACAGCGGCTTGAAATGTCGATGAACAATGATGCCTTGGATCGACCCTTCGACAAGGTCACGAAATCGCGCCTCGCTGACGCGCAACGCCTCGTACGGTGCCGTTGCCGAACGCGTCGTACGTTCGGAGTCGGCCGCAGGTCGACTGGAAATATTTAGCCTCTTTGCCACCCCACGCCCACTTCCCAAGCCTCTATCGCCTCACCATTCCAACGTCACAGCCAAGCACCGGTCTTTATCGGTTAAATACATAAGGCGATGGAATGCATGCGATACCCATCATGATTGTACCAATTTCCAGAATTACCGACAAACCTCATCTACCTTGGCGCAATACCCGCATACGGCAAGTCGCCACGCAATTCTATACGCAACTTTTGCGAGTGTTTTGGTCGAACCAACCCCAAAACAACTATGGGGTCCGGTTCAGGCGTAACAGGAGAGGGTTAAAAAATGGCAAATATTGACGCGGAATCCCTGAAGTCGCTGGTTGGCAAGCTCTCGAAATTACTCAAGATTCGCGCCTTACCGACCAGCATGAAGCGATGCCGCAGCGTCGAAGAAACGAATGCGGTACCCGGTCCGCGTTAGCCCGCGGCATCGAGAGGAGGGTATCGACAAGATCGGCCTACGCAGTCCCACCGCCCCCTCGGAAGGCACAGGGCACAGCTATAGCTAGGGGGCTTAGCGCTGATCGGGTACTGGCGTTGGAACAGGCTGACCGGCGAAATGAGCGCGTAGATTGGCGAGCACGAGGTCGGCCATCGCGCGCCGCGTTTCATGTGTCGAGCTCGCGATATGCGGTGTCATGACGATGTTCTCCGTCGTCATGAGCGCCTCGGGTGCATTCGGCTCGTCCCGGAACACGTCGACCGCCGCACCGGCGATCCGCTTTTCCTGGACTGCAGCAATAAGCGCATCCTCGTCGACGATCGTTCCGCGCGCGACGTTGACGAGAAACCCTGCCGGTCCCAGCGCATCGAACACCGGTAGGTCGATCAAACCGCGTGTCGAGTCTCCCCCTTGGCAAGAGACAAACAGAATATCACTGTCTTCGGCCAACGCGATCAGGCTCGGGTAGCTGCGATAGGGCACGTCTTTGGGCACAATATCGTAAAAACCGATGTCGAGGCCGAACCCTTCCGCGCGGCGCGCCAAGGCACTACCCACCCTGCCCAGACCAACAATGCCAAGCTTCTTGCCGCGCAAATTCGTGCCGAGATCCATGCGGCCCTGCAGCCATTTCCCTGCCCGCAAATGGCGTTCCGCTTCCGCGATCCGGCGCGGTGCCATAATGATGAATGCCATACCGAGATCAGCCACATCGTCGGTCAAAACGTCCGGCGTATGAGTCACGACCACGCCGCGAGACTGCGCTGCAACCACGTCCGTCGCATCGAAACCGACACTGAAAGAGGAGATGATTTCTAGATTTTCCAGGCGGTTGATCAGCGGCGCGTCCGGCCCTTTCATACCGCCCGCGACGATTCCCCGGACGCGGCTGCCAACTTCCGCCAGCAACGCTTCCGGTTCCTCCGCATGAAACAGATCGTGCAGGACATATTCCTTCTCGAGGTCTTCGACAAGGAACGGCGGCAGGAACGCGACGAGCAGCAACTCCGCGCTGTTTTTTGCATCCATCTCCGTCGCCTCAGCCGCGGCCGACAAAGGGCATTTTCGTCGCCATCACCGTCATGAACTGGATGTTCGCGTCCAGCGGTAAGCTCGCGATATGCACGACCGCCTTGGCAACGTGCTCCACATCCATGCGCGGTTCGACTTCCACCGAACCGTTCGCCTGCGGCACGCCTTTGGTCATGCGTTCGGTCATTGGCGTCACCGCATTGCCGATATCGATCTGACTGGTGGCGATGTCGTATTTGCGGCCATCCAGGGCCATCGCCTTGGTAAGGCCGATGACGGCATGCTTTGTCGATGTGTAAGGGGCGGAGAAGGGCCGCGGCGCGTGCGCCGAAATCGACCCGTTATTGATAATCCGCCCACCCTGCGGTGTCTGATCCTTCATGATCCGAAACGCTTCCTGACTGCAGAGGAAGGTGCCAGTCAGATTGGCGTCGACGACCGTCTGCCACTGCGCCACGGTCAACTCCTCGAACGGCACCGGTGGCGCGCCAGTGCCTGCATTGTTGAACAGCACGTCGAGCCGACCGTACGCCGCCTTGACCTTGGCGAAAAGATTGGCCACCGATGCGGCATCGCCGACATCGGTCGGCACCGCCAATGCCCGTTCCCCGTCCGGTCCGGCCTCGGCGATGCTCTCCGCCAGAGCGTCCTCGCGCCGCCCGGCAAGCCCGACCGAATATCCGGCCTGAAGCAACGCGATTGCACTGTACCGTCCGATACCACTGCCCGCGCCCGTGACGATAGCTACTTTTCCGTTGTCCGCCATGTCGAACTCCTCCTGCTGTGCTCGGGCTCTAAAAGATCGGTTTCGTTTCGGCGCAGGGCGGCAGTTGCATCATGTTATCGAACCAAGCCGTCAGCTTTGGCCGATTACTGCGCCACTCATCGCCGGGGTGCCGCCAATCGGCATATCCCAGCGACGCGACGACCGAAAGGTGCGCCATATTGATCGGCTCGACGAGTTGGTCGGCAAGACCTTCGAGCGCATCGTAGCAACGGACCGAGCGGACGGCCTCGCTCTCGATATAATCGGGCGACTGTTCCCCAGACTCGCGGCGATTTTCCCGCGCCCGATAGAACAGCGACTCCATCAGCAGCGATGCGAGCCCCTCGATCTGCAACGCGAAATCGCGCTGCTCGCCCGCCGCCGGATAGAACCGGCCGCCGGACGCTTCATCGAGATAATTTGTGATAACCAGCGTCTCGCACAGAAAAGCGCCGCTGTCGGTAAGCAACCCCGGCACCTTGCCGCCCGGCCCATAGCTTTTCAGGACATTGTCCGGCGCGGTAAGCGGCGCGGCGTCCACTTCTTCCACCCTGTCCATAAGGTCGAACTGACGGATCGCCATACGCGGCCGCCGCGCATAGGGCGAATTGCCCGAGTAATATAGTTTCATCCTAACGCTCCCTCGATTGGATTTTCGGTCTGTATTCGAACAGACCTTTTAAATTGAGCGGACTGTATCAGCCCGTGCCCGTGCGGGAAACCAATGCGTCCAACCGGACGCCTATTGCACGTTTGCGCTTCAGCAAGCACGATCCTCTAGGATGGAGTGCCAGCAACAGAAGATTGAGGTGTGGCTATGCAGTTCGGGGTGACCAGCTCAAAGATCGACGAGATCGGGTTCTTCGCGCATGCGGAAAACCTCGGCTACGACTTCGCCTGGATTACCGACAGTCCCCTGCTGCGCTCCAACCCCTGGGCGGTGATGGCCCTGGCAGCGCAACAGACACAGAAGATTCGGCTCGGCACCGGGCTTGAAATCGGTGCCCTGCGCCTCGCGCCAGTGACGGCAAACGGTATCGCGACGATCAATCGGCTGGCGCCTGGGCGCACTTTCCTTGGGGTTGGCACAGGTAATACCGCAATGCGTACCATGGGGCAGCGCCCGATGCGGGTGAAAGAGTTCACCGAGCATATCCGTGTCGTGCGCGCGCTCCTGAACGGCGACGAGGTCGACTACACGTTGAACGGGGTCACGCACCCCATCAAGTTTCAGAACCAACACTTCAACTACGTCGACGTCGAGCACTACATCCCGATCCATGTCGGCGGCTTCGGTCCGCGAGCGCAGGCGCTGGCGGGCGAACTGGGCGACGGGCTGGTCACCGGGATTCCGCGCGGCGGCACGATCGGCCAAGCGCTCGCCAACGTGCAGCGCGGCGCCGACCGTGTGGGACGCACGCTCGAGAACTTTCAGACCACAGCACTGGTGAACCTTCTAATGCTGGAGCCGGGCGAGTCGCTGACCGACGAGCGGGTTATCGCCGAATGCGGATCGTCGATCATGGTCAACGTGCATTTCGCGGTCGAGTTGGTGAAAGAGACCGGCTGCGAGCCGCCGGATTACGTAAAGCCAATCTGGGAGGAGTATATGGCCTTCCACGAAACCCGGGACGAGGCGACCCGTCACCAGAAGCTGCATGCCAGCCACTACAGCTATCTGGATCCCGACGAGGCGCGCTTCGTCACACCCGACATGATCAAGAAGTTCTGCATCGCCGGGCACCCGGAGGAGATCGTGGAACAGTTGCGGGATTTGGAAAAACAAGGGCTGAATGCAATCAACTTCGTTACCCCGTTGGATCAGCAGTATCGGCTGATTGAAGATTTCTCGCGTAAAGTAATGGCGAAGATGTAGGCACACCATGGATACAGTCGAGCTCAACGACCCGCTGAGACACGCCAAGGCCCTGGCACCGGACATCGCCGCCGCCGGCGACGAAATCGAAAGCACGCGGCGTATTCCGCCCGCCCTCCTGGACAAGCTGCATGAGGCGCGGCTGTGCCGCATGCTGTTGCCCCGTTCCGTCGATGGCGACGAAATTACGCCCGGCGCCTATCTGCTCGCCGTCGAAGAAGTCGCGCGGCACGACGCCTCGATCGCCTGGAACCTGTTCGTCGCCAACAGCGCGGCGCTCCTCGCCCCTCACCTCGAACCGGAAACGGCGCGAACCATCTTCGCCGATCCGCGCGCCCTGGTCGCCTGGGGGCCACCGAACGCTTCGCTCGCCATTGCCGTACCAGGCGGCTACCGCGTGAGCGGGCGATGGGATTTTGCGAGCGGCTGCCGGCAGGCGACCTGGATGGGCGCCCATTGCCGCGTGCAGGAAACCGATGGATCGATCCGGACACACACCGATGGCCGGCCCTATATCCTCTCGCTGCTTTTCCCAGCCGATCAGGCGACGCTGCTCGATACCTGGAATACGATCGGGCTGCGCGGCACGGCGTCGGACTCATATACGGTCGAAGATTTGTTCGTAGCCGACGCCTTTACCGGCACACGCGAGACGCCGGAGGCCCGCCGCGAACCGGGCCCGCTCTACGCCTTCACCATGCAGGGTCTCTACGCCGTCGGCGTCGCCGCTGTCGCGCTTGGTATCGCACGCGCCATGCTGGACGCGTTCGGTTCGCTTGCCGCCGAGAAAACGCCGCGCGGTCTCAGCCGGCTTGCCGATAGCGCCGGTGTGCAAAGCGGCGTCGGCAAGGCGGAAGCGCGAATCGGCGCGGCGCGGGCCTATCTGCTCGAGGTCCTGAAGGATATCTACGACAACGCGGCGGACTGCGCGGCAATAAACACCCAGGATCGCGCCCGGGTGCGATTGGCCACGACCAACGCCATCCACGGGGCTATCGAAACGGCGGACTGGCTGTACAAGAATGCCGGTGTGAATTCGATTTTCCCCGGCAGTCCCTACGAGCGCCGCTTCCGGGACATCCATACCCTGTCGCAGCAGATCCAATCCCGAGACGCGCATTACGAAGCGGTCGGCCAAGTCCTCCTCGGCAAAACGCCCGCCGTGTTCTACTGATCGAAACTTATACGAAGAAACTGTTGCGGATCGCGATATAACCCATCGCAACACCGATCACGGCGAACAGCCCACCAATCGATGCTTCCATCGTGCGCTGCGGCACCTTGCCCTGTAAGCGCGGGCCAATCTGTCCGCCAATGATGACCGCTGGAATCGTGTATGCGACGGCGTTCCACGGCACCGCCTCAAGTCCGCCCTCGGCGACAAGCGCCGATATCTGGGTAAAGCTCGCCGCAGCTATGACGACGATGACGATGAACACAGACGTCGCGGCGGCAACCGGGATCGGCACCTTGTTGCGCTTGGCAAGTTGCGGCATGACGACTTCACCGATACCGACACCGAGCAAGCCGGTCAGGAACCCGCCGATACCGGTCGCGATCGCGCCTTTGCCTTGGCGCGGAGCGTTGAAAGTGTATTCGGTACCGTCGCGGCCGACGATCGTCCGGGTCTCCCGAACTGTCGCGGCACCGACGGACTCGCCCTCGGGTTCCAGATGCATCTCCTCGACCGGATCGTGATGGCAGATCAATTCGTAGGCCAGAACAACCATCAACAGGGCGTAGGATCCCCGCAAAACTTCCTCATACTCCTTGAGGCTGGTCAGCAGGATCGCCCCAACGATACCGACCGGCACACCGACGATGATGAAGGGGATGGCGCTCTTGAAATCGATCAGGCGCTTGCGAAAATAGCCCACGAAGCCGGACGAAAAGCCAAAGGTCTCCGTCAGCAATGCAACGCCGATGGCAGCGGCGATACTGGGAAATGGATATTCCGGCCCGAGAATGGGAAAGATGATCATGAAGATCGGCGCGAAAATTGCCGCACCGCCAATCCCGCTCAACATGGCCGTCGTCGCCACGCAGATCGAAACCGGGAACATGAACCAGTACAGCGTCCAGTCGAATTGAGCGAAATCCATGCGGCGACTTAAACCGGCAGCAAGGGAGGGTCAATACGCCGAACAACCTATGCCGTAATCACTTCATGGTGATCGCAAAGCCGATCTAATGCAGCATCGAGACGACTTGCTGTTGCAACTCTTCAACCGTCAACGGTTTTACGAGATAGTTCGTCGCCCCGGCTTGCGTGGCTTCGAATACATCTTCCAGCCCCGACTTCGCGGTCAGCAGCAAGAACATCGACGACGACACATTTTCACGGAAGCGCTTCAAGAAGGTGAGGCCATCCATTTCGGGCATGAGCCAGTCGCATATGATGAGATCGAATGCGGCATCGCTCTCGGTAAGATTAAGCGCACTCACACCGTCTGGCGCCTTGGTGATACTGTTAATTCCTAGACCTTGCAGCGCCAATTCAATCCACTCCGCGTAATCCTCGTCATCCTCCACGACAAGAATGCGGACAGTATCCAAAGTCATCGAAACCTCAGACGAACTTGCCATAATATTCTCGATCTCCACCCAATCAAACGCGACCCTCTATAGGCCACAACCGAATCTGGCAAAGCTTCGGCCTTATACAAGGGAGCGATTTTTACGCCTTCAATTTTCGGCCGAATTACTAAACATTCGCTTAACTTTTTGAACCAAGGCGATCCAATGCATCCCCGCTAATCCGCCGCATCCTGGCTTTTTCTGCGCGCGTCTGCCCCTGCGACTTTGACTGACGCTTTCACCACCGGCACGTCTTCCTCCGCCAGGGGCTGCATATAGGTTTTTCGCGCCAGCGCTGCCTCGATATAGGGCGCCAGTTCCTTTGCTTTCGCCGCCTCGCGCGCTTCGACGTCCTTGGCGAACTCCGGCATCACGGTCTCCGCGAAGAGTTCCAGCGACTCGCAGATATTCTTGTTCGAATTATGTCCGGCCTGTTGCAGCATGATCACCTGATCGACGCCACAATCCTGAAAGCTCTTCAAATGCTTCAGCATATCGTCAGGCGTCCCGATACCCGCCCCGTCATATTCACCGCGCTCCAGCGCCGCTTTGATCAAAAGATCCGACGCATCACCGCGCTTCTCCATGAAGTCCGACCACATATCGCTGTACCCAGGAACGAAATCGTGCGCGACCAACCGCTGCTGCGAATAGCGGAAGAATTCGAAATTGTCCTGACCGCGACGGATCGCTTCCGCCCGGTCTTCATGCATCGAGAACGCCGAAACGATCGCGATGTTCGCGTTGACGTTCCAGCCGAGCGGCACACATTCCTCGCTCTTAATGATGTCGTAATAGATCTTCGACCAATGCAGCGCTTCCGCCGGGTCGATGAAGGAAAACGCCAGTGCGCCGATCCCGTTCTGCGCCGCAATCTTGATCGTATCCCGGTTGGTACACGCCATCCACAGCTTCGGATGCGGATCCTGCAACGGTTTGGGCAGCACGTTGCGGCAGGGCATCGAAAACCCTTCGCCCTCGAAACCGGGATAGGGCGTCAGCACCATCATGTTGCAGATCTGCTCCGCCGCCTCCAGCGCCATGGCGCGCTTTCGCTTGGCCGGAATGCCGAATGCACCGAGTTCGAGCCGCGTTGCCCCTTCGCCGATACCAAATTCAACCCGACCGTCCGACAACAGGTCGAGTGTGGCCAGACCTTCGGCGGTGCGTGCTGGATGATTGTAGTTGGGGATCACCTGTCGGATACCGTGACCCAATCTAATACGTTCGGTTCGGCCCGCCGCTGCTGCCAGGAATACCTCCGGCGCGGAAGCGTGAGAGTACTCGTCAAGAAAATGGTGCTCCACCTCCCACGCGTAATCGAAGCCCAGCTTGTCGGCGAGAACGATCTGGTCCAGCGCCTCCTTGAACAGCCGGTGCTCATCGCCGGGATTCCAAGGGCGGGGAAGCTGCAACTCATAAAAAACGCCGAACCGCATGGGTTGTTCTCCTGACAAAGTGGACACACTTTTGTACGGACATATCCAAGACCAAGACGGCCCATTTCGCAACCCGCCGCCGACCCCTTGCGCAAGCCCAGCGAAAAAGACACGATTATCGTCCCTCGTCTCCGGGAGTCTGGACTCATGAAAATCGGCGTGAATCTGATCAATTTCGGCCCTTCCGCCAGCCCCGACAGCTTGCGCCGCTGGGCCGGGCTGACTGAGTCCCTTGGGTATCATCTACTGATGACCTCGGACCATGTCGCAACGACGCGCGACGTCCAAGAACGATACCCAGCGCCGTTTTACGAGCCTCTTTCAACCTTGGGCTGGCTGGCCGGTATTACCGAGCGTGTGCTGATCGGGACAACCGTAATCATCGTGCCGTATCGCAGCCCGCTGGAGACCGCGCGCGCCTTCGCCAATATCGACCAACTGAGCGGCGGGCGCTGCATCCTCGGCGTTGGTGTCGGATGGGCACGCGAGGAATTCGACGCGTTAGGCGTACCCTTCAATCGGCGCGGCGCAATCACCAACGAATATCTCGCGGCAATCAAGGAATTTTGGACGAAGGAAACCGCATCGTTCGACGGCGAATTTGTACAGTTCCAGGACGTAAGCACGGCGCCCCAACCGGTCCAGAAACCGCATCCGCCGATCTGGGTTGGCGGGCCGAGCGACGCGGCGATGCGGCGCACCGTTCGCTATGGCGATGCCTGGCACCCGATCCGCATCAGGCTCGACTGGTTCCGCGACACCGGCATCCCCCGGCTGAAGGAAATCGCGGAGGCGGAAGAAAAGCCCATGCCGGCATTGTGCCCACGTATCCGGTTGCGCCTAACCGAAACGCCAATGCCCGAGGACGAACGGGTCGCCGGCGAAGGCACGGTCGAGCAAGTACGCGGCGACATGGCGGCGCTTGAGGCGCTTGGCTGCGACTATGTGCTGCTCGACACCTATTACGACGATATCGAGGCGACCCGGAACCTGGAAACAGCCTGGCGCATGCTGGCGGTCATGGCCGAGCAGGTACTCGTCCTGGAACGACAAACCGTCCGTTAGGAAAACCATGCAATGAAAAGCCCAGCCGCTTGATCTGTTTTTTCTTCCCTGCGCCCGATTGCGAAACGCGTGCGAAAGACGCGTTCAAAGGTAGAATGGGCGCCTTGCGCCATCTCCTGCGCTGGCGCACGAGCGACCAACCCATACCTAAGAGGAGTTCAATTGTGACCACGTACTACATGGTCGAGATGCACTACCCGGCAACCGAAGACCGTGCGCAGTTCGACGAGTTCTATTGGAAGCATATTTCCATGCTGCTCACGATCGACGGGTTCCAATCCGCACAGCGCTACGAATGCACGCACGAAGCGCGCGCGCCGTTCCTCGCGGTCTACAAGCTGCGCGACCCGGGCGTTATGGAAAGCGAGAACTACACCTCGAAGGCGGGCCGCAACTCGGTCAATCCGACCTTCCGTGCCAAGATGACCAACTGGGACCGCAACCTGGTACAGGGCGACATCGCGGATATGGACGTGCCGGAGGGCGGCTCGATGACCCTGATCGACCGCCTAACCCCAGACAGTACGCCTCTGCCCGACGGCTTTACACCCCTCGAAATCGTCGGCCTCGACGCAACGATTGTTCAGCGGGGCGTGCGCATTGGCGCGAACGACACGCCCGTTGAGCCGAACGAGGGCTGGGCGGTACGAACACTGCAGCCAATACATCACCCGCGATATCCCACTTGACGTACCGGCCTCGGCCTAAGGGCACCGCGCGCGGATGAGACATCGGGCAGCCTTGGCGCTAGCGTACGCATAAGAGGAATCTCGATGGATCAGAAGCTGCGTAATACACCCGTCCAGCAAGACCATAACCTGGCGCGCGACTAGGTCAGCACTCTCGACGCTGTCGGCGGCAAGGTGCATTTCCAACCAGTGCTCGAAGGTATGCTTGTGATCGCCCGCGATTTTGGCAACGTCGCCGGTGTCAGCGTCACGGAGTTCCGAGACAGCCCGGGCAAAGGGGCAGCCTTGCCACGACTTCCCTTCCGCCCGTTTCGCCAAAGCGATAAACATCGATGCGATCCGGTCCGCAATATCTCCCGGTGCATTGGCAATTGAATTTATCAGGCCGGTCAAAACCGGTTCGTCCCTCGCCTCGAGATAACAGACGATAAGCGCGTCTTTGCTCTCAAAATGTTTGTACATCGTCCGTTTGGTCACACCGGCTTCAGCCGCAATCGCGTCCACCCCGACGGCGCGGATACCGCGCGCATAGAACAGGTCTGTTGCCGCCTGCAAGATACGTTGCCGCGTTTCTTCCGGATTCCGTCGCGCCATATCCTAGCTCTCAGTGCCCCCGACCAGCCGTCCAAACTGACCCGGGCCCAAGAACGTGCCAAGCAAAAATAGGCCAGAGATATAAGGGTCCCGTTCGAACCCGGTTTCGACTGTCGGCGCCAGAAATCTTCGCAAGCGTTCTGCCAATTCAGCTTCGTCAAGCTCCCTCGACAGACAATATGCCCAGGCTGTCGCAAGTTCGTCGGACGAAAATTCCTGATCCCTCTCCCAATCCGCGACCGCCACACGGGCCACGTCATGTTCATGAACAATATGCCGCTGCCAGCGCTCAAACCAATCGGTTACCCGGTCCGGCACAATGGCGCTCATGAGAAACAGCGACCAGATATCAGCGCCGAGCGACTTATTCCGGGGAATCGGAGTGGCCTTATGCGACTCTGTCCCATAATAGAACAATGGGCCCTCCTCCTTATCGCGAAGTAGATTTTCGTCGATGGTCTTGAACCACCCGTCATTCGCCGCCGCGAAATCCGTACCGAACAACCTATCGTGCAGCACGTTGTTGATCAGCATATGCGCGTTGCACATAACCATCGATTGATGATGATAGCAGCTTACGCCGCAATTCGGTGACGCGCGCATCTGCCGCCATAGTCTTCGAGACAGCGAGCTATAGGTCGTCGAGCGGCCATCGATCTCGATACGCTCCGCAGGCGGAGCGCCGAAGGCGGCGATGTAGAAGCCTACGAACGTCGCAAGCCGCCCCGCATAGGTCAGATTGCGTTCCTGCAATGGCCAAGTCGTCTCTTCGAGCTCGCAATGCCAATAGTCCCAGCAGCGCGGCTCCAGGAGCCCTCGATACATCGTGTCAAGCTGAGGCCGCAGGACGCTTGCCCGAGCCGGGTCGCGCTGAATTTGGATGAAATACCCGAGGGCCGGATAGACGAGATGATACCGCGACGCGAAATTCGCCATTTCCATTTTCGGCTTTCGGAAAAGCGACCAATCGCAAACCTCGCCCGAATAACACCGCTCAAGCCGCGTTGCCGCGGCTCCGACCGCACCATCAATGACAATAGCCATAAGTTCACTCCTTAGTATACAGATCGGTATACTAAGGAGTGAACTTATATGCCGTCAACCTTCTCCTACTAAGCTGTTGTACCTAATAGATCTTTTGGCCCCGCCAAGGTCGTGCGGTGCATGTGTCGCCGGTTGGCGGTGTCGGACATGTCGTAATCACCCGGCGCGCAATGCATGACGCTGCGGTTGTCCCAGAAGATCAAATCGCCGGCCCGCCATTGATGCCGATAGGTATTCTTGATCCTTGTCGCGTGGGCGATCAAATAGTCGATCAGCGGCTTGCTTTCTTCGTCGGACATGCCCGCTAAACGGCAGGTTATGTGTTCGCTGAGCAGCAGTGATTTCCGGCCGCTGTCCGGATGAACCCAGACAAGCGGCTGCTCGACGGGTGGATTGTCCGCCACGATTTTACGTGTCGCCTCCGGGTCCCTGTTCTTGAAGTCCGGCACTCGGCTCAGATCGTGCACTGCTCGCAGATTTTCGATCATCGCCCGCATCCCGTCCGATAAGGTGTCGAAGGCGCGCTGCATGTTTGCGAACACGGTGTCGCCGCCGACCGGCGGTACTTCCAGCGCATAGAGTAACGAGCCCCGGCACGGATGGGGCGTGTAACACATGTCGGTATGCCAGTGCCGCCCTGTGTTCCGCGTATCCGACGGTTTGCCGGCCACCGGCTTGTTGGAAACGACAAAGATTTCCGGATGATCGGCGTGCAGATAGGAACCCAGCGTCAATTCCTGCAGCGGCCCGAAGCGCTCCGTAAAGGCAATATGTTGGGCCGGCGTGATCTTCTGATCGCGGAACAACAAGATGCAATGTTCCGACAGCGCGTTGCGCATCGTCGCAATTGCGATGTTGTCGATGTCCCCCGCGATATCGACGCCTTGAATCTCCGCGCCGAGCGCACCGGAAAGACGTCTGACCGCCAGCCCGCTCATGGATTACTCGGCGGCAACCGCGGATGCCGGTGGGTCCAGCCATTCCGGCGCATCGTCACCCAGTACCGGCGTGGGCCGAACCCAATGCGGCTGTGTCTCGGAAAGATGCAAGACCGGGCCGAGGTGCCGCAGCGAACCATGCTTGGATTCTGAGTCAATCCGCAGTTTCGCAAGTTCGGCATCCGATAGGTTCATGTCCGGCTGATCGAACGCCACCGCACCCTGACGATAGATGAACATGCCGGACTGACACAGAGACACGCGTACATGATAACTGCCGCCTTCCCGTGCGCGGCGCGCCAGGGCCAGCAGTGCGCCATAGGCGGCGAGATAGCCCGTCGTGTAATCGCACGCCGCAGCGGGCAGCAGTGCCGGACGATCCGGACGGCCTTCATTGCAGATACCGGTGACGGTCTGCGCGACCTGTTCCCAGCCGCCGCGATGACTGAACGGCCCATCGGCGCCGAAACAACTGATTGAGACATAAACCAGACCGGGACGATGCGCCGCGAGTTCTTCCGGGCCGAACCCCAATTTCTCGAGAACCCCCGGCCGGTAGCCCTGGGAGAAAACGTCAGCGCCACTCACCAACTCTTTCAGCCGCGCGGCTTCTTCGGCAACCGTAAGATTAAGGAAGCAACTCCGCTTGCCATGGCTTGTATCCATGACGTGTTCCTTGATTTGCGGTACGTGCTCCGCGGCCACCATCAGCACATCCGCACCATGTTCTGCCATCGTCCGGCCCGCAATCGGCCCGGCCAAAATTCGGGTCAGATCGAGCGCGCGGATACCGCTGAGCGGACGATCGCCTTCGGGGAATGGTTCCGGATCGCTGTCACCAATTTTAATAACCTCAACAATTGGCTTTGCCGCCAACACTTTGCCATGCGGATGATCGAGCCATTCCGTATTACTTCGGACCATGCCGCCACAGGCGCGAATCTCGTCAATGGCATTCTCCAGATCCATTGCGTCCCATTTCGCGACGGCCTTGCTCACGGCCTCTGGGTTGGGTTCGCAGTCGAGCAGTTTCAACATCTTCTTCTGCAAGTTCGGCAGGCCGAAATGCGGCAGCACCCAGCGACCGTCCTTGGTCGGCCAAGGCTGGGTAATCTTGATCATCGACTCGTGATTTTTATTCACCACGTTTTCAAACGACCTGCCCGCTTGCGGACGCTGCATATACGTCGTGCTGCGCAACGCCGCCGCCGCACGCCGCACATCGATGCCCACATTCTGACGCCGACCGGTCTTCAGTTCCCAAATGTCGGAGACAGCCACGCCGATACCCGCCACGACCGTCGCACAGGTCTCGCCAATCTTGAACTTCGTGGAGAACACCGGGTCGGCGCCCGTGAGTGCGACCTCACCCTTCGCCGGCATTCCCATGCCACGGATGTCCATCACTTCTTCGAACGGTGCTTTCATGGCGCCCTATCTCCCTCTCTGCGAAGCGCGATAATCTTAAACCACCTCGTCTTCACGATTAGTGGTTTCACCATAGCGCGCCAGCGCCGGCGGTTTGAGTCCCGCATAGGCGGCCTCGACCTTTTCATTCACTATGGCGTTCTGTTGCTCGAACAGGCTGTTGCCGTCGAGGTCGCTTTCGACGATCAGCGGGCCAAAATTCTCGACCTCGAACACCCACATCGCCTGGGCAATGCCCAACTCTTCGAGCCAATGCGCGTCGACCACCTTCTTGATCGCGCGGCCGAGCAATGCGCCGGTGCCATAGCCCACCGTGGTCAGATAGACCGCGCCGTTCGGCGCCAGCTTCTCTTTGTAATCCTCAAGCGACATGCCACCCTTACCGATCATCAGCTTACAGCCGGAATTCTCGAACCAGGCATCGAGCCATTTGGAAAACCGGAAACTCGCGGTAGCGGTCACCGCGCCGACATTGAAGGTGCCGTCGTCATTGACCGAAGCCGCCGGCGAACAATGGAAGTTCGCATTGGAGATTTCGCGCAGCGGCACGGGCGGCTCAATACCGTCGCCGAGGATGCGCTGATACAGCCCCTCGCGACCCGTGTAGATCGTGCCGTCCAGGTAAACAATATCGCCGAGCTGCAGGTCGCGCAGCGCCGCGTCGTCGACGGGAACCTTAAGGCGCTTGCGCCTCAGCCCGCCGCCAGAGTCTTTTCCGCCGTCGACCATTCAACACTCTCCCGCCGCAGATAAGGGGTGAACCAGTTCGGGTCGGTCCGATATTCGACACGCCCGTCATTGTGCAGCCGCGCCACCGCGCGCCGCGACGACAAACAAAAGCTATGCACACTGATCGGCATCCCGCCGGTGTGGGTGCAGCCGACTTCGATGTGGCAGTCGACCACCATCGAACTGCCGACATAACCCATCGGACCCATACCAATCGAATTGCCGATATTCATCAGTTCTTCTTCCAGCGCCGCGACCTGCGGATCAGGATTGCGGTCGCCAACCGTACGCAGGCATGCCGCCTGCTTGCCCAGGGTCATGGCGATATCCTTGCTACCGCCGAGCCCAACGCCAACGATGGCTGGCTGACAGGCCAGCCCACGCCGCCCAAACTCATACATGACGTCGAGGAAGAAGCGCTTGATGCCGTCGATGCCGTCCCCTGGGAATAGCATCCGGTAATCCGAGCCAAACAAACCGCCCTTATGCACCGTGGTGATGTCGACCCAATCGCCGTCCGGCTCGAAGGTGTAATCGATCTCCGGCGCGCCGATGCCGACATTGTTGTTGTTGTCCTTGCGGCTTAGCGGATGGACCCGGTTCGGGCGCAACGGCACATCATGCGTCGCCTTTGCCAGCGCCCGGCGCAATCCGGTTTCCAACGCGACGAAGCCGCCTTCGATCTGCGCTTCATTCCCCGCCTTCACAAAGAAACGCGGCACGCCGGTATCGGCGCACATCGCGCGGCGGTCCTGCTCGGCCGCCTCGTAGTTCTCCAGCATCGCTTCCAGGACAAAGCGACTCAACTCCGCCTCCTCGCCCTTCAGCATCTCGCGCAGCCCGTCGCGGTAGTCCTGCGGAATTTCAATCGCGGCCTTGGCCGTAATTTCGTAGGCCGCTTCTTCGATCGCTTGAGCTCGAATCATCGCGTCCCTCCTTTAGAGCCTGCCTCGTAATATGTTGCTGTTTTCATCAGCGATAGTCGAGTCGGGTGGCAGGAGCGGCCCGCCGGGCGATGTGGTGCATCGGCCAAGGGCCGCGACGCACCAGCTGGCCGAGTAGCGCCGACCCTTCGGGTGGCCTTTGTTTATCCGCTGGGCTGCGTCAGGGCCCGTTTGCGATGCTTCCAGCATCGCGGCGCGGACCCTTCCTAACCAGCGAAGAAACAAAGGCCATGAAAACAACAACATATTACGAGGCAGGCTCTTATCCAATAATGTGCGCCCGGCAGCGTGGCGATCAAGCCGCATCATCGATCAGGCTCTCACCCGGCCGGATACGGGTAAACTCGACCGGCCGCGTCTCCACCGTCATCTCGCCATCCGCCAAACGTGCGACAGTATAGGCCGATGTCTCCAACTCACCCGCATCCGGGAAATCTTCACGGAAATGGGCACCGCGCGAGTTCTCCCGCGCGATGGCGGCGATACAGATTGACTTGCTGACCAGGATCAGGTTTTCCAAATTCATCCAGTCGTGCCAGCTCAGATTGAACCGTTTGTCCTGTTCAGCCAACCCGACATTAACGAGGTCGGCTGACATTTCGTCGAGTTGCACCAACGTCCGCTCCAGGCTCTCCCGCGTCCGGATGATCCCCGCATCGTCCCACATGACATCGTAGAGCCGGTCGCGGATCACATTCATGTCGCCCGCCGGTTTGCCGAATGGCGCCAACGCGCGCCCAATGGCTGTTTCCATTGCCGCCTCGTCCGGATCGGCAAATACACCCGACTCCTTCACGAACGGCGCCATGGCATCGCCCGCAAGTCCACCAAACACGGTCGAGTTTGCCACGCCGTTACCGCCAAGCCGGTTCGCCCCATGCACGCCGCCCGTATCCTCGCCGGCGGCGAACAGGCCGGGCAATTCGGTCTTGCAGTCCACATCGAACATGACGCCACCCATAATGTAATGCGCGGTCGGCACGACCTCGACCAGACCGCCGACCAGATCGAAACCAACATCGTGACAACGCTCGACCATGCCCTTGAACTGACGGCGCACCATCACGGGATCGAGGTGTCGCATTGTGACATAGAGGCCGCCATTGGCTGTCGTGTTGCCGTTGCGCATCTGCTCGAACATGGCGCGGCTGACGATATCGCGGGTCGCGCGCTCCTCGCGCGGGTCGTACTGCTTCATGAAGCGTTCCTGCGCGCCGTCAAGCAAATGCCCGCCCGCACCGCGCAAACCCTCTTCGATGATCGTGCCGGTAATCCGCGTATCCTTGCCGGCGATCAGTCCAGTGGGATGAAACTGCACCATCTCCATATCGCGCAGCGGCAGCCCCGCCATCAGCGCCATTGCCATGCCGTCGCAGCTCTTGTCACCGGACGGCGTGTGATAACGGTACATGGTCGGTCCGCCACCGGTCGCCATGAGCACGGCCTTGGCCTGTACGAACGTAAAAGTCCCGTCGCGCATATCGGTCAGCAGAACACCGGAAAGGCGTTCGCCGGACTCGTCCTTGATCAGCGCCAAGGCGCGGTGCTCTTCCAGGTGGCTGATGCCCTTGGCCCAGACCTGTTCCGCCAGACGGCTGATGATCTCAATCCCGGTCAGGTCACCCTTGTGCACGGTGCGGTCGAAGGTCTGCCCGGCGAAAGCTTTCTGGTGGATCGAGCCATCCGGATTGCGGTCGAAGAAACAACCATATTCGTTTTCGAGCTCGTGGATCCGGGTGATCGCGGTGTTGATCAGCGTCCAGGCGAGATCCTGATTATTCAACCATTTGCCGCCTTCGATCGTGTCCTGAAAATGGCGCTCGACCGAGTCGCCTTCGGCAATGGCGACGTTGTAACCGCCCTGAACCATCCGCGTGCAGCCGCTCTTGCCGAGCAGGCCCTTCACCGCGACCGTGATATCGAGGTCCGGCGCTGCCTTGTGGGCATGCAGCGCCGCGAACAGTCCGGCCCCGCCGGAGCCGAGGATCAGGATATCGGTTTTGCGTCTTTTAATATCGACCATCGGATCAAACCACATTCAGGAGATAAAGCACGCCCACCGCGAACGCGAACGCGCCGGCGACCGCCGCCAGGGTCTTCTGGATATCGCGCCAGGGCAGGAATTCGACGGCCAGCAGCCGCAGCCCGCCCGCCATATGCAGCGCCAGAAGGACGACCAGCCCGACCTCGGCCATTTTGACCATGGGTTGCGCGGTCCAGTCGAGGAAAGCGTCGAGCCGCGCGCCGCCATCGATCGCCATCGACAGGACATAAAGATGGATCGGCAGGAACAGCGCCAGCCCCAGCCCCGACACCCGGTGCAACACGAACGCCCAATAAGTCGGATGGTTGCGATGCGCGGACAGGACATTCATGTGATCGCCCCCACCGCGCGGAACCCAAGCACCAGAACGGCGACGCAAAACAGTGCAGCGACAGCGCTCGCGCCCGTGCCACGCCAGGGCGTCATCTCACGTACGACCGTGCGCAGCCCGATCGCGCCGTGCACCGCCACCGAGACGATGAAAAGGCCGTAGACCAACGCCCAAATCGTACTGCCTTGGGTCCGCGCCAGAATCTCGGATGCGGTCAGACCGCCCTGCACGGCATATATCATGGTCGCGAGATGCACCAGAACGAGCGGTGCCAGGATCATTGCCGAGATGCGCTGCAGCGCGAACAGCCACAGTTCGAGCCGTCCGCTCATAACCCACCCTTCAGCAGTGCGGCAAAGGTCTTGCGTTTCAACCCGGCAATCGACGCTGTCGGGCTGAGGCTCTTGGGACAGTGGCTCGTGCAGCCCTGCTGGCTGTGGCAGGCATGACAACCCGCATCGCCCGCCACCGCCTTGAGGTGCCCGTTCGGATCGGCGTCGCGCACGTCGTTGACCAAGGTCCAGGCGCGGTTCAGCGCCGCCGGCCCCAGATAATCAGGGTTCCACGCGACGACATCGCACGCGGCGTAGCAGATGCCGCAGCCGATGCATTCGATGCCGGCGCTGGCTTCCTTGCGCTCCCGGCTCGCCGGATCGACGTTCGCGAAACCGTCCAGATCGGCCTCGCTCGGCACGAACCGGGCCTTCGCGTCCCGCCATTTGTCGAAGAACACCGACATGTCGACGGCGAGGTCCTTGACCAGCGGGAAGTTGCGCAGCGGCTCGATCTCGATATGCCCGTCCTCGGCAACCAGATCGACATGGGTGCGGCAGGTCCAGCGCGGCCGGCCGTTTACCGTCATCGCGCAGGACCCGCACATCCCGACCCGGCAGGAGAACCGATACGACAATGTGGGATCAAGCTTGCGCTGCACGTAGGTGACGACGTCGAGGATCGTCTGGCTGGTTTGGTACGGCACTGCGAAGGTCTGGTAGTAACCGTCCTCGCCGCCGCGCCAGATATCAACTTTCAGCGTCTTGCCCGCTTTCAACGCTCCACCTTTCTGGTTTTTTTAGGACCGGTTAACTACCGGTATATCCTCCCTTATCGGGGCGGGGATGGCAAACGACTCTTGGTTGCGGTATAGTGAATCTTTAGTTCATCAAAATACTGCCATGATTTCTCTCAATCTACTGAATACATTTGTTAAATGTTCGGAAACGAGAACGTTTTCCGCAGCCGCTAAAGAACTGAATATCACGCCAACGGCGGTCAGCAAGAATATCCGGACCCTGGAGAGTCAGCTTGGCGTTACCCTATTCAGGCGGGCGCATCGCCGGGTGGCGCTGACCGACGCGGGCGCCTTCTATGCCGAGCGGCTGCGCGGCGCCTTTGAGCGCATCGAGGAGGCAACGCAAGCGCTGCTCGCCCGCGAACGGCGCGAAACGCTGACGATCTGCGCCTTCCCCAGCCTCGTCATGCGCTGGCTGATCCCGCGCTGGAGCGCCTTCAAGGACGCCCATCCTGACATCGACGTGCGCTATGCCACGACGATGGGGCCGGTCGATTTCGAGCGCGACGCGGTCGACGCCGTCATCCTGGCGGAAGACCGAGAATTCCTCGGCTACGATGCCGAATTCCTGTTTCGCGCCGAGCTCGTGCCCGTGTGCAGTCCCGCGCTGATCGATGGCCAACCGCCGCTGCAGTCGCCGCGCGACCTGCACCGCCACACCCTGTTGCACGCGCAGACCCGACCGAACGACTGGGCGCGATGGCTCGACGCGGCCGGCATCGGCGGCATCGACGCAACGCAGGGCATGACCCTGGAGAGCACGTCGATCGCCTACCAGGGTGCCATCGAAGGATTGGGCGTCGCGATGGGCATCCGGGAGCTGATCCCCCAGGACTTAGCGCGCGGTCTGCTTGTCACGCCCTTCCGGCATCTTCCCAAAGTGTCGCTGGACTATTTCCTCGTGGCGCCCGACCGCATGAAAGGCAACCGCAATCTGCAGCGCTTCCGCGACTGGATCGTCGCCGACGCACACGGAGCGTGAGCCCATCACCGGTTGCACGCTTGTGCACCCGTTCTCAATTGACTCTAAACCGGAATCTCTCTCTTATATAAGACATCGTTATAAAGCCAAGAACGGGATCAACCCGCACTTGACGGAAAATTGGAATTCCTGTTGGGTTGCTCGCCGTAGCATCCTTATCCGGCACAAAAAAATTGTCCGGCGCAACGGGGAGGAAGCATATCGTCGCCCCACCGGTTCGAATGGAACCAATGGGGGGGTATCTTTTACAGGGAGACAAAGATGAAAATGAAAACTCTATTCTCGAGCGTCGCGGTTTCGGCGCTCCTGACCGTTGGCGCCGCAGGATCGGCCGCCGCGGAAACCAATACGGTGCGCCTGGCGCAGCAATTCGGCCTGCTCTACGTCCCACTGCACGTCGTGCTGGAACAAAAGCTCGTCGAAAAACATACCGCTAAGGCGGGTCTCGGCAATCCGAAGATTCAGCTTTTCAAGATTAGCGGCGGCGCCAACATCAATAAGGCTCTGCTGGCGGACACGATCGACTTCGGATCGCACGGTGTCGGCCCGGCGCTCAAGCTCTGGGGCAAGACCAAAGGCCGCTTCAAGATTGCGCTGTCGATGGCCGATATGCCGTTGAAGCTCCTCACCAACGATCCGAAGATCAAGAAGATCGAAGACTATCTGAATGCCAAGGATCATAAGATTTCGACCCCGGCAGCGAAGGTTTCAATTCAGGCGGTGACACTTCAAATGGCCGCTCAGCGAATCTGGAACGAACCGAACAAGCTCGACCACCTCGTCATTTCGATGAAGCACCCGACAGCACTCGCCGCAATGCTTTCCGGCGGACAGGCTGTGAAAAGCCATTTCGCGACGCTGCCCTATTCCTATCAGGAGCTGCAAAGCGGCAAGGTATGGAGAGTGACGGATTCTTATGAAGTTCTGGGTGGCCAGCATTCCGTTCTCGTGATGAGCGCCAGCAAAAAGTTCAAAGACGATAACCCAAAAACCTATCAGGCGGTTATCGACGCATTCGCAGAAGCGTTCGCTTGGGTCAACGCCAACCCGGACAAAGCGGCGGCAACCTATATCCGCTACACGAAATCGAAGCTGCCGGCGAAAACAGTGCAGGCTCTGCTTCACGACAAGGGTGAGTTGGACTTCTCTATGGTGCCGAAACACACCATGAAGTACGCGGATTTCCTGAATCAGATCGGCGATATCCCGAAGGCAGCCAGCTGGAAGGATTATTATTGGGATAACAACTACCAATTCAACGGTAGCTGACCCAATGAACGACACAGCGACCGGAACGGCGGGGCAATCCCCCGCCGTTCCAACTGTTGAGCCGATTCTCGACGTCTCCGGGGTCACGCTTCAATACAAAACAAAAGAACACCTGATTACCGCCACCTACCGGGTGGATTTTCAGGTTTTCCAATCCGACCGTTTTGTGCTGCTCGGCCCGTCCGGCTGCGGCAAGTCGACCCTGCTCAAGGGTGTGGCCGGCTACATGCGGCCGGTTGAAGGCACGATGAAACTCAAAGGGCGGGTTATTACAGAACCCGGACCCGACCGGGTCATGGTCTTCCAGGAATTCGATCAGCTTTTGCCGTGGAAGACCGTCAAACAGAACATCACCTTCGCGCTCATGAACGGCGGCAAATGTTCTTCCAAGCAGGAAGCCAACGATGTCGCGATGGAATACATCTCCAAAGTTAAATTGGAGCGGTTTGAAGATACCTACCCGCACATGCTGTCGGGCGGCATGAAGCAACGTGTCGCGATCGCGCGCGGCATGGCGATGGAGCCGGATATCTTGCTCATGGACGAGCCGTTCGCCGCACTTGACGCCCTGACGCGGCGGCAGATGCAAGAAGAACTGCTGCAATTGTGGGACGACACCAAGTTCACCGTGCTGTTCGTCACGCATTCCATCGAGGAAGCGGTGATTATCGGCAGCCGGATTCTGATCCTGTCGCCGCATCCGGGACAGGTGAAAGCGGAACTCAATGCCCACCAGATGGGGCATGGCGATGTCGGCGACAAAGATTTCGCTCAATTGCAGGAAAAAATTCACGCGATGATCTTCGCGGACCGGGTGCTTGAAGACGAGACCTTGCCCAATGGCTGATCAATCCGTGACGTCTAGCGGGATCTACGTTCGATCGGAGTTCGTGAACGAGATCGGCGTCGCCGGCACCGGCGAAGTCGAACGCAGGCTGTCCGTATTCGAGCGTATTACGAATATCGATCCGCTGCGGAAATTCACCATCCTGATCATTATGGTTGTGGTCTGGGAGCTCTATGCGCGGATCGGAAATATCAACGAGCTGATGTTCCCGACATTCTCTGCCACGGGTGCAGCGCTCGTCGATGCTCTGGTCAATGCGTCCTTGCTGGTCAATGTGTGGAACTCCTTAAAGCTCCTGCTGTCCGGTTACGCCATCGGCATATCCATTGCCGCCGTGCTGGTTATCCTGGCGGTTGGCAGTCGAATTGGCAGCGATCTGCTTACCACGTTGACGGCAATGCTGAACCCGCTGCCAGCAATTGCCCTGCTGCCCATGGCGATGCTGTGGTTCGGTCTTGGTCCGGGCGCGATCATCTTTACGCTTCTACATTCGATTATCTGGCCCGTCGCGCTGAATACCCATTCCGGCTTCCAGAGCGTGAGCGAAACCTTGCGCATGGTCGGCGGCAATTACGGGCTGAGGGGCCTCAAATACATCTTTAAGATTCTGGTTCCGGCGGCATTCCCCGCGATCCTTACTGGGTTGAGGATTGGCTGGGCATATGCTTGGCGCACGTTGATTGCGGCAGAACTCGTCTTCGGCGGGCAAGTCGTCGACACGTCGGGGCAGCTCGGCGCGGAGGGATCGACCTCCGGTGGTCTCGGCTGGATCATTTTCGAGAATCAAATGGAGAACCAAACACCCTACGTGTTTGCGGGACTGTTCATGGTCATTCTCGTCGGTATCACAATTGAAAACGGTTTCTTCCGTAACATCGAAGAACGGACGGTTCGCAAATGGGGCATGCAGAAATCCTAATCTGCCCTGTTGGCAAGGAAACGCAATGAGCGAAAACGCTGTAGAAACATATGTCCGGCCGGAATTCGAGAATAAGGATCTCGGGAAGGCCCTGGACGTCGACGTCGAACGTCCGCTTTCGGTCTTCGAACGGATCGCGAATATCAACGCCGTCCGCAAATTCAGCATCCTTCTCGGCCTGTTGTTTGCGTGGGAAGCCTATACGCGGCTTTCCGGTGTCGAACCGTTGCTGTTTCCGAGTTTCAGCACCAGCGCCGAAGCGTTATGGGAGACCATTCTTACCGGCGAGATGCCAGCAAAGATCTGGGTGACGGTAAAGATTCTGCTGGTCGGCTACGCCGCCGGTCTCGGTTGTGCCGCCGTGTTGCTGATTTGGGCCGTGCTGACGCGCGTCGGCAGCGACGTGCTTGCCACGCTGACTTCGATGTTCCAGCCCCTGCCCGCGATCTCGCTGCTTCCGCTCGCGATGCTTTGGTTTGGCCTGGGCGCATCGAGCCTCGTGTTCGTGACCATCCACTCCGTGCTGTGGGCCGTCGCGCTCAGCACCCATGTCGGTTTCATGGGTGTCAGCGAAACCTTGCGGATGGTCGGCCGGAATTACGGGCTGCGCGGCATTCCCTACATCTTCAAGATTCTCGTACCGGCCGGATTCGCGTCGATCCTGATCGGCCTCAAGGTCGGTTGGGCCTTTGCCTGGCGCACCCTGATCGGTGCCGAGCTGGTCTTCGGCGCGCTTTCGGGTTCCGGCGGGCTGGGCTGGATGGTCTACGAAAAGGGTGAAAATCTGGAGACGACCTACGTCTTTGCCGCCCTGTTCATGGTCATCGTCATCGGTCTGCTGGTGGAGAACGTGATTTTCCGGAACGTCGAGCTAAGGACGATCAGCAAATGGGGTATGCAGCGTTAGGGGGACTTTGGGAGTGGGCAGTTGATTTCCACATTCCCACCCCGTCATCCTCAATCCCTACCCCGTCATCCTCGACTTGATCGAGGATCCAGTCCGCCGCCTGGATTTTCACCGTCCCAATTGAGGTTCGCTCCGAACGCTGGGGCCCTCACTTCACAATGCATAGCGCCTGCTTCCATGCGAAACTCTGCAAATGCCTTTCTACGTTTACATCCTGGCAAGCCAACGGAACGGCACTCTGTATGTCGGCATGACCAACGATCTCGCGCGGCGTATCTACGAGCACAAAGAAGGCCTCGCCGAGGGATTTACAAAGCGCTATGGCGTCAAAACATTAGTCCATGTTGAGTCGTACGACCGAGCCGAAGATGCCATTCAACGCGAGAAACAGTTGAAGCATTGGAACCGCCCATGGAAGGTCGCGCTGATCGAACAGAACAATCCTGATTGGGAGGATCTTTACGAACAGTTCTGAAGCTCCACCGTGGCCTGGATCCTCGATCAAGTCGAGGATGACGGGATTTGTGTTGAGGATAACGAGGTGGGGTGTTGGGGATGACGGGTTTTGTTGGTAGATAAGGGGTCACACCAAAAGCGATTGACCGCCCGTTGGAAGGAGACACCATGACCCTATCGCTCAAACCCATGACGACCACGTCGTTCGTGACGGAAGTCGTAAATGTCGATCTTTCCCAGCCGGTCGATGCGGCGACAGCCAGCGCATTGCGCGCGGCGATCAATCAGCACTCCATCCTCGTCTTTCGTGGTCAGACGATCGACAACGACCAGCACGTCGCGTTCAGCCGTAATTTCGGCGACCTCGAAATTCACACCGTGAAGCAGTACCTGCTGCCGGACTATCCGGAGATCATCGCGCTCGCCAACCGTGGCGAAAATGGCACCACGCCGATCGACAATGGCGGCGCCTATTGGCATACCGACATCTCCTACAAGGCCAAGCCGCCGATGGGATCGCTGCTCTATTCGCTCGAGGTGCCGCCGGAGGGTGGCGATACGCTCTATGCCGATATGTATGCCGCCTACGACGCGTTGAGCGATGCCATGAAAGAGAATCTGGAAGGTCTCCGTGCCGTGCATGGTTACGAGGCCCGGTTCTCCCGGATGGGCGAAGGCGGCAAGCGCCCGAAGCTCAGCGCGGAGCAGTTGGCGGAAGTGCCGGAAGTCACCCACCCCATCGTCCGCACCCATCCGGAATCGGGCCGCAAGGCGCTCTACGTAAACGAAGGGTTCACCCTGGGCGTCGAGGGTCTGCCTTTGGACGAAGGACGTGACCTGCTCGACGCGTTGAATGCGCACGCCACGCAGCCGCAATTCATCTACGCGCATCACTGGCGCGCGGGCGATCTGGTATTCTGGGACAATCGCGCGACGATGCACTGCGCAACGGACTATGACACACGCTACGCCCGCACGATGCACCGCACGACGATCCAGGGCGACATCCCCGTTTAGGCCTGCTCCATGCGTCCGGACGCGGAGATCGCCCACTCCGCGCGGACATCGGGGTCCGTTTCCTTGACCAAGTGAGCATCCCGAAACTCGCAGAACGTGTCATCCGGCAGCAGTCGGCCCAGCGCCCAAACCGCCATCGCGCGGACCAGCGGCGACGCGTCCTCCAACAGATCAACAGCCACCGGTGCCGCGTCTTCGCTTCCGCTGTTCCCTAGTGCAATCAAGACATTCCGGACAAAGCGGTCGCGGCCGGTCCGCTTTACCGCCGTCCCTGCAAACAGCGCCCGAAAGGCGGTATCGTCGAGCTTCGCCAGTGCGATGAGTTTCGGCGCGGCCAGCGCATCGCGTTTCGCTAGCGCCGGTTCGGTCGACGGTGCGGCGAATTTGTTCCAGGGACAAACCGCCAGACAATCGTCGCAGCCATAAATCCGGTTGCCCATCTTGGGCCGCAGTTCGCGCGGAATATGTCCCTTGTGTTCGATGGTGAGGTACGAAATGCAACGCCGCGCGTCGAGCCGGTAGGGTGCGGGAAACGCGTTGGTCGGACAGATATCGAGGCATTGCGAACAGGTGCCGCAATGATCCGCTTCGGCGGTATCGGGCGGCAATTCCAGGGTCGTGTATATTTCGCCTAGAAATAACCATGAACCATGGTCCCGCGAAACGAGGTTGGTGTGTTTGCCCTGCCAGCCGACGCCAGCGCGGCCCGCCAGCGGTTTCTCCATGACGGGCGCCGTATCGACGAATACCTTGACCTCTTCGGCGAAGTGCCCGTGCATCCAGCGCGCTACCCGTTTCAGCCGCTTCTTCACGACATCGTGGTAGTCGCGGCTTTGCGCATAAATCGACACCGCGCCGCGGTCCTTGCGCTCGAGGATGTCGAGCGGAGAACGATCCGGGCCGTAATTCATCGCCAGGACGACAACGGTGCGAACGTCCGGCCACAACGTGCGAGGATCGACGCGGCGGTCCGCTTTCGCCTCGAGCCAGCCCATATCGCCATGCCAGCCGGCCGATAGAAATTCTGTCAAACGCCGCTTCGCTTCCGGCCCGGCATCGGGCGCGGCGAAACCGACCGCGTCGAAACCGGCCGATAGTGCGTAGTCGCGGACTTCCTGCCGCGCGTCCGCCTGCGATTTGGGTTTACTATCCGCGTCCACGGTAGGGCGGAACCCCCTGGTCCGGGATCCAGATATCGTCGGGCGCCGGACCCGTCTGGTAGAAGACGTCGATGGGCATGCCGCCGCGCGGATACCAGTAGCCGCCGATGCGGAGCCATTGCGGTGCAATCGCCGCTTCGATCTTCTGGGCGATGGCGACTGTGCAATCCTCATGGAAAGCGCCGTGGTTGCGGAACGAGCCGAAATAGAGCTTCAGCGACTTGCTCTCGACGATGTAATCGCCCGGCAAATAGTCGATGACGAGATGGGCGAAATCCGGTTGTCCGGTGACAGGGCAGATCGAAGTGAATTCGGGACAGGTGAAGCGGACGACATAGCGGGCGCCTGGCTGCGGGTTCGCGACCTTCTCCAGCACCGCCGCCTCCGGCGATTCCTGGAGTTCCGATTTGCCGCCGAGTTGTGTGAGCGATTCAGTGTCCGTCATGACCTTTCCTTACAGAGACCTCTGGGAAATAATGAAACCGAATCGCCGTCCACCCCCACCCATCCTCCCCCCTCAAGGAGACCTCTGCGAAACGGGTTCAGGATCGGAGATAATCGTTGGGTTTGGAGGTTGGTGCATAGGTTTGGCGGTTTTTCGCGTTGGGTTTTGGGACGCTCTTGACGAGATCGGCAAGGGACGGTGTCAGGGCATAAGAGTTTCGGCACGTCTCAGGTTCATGGCGATGCACAGGAGATGAAGGTGGGACTGGTTCTTCTGCATCCCCCTGTATCGGGCCCGGCGGTATCGGTAAGACCGCTTCAGAGTTCCGAACAGGCGCTCGACATTAGCGCGGATCGGGGAGATCAGGCGGTTGCGGACCTGTTGCCAGTGCGGCAGCGCCGGTTGGTTCTTATGGCTGCGGTGCATGATCCGGTCCTTGATGCCCCTCGCCTTGAGGCGCCGGCGGCGCTCCTTGTGCTCATAGGCTTTGTCAGCATAGACCGCCCGCTCGTCGCCCTGGATCAGCGCGTCGGCCACTTCGCTCTCATAGGTTTTGGCCGACGTCATCATCGCATCGCGGATCAATTCGGAGCCCTGATCGACGGCGATATGCGCCTTGTACCCGAAATAGGCCGTGCGCCCGCGCCGCGTCCAATCGGCATCCGGATCGAGCGCCGAACGCCCGCCGGAAACACCGGACGGCCGGCTGACCGAAGCCTCGATCAGGGTGGCATCGATCAGTGTGCCCGTCTTCAGCATCAGCCCGTGACGCTCCAACTGCCGGTTCGTTTCCGCCAGAAGCTTCGCCGTCAGTTTCCTCTCTGCCAGCGCCGCCCGGAAGCGCACGAACGTCGTCTCGTCCGGTGTCTCGTCGCTCAACGAGAACCCGCAGAACCGTCGGAACGACAGACGATCCCCCAACGCCTCCTCCAGGTCCGGGTCGGAAAGACCATACCATTGCTGCAGCAAAACCGCCTTGTACATCGACAGCGCCGGATACCCTCTGCGCCCCTTCTTCGAGCGAACCGACTTCAGGAGCTTCTCGAAGCGAGACCAGTCGAAAAGACCTTCGATACGCTCCAGACGTTTATTCGAACCCGCACCCGGCGCCACAAACGCATCCGCAAAGCCACCCTCACCAACCCGCTTCTCACCCATCAAGACCTCCGTCATAGCGATCACTCTAAAGAATCACCGTTTCGACAAAGTTGCTACCCATTTCGCAGAGGTCTCCATCAAGGGGGAGGAGAATAACCTATTGATCTATCTAAATTATCCCTTCCCCCCTTGCGGGGGAAGGCTAGGATGGGGGGTGGAAACAACTGCGTTTTTCTATCTCACGGAACTCTCTAAAGCGGCTCGATATCACCGGCCGCCTGCATCTCGCGGAACGCCGTGGCGAACTCGCTCAGCGAGTCGTTTTCAATCGCGCCGCGCAGCGCCGCCATGAGCTGTTGATAATAGTGCAGATTATGCCAGGTCAGAAGCATCCCGCCGAGCATCTCTCCGGCGCGATGCAGATGATGCAGATAGGCGCGGCTGTGTGCCGTACAGGCGGGGCAGGCGCAGCCTTCTTCGAGCGGCCGTGGATCGTCGGCGTGCCGCGCGTTGCGGATGTTCAGGGAGCCGCGCGCCGTATAGGCGCGGCCGGTCCGGCCCGACCGGGTCGGCAGGACGCAGTCGAACATATCGATGCCGCGCAGTACGGCACCGACGATATCGTCCGGCAGCCCGACCCCCATCAGATAGCGCGGACGGTCTTCGGGCAGGTGCGGCACGGTCGCGTCGAGAACGCCGAACATCGCTTCCTGTCCTTCGCCCACCGCGAGCCCGCCGACCGCATAGCCATCGAAGCCAATATCGAGCAGTGCCGCCGCCGACTCGGCGCGAAGGTCGTCGTAGACGCTGCCCTGCACGATGCCAAACAGCGCATGCCCCGGCCGTTCGACGAAGGCCTCCTTGCTGCGCCGCGCCCACCGGGTGGACAGCGCCATGGAATCCGCCGCCTCTTTGTGACTTGCACCGTCCGCGGTGCACTCGTCGAGCACCATGGTGATATCGGCGCCGAGAAGATGCTGGATTTCAATCGAGCGTTCCGGCGTCAATTCGTGGCGCGACCCGTCGATATGCGAATGAAACGACACGCCCGCTTCCGACATCTTGCGCAGCTTCGCCAGCGACATGACCTGGAAGCCGCCGGAGTCGGTCAGAATAGGTCCCCGCCAATCCATGAATTTGTGCAGGCCGCCGAGCCGCGCGATGCGTTCCGCGCCGGGCCGCAGCATCAGATGATAGGTGTTGCCGAGCACGACCTGCGCGCCGGTGCGGCGCACTGCCTCGGCCGTCATCGCCTTCACCGTGCCCGCCGTGCCGACGGTCATGAAGGCCGGCGTGTCGATCACGCCATGCGCGGTCTGCACGCGGCCGCGCCGGGCCGCGCCCTGCGTTGCGATCAACTCGAATGAAAAATCTGTATTGCTCATGTCGGTGCCGCTTCCGGCGTCAACAGACAGGCATCGCCATAGGAGTAGAAACGATAGCCGGATTCGATGGCGTGCCGATAGGACGACTGCATGCGCGCCAGTCCCGCGAAGGCGGAGACGAGGACGAAGAGCGTCGATCTCGGCAGATGGAAGTTCGTCATCATCAAATCGACGCCGCGGAACCGCCAGCCCGGCGTGATGAACAGGTCGGTGGTGCCTTCGAAGGGCTGCACGATGCCTGCTTCATCCGCCGCACTCTCCAGAAGCCGGACGCAGGTCGTGCCCACGGCGACGATACGGCCGCCCGCCGCGCGCGCCGCGTTGATCGCCGCCGCTGTGTTGCTATCGATCACCCCATATTCCGAATGCATGCGATGATCGCTCAGTTCCTCCACCTTCACTGGCAGAAACGTGCCGACGCCGACATGCAGCGTAATACGCGCGCAGCCGATACCCGCCGCCTTCAACCGCGCCAGCAAGTCCGGCGTGAAATGAAGCCCCGCCGTCGGTGCGGCAATCGCGCCGTCCGTGGCGGCGAACATCGTTTGATAGTTTTTACGGTCAGCCGGCTCGCCTCCGCTGTCGCGGTGAATGTAGGGCGGCAGCGGCATGGTTCCGTGCCGGTCCAGCGCCACGACGAACGCCGCCGCCGGCATGTCGAACGCCAGCACGACGTCGCCCTCCGGCCGCTTTTCGGCGACATCTGCATGGAACTCGTCGGCGAAGACAATCCGGTCGCCGACCCGCAGGCGACGGCCCGGTTTGGCGAAGGCAAGCCAGCGTCCGTCGCCGGTGTCGGTATGCAAGGTGACTTCAACCGTGGCATCCCCTCGCTTCCCGGACAGCCGGACGGGCATTACCCGGGTCTCGTTCACGACGAGCAGATCGCCGGACCGCAACAGCGACGGCAAATCCACGACCGTGCGGTCCTCTAACCCGTCGCCGACAGCAAGAAGCCGCGCCGAGTCGCGGGGCCGGGCGGGCTGCTGCGCGATCCGGTCGCGCGGGAGATCAAAATCGAATTCGTCGAGCCGCATTCAGTCGGCGGCAGCGGTGACGGGACGGATCCACGCCAGCAGCACCCGGAAGGGGATCAGCATACAGGCGGCAACCGCGAACTTCACGACGAGATCGCCCAGCGCCAAGGTCTGCCACGGCACGGCGGTGCCGGCAAACGCCAGCGAGAAGAACAATGCCGTATCGAGCGTCGAGGCGATGGCCGACGATCCCAGCGGCGCCTGCCACCAGGGCCGATTGCGCAGCCGGTCGAAGACGAACACGTCGCAGAGCTGGCTCACCAGGAACGCCGTTCCGGAGGCGAGGGCGATGCGGGCATCCACCAGCATATAGGACAAGGCAACCGCAATCGCGAAGCCGACATAGACGACGCGGCGGGTATGCGCCGGCCCATAGGCGCGGTTGGTCAGATCGGTAATCAGGAAGGCGACTGGAAAGGTCAACGCGCCCCAGGTCAGCCAGTCGTTGATGGGAAACTGAACCCAATAATTCGAAACCGCGACAATCAGCGACATCGCCGCGATGGGCAGGATGAGCCCCATAAGCCTTGCTCCACAATAGTATTTGGCCCTGTCCCGGTGGCCGGCCAGAGCGCCGCTTTCTTATAGGGGCCGGTGCGGGCGCGCAACCCCACGGCCAAATCGTTAACATCGCCGTAAAAGCCGCCGCCGGTCAAAATACGGCAAATGCCGAGTATTTGGGTCAAATGGTGAAATACGCAACAATATTTCGCACGCTCGCGAACCACCTGTAGGCATGTCGATTCTTTGGTTAAAACCCGCGGTAATACACGAAAGTGTTAACGCCGCAACTTGCAAAATTAACGATGTTACACTACCTGTAAGACATGTATTTGACGGCTGCATTTGACTCAACTTCGATTCCGGCAGGCCCGTCCGAAGGGCGGCGGCAGTCAGAACCTGCGCCCGATTCCAGACGCATTACCCCGGTCAACGAAGGCGAAGAGTTGCGGGCCGACCGGCGCAAGACCGACCCCAATGAAAACAAACCCGCCGAGCGTCCTGGCCGCATCGCCTTTACGGCCAAATTCGGCCCCGATGCCGATGGCTTTCCACTGCAGCTGGTTAGCGGCGACGACGTTACTGCGGCGGAACGGATCGATTTCGAGGTTATCGCGGCACGGCGCCTGAGCCGGGAAGACCGGGAAGTCCTGCTGCGCGCGCAAGAGGCAGAAAGTGCGGTGAGCGAGACCGCTCGGCTGAAAGATGCCAAGGAAAGCACGGACGAAACGACCCGAGCCATCGAAGAGCGCGAACGGAACGCCGCGGAAGCCCGAACCGGTTCGACGGTAGATCTGCAAATATAGCGCCAACCGCGGCGTTAGAATCACAACAAAATTGGTCATGGGGAGGGGCGATATGCGCATCGCAATACTGGACGATTACCAAAACGTATCTCAGACACTAGCCGACTGGAGCGCGCTGGACGGCAAGGCGGATATCACCGTCTTCAACGCGCCGCTCGGCGATGAGGACGCGGTTGCGGCAGCCCTCGCCGGGTATGACGTCGTCGTCTGCATGCGGGAACGAACACCGGTGCCGGCAAGCCTGATCGAACAGCTCGACAGTCTGAAGCTCATCGTCACGACGGGCATGCGCAACCGGTCGATCGACACGGACGCGGCCCGTGCGCGCGGCATCCCGGTCTGCGGCACACCGGGTCTCGGTGCGCCCGCCGGAGAACTGGCCTGGGCGCTGATCATTTCCCTAATGAAGAACATCCCGGCCGACGACCGGTCGATGCGCAATGGCGAATGGCAACCCAACATCGGGCTCAGCCTCGGCGGCAAGACGCTCTCGGTGATCGGCCTCGGCAAGCTCGGCGCCTATGTCGCCAACGTCGGCCTCGCCTTCGACATGAATGTCGTCGCCTGGAGCCAGAACCTGACCGACGAGCGCGCCGCCGAAGTCGGGGTCAAACGGGTCAGCAAGGAAGAAGCCCTGTCGCAAGCGGACGTCCTGACGATCCAGCTTATCCTGAGCGACCGGTCGCGCGGCCTGATCGGCGCGCCGGAGCTGGCGCTGATGAAGCCAACGGCGTTTCTCGTCAATACCTCGCGCGGCCCGATCGTCGACGAGGCGGCGCTGATCGACGCGCTCCGCGAGAAACGCATCGCCGGTGCGGGCCTGGACGTTTACGACGTCGAACCGCTGCCGGTATCCCACCCGCTGCGGACGCTCGAAAACACGATCCTGACGCCGCACACCGGTTACGTCACGGCCGAAAACCTAAGCGGCATGTATCAAAGCGCCGCCGAGAATATCGCGGCTTTTATCGACGGCGACCCGATCCGCGTGCTGAACGGCTAACGGAAGCGCGACCGGCGCGCGATGCTTCCAGTTCGCCCCGAACCGATCGGCACGGCGGCGGGCTAGGCTTGGTTCGTTAACCCCGTCCGTCATCCCCAATCAAAGGCCGTCATCCTCGACACACCGCCCCGTCATCCTCGACTTGATCGAGGATCCAGGCCACGGTCGGAATTGCCCCTCCCCAGTGGAGGTTCACTCCGGGCATAGGAAGCTATTCTTCACAATGCAATCGCGCCGACGATCCGGGGTTCGGGGAAACGCCGCGTCCTGCATGGAAATGGATCCTCGATCAAGTCGAGGATGACGAGGCGGTGTATTGGGACGACCTGTAAATAGAACTCAGTCCGATTCGTCCTAAGCGCGGCCGACAAGCTGCTCGGAAATCATCTCGCGCAGCGTGTCCTCGAATGCCTCCAGGGTCTGATCGATGTCCGCGTCGCTGTGCGCCATCGAGGTGACGCCGCTCATATGCGACATCAAATCGACGCCGCGCTGGCGGAGGCCGTTGCGCATCGCATATAGAATCTCTGGTGCAATGCCCCTGATCTTTTCCGCGCCCAGATCTTCGACCGAGCCGTTCTCCGCGCCCTCGCCGAGATAGACATGGAAGGTCGACGCCTCGCCATAGACGGCACCGGCGACCTGATGTTCCTCGATGACCTTGCGCATGCCCGACCGCAGCCGCTCGGCCGCCGCGTCCGCCAGGCGGTTCGGCTCCCCCGTCTTGACCTGTTTCAGCGCCGCGGCGCCGGTTGCCGCGACGAGCGGATTACCGTTGAACGTCCCCTTGTGGGTAACGCCGGGCTTGCGGCCGCGAAACTCGTGCGTCGGGTCGAGCAGGGCCATGAATTCCTCGCGGCCGCCGACCGCGCCGCCCGGCATACCGCCGGTGACGATCTTGGCCATCGAGGTCAGGTCCGGGATGATATTGTCGCGCGCCTGTAGACCACCCGGGCTCCAGCGGAAGCCGGTGATCACCTCATCGAAGATGAGGACCGCATTATGCGCATCCGCGAGCCGGCGCAATTCGCCCAGCAGGCCGAACGGCAATGGCACGCTGCCATAGTTCGCGCCCGACACCTCGCAAATGATCGTGCCGATGTCGCTGTCCTGTTCCAATATTTCCGCGACACGCTGCGCGTCCGGCGGCGCGACGACAGTGGCCGCAACCGTCCCCGGCAGAATGCCAAGCGACGACGGTCGGTCGTACGGCGCCTTCATGCCCAGATCGACGAATTCGTGCCAGCCATGATAATGGCCCTCGAAGCGAAGGATTTTGTTTTTGCCGGAATAGGCGCGTGCGATGCGGATCGCCAGCATCGTGGCCTCGGTCCCCGAACCGACGAAACGTACCCGCTCCGCCGACGGTATAAGCTCTTGGATCAGGCCGGCCCACTCGACTTCAAGCGGATGGCAATCGGCGAAGAAACTGCCCTTCGCCGCCTGCTCCGTCACCGCCGAAACGACATCGGGATGGGCGTGGCCGAGCAGCAGCGACGCGCTGCCCATGGCGTAGTCGATATACTCCGTGCCATCGACTTCCCATTTGCGGGAGCCTTACGCGCGGTCGATATATTTCGGGAAGGGCGCCGCGAACCGGCTCTCGTGCGACACGCCGCCGGCCAGGGTTGTTCGGGCCTGTTCGAATAGGTGCTCCGATGAGTCGGTCATAGCGCACGTCTCCTTTTGAGAAATCCCATTGCCGTTTGCTCAACCCTAATGCAAACGGGGGCGGTTCTGCAAAATCCCGTATGGCGCATCCCGCGCCTCGTGGGGCATAGTTGGCGAAACAATTTCCGAACGACGAACCGCCACGCACCTTTCAAACAGGGACTCCGCCACCATGATACCATTGATCGGGTATGCCGACCGCCTTTCACTGCGCCCGGGCGAAACCATCGGCTTCAAGGTTTCGAGCCAAGGTCCCGCGCCCTACGACGCCAAACTCGTACGGGTGATCTGCGGCGACCCGAACCCGGACGGCCCCGGGATCAAAGAAAAAGACGTGCCGGCAGCCTTCGCCGGCAGCTACCCGTCGCGCGTGCAGACCCCGGTGCGCGGTTCCTACATCTCCGCGCCAGCGGATGGCCTCTCGCTCGAGAGCTTCACCGTCACGGCGGTGATTTGGCCGACGCGGCCCGACAAGGCGGACCAGGGCATTGTCAGCCGTTACGATCCCGACGGCGGCAACGGCTTCGCACTGGCGCTCGGTCCAAACGGTGCCGAACTGCGGCTCGGCGGCGCAGACTCGTTTCGCCTCGCCGTCGGCAAGCCGTTCCGCGAGCGCGCCTGGTATCAAGTCTGCGCCAGCTACGATGCCGCCTCCGGTGCCGTCACCGTCGGTCAGCAGGCGTTGGGCGAACCGACTCTGGTCGATGACAGTGGCACGCAAAGCGGCACGATGACTGACGCCGCGCCTAATGCAAACGCCCCGATTACGATCGCCGCCATCGGCGGCGCGCCGGTCGCGGGTCATTTCAACGGCAAGATCGAAGCGCCGGCCCTCTATGCCGGAGCGGTCGACCCGGAAACGCTGGAGACAGCCGCGCCGCTCGCGCGCTGGGACTTTTCACAAGAGATGTCATCGATGCGCGCCGTCGACACCGGCCCGAACGGATGGCATGGCGCCTTGGTGCAGGCACCGGCGCGCGCCATGACCGGGTCGAACTGGACCGGCGATGAGCGCAACTGGACGCACGCGCCGGAAACTTACGGCGCGATCCATTTCCACGAAGACGACGTCGCCGACTGCGACTGGGTAACCGACTTCACCTTCACGGTCCCGGACGATCTGCCAAGCGGTGCCTATGCCGCGCGCCTGTCCTGCGGCGATTACTGGGAAGCCATTCCCTTCTTCGTCTGCCCGCCGAAGGGCACCCGGACCGCCGACCTGTGCGTGCTGGTCTCGACCTTCACCTATGTCATTTACGGCAACCAGGCCCGCGTCGATTTCGGCGAAGACTGGAAACAACGGGCAACGGATTGGGGCGCGTTTCCCTGGAACCCGATGGAACATCGCGAATTCGGCCTGTCCACCTACAACCATCACACCGATGGCTCCGGCATCTGCCATGCGAGCTGGCGGCGGCCGATGCTCAACGTCCGGCCGGGCTACTTCCCGATCTTCGACGCCCGCGGGTCCGGCCTGCGTCACATGCCTGCCGACACCCACCTGACCGACTGGCTGGAGGAAAAGGGCATCGCCTTCGACGTCGTCACCGACTGGGAACTACATCACGACGGCGTCGATGCGATTGCGGGGTACAAGGCGGTGATCACCGGCAGCCACCCGGAATACCATACGACGGAAACCCTCGACGCGCTCACCCAATACCGCGACGACGGCGGCAATTTTGCCTATCTCGGCGGGAACGGATTCTATTGGCGCGTCGCGCTACACCCGGAAATGGATGGGCTGATCGAGGTACGGCGCGCCGAGGGCGGCATCCGCGCCTGGGCCGCGGAACCGGGCGAGTATTACCAAGCCTTCGACGGCAATTATGGTGGCATCTGGCGGCGCAACAACCGCCCGCCGCAGCAGCTCGCCGGCGTCGGCTTCAGCGCACAGGGCCTGTTCGAAGGAACCTACTACCGCCGCGCACCGGGCGCGGACGATCCCCGGACGCGCTGGATATTCGAGGGGGTGTCCGACGAGATCATCGGCGATTTCGGTCTCTCCGGCGGCGGTGCGGCAGGTTTCGAACTGGACCGTACCGACCGTCACCTCGGCACGCCGGAGAACGCGGTCGTGCTCGCCGTCTCGGAAAACCCACCCGGCCACTTCGTCCTCGTGCCGGAAGAATGGCTAACCCATGTCAGCACGATTCCCGGCGGCACGCACGACGAACTGACCCGCGCCGACATGACCTATTTCGACTGCCCCGGCGGCGGCGCTGTCTTCTCGGTCGGCTCGATCACGTTCTGCGGCTCGCTGTCGCACGACAATTACGACAACAACGTGTCGCGTATTCTGGAGAATGTGTTGAAGCGTTTCCTTGCGTAACATCCTCACGAGGATGTCACCAAAAAAACACCAACCGTCATCCTCGACTTGATCGAGGATCCAGGCCACGGTGAAACCTTAGAGCCGCTCGAAAATGTCCTCCCACTCGGGGTGTCGCGCTTAATGAATTCGACCTTCCATGCACGGTTCCAGTGCTTCAACTGCGCAATATGAAGTGTGATCCCCAACGTTGGAAGAGAAGCTAAACCGGCAAGGTAGCAATTCAGAAGGCGGACTGGATCCTCAGTCAAGCTGAGGGTGACGGAATGTGGGGTTGAGGATGACGGAATGTGGGGTTGAGGATGACGGAATGTGGGGCTGAGGATGACGGAATGTGGGGCTGAGGATGACGCAATAACGTGTTGGCTAACACCTCATCCCACATAACGCAGTTGCGTCATATACGATTACCACACCGCCGCGAAAGGGATAGAATACGGACTGCAGCACCATCTTAAAGGTTTCCCCATGAGCAAAAGCATCGACTATTTCTACACGCACGCTTCGCCCTGGACTTATCTCGGCTCAGTCCGGATTCACGAGCTCGCCAAGGCGGCCGGTGCGACGATCAATTATCGGCCGGTCAATCTGGGCAAGATCTTTCCGCTGTCCGGCGGCCTGCCGCTGGGCAAGCGCGCGGAGCAGCGCAAGCGCTACCGCATGTTCGAACTGAAGCGCTGGCGCGATCATCTGGGCGTCGAGATCACTCTGGAACCCGCCTTCTTCCCTGTCGACGACACCAACGCCAACCGTATGGTCATCGCCGCCGACAAGCAGGGGCTCGATACCGGCCGGCTTTCGAACGCCATGCTCCGGGCTGTCTGGGCGGAGGAGCAGAACATCGCCGACGAAGACACGGTTATCGCAGTCGCGAACGCGCAAGGCATGGACGGCGCGGCCCTCCTCGCGGCCAGCAAGTCGGACGAGACCGGCGCGGCCTACGACGCCTATACCGAAGAAGGGATCGAGCGTCAGGTCTTCGGCGCGCCGACCTACATCATTGATGGCGAACCGTTCTGGGGCCAGGACCGCCTGGACTTCGTCGAGCGAGCGCTCGCGTGGGACTGACCTATAAGGAGGCCTTTGCAAAATTGTGTTACCGACACCGTTTCACCCCCCATCCTAGCCTTCCCCCACAAGGGGGAAGGGATAATTCATTTAGATTAATAAGTTAGTCTCCTCCCCCTTGAGGGGCTGAAATGTCCATCAGAGGCATTTCAGGATTAAGGTGGGGGTGGACGGCGGCTCCATCCACAATTGCGCAGAGGTCTCTACAACCGAGACAGCCGGTCCACCACCAGCGCGTAGAATCCGTCGGAGTCGGCGCGGTCCATGACTGTCGCGTTGGGTGCGTTGCCGGTGACGCCCCACCAGTCGGCGACCGTCCGGCCCATGGTCAGCGGCGAATTCGTCTCGACCGCAAGATGCACGTCCTTGCCGCGGAACAGTTCCGGCTTAAGCAACCAGGCGATCACGCAGGGATCGTGCAGTGGCGCACCGGGATCGCCGTAGCGCTCGATATCGTGGCGGTCGTAAAAGGTGAGCATGCCGGTAACCGCCGCCGCGACAGGCGTTCCGATGGCGCGGATCGCGTCCAGCCGCGCCGGCGTCGTGATGACCGTGTGTGTCACATCAAGCCCGAACATCACCAACGGCGCACCGGACTCGAAAACCACCTGCGCCGCATGCGGGTCGGTCACGATGTTGAACTCGGCCATCGGCGTGCGGTTGCCGGGCCCGAGCGCCGCACCGCCCATGAACACGATCTCACGGATCTTGGGTACGATCTGCGGCGCCTTGACGATGGCGACGGCAATATTCGTTAGCGGGCCAAGCGGGCATAGGGTGATCTCGCCATCTTCCGCCGACAGGCAGGTGTCGATGATGAAGTCAACGGCATGACGATCCTGCAACGGCATGGCGGGTTCTTCCGGCAAACCCGATCCGTCGAGACCCGTCTGACCATGCACGGCTTCCGCCGTTCCCAGCGGCCGGATGAGCGGGCGCGGACAGCCTGCGAAGACCGGCATATCGGGCCGCCCCGCCAACACGCAAACGCGCCGCGCATTGCGCTGCGTCAAATCCAGCGGGACGTTGCCAGCCACGCAGGTAATCCCCAGCACCTTGAGCGACTCCGGCGAGGCAAGCGCCATCAGCAACGCGACAGCGTCGTCCTGCCCGGGGTCGCAATCGATAATGACCGGCCTCGGTGTCATGTGGACTTAACCCCTTAGCCTATCAGGCGGTCGAGAATTCGGCGTTGAGCCGATCCGTGATCAGCATGTGACCCGGATTATGCGTGATGGCAAAGGGCAGCTTCGCCTCTTCCATAACGGCTTGCGGGGTCACACCGCAGGCCCAGAATACCGGTACCTCACCCGGCCGGATTTCCGGCGGCGGACCCGAATAGGGATCGAGAATATCGTCGATGCCGATCATCGAGGGATCGCCGAAATGGATCGGTGCGCCATGGACATCGGGAAAACGCGAGGTGATCTCGATGGCGCGGATCGCATCCGGCGGCGTGAAGGGCCGCATCGACACGATGGTCGGGCCGCGGAACGGGCCGGCCGGTTTGGTCGGAACGTTCGTCAGATAGACATACGCCTTGGTGCCGTTCTCGATATGGCGCATCGTCAACCCGTCCTGCATCAGCGCTTCTTCGAAGGAATAGGAACAGCCGAGCACGAAGCCGACAAAGTCGTCTTGCCAGTAATCGGAGATGTCGTGCACCTCCCTCGTCGCCGTGCCGTGCTCGAAGATCCGATAACCGGATAGGTCGGTACGCAGGTCGATATCGTCACCCAAAGCCGGCACGCTCGGGTCGCCCGGTTCGGTCATGCCGATGAGCGGACACGGCTTCGGATTGCGCTCGCAGAATTTCTGGAAATCCTCGGCGTTTTCCGCCGGCAGGATGACAAGGTTGCCCTGGACGATGCCCCGCGCCATGCCCGTCGTCCGCTTGCGCCAGCGTCCCGCACGAACTTCCTCACGCAGAGTCTTCGCCGCCTGAAGCACCGACTCGCGGTCACCGCCACGCCCGATCATATCGTCCATGTTACGTCTCCCGTCTTTTCGACGGGCTCATCCTAGCATGGCGATGCGAATGTACTAGAAGCGGGAGAAGAGTTGCGTGAAGCCGGTGAATTGATCGTTGATCCCCATCGCCCGCAAGCCGTGCCAATAGGTCACCACATTGATGCTGATAACCGGCTTGTTGAGCCAGCGTTCCGCCTCGTCAGCAATATGGGCCATCGGCAGCGCCGCGCCGAACTGCACAAGGCATTCCACCTCCGGATCATCGATCGACTTGATCGCTCCGATCATGTCTTGTTCGGTAACGTGGGAATAGGTTGCCGGGCTGCCGCCCTGCATGTGCCCGTACTTCACGATCTCATATCCCAGCTCTTTCATGACGCCACCCATGCGCGGCTCGATCGAGGCGAAATACGGCTCCATGATGGATATTTTCTTCTTCACGCCATGCAGCTTCAACGCCTCGCGGACCCCGTCCACGGCGGTGGATACGCCGATATCCCGACCGGCGCGGTCCTTCATCCGCTGCTTGAGATCCTCGACGGACTGCAAGGTGCCGCCCCAGACCGACAGGGCGGATATGCCGAGCACGAGATAATCGGGATCGCAGGTCATCACACGGTCGACCGCATCGTCGAGCCCGGCGTCGATCAGCCGGATCGATTCATCGAAGCTGTCATTGTCGTGGATCTTGATATTGGGGATATGCATACGCCCGAGATGGTTTGTGACTCCGGGCGGCCGCATGCTGTCATATTCCGGCTGCACGACCGTATTCGTCGACGGCGTGGTGACCCCCATCTTCGCCCGATACCCCAGATAGTCTCCCATTCCGTTCCCCCCGTTATCCTGGACCCAGCGCCAACGCAGCGCGCATTCCCTAGTGTGATGATTCTGAAATTCGTCGCATTGAATGCGACTAACTTTAGGATCTGAATCACACTAGATTCAAATAGTTAGTGTGCTGATTCACGAGAAATTCAATCCTTTGAATTTCACGATCAGGACACTAGCGGCATTACAGCCCAAAGGCTGAGGCGTCGCAATTAACTTACAATCAGGCCGAATTCGAAGAACTAAAATTATGTAATCATAACTTTCGAACAACAATTCGTGCGATTGTCAAAATGGACTTTAATAATACTGAAACCGTATTCAAATAATATATTATGTTTCATTACGTCTGAATGGCACGAAGAGAAATTCAATGACTGTTTTCGACAATTCCTCATTCGATAATCATCAATCCGTCGTTTTTCATGCCGATCCGGATTCCGGGCTACGCGCGATTATTGCCATTCACAATACCGCTCGCGGGGCCGCCGTCGGCGGTTGCCGCATGTGGCCCTATGCCAGCGAAGACGAGGCGCTGACCGACGCGCTTCGGCTGTCGCGCGGCATGTCCTACAAATCCGCGCTTGCCGGCCTGCCCTTCGGCGGCGGGAAATCGGTCATCATCGGCGATCCGGCAACCGACAAGTCCGAGGCGCTGTGGCGCGCCATGGGGCGTTTCGTCGATTCCCTCGGCGGCCGCTACATCATTGCCGAAGATGTCGGCACGAGCCCGGCTGATATGGAGATCGTGCGCCGGGAAACCCGTCACGTCTCGGGCATTGCGGAAGGCGGCAGCGGCGATCCCTCACCGGCAACGGCATGGGGCGTGTTCGTCGGTATCAAAGCCGCGGTCCATGCCAGGCTCGGCCGCGACGATCTTAAAGGGATCGGCGTCGCCGTGCAGGGTCTCGGCCATGTCGGATACGAGCTGTGCCGCCTGCTTGCCGCAGAAGGTGTGGTTCTCTATGTCGCGGATATCGACCGCACGCGCCTTGCGAAGGCCGGTGCGGCGTTCGGCGCCACCTCCGTGGACCCCGGCGCGGTCTATGATTTGGATGTCGATATCTTTGCGCCCTGTGCGCTGGGCGCCGTCATCAATGACGATACGATACCGCGCCTGCGGGCCACGATCGTTGCGGGTTCGGCCAACAATCAACTGGCCGAAAGCCGTCACGCCGATGCGCTGGCGCAAGCGGGCATCCTGTATGCGCCGGACTATGCCATCAATGCCGGCGGCGTCATCAACATCGCCAACGAAGGTCCGGACTACAATCAGGCACAGGCGTTCGATCAGGTCTCCCGCATCTACGACACCTTGCTGGAAGTCTTTGCCCGCGCCGATGCTGACGGTATTTCGACCGATATGGCGGCGGAACGCATCGCCGCGCAGCGCCTGCATTCGAAAATCGACGAGGCGGCATAGGCCCCCCATACAAGTAGGCAACCCTAGTGGGCACAGTCTAACATATGGTAGCGCTACGATCCCCTATCCCGGTTTCTCGGCAGGAGAAGGTCCGCCGGCGATGCGGTGCCATCGGCAAGGACGTTCGACGCCCCGAGAGACCTGGATAGGCGACCCAAAGGGCGGCTTCCCGAGCTCACCGGCTGCGTTACGCGACGCTTGCGATGGCCCCGCATCGCGGCGCATCGCGCGCCTAACCGGTGAACTCGGCAAGCGTCGTAGCGCTACCATATGTTAGACTGTGTCCACCACCGGCTGTTATACTAAAGCCCTGTATTCGATGCAGTGTCGGGGACATCCCATTAGCAAGCGACTGACACCGGATGAGCAGGTTCGCTTTCACAATCTGCTCAAACTGGCCAAGGAAAGCCCCTTTCCGGGGGAGCGGGACAATGCGCTCGCCGCGGCGGAACGGCTTGCCTCGCGCCACGGGCTGACGCTTGAGGAAGCGGCGACCGGCGCCACGCAGTCGCAGACGGCGCAGCCCAATGCCGACACGTCGAAGTTCGCGCGGGATCTCGCCGCCTTCGTCCATATGACGGACTACCAGATCTATCTGGAAAAACAGCGGCGCGATGCGGCCCGTCAGGAAGCGGAAGAACGCGGCCTCGACAGAAAGAACAAGCGGCCCCCACCGCCACCGCCCCGTCAGGCCCGGCGCAGCAACGCCAAGATGGAACCGCACCGGCATGCCTGGACACTGGTTCGGGAAACGAAGATGTCCTATCAGGAAATCTCGAGTATTACGGGCCTCGACATCTATCAGGTTCTGCTGATGAAGATTCAGCTGTTGCGGGCTGCCTAGCGGGCTGCCTATTGCGGGTCGTGGCCCGGACGGGAACGTCGTATCGCAAGCGACAGAAGGATCACCGGTCCCAACCCCGCGAACACGATCGCCAGCGCCGCCAGGGCCGCCTCCTCGATCTGCTCGTCGCTCGCATACTGATAGGCAAAGGTCGCCAAGGTGTTGTAGTTGAACGGCCGCAACAGCAAGGTCATCGGCAGTTCTTTCATGGTCTCGACGAAGACCAGAAGCATCGCGGTCAAGGCGCTGCCGCGGATCATCGGGATATGAACGCGGCGCAAGGTCGCTGCCGCCGTCGCCCCCAAATTCCGGGACGCATCGTCCATGCTCGGCGTGATGCGGCTCAAACCGGCTTCGATCGCGCCGTGCGATACCGCCATGAAGCGAACGACATAGGCAAACAGCAGGGCGGCGATGGTGCCGCTGACGATCAAGCCGGTCGAAACGCCGAACAGCGCCGTCGACACGGCATCGACGGTTTTGTCGAACCATGCAATCGGCATGATCACACCGACTGCCAGAACCGCACCGGGAACCGCATAGCCGATGCTCGCGAACCGGGACGCCACCTTCACGACGGCACCGCCGCTCAAACGCGCGCCATAGTTCAGGAACAACGCGATCAAGAGCGCCAACGCCGCCGCGCCGGCCGACAGCAGAACGCTGTTTTGAACCAGTGCGACGAAGTTGTTGTTCAATGTCGTCTCGTAATTCGCGACCGCATAGCCGCCGAGGATCCAGGCCGGAACCACGAACCCGAAGATCAGCGGCATCGCACAAATGATTATCGCCGCCGTCGCGCGAACGCCCTTCAACTCGTAGCTCGGCAGCGACATATGGCGTCCCGCCGTTTCGTGAAACCGCTGATGCCGGCGGCCCGCCCTTTCGATCCCGATCAGCACCAGCACGAAGGCGAGCAAAACGGCCGAAAGCTGTGCCGCGCCCGGCAGGCTGTTCATGCCAAGCCAGGTGTTGTAGATGCCGACGGTGAAGGTCTGCACGGCGAAATAGTCCGTGGTTCCGAAATCGTTCAACGTTTCCATCAGGGCCAGCGCCACACCGACGGCGATGGCCGGCCGCGCCAACGGCAAGGATACCTTCCAGAAACTCCGCCAGGGCCCGTAGCCCAGCATGCGGCTCGCTTCGAGCACCGACATCGACTGGCTGAGGAAGCCTGCGCGGGACAGCAGATAGACGTAAGGATACAGCACCAGCGACATCATGAAGATGGCGCCGCCGATGGTTCGTATATCGGGAAACCAGTAATCGCGCGCGCTGCTCCAGCCGAATATGTCCCGCAGCACGCTTTGGATCGGACCGGCATATTCCAGCAGATCCGTATAGGCATAGGCGACCACGTAGGCCGGCATGGCCATGGGAATCAGCAGGGCCCATTCGAAAAAACGGCGCCCAGGGAACCGGCACATCGTGATGACCCATGCCGTGCATACGCCGCCGAACATGATGCCGGCCCCAACGCCGAGCATCAGAAGAAGGGTGTTGGAAATGTATCGGCCAAGAACCGTGGAAACGAGGTGCGGCCAGATATTCTCCGTCGGCAGAAACGCCAGCCCGAGAATCGCAACGACGGGCGAGACCAGGATCAGCGCCAGCACGACCGTGCCGACAGACCACGAATCAAACCGGATGCGCCAAGGCGCACCCGGTGTTGCCGCGCTTTCGCTAACGCTCATCCGCGGTCTCTGTCACGCATCATCGAATGTCTTATTGCCATCCGGCCCGGTCGATGATCCGCTGCGCCGCCGGACCAAGCCTGAACAGCTCCACAAGCGCCAAACCGTCGGCCTTGTAGTCGCCCCACGACTTGACTTCGTCGCTCCAACCGACGCCTGGCTTGACCGGATATTCATAGTTCTGGGCCGCATACATTTTCTGTGCAAAGCCATCGCTCAGGAATTCGAGCAACCGGACGGCATTGTCCCGATTCTTGGCATGTTTCACAACGCCTGCCCCGGAAACATTCACATGCGCGCCGCGATCGCCCTGATTGGGAAACAGGATTTGCAGGCTGGCCGCCCAATCCCGCTGTTCCGGGTTCTTCTTGTTGAACTTCATCTTGCCGAAATAATAGGTGTTCATGACCGCGATGTCGCAGACGCCTTCGAAGACCGCTTTGGCCTGCGCCCGGTCGTTGCCCTGCGGTTTGCGGGCGAAATTGGCGACGAGCCCTTTTACCCAAGCTTCCGTTTTCGCTTCGCCATGCGCGGCAACCATCGAGGCGACAAGCGCACGGTTGTAGTAATGGCTGCCGGTCCGCACACAGATCTTGCCCTTCCATTTCGGATCGACGAGATCCTCATAGCGCTGGATCGCGCCGTCGGCCACCCGCGCCTTGGAATAGGCGATAATACGGCTGCGCAGGGTCAGGCCGACCCATTCCCCTGCAGGGTCCCGATACTTAGCCGGCACATTCGCCTTCAATGCCGCGGAATCGACCGGTTGCAATAGCCCCGCGTCCTTGAGCGCCTTCAGCCGCGAAAACCCGGCTGTCAGAACCACATCCGCCGGCGTGTTCGCACCTTCCTGCTTAAGCCGCTGCAAAATGCCTTTCTTCGCATAGACCACGTTGACCGCAATGCCGGTATCCTTGGTGAACTGATCCAGGAACGGCCGGATCAGGAACTCCTGACGATAGGAATAAATATTCACTTCGTTCGCCGCGACCGCATCCATCGCGGGTACGGCAAATACCGAAAGAACGAATAAAAAGATTTTTGTTTTCTGCAACTTACGCAACCGACTCATTACTGACTCCCAAATTTGATCAGCCGCTATCCTCGAATTTCTTTATGAAGATGCGACGCATTCGCAATATGTAAAGCAATATCGTCACACTTTTGCTATTGCAAATCATTCTCATGTGACAGAATGTCGCACAATCGGTCCGCAGAAGGAAACGGTTACAGAGCAGATCAAGATTGGTTGTACCGCACTGGAAGCCCCACGCTTTGGTGGAGGTCAACGAAAATGATGCGATTCCGTCTCTATCAACCAAAGCCGTCATCCTCAAACACCAAGTCGTCATCCTCAACTTGATTGAGGACCCAGTCCGCCATCCGAAATGCCACCGTCCCCGTTGAGGTTTGCTCCGAACATATGAAGCTGTATTTCATGATGCATCGCGGCGGGACGGTTAGGCTAAGCGCGCGACAATCCGGAGGGGAGGACTTTTACGGACCCCTGTGCCAAATCAGCGTTTCCTGGATCCTCAATCAAGTTGAGGATGACGTTGTGGGGTGTTGAGGATAACGGCTTAGTGTTTGAGGATGGCGGCTTGGTGTTTGAGGATGGCGGCTTGGTGTTTGAGGATGACGGCTTGGTGTTTGAGGATGACGGCTTGGTGTTTGAGGATGACGGCTTGGTGTTTGAGGATGACGGGGCGGAATTTTCAATAACGGTGAACAGCGTATGCGATCCCCCCAGGAGCCGCGGGTTAAAAACCTCAGCATCGTTTCAAGTGATTGCCCTGGTTGGGTCGCCAAAGGCGATTCCAACAAACCCTGTTTTGCTCTAGCCCGCCTCGGTTACTCCGGCATATCCTGCAACGACAAAAGCGACGTATTGCCGCCGGCGGCTGTCGTGTCGGTGCTTACGGTTCGTTCGACCGCGAAGCGGTGCAGATAACGCGGGCCGCCGGCTTTCGGGCCGGTGCCGGACAGCCCTTCACCGCCGAAAGGCTGCACGCCGACAACGGCGCCGATCTGATTGCGATTGACGTAGATATTTCCAACGCCGGCCCGGTCGCGGATATAGGCGACCGTCGAATCGATCCGGCTATGGATGCCCAACGTCAGGCCATACCCAACCGTATTGATCGCATCGATCACCGCGTCGAGCCGATCCCGGTCGAAACGAACGACGTGCAGTATGGGGCCGAAGACCTCACGTTCCAACGTTTCGATACCGTCGATTTCAAACGCGCATGGCGCGAAAAACACGCCGTGTTCGGCATCGACACCCGGCGGCGTCCTTGCCAACAACCGCCCTTCCCCTTCCAGGCGTGCCGCATGCGCCTCCAATATCTCGCGCGCGGCGACATCGATAACCGGGCCGACATCGCTTTCCAGCAGGCCAGGGTCGCCGACTCGCAGCTCCGCCATGGCGCCCGTTAGCATAGCGATGATGCGGTCCGCGACGTCGTCCTGAAGGTACAGGACCCGCAACGCCGAACAGCGTTGTCCCGCGCTGCGGAAGGCGGAGTCGACCGCGTCGCGCACGACCTGCTCCGGCAGCGCGGAAGAATCCACGATCATCGCATTCTGCCCGCCCGTCTCCGCGATCAGCGGCACGATCGGCCCCTTGCGGTCGGCAAGCGTCCGGTTGATCGATTGTGCGGTGTCTGTCCCGCCCGTGAATGCAACACCGGAGATCCTCTCATCGGCCGTCAGGGCGGCGCCGATCTCCTCGCCGGACCCCGGCAGGAGATGCAGGATGTCGCCGGGCACGCCGGCTTCGTGCAGCAAGGCCACCGCACGGGCTGCGATCAACGGCGTCTGCTCGGCCGGCTTGGCAATCACAGCGTTGCCCGCCGCAAGTGCTGCAGCGATCTGTCCGGTAAAGATGGCGAGCGGGAAATTCCATGGGCTTATTCAGGCGAACACGCCACGCCCGAACAGCGCAATTTCGTTCCTCTCGCCGGTTGGACCCGGCAATGTCTGTGGCCGCATAAAATCCGCACCGGCACGCAAGGCGTAATAACGCAAGAAATCGACGGCTTCCCGAATTTCAGCGACAGCGTCGTCGACCGTCTTGCCGGCTTCCCGAACGGCGAGCGCCATGAGTGCCGCGCTATGTGTCTCATAAAGTGCCGCCGCCCGTTCCAGACACGCCGCCCGGTCGGCCGCCGGCACGCGGCCCCACTCAAGCTGAGCGCGTACCGCGCGCGCCAAGGCCCGATCCACATGATCCGGCGTCGCGTTGACAACCGTTCCGACAATACGGCGCCGGTCGGCGGGGTCGGTCACGGATACAGCATCCCCGGACTGGGCCTTACCGCCGATAAGCGGCGCCGCCTTCGCGCCATCGATCAGGCTTGCATCCATTGCCGCCGCGAGCGACCCGAGCACATTGAAGTCCGTCAGATCCGCGCCGTCCGAGTTGCGCCGAGCACCATAAAGCGCCGACGGCAACGGGATGCGGGGATGCGGTTTCGCATCGAGCCGTTCCGTCGCCTTGACCGGGTCGGCGATGATCGCGGAAATCGGCTGCCGCTTGTCCACGATCCGGTTCACGAACGAGGAGTTCGCGCCGTTCTCCAGCAATCGCCGGACCAGATAGGGCAGCAAATCTTCATGGCTGCCGACTGGGGCGTAGACCCGGCACGGCTGACCTGTGTCGCCGACAATTTGCTCGAAAAGCGGTTCGCCCATCCCGTGCAATCGCTGGAATTCATAGTCCCGCCGATTGCCGGCCCGGGTCAGCACCGACGCGACGGTATGCGCGTTGTGAGTCGCGAAGGCGGGATAGAACGCATCCGGCGCATCGAGCAGGCGCTGGACGCAGGCGAGGTAGGACACGTCCGTGGACGTCTTTCGGGTGAAGACCGGATAGCCGTCGAGGCCGCGTTCCTGGGCGGTCTTGATTTCGGTATCCCAGTACGCGCCCTTGACCAAACGAACGAAGAGCCGCCGGCCGCTCCCCCTGGCGAGATTGGCCAGCCAGTCGATAAGCGGCAGCGCCCGCTTCTGATAGGCCTGCACGGCGAGCCCGAACCCTTCCCATCCGGCGAAGGCAGGATCGCGCAACACCGCTTCGATGGCATCAAGGGAAATATCGAGCCGGTCCGCCTCCTCGGCATCCACGGTAAAGCCGATTCCGTGGTCCTTCGCCATCACGGCAAGCGACCGCAATCGCGGCACAAGCTCCGCCATCACGCGGTCCTGCTGGGCGAATTCATAGCGCGGATGAAGCGCCGACAGCTTGACCGAGATTCCGGGCCGGTCGAACGGGTCACCGCCCTCCGCTGCGGCGCCAATCTTGTCGATGGCAGCCGCATAAGCCTCGAAATACCGTTCCGCGTCGGCCATCGTACGGGCCGCTTCGCCAAGCATATCGTAGGAATACCGGTAGCCGCGCATTTCGGCTTCCTGCGCCCGCGCGAGCGCTTCGTCGATGGTCCGGCCCATGACAAATTGCCGGCCCAGGATACGCATGCCCTGTGTCAGCGCCTGCCGGATCACCGGCTCCCCGCCCCGCGCCACCACGCGGCCGAGCAAATCACCCGGATTGCGCCAGTCGAAACCGGTATCGACCGCCATCAGGCGGCCCGTCAGCATCAGGGCCCATGTCGAGGCGTTTACGAACAGCGACGGCGACGCGCCCAGATGCCGCTCCCACTGCGCCCCGCCGATCTTGTCTTTGATGAGGTCGTCGCGCGTGTCGGCATCGGGTATGCGCAAGAGGGCTTCCGCGAGGCACATCAGCACGACGCCCTCTTCGCTCGAAAGTTCGTACTGGTGGAGAAACGCATCGAGCCCGCCGGCGCCAGCATCGCTTTCCCGCACCGCCATAACAAGCCGGCGCGCCATCACTTCAACACGGTCCGTCGCATCGGCCGGAAGGCGCGCCTGCGTCAGGCAGGCTTCGACACAGGCGTCCTCGTCCATCCGGTAGGCTGCAAGGACTGCCGCGCGCAGCGCATCGAATTCGCGAAGAGATTCTCGAAACAGCATGGCGTTCACTGTAATCGCATCCTTTCGGCAGACAAGTACGATTGCGATGCAAGGTGATCGCTTGAAACGCACTGGAAGCCCCACGTCTTGGTAAAGGTCAACGAATAGACGCGATTCCGTCGCTATCAATAAAAGCCATCATCCTCAACACTCCACAACGTCATCCTCTACCCTCCACCGGTCATCCTCAACTTGATTGAGGATCCAGTCCGCCGTTTGAATTGCCACCGTCCCGGTGGAGGTTCGCTCCGAGAATCGGGGGCACGGGAACTGCGCCAGGACGATGACGCCTATCGAGCGCCGTAACCCGGGCCGGGAGGACCTATACGAAGGGCTCCAAGACTTCGTCGTTGTCTGGATCCTCAATCAAGTTGAGGATGACCGGTGGAGGGTAGAGGATGACCGGTGGTGGTGTTGAGGATGACCGGTGGTGGAGGGTAGAGGATGGCGGGTGGAATTTTCGACAACGGTGAACCGCGTATGCGATCGCCCTGGATTGCAATGGTTTCCATCTGCTAAGCCGCCCTTTATACCAAGTAGCGTTGATAGTGCGCCCTAACCTCCCGTTGCCCGGAGCGGCCATGTGCGGCATTGCCGGATTCCTCGAGCTTAAACGCCAGACCGGCGCGGACGACCTTGCCGCGGCTGCGCGCGCCATGACCGACACGATGATCCATCGTGGCCCGGACAGCGGCGATACATGGTCCGATGCGGATGCAGGCGTAGCACTCGCCTTCCGGCGCCTTGCCATTATCGATCTCTCCGCCTCCGGCGATCAGCCGATGGTTTCGGCCAATGGACGTTACGTCGTTGTCTATAACGGCGAAGTCTACAATTTTCAGGAACTGCGCGAAGAACTCACTGGCAAGGGCGCCCGTTTTCGCGGGGATTCGGACACCGAAGTAATGCTCGAAGGGTTCGCCCATTGGGGGGTCGAGGCAACGGTCAAACGGCTCATCGGTATGTTTGCCTTTGCGCTTTGGGACCGGGAGGAGCGGCGGCTCTGGCTCGGACGTGACCGTCTCGGCATCAAGCCGCTTTACTATGGCGAGTCGGACGGCCTGTTTCTGTTTGGATCGGAGTTGAAAGCCTTGCGGGCCAAGGAGGGCTGGCAGCCACGGATAGACCGCGATGCGTTGGCGTCTTACGCCAGGTTCAATTATGTCCCCGCCCCACAGAGCATCTATGCCGGTATCCGCAAACTGGAGCCGGGCACGCTGCTGTCCTACACCCCCGGCAGCGCGCCGGAACTTGTCCGATACTGGGATATGGCGTCGGTCGCAACGCAACCGCGCCGGGACATTGGCGATGCCGAAGCGATTGCCGAAGCGGAAGCCCTTCTCACAGATGCGGTCGCACGGCGCATGGTGTCGGATGTGCCGCTCGGCGCGTTGCTTTCCGGCGGAGTCGATTCAGCCACCGTTGTCGCCCTGATGCAGAAGTCCAGCACCCGGCCGATCCGGACTTTCACAATCGGTTTCCAGGAACAGGGCTTCGACGAGTCTGAACATGCCCGGGCCGTCGCGGACCATCTCGGCACGGAGCACACCGATATCGCCATGGCGCCGGGCCATGCGCGCGATATCATTCCACGGCTCGCGGACTGGTATGACGAACCCTTCGCCGATGCGTCCGCCTTGCCAACGCGACTTGTATCGGAACTCGCGCGGCGGCATGTCACGGTCGCGCTTTCCGGCGACGGCGGCGACGAAACCTTCCTCGGCTATAACCGCTACCATACGGCCGACGCGCTCTGGCAACGGATGCAGCATGCGCCGGCGCCGCTGAGACGGATGGCTGCCGGCCTCCTGGGTGGTGTTTCCGCCCGCCATTGGGACCGCCTATCCAAAATGATTCCGGCATCACGACGACCGAGTCTGGCTGGAGACAAGGCTCATAAACTCGCGGCAGCTTTGCGGGAAACCGACGAGGACGGTATCTATCGGTGCTTGGTCAGCCATTGGAACGAATCCATCGCCATCAACGGTTCGAACCAAAATGCGTCGGCCTGGGAGTCCGCGGGAGACATCACCGATTTCAGCGAAAGAATGGCGTATCTCGACACGATGACCTACCTCCCGGACGATATTCTGACCAAAGTCGACCGTGCCAGCATGTCCGTTAGCCTCGAAGCGCGCACCCCCCTGCTGGACCACCGGTTGCTCGAGTTCGCCTGGTCGCTGCCGAAGCGTATGCGACTGCGGAACGGTGAGCGCAAATGGCTCCTCCGTCAGGTTCTGCATCGCCACGTCCCCCGTACAATGGTCGAGCGTCCAAAAAGTGGGTTCGCAGTGCCCATCGCGGATTGGCTGCGCGGCCCGCTGCGCGATTGGGCGGAAAACCTGATCGATGAACAGCGTCTGCGCGAAGAGGGCTGGTTCGATCCCATACCTATCCGGCGCGCCTGGTCGGACCATCTGGCTGGCGACGGCAATCATTGGCAAGCGCTGTGGGGCATCTGCATGGCCCAGGCGTGGCGCGAACGCTGGGCCACCGGCGTCGAAACATGAGCCTTACCGGCGTAAAAATCCTCTACCTCGTCAGCGAGGATTGGTATTTCTGCTCCCACCGTCTGCCGATCGCCCGCGCCGCGCGGGACGCCGGCGCCGAAGTCGTGGTCGCCACGCGCGTGCGCGATCACTCCGCGCCCATTGAAGCGGAGGGCTTTCGCCTCGTACCCGTCGAGCTGTCGCGCAGCGGCCGCAATCCGTTGCACGACGCCCGCACACTCGCCGCACTGATCCGCCTCTACCGCCGAGAACGACCGGATATCGTCCATCACGTCGCTCTCAAACCCGCGCTCTACGGATCGATCGCCGCGTGGTTGACCGGTATACCCGGCTCGGTCAATGCGTTTGCCGGAATGGGGTTCGTGTTTATCTCCAGCGGACTTTTCGCGCGCGCGCTGCGTCCGCTCATTCGTGCGACGTTCCGGTTTTTGCTGAACCGCCCCGCCAGCCGCGTCATCGTTCAAAATCCAGACGACCGCGCGCTTTTCGAAAATACGATTGGGGTCGCGCCACACCGCATCACCGTCATTCGAGGGTCGGGCGTCGACATTTCCCGCTATCAGCCGCGCCCCGAACCATCCGGTGTTCCCGTGGCGGTTTGCGTGTCCCGCATGCTGTGGGACAAAGGCATCGGCGAGCTCGTCGCCGCGGCGCGCGTGCTCAAAGCGCAAGGAACCGCACTTCGCATTCGCCTCGTGGGACCGGGCGACCACAACCCGGCGGCGATCCCCAGCGCCGTACTGGCCGAATGGGCCGCGGAGGGTGTCGTGGAGGTCGCCGGCCCCAGCGACGATATCCCGCGCGAATACGCCAACGCGCATATCGCCGTCCTGCCGTCCTATCGCGAAGGATTACCGAAATCGCTGCTTGAAGCCGCTGCTGCCGGCCTGCCGATGGTCGCAACCGATGTCCCCGGCTGCCGCGAGGTTTGCTGTGATGGCGAAACCGGTATCCTGGTTACGGTTCGCACCATTGCACCACTTGCCAAAGCACTAGCGCGGCTGGCGGAAGATGCCGCGCTACGTAAATCCTACGGTGCGGCGGCGCGCCGGATGGCCGAGACCGAGTTTGCGGAAGAAATCGTCGTCAAGAAGACCCTCGCTTTGTACCGGGATTGCGTGGGCCTTCCCGATTCCACGAACTGCAACTAACAAACTTCGACGACGTCGTATTCTCGCGGCTCCGGTTTGTTGCTAATTGCCAAGATCTTTTTCTTCAGCTCGTGCGCAGCAAACGGTTTTGAAATATAGGCCGTCACATTGGCTTGAACGGCGGCAAGGATTTCTTCTTTTTTGGATCGGCCGGTCAACATGATGAAAGGAAGTTCGGGACGTCGAATTCGGACCTGCTGAAGCAGTTCCAAACCGTTCACTTCCGGCATTTCCCAGTCGGAAATGATCAGATCATAGACATCCAGATTCTTTCGCAGATCGTTAATCGCCTGCCGGCCGTCGCGGGCTCGCTGAATATGCGTTGCACCGGCGTCGCGGAGAACCGTATCGATCATTCGAATCATATCGACATCATCATCCACGATCAGAACCGACAGTCCCTTTTCCGACGACGCCGATCGTGCATTATGCATCGCATACTCCCCGGCGTACTACGCCATGGTTAACATCATTCACTGCAAAGATCATGGAAACACAATCTTAAGAAAGCGTTAGGGATTGATGGTCCGTAGACGCGCTTTAACCGGCTAACAGATCGAAACGGTGAGCTGTTTCGGAACAATCCGCCCAGTAATGGTCAGGATTTTCAACTGTAAGTCGCGTGCCTTGAACGGCTTCGACATATAGGCCGTCACTTGCGCATCTTTTGCGGCCAAGATCTCTTCGCTGCCCGAATTGACGGTCAGCATAAGAAACGGAAGCTCGGGACGCCGTTTTCGGACTTCCCTTAGCAGTTCGATGCCCGATATTTCAGGCATCTGCCAATCGGAAATGATCAAATCGTAATTATGGAGATTCTTTCGAAGATTATCGATCGCCTGCTTGCCGTTCCGGGCCCGGCCGATATTCGTGACCCCCATGTCCCGCAGCAGGGCCTCGATAAGCCGAGCCATATCGATATCATCCTCCACGATGAGGACGGATAGCGGTTCGGTGTCCAATGATGGACCGGCAGGCACCTTAAGCCACTCCCAAACAAGATGTCAGCACAACCCGCCACAACCGATGCGGGAAACCGGAATATCATGCGAAAATAAACCTAATAAATCGTAAGCAAGCGAATGTTGCTGCACTCTATAATCTGACAGGAGCATTATGGATAAGGTGGAGGATCGCGACGATGTCGTTAAGGATTGATCTGGCAGAACGGCTATGCCGCGCGCGTCTGGAAGGCACTACTGTCGCGATTGGAAACGGTGAAATCGGGGACTCGCGTGAGGCCGCCTACACAGTGCAAAGACAGGTGCATGCCTTAATCGGAGGCTCATTCGATAGCTGGAAGGTCGGGTCGACAAGCGCCGAGGCGCAGGCGGCGCTGGGCACGACGGAGCCGGGTGCTGCGCGGGTCCCGAAACAATTCTGCTTCGACAGCCCCGCGGCGGTACCCGTCTTCGCGGCGCACGACGTGAAGCTGGAGGCCGAATTTGCCTTCCAGCTCCGGACCGACTTGCCACCGCGCACAACGGATTACGCAATTTTAGACGTTGCGGATGCGGTGCTGGGTGTGGCGCCGGCGCTGGAAATCGTTGGCTCGCGTTTGGCCGGCGGCCTGACGGGCGCGGGCCGACAGGCAACGACGGCGGATGGCGGCGCCAATATCGCGCTTATCACCGGCACGTTCATCGAAGATTGGCGGCGCTTCGATCTGCCGTCGCACCGGTTGACGGTCTCGCTGAACGGCACCGTCCGCGCCGAAGGCGAAGGGCAGCGCGCGCTCGGCGACCCGCTCAACGTTCTGCTCTGGCTCGCCAACCACGAGCGGGAGCGGGACGGCCTCAAGGCCGGCGAAACCGTCACGACCGGGACCTGTTCCGGATTGCTCGACATCAAGGCCGGCGATACTGTCGTCGCCGATTTCGGGGATCTTGGCGCGGTTGAGGCGGCGTTCAGCGATGCCGGTTCATCGGGCTAAACCGATAGGCCTGCCCGCTCAAGCGCGATATCCAGCCGGTCCTGCCCCCAGAAGAGTTCGCCACCGACGATAAGGCTCGGTACGCCGAACACGCCCGCCTCATCCGCCTCCGCCCGAATTGATTCCAGCAACCTTGGGCCCACCCCTTCGAGAAAAGCCGGGAACCCATCCGCGTCGCATCCGCATGCGGCGAGCTGGGCCTGCACTGCGGAGACATCGTCCGGTGCGAGTTCACGGCTGAAGAACAGCGCGTAAACCGTCTCGATATAGGTTTCATGCACACCGGCCTGCTTCGCGTACAGCAGACCGATTTGGGCAACCGTGGAATCATACACTTTCTCGGGCCCGCGGATCGTCAGTCCAAGCGGCGTCGCGAACCGGCGAACGTCTCGGTACTGATACCGAATGCGGCGCTGCCAGCCGGGGTTACCGGCGCGGCCCGCGATATCCAGAGTGAAGGGAAGCCAGTCGAATTCCGCTTTCCCGGCGCGCGAAAACGCCAGCGCGCGATGTGCCGCGACGTATGAAAAAGGGCTTTTCAGGTCGATATAGAGAGGGATTGCGGTCATTTTTTTTGGCTCTTTCGGTTAAGCGCGAATCTCATCCAGCACCGGCAGGATGTGTTCGCGGAATAGGGCTGGGTTTTCGGACATCGGGAAATGCCCCATGCCTTCCATGATGACGGCCTTCGATCCTTTGATTCTCGAGGCCGTCGCTTCGGTGCGTTCCGGCGTGCAGGAGCAATCATACTCGCCGGACAGCAAATAGACGGGACAGCGGCCGGTATCGATTTGCGCCGAGCGGTCGTCGAAATGTCCGTCGATCCAATAGAAATAGAGATCGCCCTTGAAGATGCCCGGGCCGCCCTGCATGTAATGCCACAGCGTTTCATGGCGATATTCGTCCGGGCTTTGCGGCGCGACCTGTCCGGAAACGAAAGCGGCGCTAACCATACCGCCATGGATGTCCGGCCGGTGCAGCCATTCTGTCTCGTAATAGGGCTCCAAGCGGTCGGCGCCTTCCAGCGCAATCACCGCGCGGAAATCGTCCGGCCGCTCGAGCGCCAAATGCAGGACGATCCGCCCCCCCATCGAACACCCCATCACAACGGGCTTATCCAGTTCCATCGCCTGGCAAAAGGCGATCACCATTTCCTTGTACGACTCGGTCGTGAGTTGATATTCGCGATTTTCCCAGCCAGCCGGCGGGTTCGACTTGCCGTGCCAGGGCATATCGAAGGCGATGACCCGGTAATGATCGGTTATCGCCGGATCGCACATCAGGTGGCGGAACTGCCGCCCGTCCGACCCGGCCGTATGCAGACAGACCAGCGGCACGCCGCTGCCCGCCTCCTCGACATAAATGCGCACCGCCTCGCCCGCGACCGTCATGGTGAAATAGCGTCCGGTGATCGGTTCGAAATCGGGCATGCCTACGCCTCCCCTGCGGCGGCGCGGGGTGATGCCAGAACGTCTTTGAAATATTGCAGGTTCTGCATAAACGGCAGCAGATCACCGTCGAGCGTCGCCAGCCCTGCGGAAACCATATTGAACAAATCATGCCGGTCTCGCTTGGGCATCGGCTTCCAATGTTCAGTCCAAACATCGCGGCCGGCCCGGATGGCGAAGCTGACGGATTCCAACGGGAGGCGACGCTTCCCGACCGACATAACACGGCCTTCGCGCACGGCGACGATGTAATCCGTATCGCCGATACCGACCAAAAAATCCAAGCTCACATACCGGCCGCGCCGAACCAGCGCGGTATCGGCATTCACCTTTGCGGCAACATCCTCAATCATGTTCAATTCCTTCTTACTTGTCGGCACTGCTCAACGCCCTAAGAGCGGATCAAGGTTAGACGAACCCATTTTATGGGTTCGGATAATCTTGTGAATCCGCTCGCCATCAATAAGCTAGACCAGATTCACGCGATTGTTGGATCGCCGAAGGCGATTCCAAACAATCCCGATCTGGTCTAGTACTACCATCACGTTCACGCATCACACAGGGAGGGACGCCATGTCCATCAAACGCATCGACACCAACAAACTCATGAGCAAGGCCGTCATCAGCGGCGATACGGTCTATCTGTCCGGCCTCACCGCCAGCGACCGCTCGCAGGACGTCAAAGGGCAGTGCAAACAGATCCTCGACACGATCGACGACTACCTCGCGCAGGCTGGGACGAACAAATCGAAAATTCTGGCGGCGCAGATCTGGCTGACCGACATCGGCACCTGGGCCGACATGAACGAAATCTGGGTCGAGTGGATCGACCCCGCCAATCCGCCGGCCCGCGCCACGGTGGAAGCGAAGCTCGCGGTGCCCGATCTTTATATCGAGATCATGGTAACGGCAGCGCTCTAAGACGCCTGCGGAATATTGCTACAGGAACCGTTTCCACCCCCTTCCTAGCCTTCCCCCCTCAAGGGGGAAGGGATAACTCAGACAGATCAACGAGGTGTTCTCCTCCCCCTTGAGGGGGGAGGACTAAGGTGGGGGTGGACGGCGGCTCCATTCACAATCACGCGAAGATCTCGGCCGGGATGGGTATCTCCTTTAGATCGGGTCCCAGCTAAAGACGTCTTCCGAGCGGTCGAGCGGGTAGAAGTGCGCTTTCATCGCCGGGTAGGCATGCTCGGCGATCAATTCCGGTGTCCAGCCCTCGCCCCGGTGCACCGAGCGCAGCGGCCGCGACTGCCCCATCAGGAAGATCTCGTTGTTGCGGACGCCGAAGATCTGCCCCGACACTTCCGACGCCGCATCGCTGACCAGGAAGACTGCCATCGGCGCGATCTTTTCCGGCGTCATCTCCTTGATCTTCGCAACCCGCGCGCGCTGCACTTCCGTATCTTGCGGGATCGAGCCGATCATGCGGCTCCACGCAAACGGCGTGATGCAATTGGAGCGCACATTAAAGCGCGCCATATCCAAGGCGATCGACTTCGACAGACCGGCGATGCCGAGCTTGGCCGCGGCGTAATTCGCCTGCCCGAAATTCCCAACTAGACCCGACGTCGACGTCATATGCATGAAGCAGCCGGATTCCTGCGCGCGGAAGTGGTCGGCGGCGGCGAGGCTGACATTGAAGCTACCCTTGAGATGCACGCTGATCACGCTGTCCCAGTCTTCTTCCGTCATGCGGTGGAAGATCTTGTCGCGCAGGATGCCGGCATTGTTGATGACGATATCGATCTTGCCGAACTCGTCGACGGCCTGCTGCACCATGCGATGCGCGCCGTCCCAGTCGGAAACACTGCCATTGTTCATGACCGCTTCGCCACCAGCGCCGCGGATTTCGTTCACGACCTCGAAAGCCGGACCGCTATCCTCGCCCTCGCCGCTCACCGAGCCGCCCAGATCATTGACGACGACCTTGGCGCCGTGCGCCGCCATCATCATCGCAAAACCGCGTCCGATCCCGCGTCCCGCGCCGGTCACGACCGCGACCTTGCCCTCGAGCATTTTTCCGTCCGACATTTCTTTTTCCTTCACAAATTATTTCAATCCGATCCTGTCACGGCCTATACCAAAGGTCCCTGCGTTTAGTCGCCGCACCAATCCGGAATCCACCATGAATTACGAAGCGATCACATACGAAGTACGCGACGAGATTGCAATCGTCACCCTGAACCGTCCGAAGCAGCGCAACGCCTTCAATATGGCGATGCGCGAGGAGCTGTGCGACGCCGTCATGCGGATGCGCGAGGACGACAGCCTGAAAGCCGCGATCCTGACCGGGGCGGGCGGCGCGTTCTGCGCCGGCGGCGATCTCAAGGCGCTGACGGGAGACCGCACCACGGTTCAGTCTGCGCGAAAACGCATTCAGAACATCCATGTCTGGTTGCCGGAGCTGGTCAATCTGGAGCTGCCCGTTATCGCCGCCGTCGACGGACCCGCCTTTGGCGCGGGCTTCAACCTGGCGCTGGCCGCCGACTTCGTTCTCGCCACGCCGCGGGCACGGTTCTGTGCGGTGTTCGGACGCATCGGACTGGTGCCGGATGCGGGCGGCTTTTTCCTGTTGCCGCGGATCGTCGGCCTGCAGGCAGCCAAAGATATCGTCTTCACCGCGCGCACCCTGGACGCCGCGGAAGCCAAGGAACTCGGCATCGTATACCGGATTTACGACACGGATGCGCTGTTCGACAAAGCGATGGAATTCGCCGGGCACTTCCGACACAGTTCGCGCGAAGCCATCGGGATGTCGAAGAACATCCTCAACAACGCCTTCCATATGGACCAGAAATCGCTCGGCGAGATGGAAGGCTACGCGCAGGGCATGGCGCTGCACTCCGACTATCACAAGGACGCCGTAGCCCGGTTCCTGGAGAAGGAACCGCTCGCCTACGACTGGGACGCGCTGGAGCGCGAGGTAGGCGGCGATGACTAAAAAGGCGGTCATCAGCGGCGTTCACAACACCAAGGTCGGCGAGGTTCCCGGCAGCACTTGCATGTCGCTGCATACCGAGGCCGCACTGGGTGCGCTCGACGATGCGGGCTTGAAGCTTTCCGACATCGACGGTGTCATTTGCGCCTATGCGCTGAGCGAGAACTATCCGATGCTCAGTTCCGCCTTCTGCGAGTATGTCGGCGCGGAACCGAACTTCAACGCCGGGCTCCATGGCGGCGGCGCAACCGGCGCGATGATGGTGATGCAGGCCGCCGCTCTGGTGCAATCGGGCACCTGCCGGCATGTGCTGTGCGTCACCGGCGACAACCGGCTGACTGGGATGACCCGCGATAAGGCGGTTGCCGCGCTGTCGGAATTCGGCCATCCACAGTTCGAGCAGCCCTACGGCATCTCCATTCCGGCGGCCTATGGCCTCGTCGCGCAGCGCTATCTCCACGAGACGGGCGCCACGCTGGAGCATCTGGCCGCGCTTTCGGTTCTGCACCGCAAACACGCCGCAATGCACCCTGACGCGCATATGACCAAGCCGATCAGCATGGACGACGTCGCAAACGCCCGCGTCATCAGTTCGCCACTGCGGCTGCTCGATTGCTGCCTGATCTCCGACGGCGGCGCGGCCCTCGTGATCAGTGCCGGCGACGCCGGGGCGGACCTGAGAAAGCGACCCATTGAGGTCCTCGGGTCGGGACAGGGACATACGCACGAGCACATTGTCGCGGCGCCGTCGTTAATCGATTTCGGCTGTAAAACCGCCGCGGCCAGAGCCTTCGGTACGGCCGGCGTGACGAACGCCGATATCGATGTCGCCGAAATCTACGATTCCTTCACCATCACCCTGCTGATCGAACTGGAATCGATCGGCTTCTATGAAAAGGGCGAGGCGGGCGAAGCGGCCCTAAACGGCGAGCTGACCCATGGCGGGCGCCTGCCTTGCAACACCCATGGCGGTTTGTTGTCCTTCGGTCATTCAGGTGCGGCCGGCGGCATGTACCATGTCGTCGAAGCCGTCCGGCAGTTGCGGGGCGAAGCCGATGCACGGCAAGTCCCCGATGCGGAGGTCGCTTTCGTCCATGGCGATGGGGGAATCCTGTCGGCGCATTGCTCCTTGATCCTCGGGAGGGCCTAAACCATGACGGAAAAACCAGTCCCCGTCCCCAATGCGGATACGCAACCGTTCTGGGATGCCTGTAACGAGGAACGTTTGATCGTTCAAACCTGCAAGGCCTGCGGCCATGTTCAGTTCTATCCGCGCGCGCTCTGCGTGAAGTGCGACGGCCGCGACCTGGATTGGCGGGACGCCAAACCCAGCGGCAAGGTGCATACTTTCTCGATCGTCCACCGTGCCCCGACGCCAGCCTTCCGAGCCGACTCGCCCTACGTCCTGGCGCTAATCGATCTCGACGATGGCTTCCGGATGATGATGAACGTCGTCAATTGCCCGCCGGAAAACGTCTCGATCGACATGGCGGTGCGCATCGTCTTCGAAGAGCGGAATGGCCAGCGGTTACCGCAAGCGGAACCGGCCTCGGATTAGTGTGATGATTCTGAAATTACTCGCATTAACTGCGAGTAAAATTAGGATCTGAATCACACTAAATTTTTATCTTTGGTGTGCTGATTCACGCGAAATTCAATCCTTTGAATTTCACGATCAGAACACTAACGGCAGGGATAGGCGTCGTAGAGCGATAGCACGACGATATAGGCGAAATTGTCGTCCGGTTTCGCGATATCGGGATGCTCGCGCCGCACCGCATCGACGATGCCGCGGATCAGCGACTCGTCGATATCGTGGTCCTTGGGCCAGCAAATCGGAAACGTTTTGCTGACCTTCGAGTAAAACCGCAACGCGTCGCGCACGCCGGCGATATAGCCGTCTCGGAGGCCGCTAGCCCGCGCATCTTTTTGATTGGCCTGATTTTCGATCCGGCTCCAATCGCGCAGCGTAAAGCTTTCGGCAAAGGGATCACCGGTCCACGCGGCGATACCAAGCGAAAAGGCGATAGCGAAAAGTGCTAGGCGAAACATAAGAGCCCTCCGGACAGCCATCGCAGTTACAGGGGCGATGGGCTTAAGGGCTCAGTATGCGTTCGACGCGACGCCTCCGGCAAGCAAAGGCGTGGTCAAAAACGAACCAAATACGGTGCTTAGGCCGCCATCGAGGATGAGCTTCGGCTGCGGCAGGTCTGGCAAAGCCGATTGCCCCAGCCTTCGCTCGAGAAGGTCGTCCGGCAACTGAGGCAGGTCCGCGTGTCGGGCCGATCCTCTTCGTGCTTAAAGCTGTAATCTGCCTCAGGCTTCTTGGTATTATTGCTCATCGAAATCTCTCGCCTCACTATCTGGCATTTATCTTGTATTTTGCGCACTTTGGGATCGCGTGGTTGTAAACGAATTCTCAATAATTGCAACACGCCGATTGTGCAGCGCAGCATTGCCGGAGTCGCATATCAGTAACAATCGCCTGAAAACTTTATGGAAACCGGGCCGTGCGCGGACTGCCCTGGTATTCTAGACTGCAACAAAATCGAAACGAAGGGAGCGAAGATGGCGACGGAAATCGGATTTATCGGTGTGGGCAATATGGGCGGCCCTATGGTTAACAACCTTTTGGCCGCAGGATATGCGGTGGTGGTCTGCGATGCGCAGCAATCCGCTGTCGAGGCCTGCGTCAACGCCGGCGCAACGGTGGCCGCCTCCCCCAAGGAACTGGCCAGCATGGTCGAAACGGTGCTGGTGTGCCTGCCAACACCGGATATCGTGCGCGAAGTCGCCTTGGGCAGCAAAGGCCTGGTCCATGGCTCCAAAATCAAGACCTATATCGACCTGTCGACGACTGGCCCGCGCACGTCAATTCCGGTTGCCGAAGCGATGAGCGAAGCCGGCATCGTCTCCCTGGACGCCCCGGTGAGCGGCGGTGTGGCGGGCGCAATCGCCGGCACGCTTGCGGTCATGGTCTCCGGCCCGCACAACGATCACGGACACCACCGCCCGATGCTGGAAAAGATCGGCAAGAACGTCTTCTATGTCGGCGACAAGATCGGCATGGGGCAGCTTATGAAGCTGCTCAACAATCTGCTTTCCGGCACGGCTTTGGCAGTCACTTCGGAAGCCGTCGCACTCGGTATCAAGGCCGGCATCGACCCGGCCCTGATGATCGATGTGTTCAATGCCAGCAGCGGCCGCAACACGGCGACCGAAGCCAAGTTCCCCAACGCGATCCTGACGCGCAGCTTCGATATCGGCTTCAATACCGGGCTGATGTTCAAAGACGTGCGGCTGTGCCTGGAGGAAGCGGAAGCGCTCGGCGTGCCCATGTTCGTCGGCAGCGGCACCCGCCAGGCCTGGGCTTATGCGCTCGGTAAGGGAGAGCCGGCGGACGATTCGACCGTCATCATGCAGCATTACGAAAAGCTGGCCGCTGTCGAGTGGCCAAACGACTGACCGCAGCGGGAACCGCACGATGACGATGAATGCCGATGTCGCACCGGTGATGACATATGACGCACCGATTGCAGGCGCCGGCGCCTGGATTCGCGAGAACATCCGGGAGCAGGATTGGCTGATCCCGATGCCGGCCGACATGCTTCCGGAGATCGACGCGCTGGTGGAGACGTTGCGCCGGAATCCTATGGACATCTTCGCGCTCGACCGGCGCGACTACGGCCTCGACGCATGTGCCGCGTTCATGGCGAAAGTCCGGCATGGGCTCAACGGCGGTGTCGGCTTCGCCGTGCTAGACCGCCTCCCAGTGGACCGCTTCAGCAAGGACGAGTTGAAGCAGGTCTATTGGCTGCTCAGCGGCATGATCGAGCGTCCCGTGGCGCAATCCTTCGACGGCAGACTGCTTTACGACGTCCTCGACACCGGCGTGCAGATCGACACCCGCGTCCGCGGCGACCTGACCAGCCAAGAGCTGTCCTGGCATACCGACTACAGCTTCAACCATCCGCCGCCCTATATCGGACTGCTGATGCTGCGGACCGCCAAGAACGGCGGCATCAGCCGGGTCGCCAGCATGCTCACCGCGCACAACGTGCTTCGCGAACGGCATCCCGATTTGCTGAACCGTCTCTACCAACCGTTTTGGTGGAACCGGCAGGGCGAGCATATGGAGCGCGATGCAGTCGCCCATTTCTACCCGATCTTCTCCTACGATGGCGAACGGGTACGGGCGCGTTACATCAAATGGCTATTGTACAAAGGCTACGAATTGATGGCAGAGCCGTTCGACAACCTTGGGCAAAATGCGCTGGAGACCATGTTCGGGGTGATGAGCGAACCCGCCCACCATGTGCCGTTCGAACTAGCGCCGGGCCAGATCCAATTCGTAAACAACTTCCAGATTGCGCATTGCCGGACCGAATACGAAGACGCCGACGCGGCCGAAGACAAGCGCCACCTCGTGCGCATCTTCCTGCGCAACGAAGGCCGCCGCAGCTTCATGGGATAACTTAGAGTAACGTAAGTTGGCTATACCTTGATCGTAACCGCCCGCACGGATGAACCGTGAGGCAGATTGAATGCAAGAAAAACAGCCAAGCCGTACCGCCCGCAGAGCCGCCGTCCATAGAGCTGTGCATCAGAAGCTTGAAAACGGTTCGATCTTCAGCGATCCGCTCGCGGCTGTTGTCCTGGATGAGCAGGACATGGCCACCACGGAAAGGGAGGTTTCTGATCCGACGGAGCGTCCGTTGCGCCTCTTCATGGCGGCACGTAGCCGATTTGCCGAAGATTCTCTGGCTGCCGCCGTCGCGCGGGGCGTACGTCAGGCGGTCATACTTGGTGCGGGGCTCGACACATTTGCATTGCGGAACCCGCATGCCGACATCGGTTTGCGTGTCTTCGAAACCGATCAGCCGGATACACAAGCTTGGAAGCGAGAACGTCTCGCTCAGGCGCGGCTCAAGGTCCCACTGTCACTCACGTTCGTTCCCCTCGATTTTGAGTTGGATAAGCTCGCATCCCGGCTGCCGGCTGCTGGATTTGAGCCAAACCAATCCGCCTTTTTTATATGGCTCGGCGTTGTCCCCTATCTAACGCGCCGTGCGATCGCTGAAACGCTTGGCTTCATCGCGAGCGTACCCGATGCGGAAGTCGTGTTCGATTATGCAGAGCCCATTGAGAACTACCCGCCTGAACGGCAGACATACGTCGAACGAACAAAGGCGCGGGTTGCCGCAATAGGCGAGCCTTGGCTTAGCCTATTTGATCCTACCGCACTCGCAAACGAGTTAGGCGCGTTGGGCTTCAATCGACGGGAAGATCTGGGCCCAAAAGAACTTGCCGATCGTTTCTATGGTGTCCACGGCGTGGCGGTGAAGGACGGCGCGGGGGTGCATGTCATTCACGCGCGGCGAGAATGATGCCGGATACCAACCCTTGACCGGCCGATTTCCGGTCCCCAAATTCCTGTTTATCTAACGCCAAGAATGGAAATTGCGTAACCAGGGAGATCTTACTTATGAGCTACATCCCCGAAGGTGGCAGCGTCCTGTCGCCCTACCTCATCCTCGACGACGCCAATGCGGCAATCGACTTCTACATCGCCGCATTCGGGGCCGAAGAGAAAGTTCGCATGAACATTCCCGGATCCGACAAGATCATGCATGCGGAAATTGCGATTGGCGGCGCGACGATCATGCTGAGCCAGGAAAACCCGACCTGCAACATGGTCTCACCAAAGACATTGGGGAACAGTCCGGTGTCGATCTTTATCTATGTCCCAGATGTCGACACCGCGCATGCGCAAGCCTTGACCGCAGGCGCAACGGAACTCTACCCCGTCGCAGATATGTTCTGGGGCGACCGGATGGGCTCGGTCACATGCCCGTTCGGCTACACGTGGTCGCAGGCGACACACGTCAAAGATCCAACGCCCGAAGAAATGGAAGCCGGCGCGAAGACGATGATGGAACAGATGGGCGGCTAACAGCCGCTACCGGTCGGCGCGCGCCACCACCGCATCGAAGAAAACGTTAACCGCCTCCATCGTCGGTTCGAATTTGACGTCCTCGGCCTCGTTGTGGGTGATACCGTCGACGCAGGGGCTGAAGACAAGCGCCGTCGGCGCGATGCGGGAGATGTAATAGGCGTCGTGCCCGGCGATGCTTTTGATGTCCATGCAGGATGTGCCGCGCACTTCGGCAGCCTCGCGCACCAGCGCCGCACAGTCCGGATCGAACACTTCATCGCCGAAGGTCCATTCCGCCGTGATTTCGTATTCGACGTTCGCCTTTTCCGCCGCTTCGGCGAGCACCTTGCGGGTCTTCTCCACCATTTCGTTGGTAAGATTGCGGTCGAGATGCCGCATATCGACGGTCACCTCGGTGAATTCCGGCAGGATGCCGAACTTGTTGGGCCAGATCTGCATGCGCGACGCCGAGGTGCGGCCAACCGGCTCGTACTCCCAGCCAATGTCATTGACGGCGGCCAGGAAATAGGATGCCCCGACCATCGCGTTCTTGCGCTTCTTCATCTCCGTCGGCCCGGTATGCGCGCACTCGCCATGGAATACGCAGGTCAATGCATGCGAGGCGTATCCGCCGGTGACGACGCCAACCGATTTGTCGTTCTCCTCCATCAGCGAGTCCTGCTCGATATGCAGTTCGAAGTAAGCATCGAGATCGCGGCCCCCGACCGGGGCATCGCCCAGATAGCCGATCCGTTTAAGCTCGTCGCCGAAGCGGATGCCGTCATCGTCCTTGAGGTCGTGCAGCCACTCGATGGTCTGCAACCCGGCGAACACACAGGACGCCGCCATCGGCGGCGCAAAACGCGCACCTTCCTCATTGGTCCAGTTCACGACCTCAATCGGCCGCCGCGTCGTGATCCCATTGTCTTCCAGCGTGCGCAGGATTTCGAGACCCGACAGCACGCCCAGAATGCCATCGAAGCGCCCGCCGGCGGCTTGGCTGTCGAGATGGCTGCCGACGACGACCGGCGGCAAATCGTCCTCCCGCCCCGCACGCCGCGCGAAGATACTGCCGGCCGCATCGACCGTCACCGCACAGCCAATCGCCTCACACCACGCCACGTACTGATCGCGCATTTCCTTATCGCTGTCGGAAAGCGCCAAGCGCCGCAGACCGCCGGCCGGACCAGTGCCGATTTCAGCGGACCGCATGAGCGTCGACCAGAGCCGGTCGGCATCGATGGAAAGGTTGGGGCGGGTCGTAGGCATGAGGCAATCCTAATCTTGAAAATTCCCGCCTATTTTAGTGGTTATACCGCGTCGTCTCACCAAAAATTCGAGAGCGCCCTTTTTGGATCCGTCTTGGCCCTCTTTGCGCCATTCAACGCATATCGTAGTGTCTAATCCTCTAGCGATAGGTATGGGTCGATGAATACCATTCGGACAACGCATTCTGGAGAGGCGACAAATTTGGCGGCTTTCCCGCTCGCCCTTACCACCTTGTCTGGAACAGGCGCCGCAGAAATCGGTGATTTGAACCTCTCGCAACCGCTAGAGCCACTCGCCGTGACGGCGATCCGGGACGCGATTATGGACTTTCCGTTTCTCGTGTTCCGCAATCAGTCCATGACAAAGGATCAGCAGGCGCGGTTCAGCGAATATTTCGGCGAGCTGGAAAGCCATATCGGGAAGCTCTCCGATGGCACGACCTTCCCCATCGTCCATACGTTGACCAATCTCGATGCGGCGGGAAACCTGATCAATATGGACGTCGCCAAACTTAACTATTTTTGGCACACCGACAAATCCTACTATGCAATCCCTGCCTTCGTGACGATCCTTCACGCGCTTGAGGTGCCGCCTGAGGGTGGCGATACGCAATACGCCAACGCGCAACTGGCCTATGAAGCACTATCGCCGGAGATTAAGGCGCGGCTCACGGGACTGATGGCCGTGCATGACTGGCAAGCGAGCCGCCGCAATTCCGGCACTTCGCCCGCAACTAACGAGCAAATACGAGAGCGTCCGCCGGTTAGCCATCCACTGGTGCGCACCCATCCCGATACGGGAAAAAAGGCGCTGTATCTTGGCGTACATGTTTCGCATATCGCTGGAATGCCGCAAGCGGAAGGCAAGGCCCTCCTCACCCAACTGACGGATCACATCGGGCAAGACCAGTTCGTCTATACGCATCGCTGGAAGCAGGGTGATGTCGTCATGTGGGACAACCGTTGCCTATTGCACCGGGCGCTGCCGAATTATGAAATTGCGCGGCACAAGCGGGTGCTGAACCGCACCGTAATCGTAGGGGCTGCACCGTACTAGCAGCGCACCTTTCATTAATCCTGACTTGAACCGAATTCACTTTTGCCGCACGCTTTCGCGATGGCCGACCGTAAAGTCACATTGCCGCCTTTCGCCGCGCTTCGCGCGTTTTACGCCGCCGCGACCCATGAACGGTTCCGCGACGCGGCGGAAAGCCTGGGCGTTACGGAGTCGGCGATCAGCCATCAGGTCAAGCGGTTGGAAGCGTTTCTGCGGGTTGCCTTGATCGACCGGTCCGGCGCGCGGGCAGCACTGACCGATACGGGGCGGCGCTATCTGGAACAGGTCGAGCCGGCGCTGCTGCAAATCCAGGCCGCGACCGACTCCATTCGCCCCTCGACCGGACGCAGCGTCGTGCGACTGACGCTCGCGCCATCCCTAGCCACCGCGTGGCTGATCCCGAAGCTCAGCGCGTTCGAGCGCGAGCAACCGGAAATCGGCCTGCAGTTGATCACCTCCACACGGGTCATCGACCTGAAGCGCGATCAGATCGACCTGGCAATCCGGCATGGAAAGGGCAGCTGGAGCGGCCTGGACGCCAGTTTTCTGCTCGAAGAGGCGGCGATGCCGGTCTGCGCGCCGGGCTATCTTGATCCACCGGCTCAAAAGCCGACGGAGGATGTATTTCGCAATATCCGGCTCATCGTCAGCGCGAATTTTCCCGACGAATGGGAGGAATGGGCGCGGGCGCACGGCATCGACCCGCCGGGGCTCGGCGATTCCATTACCCTCGATGCGATGGAGCAAGCGCTGCAGCTCGCTGAGAACGGACACGGGCTTGCCATGGGGCGGCGGCCCGTGGTCGACGATTGGTTCGAAAGCGGCCGCCTGATCGCGCCATTCGGCGCCGCGGACCCGACCGGCGCGGCTTACTATCTGTGCAAATCGACCGACCTGCCGCTAACGGCTGCCGCGCGCCACGTAGAGCGGTGGCTAACGGATACGGCGGCGGCCTGGCGGGGCGATACGCAGGCCCGCACGACATGAATTAAATTCAAGTTATCTTGAAGCGAACTGAGTAGGAATTCGCGGCTGATTATCCCATGTTTCCTGGCAACGAACTTTACTGGCCATTGGTTGCCAGGCTCAACGAGGAACATGACGATGAATCAGGTACTTTCCCCAGCACCCAAGGCCGCCACGACCGCACGATCCACGTCGAGCGTCCAGGGCGCGCTGTCTTTCATTCGCCCGCAGGACGAAAAGCCGTACTTCCACAGTTCCCGGGTAACCGGGGGCGTGCCGGAAGTTTTCTTCGAGATGGACGAACACATCATGCCGGTCGGCGATATGCGCGAGATCGCGGATACGCTGTCGATCGACCGTGAAGGCTTCGAGCTGATGAAACACACGACCGCCGTCACGGACCTGTACGACGATGACGCGGTGGAGAACGAATACAATCCGGAAATCGAAGCGCTGCTGCGCGAACGGTTTGGCGCCAGTCAGGTCGTCGTCTTCGACGTCACAAGGCGGTCCGACGGCGGCGATGGGGCTGCCAACCCCGACGGCCTGCGTGGCCCAGCGCGGCGCGTGCACGCCGACTACACCGTGAAAAGCGGTCCGCAGCGCACCAAGGATATCCTCGGTGAGGCCGAAGCGGAACGGCTGTTCAAATCCGGCGCGCATATTATTCAGGTGAATGTCTGGCGGCCGATCACCGGCCCGGTGCAGCGCGCGCCCCTGGCCGTGGTCGATTCAACCAGCCTCCAGCCGGATGATTTGGTCGCCACCGACCAGGTCTTCCCCGACCGGGTCGGCGAGATCTATCATCTAGCCCATTCGCCCCAGCAACGCTGGTACTTCGCACCGGAGATGACGCCGGACGAGGTGCTGCTGCTGAAAGGCTGGGACAGCCTCGACGATGGCCGGACGCGCTTCAATGCGCATGGCGCCTTCGAACTGCCGGATATGGCGCAAGACGCGCCGCCGCGCGAAAGCATCGAGCTGCGCACCCTGGTGATTATCGAATAATCCGCCCCGAACCGAAGACAAACCAAGCGCGTCCGTGATAGAGGGAGTTTCCTTCTTTCACGGGCGTTGCTAACGGATGATCGGCCGGCGTATTTCAAAGAGCGGCTTCGCGGTCCTGGCGGTCGGCTTTGTCGTTCTGTTCGTCAGCGGCGGTTCCCGGCATGCGATCGGGCTCGTGCTCAAGCCGATGGCGGAAACGTTCGCCTGGGAGCGCAGCACCCTGGGTGCGGCCATCGCCCTTTTCCTGTTCGTATCCGCGCTCTGCATGCTCTTCGCGGGCCATCTCGCCGACCGGGTCTCGTTACGCACGATCCTCGGCGGCGGCCTGTTCGTCAGCGCAATCGGCATCGGCCTGATGAGCCTGGTGACAGAACCCTGGCACGCGTTCCTGTTCTATGGCGTTGCCTTCGCTATCGGCAACGGGATCGCATCGGTCCCGCCGATCGGCGCAATGGTCGCCCGTCAGTTTCCAGACAAGGCCGGCGTCGCGAATTCTATTGCCATATCCGGCATGGGGCTCGGTCAGCTGTTGATTATCGCCGGTCTCGCCGCCGTTATGGTCGGCGACGGGTGGAGATCGGTCTTTGTCTGGCTCGGTGCCGCCAATCTTCTGCTGGT